>Ga0209080_1001185_pt1 | contig 13656 bp, 11 predicted proteins | sample JNZ110809AmetaG_FD_184123 | JGI IMG/M metagenome (GOLD analysis project Ga0209080, IMG submission 184123) | Hot spring microbial communities from Jinze hot spring, China to study Microbial Dark Matter (Phase II) - JNZ 110809A (SPAdes) (version 3) ...
AAGAGCGTGGAGTGGCTCGCATTAAAAGTTATGCATGGCGAGCCCCTTAAAGGAATCTGCGACGCCTGCCCCAAAATAACTATTGGGAGAGAGAAGCCATAGTATCTTTTCTCTGCTTGGGGATCTGACTTAGGAGTCTTCCTGCGTTTCCCCTTGGACGTATCGCCGGCAAGACGAGTTGGGCAATAAACCAGGCTAGCTCCCAAGCCGGGTAGGTGCTCCACTGTCTGCAGAAAATGCATGTGCCTGAGCACCACAAGCCGCTCATGATGCCGCTCTCTGCGCTGGACAGATCTATGGAGACGCCCCACATCCGGCAGAGCTTGCATGGTAGTGTTAGCTTGCCGCTCTTCAAGGTAGAGCTTAGTCTGGAGAGCCTCGAGATCTCGCCTCTAAGCGCATTCACCTCACCCCAAAGCCGCATATACTCCTCCATCAGCTGCTTCACTTCCCGCTCCCTTGCACTCTTCTCCCTGCTGAGGTTAGCCAGCTGCCTCTCCAAGGACCCTCTCTGCTCGATAAAATCTCTGAGCTTATCGGGGCTGATTCCCATCTCCGCCAGAGATTTCCTCCACCTCGCCAGGTTCTGAATCTCTTTGGCGTTGAAGCCTAGAGCCTCGCAGTCTTCGATGAACTCAACTAGGCTGGCAACCCTCTCCATTCCCAATTTCTGCAACCTCTCTTGGGTGCTTACAGCCCTGTTTAATTCTTGGCTGATTTGGGAGAGCTTCCTCTCAGCCTCGCTGATCTCGCCCTCCAGCTGAGCCTTCCTCTCCACGAGCCCTTGGATCTCCACCTGAACACCTTTCGCCTTCACCTCCAATTCCTCAACTTGCCTTCTTTTCTCCTCGAGGTCCTTGACCAACTCCTCATAAGTTTTTCCAGCCCGCCTCTCTAAATCCATGAGCTTCATGGCCGACTCCACGAATCCTTCAGCCCCCACTCCCTTTTCATGCGATATCCTTTGAACAAGCCCAACATAGTTATCTAAATCTTCTAGGCTCACTCCAAGTTGATTTAACTTTTCTAGGAGTTTACTGCCCCTCACAGCGTCAAAAATGGATAAATTGTTTTTCTTAAGAATAGCGCTCAGCTCCCTCAGCTGGTCAAGGTCTGGAGACACCTTCTTCAGCTCATTTATGTAAGTGCTCAAAGCCCCCAAGCTCATCCCAGTTTCAGCGCATATCCTCCTATAGCTCTCGCCCTTGAGCCAGAGCCTGAATGCCTGATCCTTAACTGCCTTGGGTATCTCCCTGCCCACGCCTCCCGCCTCCGTTCACTTTGTTCGTTCATTCATAGTGTTCATAAATGTTCATAAGGATGCTATATATTTTCCTAAGAACGAGAGCTAAGCTGGGATCTAACCAGCTCGTTATAAGATGCCTGAGCTAATGCTGCACCTACATGAGGGGAGGGGGCCCCTCGACTTTAGAGAGATTAAGCAGGGAGAGGAGCATATAGCGTATGGGTTTTTGCAAGCTGTGATGTTGAGGATATGCCGCCTGGGGTCATAAGCAGGTTTAAGCCGCGCATATCCTATTTCATAGAATAAAGCCTAAAGATATGCAGGGGCAAAATGAGACAGCACAGCATCCCAAAGGCACTTAATTTTCGGCATATCTGGGTGCAAGCTTTCTTTTTAAACATTTTGAAAATTTGAAAAAGAAAGACAACTACATGTATTTGTCTCTTTACATTTTGGCAATTTTGTTAAATCTCGTGTGTTGAAAGAGAAGAAAAGCTGTAATGGCGGAGGATGCGGCTACGTTATAGTCAGAGGAGAAGAAGAGCTTTTAGCCCGGCTTGAGGACGGCTATGAGCTCATTAGAGAACTGGCAAACAACAGGTTCTTGTTGAAGGCCCCCTGAGCTTTAAGAGTAAAAAAGATATAAAAGAAATAAGGTGATGGAGGAGGACTCATGAAAACCTTTTGGATGGGTTTAATCCTAGCGATCTATGGTGTGATAGTTTTAATAGGCGCGGCTGTGGCTTGTCCAGCAAAGCATGCATCGATATCCGTAAGCGTATTCATGATATTGACTGGCATATGCTTCGCAATTCTAGGGAAGGACTTGGAGAAAAAGGCTGAAGCCAAATAGCAAAAACCTAAAACTCTTTTTTCTCTGATACCCGAGTATCGCCCTATTGTCCATCCGCACCCTCATGACCAGCCCTGAGTTCGCCGCTAAGCCGTCCGCGAGGTTAACCCGCGTGAGCGATACTCGAGTATCGCTGGTCTTGAGTTAGTTAAAGCCTCGCGAGTGAGGGCTTTTGCTCCGTCTCTTATTCGTAAAACATATAAACGTTGCGGAATATATATGTTCTGAAGGAAGAAAGGGTGAGTGAAGCCAGCGAGGAAGTCGTAGAGTATTGGCTGAACGTTGTTAGGGGCTTCTTCACCATTAGGGGTTTGAAGGTAGGTAATAGGGAGATAGACTTTCTGGCGGTTAAGCTTGATGGTGAGGACCCGATCCTAGGTAGTAGGGCGCACGTTGAGGTTCACGTAGCCGCATATTCTAGAGCCATAGACAAGCCCTACTGGCCCCCATCGAGCCAGGCGGAGCGGCTCAGTAGGAAGTTCCACGAAAAGCACGTGATGAATGAAGTCGTTAAAAGGTTAGGCGAAGGCTACAGGAGGGTTCTCGTCCTGGGAAGCTATGGAAGATATAAGCCGGATAGCGCGGCTAGGACCGAGCTAATTAGGGAGTTAGAGAAGCAGGGGATAACTGTAGTCAAGTTTGAGGAGATTTTAAAGGAAGTCGAAGGGTCAATAACAGAATCCTTTTATACGCGACCTGCGCTGCGGATGATTCAATACTACAAGTACATACGTGAATGGTGATTCTGGGCAAACGCTTCTTAACTATTACCTAGCCCGCGGCGGAGATCTTAAACCGCTCAGAAAGGAGAAGTGAACGATATTCGAGTATCGAATTCTGGCTCTGTTGAATCTTTCGGTGCTCTAAATCGATGTTGATTTTTCGGTGGTGCTTAAACAACCCCAAGCTCCTTTAAACCCCATTACCTCTATAGCGCTCCCTTCCTCGACATCAGTTACCAAAACAAGCTTCGCTTTTACCATAGAGTATCGTTTTAACTGGTCGCTTGGTTTAACCTCGATTAGAACATACTCACCGCCCGCATCTTTTACCCCTTCTCAAAGAATGGGCAGTGGAAGCATATGCTTGCGCTTGGCTTTAGGCTGTAGACTTTAACCCTCTCTATGTAGAAGAAGCCTGAATGCTCCACCTGCCTAAGCTCAAAGAGCTCCTTTGCTTCATCGCCATATATGCCAAGTGCACGACCATTACTTCGGCATTACTCCGGCAATTCATTATTTTGAAGAAGACATTTTTCCTTATCAAAAGAGACAGCTATTGTATATTATAGCGTCTTTTTCCTAGTAGTATATTATATCGCGTACATTTAATATGCCTTTATTTTGAGAATGGGATTTTCAGAAGGGAAGGGAGGTTTAGGGGTTAAATTTTTATTATTAAGTAAGAATGCATCCTTTATTAAATATTAAACTATCTGTTTCTCGTAAATCTTGCTCTTTGAGGGCGATAACATATTGGACATTTTTTCCAATTAGAGGGAATAATAAATAAGCCCTCTTCTTTATGTATTGGACAGTAAAATTCCCTTAGTACACCGCCTAAATTATGCCATTTTATTTCAGCCACTTTAACGTCTTTGATTATAATTTCCCATAAACAGCCCTTCAAGCCTTCACGTCCTCCATAGATGAAACCAAGATTTAAGTAGTTTTTTGGTTTATTTAGTTGTGCGTAAAGTCCCCAGTGTCCCTCTATATGCAGAAGAGCATCGCTACGAACAGTTCTATAAGCATGTACTAAAAATATTGTTTTGCCGTTTACTAACAAGGGGTTGGAAGTTAATTTAATATCCTTGTTCAGCATATAAACCACACTTTTATCAAGAAGGACGCCGTTTTTACTGCCAGCTTGCCTTAATATCTCTTGGAATATCAACTCTGCTTCTTTTGATATCCGGTCTAGATTTAAATTTCTTGCCTCCAAAAGATCCATAACAAAGAAAATGTCCCAGTTGCCCAAAACAAAGAAATATTTTATGCCAAGTTCTTCTAATAGCTTGAACATTTTGACAAGGTCTTTAAAAGCTCTTTCAGCTTCCTCAGGACCCGGCCAGTCTGCTATATCCCCAGCTATCAATATGTAATCCACGCCTTTAAGCGTTTTTATGAAATTAACTGTTTCTTTAAAAGCATCTACATTGCCATGAATATCTGAAAATGCGACTATTTTGATATCATAATCTTTGAAAACCATATCTTACCCGTGTTAATCTCCGCGCCTAATCATTTCTTAGGCTTCATTCTTATAAGCATAACGGAGGCGGAATTACCTTTATTTTCATTTTTTCCAATTAATAAGTTTTTATGGGGCATCATATAATAATTTATTTGGGGTTAATGAACGAATATTAAGTGCCCGGCATGTGGCGTTGAGTTTTCTGATAAGCCTTTAAAGATGTGGAGATTTAGGTTTATGACGTAAGTTGTTATGAGTGCCCGCGTTGCAGGACAAGATTCAATGTTTATGATAACCCCAGATCAAGATTCGTAATATTTAGGAAGAGATCTAAACAAGCATAAAAGTATTTTTAAAGTTCTAATTTCCTTCTCTTTTTATAAATTTGTCAAGCTGCAACATCCGCTGACCAGCACCTGTTTTTTGTTTATTCTTCTTTTCTTGTCGCTTAATTTGTGGCATTTCAACGGTTCCTTTTATCGCAGCTGGTTGAGGCTGCTCTGTCCTTGTTAATCGGCGCTCCATCATTATTTTAGCAAGAGTTCTTGCAGCTTCAGGCAAGTATTCTGGAAAGCGCAGTATCTCTGCGACTCTATTATCTATTTCAGCAATAATGCTATTCCATAGTTTCATTATATTCTCCATAGTATCTGCGCCACCAAGCCTACGAGCCTCAGCCTCAAGCTCATCAAAAAGAGAAGCCAATAACTCAATATCCTCCTGTCTTAGAGTCTTAACGTTTAAAATGGGCAGCTCTTCAGCATGCTTAACTTCAAGAGCTGCGACACCCATTCCTGTTATGCGAGCCCGAGATTCGATGTATAACTGTGGAAAGCTTGAATTTAGATATGATAATAATGCTTTTATTTCGTTTTCAGCCAATTCGATTTTTGGAGTAAATGTTATTATTGCATCATATGTTACTACTGGAAATTTTTGTAGAATAAATCTGGTTTTGTATTGTGATTGTCTTATTGCCATTATTGGTGCTTTTTCTACTCCGCCGAGGTCATACCAGCCATAAAAGTATCGTCTCTGTTTTTCGCGTTCTTGACAGGCCAATGCCTGGCTACAGATTTTTCCTCCACCTCTAGTTTTTCTAATTAATGTCCTGCATTCAGTTTCTCCCCAACGAATATAATCTAGAGCTTGCTTCGGTAGTTCATTCCGTGGTTTATGGCATATGAAAAAGTAACAGTTAGCTCCTCTATCTCGTAGCTTTACCCAATCTTCCTCGGTAAATGTGAAGTATGGAGCATACTGAGATCTTGTCAGCGCGGGATATATAAAATCTTTTAATCCCCACCTCTTAACCTTCTCCTCATTAAGATAAAAAAATTCCTTGGCACCAATATCTGGTCTTCTACCATGCTTTAATGCCCACAATGAATAGCCGTAATTACCTCTACTGGCTTCAAATAATTCGCCCATTTTAATTGTTTTTGCGCGTAGTTCCTCCAGAATTTCTTCTGCATTAAAAATGAAGTTTATCCACTTCTGATCTTTTGGTAAGCTCCCCTGTCTTACAATGCTAATTTTATAATAACTTCCTGTTGCCATTTTTGGGTCTTTAATAACTTGAAGAACTTCGTCAACTTTCAATGACTCGCCTTTTGGTATACTAAGATACATAAAGGCAATGCTGTTGTCTTCAATATTTTCTCCCTCCAAAGGCTTCTCAAGTAAAATGATGCAAGCCCCTACGAGAGGCACAGGGAAAACTCTCGCTGCCACGTCGATTAAAGCCTTAACTTTAAAATTCTCTAGCAGAAAGCGTCCGAATTCCACCCCATAGTCAGTTTGAAGCCAACTGTCAGAAATGATCATGCCAAGCCTACCACCTGGCTTTAAGAATTCTTTTGCCCACATAATAAAATGCACATAAATGCCTGGCTCCTTACCTCTTGCCACATCAGCGTGAAGGTTATATTTGGTTAGTATCGCGCCCAATCTACCCTTAATACTCTCCTGCACAGCTCCGGGGATCTCCGTCCACCGAGTATATGGCGGATTGCCAACTATAGCATCGAATCCTTCGGGAGGCAACCTTATAACCTTATGTTTTACACCCTCCGTTGTAATCACAGGATAGGGTGACAAAACTTCCTGCTTAGGCACAATTGTAAAGAAGTCAGAAAGGATTATATTTGCCTCCGTAGTCGGAGCACGCACGTTCTTCATGGCTAAATTCATCGCCGTCAATTGTGCAGGAAATGGGTTAATATCAATAGCATAAAGCTGCCTAAGGATCGAAACATGCACGTCTTTAGAAGGTATCCTCCTACGACCAGTTTTTAATTCAACTAAGCGCCAGTAAGATTGAACAAGAAAAGTTCCGCTCCCGCATCCCGGATCCAGTATACGGTCAGATGGAGACCTTATACACCACTTAACAATTAGCTCAGCGATTGGTGGTGGCGTATAAAATTGTCCCAGTTGATGTCTTTCCTCGGCTGGTATTAAATCCTCATAAACATACCCGATAATATCTCCAAGCTGTTCAATTTCGATAGTGGAAAGCAAACTGATAAGGTCGTCTATCTCCTTTCTTGCTGCAAGCTCATCTGGCAAAACAATATGATCAAACAATCCTGTATAGAAAATCTGTTCGAAATCTCCAGTAACACGAACAGCTTCATCAAAATATCTTTTCAGAGTAGCCAAATATTCGTCTGACGAAATATTAGGATTAGATTTTAGAATAGGTTCCAGTCTTGGCAAGGGATAAGATCGTTCTAAAACTTTATAGAAAATGATTTTATTCATCAATACATAAGTCATCATCCGAGCTAAAATGGGGGTTTTACTTGAATCTTCACCGACAATATCTGAAAGCCCATTTCTATAGCCAGCTCTCAGAGCTTCACGATTTAAATTAGCGGCAAAATTGGAGTCTTCGACTAGTCTTCTATATAAGAGGTCATTAACGTAATAAGAGCTAAGAGAATCAACAAAATATCGTAGACTACCAAGGAGCCAATCTCCCACAGTTCGACGCACTTTTTCCGGCAGAACTTCACGCTGCCAAATCCTACAAGCCACATCAAGCAGATGTTCCAGAAATTCCTCTCTTGCTGGTCTTTTTTCATCCAGAATATAGTGCGTATGAATTAAACGTATATAGGCATCAGGTTTAAGAGCAAATTCATAATCTCCACTTTCAACAGACTCCTTATCTAAGTAATCCCAAGGTTTATCTACAGGGCCAAATAAAACTAGTGCATCCCAGTTAGCTGTTGCGAATAATGGTGTGACAGGAAGATTAAATTCAGATTTCGCTAGAGCAGCATAACTTAGAGCTTGCCCTATAACTGGACGGCCATAAGGATCGAATTTCTCCTCTACTTTCCAGTGACCAGTTCGTTCTATTTTACGCTTAGTCTCAATAATCAGCACAGGGACATTGTCTAATTTTCTATACACTACAATATCAGCCTCTCTTCTCCCAATAGGAAAACCAGATTCTACATCGAGTTCTAGACCAGCGAAACGCTTATCACTTACTATCCTTTTTAGGATCGTAAAAAGCTCATTCTGAAAAGGGCGCTCTCGCTTAAGCAAAGTGTCATCCCTCAATATTTAATAGTAGGACAACAAAAATAATAAATTATGTGGCAGCTGCACTCCTATAAACGTTGCATTAAATGTGGATATCATTTGCAGCCAATTTTTCCACCGGGAGGAAATCTTAGGTTCCTAAGCTGCAAAAACCCGAAATGCGACTTTATAGTCTCAGAACCACTTATTTCAAGTACTCACGATAAGCTTCCCGTACCATACTATGATGTTTTAAAAGTGATTGAAAATGAACGAAGGGAAGCAGAAAAGAATGTGGTTATTATAGGACAGGGACGCATTATTGACACTAGTATCAGCAAGGATAAAACCGTAAACATTGCTAAAATCGAGGTTAAAATAAAAGAAGATTATATTTTAAGACCCTACGACTCCGTATTTTTTGGCCAGACGCTCGGAATCGTAGCTGAGCAAACAAAAGACTCATTAACGCTTTTATTTGATGTTTCTAAAAATTTGCCAAAGGAGGCGCCTCTAAAGATAGCCGAGCCACTTATGCTCTACGATTCGGCTGCGGCGATCCTCCAAGAAAAGGCAGCAGGAGATGGAAAGCATGTTTCTAGGTTTGTGCAAATTCCCGGTTTATTGCCTTTAGAACCTTCAGGAAAGATCGATGTCTCTATCGGGAACTATGACCTCGACCAAGAAAAGCAAACCATAGTAAAGGAAGTAATATCGATGCCTAACTGGGATTATATCGCTATAGAAGGCCCGCCTGGTACAGGAAAAACTACAGTAATAGCCGTTGCTGCAGCAGAGGCTCTCCAAAGAGGCTATTCAATTCTCATAACCTCACACGCAAATGTCGCTGTAGATAATGCATTAGAAAGAATTCTTCGGTTAAACGAGAATCTAAAAGATGAAATTGTACGAATTGGGCACCCTGCTAAGGTCTCTAAGACAATAAGACCATATATTGATAAACCTCGCCCTGACGAAGGGAGAAAGGATTGGCTTACCCGTGTTATCCTAAGAAAACGCATAATTGGAATGACTATAGCTAAACTTGCCGTTTGCGACTTGATATATGGACTAGATGCTTTATCAAAGAATTTAGGAAGATGGCCGCTTTTTGATTATGTCTTTATTGATGAATCATCAACAGTTCCTTTATGTACAGCAATAATTCCAATCTATTATTCAAAGCGGTGGGTTATTCTAGGAGATACACGCCAGCTCCCACCTATTATTAGAACCTTCCACAAATATGCTGGCGCTTGGTCATTAATGGAGTTAGCTTCCGCAAATCAAGAAAAGACGCGAATGTTAACAATTCAAAGGAGAGGAAATATCGTAATTTTTGAGGCTATAAGTAAACTCTTTTATCAAGACAAATTACGGCATCATGAAACCGCGTCTCAAAGTTCACTTAACTTATCTGTTAAAGTCGATGGATGGGTTGGGGAAGCATTAGAGCCGAAGAGACCACTAGTTTGGATACAAACAAGCTCTGGCTTCATGGATTGGTGTAAAATTAAAAGAGGCCGCATCGAGGGGGCATCTGGTGCAAATCCTGTGGAGGCGGCGGCAGCTGTAAAGTTATATGATGCTGCAGTATCTTCTGGAGTCCAGCAGTCAAATATAGCAATAATAGCAACATATCGAGCCCAAGCAAACCTTATCCGCAAAGTATTACGTGAAGTAAAGAGGAAGGAGCCTATTGTTGTATCTCTTTATCAGTATAAAATAGAGAGAAGACGTGAAGAAGAATATGAACCTGAAGAAACAGAAGATTTACTCGACCTTAGACTGGCCGAAACTGTCGATAGCTTTCAAGGTCGAGAAAAAGACCTTATAATTTATTCAGTAACAGCGCACTTTGAGCATAAAGCCCTTCTTGACTACCGGCGCATAAACGTGGCATTTACAAGGGCTCGATGCAAATTAATAATCTTAAGTTCCCTTCAGTCAATAATACAAACGCCTTGGCTTAAATACCTAAAAAGAAAAGCCCATCAAATGGAAATAAATGAAGATGCTCTAAAACCAGAATTAGATATAGTAAAAAGCATACATAGTAGTATTTGTCGCCTATGATTTATGTTATTCTGCTAAATAATCTTTCTTTTGATGAATGAGAGAACAAATGGAAAAGCATATGGGCGTTCTCTAGAGAAGTTAAGCTAGTTGCGAAAGCGCGATATGTTTGAAAACCTTTTTGCCTCGCAACACGCTTTCAATATATTGTGTTACAAACATAAATTGCTGCGGTGAAAATATGAAGAAGCCTATATGCTATGTTGATGGGAGAAAAGTGGACAATAAAGACGTTGAAGTATTGCTTACGCAGGAATGCGTAGACTTCCTATTTATGCCATGCTGGAAATCTATGATTAAGATACCGGAAGAGATTGTGGAGACTGTTTTTAGAGTGTGCACCGAGATAGAGACAAAGGATGAGACTTTCAAGTTCAAGATTATACCTAGCTACAAACCAGATGTGAAAAGGCAAAGGTGCAAGCTATTGGTCATTTACAGCCCGACAAGAGACCAAGCCTATAGGAGGGCTGGCTGGATAGTAAGCAAATTCGGCCTAAAAAGCTTCAACCGATTGGAGAAAGGCTATTATTGGGTGGAAGAATACCCCTCAAACCTGCATGTGAGGAAGGAAGGGGCGTTGCTTCCTGATCCATACTCTAATGAACTATGTAATAAAATTAAGCAGGTGTTAAGACTGTGACAGCTTAGCGGAGCTCTGAAGGCTTAACGGCTTGCAGATATAAAATCTCAATTTAAATGTTCAACTCATGGACATAAAGTTTATAGCACATATCGCTTATATTCATAAGTTGAACAAAATCAGCTTGTCATTCAAAAACATATTACGAGCATGCTCGTAATAAAATATTTTTCAAAAATAAAGCTTAAGAAAAAAGGAAATTTTGCGGAAGACATCGCCACGCTACGTTAAGTTCAAGCAGCTTCCATTAGGGTTTGCATCCTTTCTAATGTTTCGCGCTAAACGTTGAACACTTTTTACATCAATTATCCTTGGTTTCTCGGAAACAATAAAAGGTTTTTAACATCTGTTAAACCCCAACAATGATCCATAATGATGCAAGAGCCCCATAAACACTGAGAGAGGATATCTAGAGCTCATCCAATTCAAGCTCATGACGGCCTAAGCTCAAACGCTCTATATTAACGGCACATTCTCAAATAAAAAATGGTGGATAATACAAGGGCCTTTTTACACTCGGTTTTTCTTCAATTAAAACCTCAATAGTACAAGTCTCTGGTCCTGCGGGGGCAGTGTAGAACTTTGATCCCATTGTCGACCAATAGCTTCTCTATGGTTGTAAGGAGCTCGCTCAAGCCGTCAAAGAAATATGGCTCAGAGGCTTTCACTCCATGAGCTGCATTAGCCAATAAACGCACAGTCCCAATGTCCCAGCACACCTTTGGAACGACCTTCCCCTCTGTGTTGGCTATATTATCAGTAAAAAAGGCGACCCTGAGCTCGATCATCCTCTCGCCATACTTGGCTTCGACCTCACCCCTCTCCTTCTTAAGTCTCTCCCTTAACTCACTAAGCACGGGCATCGCCCATTTGATGGTTGTGCAATCAACTTTTTTAAGGTTTACTCCTCACTAGCCTGCAAATAAGCTGCAGATGACGAAAAGCGTTAGTCTTCCCTACAGTTAAAGTAGTGGAAGGAGCTCAACAAAGTAGCATTTAGTATGCGACACTGAGAGCGAGCTTCCTCTAGCCTTCGAAGTTACATCAGCAGACGTTCATGACAGCAAGATGCTGCCCATAATGATGGAGAAAATTGCTAAGATGGGCTTTAAGCCTAAGTACGTCCTAGCTGATGCGGGCTACGACTCAATGAAAAAACGCAGGATAATAACTAGCTATGGCGCAGTAGACGTAATAGCGCCGAACCCAAGGAGAGAGGGTAAAATGCAATTTACTCCAAGCAATGAATGGTCAATAATTTATAGGAAGAGAGGAGATGTTGAGAGGGTCTTCTCAAGGCTTAAGGAGGAGCTATGCCTCAAGATGGTTAAGGTTAGGGAGCAGTGGAGAGTAGTAGTCCACGTGGTAATCTCATTAATAACGATGCTCTCAATAGCCTTAGTAGCAACGAAGATGGGAAGAAAGGCCTAACAATAAGGATAGGCGCCTTCAAGTTTTAACTGCTATATACCCATAATTTTCGAGGACAGATTCAGCTCCAGAAAGGTAATCCTTAATTATTATAGCCTATTGCCCTGCCTTTTGACCCCTGCGCCCGCTAGAAAACAAAAAGGTGGAAGTATGCGGGAATTTCTAACTCAATCGTCATTGTTATGCGGATTTCCGTATAAGTATTCTTCCAGATGGAAGAACGGTTTGCACATCCCATCCTTCAGCCAAGTATTTTTCAAGCTCGCCTTCATCTATAATCTTTTTTGGATCCATGCTTGGATTCTCCCTCACTTTATACTTTCCGAGGCCCAGCTTCCTAATCTCATCCATGGCCTCGTCGACGGTCCTATACTTTGCGAGCGCCTCCTCAACCCGCTTTATCTTCTCTTCTGGAAAGCCCAGGAGCCTAACCATATCTAAAATTTGCTTCTTCCTAAGATCCTCGGTTAAGGCTTTTTTGGATGGGAAGAATTCTATCCTCGCATATTTTCTCCTCATCTCCTCTATCTTCGTCTTATCATAGTATGTGTCCTGGCTACCTGGAAGTATGTGCCCCATAAAGAACTCCTGATCCTTGGTATCGAGACCTGAGTTCCTAATAGACCTCTCAAAAGCCTTCCTCAGGGAGTGCGGCGTTATACACCTCCACTCCTTGATCCCCACAGCTCTCGCAGCTCTCTTAAGCACTCTTTCCGGCGCACTCATATCTAGGGGAGTATAGGGCCTCCTATCTTTAGGCACCCTCCTATCGTCCGAGCAGAAGAGTATCTGGTCATCATTTAGAGGCCCCAGCTTTCTCTCCCTATCTGAAAGATATGCCTTTAAGGCCTCCACAGCCTCCGAGGGCATGAAGACAAAGTAAGGTATCTTGCCCTTGCATGCTTCTGGCACAATCATCTTCATCTCCGGATAAACCCTGATCAGCAGCGGAACTATCCCGGCTTCAAATTCCTCCCTTATATCGCCATACCTTAGGGCCCGCAGCGTCGAATTCCTTAAGCCCGTTGTATAAAGGGCTAGGAAGAACGCCCTCCACTTCAAGTTCAGCCCCGCCTCATTCAAAATCCTATAGATCTCCTCGTCGCTCGGAATATACTCCGGCCTACTCCTCTCCCTAACGCTAACGTAACGCCTCTCTAAGGAGAGACTGCACTTACCCCCAACCCTAAAGCCGTTGCACATAAAGAAGGTCTTAAGCTCCTCCATCCTCCTATTAGCAGTCCTAGGAGCCCTAGCGGAATCACAAAAATCCTGAACTAACCTCTCAACATCCCCCTTCCCCAAAGAGACAAGCTCGTCTGGAGATAACCCCGTAAACCTAACGAACTGAGCCAAGGTCTTCAAGTAAGTGGCCCTAGAGCCCTCACTCCCACTCTTCCTCCTCAAGTGCCTGAGCAGATTGTTAACGCTCTCATACTCACTGCTCCAACCATTAACCTTGAGAAGGTCCTCCCACTCCCTGCGCCCACCCATCAAACCACCCGTCCATAAAATAAAAGAGATGGGCTAGATATAAATACTCCGGAAATGGTGGGCCGGGAGAGATTTGAACTCTCGACCTTTCGGTCTCTGGACAAACCCCTTGTTTATCAGCCGAACGCTCTAACCAGGCTGAGCTACCGGCCCTCTCTAAATAATTTTTCATTTGACCCC
>Ga0209080_1001187_pt1 | contig 13611 bp, 7 predicted proteins | sample JNZ110809AmetaG_FD_184123 | JGI IMG/M metagenome (GOLD analysis project Ga0209080, IMG submission 184123) | Hot spring microbial communities from Jinze hot spring, China to study Microbial Dark Matter (Phase II) - JNZ 110809A (SPAdes) (version 3) ...
ATTTAAACGGTGCGTATGCAGCTGATGCGATGAAGATATCGGACGAAATCAAGCTGCCTCAACATGCTATGTCATTCCTTGCCTTTATTGGGGCTATTTTTGGTCTTTGGGCTGCTTTTATCACTCATATGAAAGCATACTATAGGCGAGGTGCGAATTTCTTGGAAGGAGCACCCGGATCGGCGGATTATCGCACTTATGTTGCAGCCCAAGATTATCGCCTTTTGAGCCAAATGTTGGGCAACCCTATGCCGCCGGATAGATGGAGAATTGGGTTCACCATTTACGGAGCTATTGCCACGGCAATTTTGGCACACATTAGGAAAATTTTTCCGGGTTTCCTGTTACACCCGCTCGGTTTCCCGTTAGCCTACGCCTATAGCCATCATTGTCCATACTGGTTTCCAACCATGCTCATTTGGGCGATAAAGGGCTTAATACTGCGGTATGGAGGCATGAGGCTATATCGTGAACTTATCCCGCTATTTCTCGGGATTGCTTTGGGGCATTATTTGATGACGGGAGTGATTTGGGGCGGAATATTAAGCCCGATTTTCAAAGATAAATGGCCGTATCACTTCCGTGTGGTTTTTGAATGAACTTACGCCACTGCAAAAATGGCAGGCGTCCGACATGTTCTTCTCCAAAAGGGCACATCTGATTATCATTGGGTCACCTCACCCAGAGGGGAGACACGATGTTCCGAAAAACACCCGTCACCTGCAATTTCCGTTGACCAGCCATGCGGACGAATTGCCCAAACCGCTGCGGGAGCGACTGCAGAACTCATGGTCAAAAGCCTTTATTGGGAATTCGTAACTACCTACCCGCCATTCATAACAGGTGTTTTCTTTCCGTCATTGCAAGGTGGCACAGCCGCCAAAGCAATCTCTTTCTGCTTATTGCCCGGTATTCGGTTAGTAAAGTTGTTGCATTAGGGGAATCATGTGCAGAAGGTGTTTTTGAAGGGGAGGGGTAGTGGATGTGGAGGGTGGCAAAGTTTTTGAGAAGGAGTCATAATTCAAAGCGATTGAGGCGACTTGTAGGAGCGGCTTTAGCCGCGAACGAAATGGTCATCGGGTCTAAAGCCCATCTTGACAAGTCGGTCTTTTTGTGCAATCATGATATCGCAGGTGCATCTTAATGGAGGGGGTGAGTCGGATGAGCAGCTCGCTCAAGTGGGTCAAGGATGTGCCAGTTAGGGAGAGGATGGTAAAGTTGTTACAGCATGAAAGTCATGGGCAGAAGGTGTTTTCAAAGGGGAGGGGTAATGGGGGTGAAGGGTGGCAAAGTTTTTGCAGAGGGGTCGTTCATTCTTTTTCGAAGGCGGTGTTGCAGATAAGATATTTGTTCTCCTTGGTTATGATTGGGATAGGGCTCAGCGCCTTTTCCCAGCAAACTAATAACTATGAACTGAGAGCCGTTCCCACCCCAGGGAAGGTCACCATAGATGGTAAATTGAACGACTGGGACCTCTCGGGGAAAATTCTGATTTGCTACGATTTGAAAAAGCTTCTAAATTCCCACTCCGCTGTGGCAGCAGCGATGTATGATAAAGAATACCTCTACTTTTCCTTCCAAATAAAGGATAACACCCCAATGGTCAACCATATAGACCCTGATACTCAACCGGGGGAAGGTTGGAAGGCGGATTGCGTTCAGATTCGTCTACAAAGTGATAGAATCTGCCATATTACTGCTTGGTTCTTCACCGACCGCAAACAGCCGTGCATCCATATACACTATGGGATGTGGGAGAAAAGCGACCCTGAATACGCTGATTTGGAGGATGCGATCTCTAAGGGAGCTAAAATGGCTTTTCTCAAGGATAAAGATGGGAAGGGTTATGTTCAGGAGATAGCTCTTCCTTGGAAACTGATAACCAGAACTGGCAAAAGTCCTACCCCAGGAGAGGTTTGGAAACTTGGCTTAGAAGTGTTCTGGGGCTCGCCCGCAGGAAGGGATTGGCCAGAACACCGCTATGCGGATGTTGTTAATCCCCAACGGATGCAAAGAGAGTTTTTCTGGACGACACCTGAGGCTTGGGGAAGCTTAAAATTTATGAATAAAGGTAACCTACCACCCTCCCCATCCATTCAAATAATCTCTGACATAGAACGCCTTGAAAAAATGGAGTACTCAACCCAAGGTCCTGTGGCTATCAAATATGATTTGCCCTTTGACGCTGGTGTCACCCTTGTCATAGAAAAGCCTGATGGAACAAGAGTCAGAAACCTTATAAGCGATTATCCCCGCAAGAAAGGAAGAAATATAGACTACTGGGATGGAACGGATGATAATGGCAAACTTGTTCCGCCAGGTGAATATCGGGTGAGAGGGTTGTATCATGGGTCATTTGATATACTCTATGAATTCGCCTACGGCAACCCTGGCAATCCACCATACGATAATTCTAAAGGCACTGGAGGTTGGCTTTCCAATCACACCGACCCCCTTGCTCTTACCGCCGATGACGAAGGTATCTATGTTGCCTGTCCTTTTGCCGAGGGTGCCTGCGCTATAATGAAGATGGATTATAACGGACAACGATTGTGGGGTATACCTGGTATAAATGGCGGTCCTCTGGCAGTTAGTGATGGTTATCTTTATGTTCTGGTTGGCGGTCCCACTATGGCTTGGGGTGGCCCAAGGGAAAACGAGGTTGCGATAAGAAGGATAGACGCAAAAACGGGAAAGTTTGCTCCCTGGAGCGACGGAAAGGATATGCATACCATAGCAGAAATACCTCCGATAGAGAAATGGTGGAAGCCACGCCGTCCCGAGGGAGAAGTTGTTGCTTCCCATAGCTTCGACGCTGACTGGTGTCAAAGGCAAACTATGGGACTAGCAATAGGAGGTGGAAAGCTTTACGCCTCATTGTATTATGAAGACAAAATACTAGTCATTGACCCTGGAGAAGGTAAGACAGTGGGTGAGGTGAAGGTTGAAAGACCAGTGGGGTTGGCTTGCGATGCACAAGGAAACCTTTTCGCAATAAGTGGGAAAAAGGTCGTGAGGGTTGAAGAGAATGGGGAGATAAGGACTGTGATTTCTGCAGGACTTTCCGCCCCAATCGGCTTGGCTTTGGATTCACAGAGTAACATTTATGTCTCAGATTGGGGAGAATCTATGTGCGTTAAGAAGTTCTCCCCCAATGGAAACTTACTTCTTACGATAGGCAAACTGGGAGGGAGACCTCTAAATGGTCCTTATGACCCGACCGGGATGTTCAGACCTTTTGGGATCGCCGTGGACAAAGAGGGACGCCTTTGGGTCGCAGAATATGACTCTTCTCCTCGCAGAATAAGCGTGTGGAATGCACAAACAGGGGAATTTATAAAGGAATTCTGCGGGACAACTCATTATGCAGGTATGGGGGCATTTATTAATCGTCTCAATCCGAAAGTGGCTTTTCTACTTGGTAATATTTGCGAACTGGACTGGGAAAAGGGTCTTTGGAGAGTGGTGGGGACTTTGCACCGTCCAACCAAGCCCAACGACCTCTTCCACTTAGGAGGAGACCAAAGGATAGAAGTAATAAAATATAAGGGAAGAGAGCTCCTTATCGCAAATAGTAGCTTCACAACTATCATTGCTGAACTGCACGGTTCATACGCTAAGCCACTTTGTGCTATGGGGTGGCTATATGAGCTATACCATCCAGGAGAGGAATGGCCGGATATTATCCTAAAAAACTTGGTTGATGAGCCAAGTAAACTTGAGGAACTAAAGAAAAAACATCCCAAAGCTTTTAATGGCTTAGGCTCTCCTTATCCTGATGTTTCTTATATGCTAAACGAGCCCGGGGTGAGGAGCATTTATCTCTGGATCGATGAAAACGGCGATGGCTTAGTTGATGAAGGTGAGATGAAATTCTTCAAAGGTAGTGAAAGAGAAAGCGAGTTAGGAGGAATGAGGCTGTGGGGAAGAGGTTGGCAAACAGCTTTTGATGGGGAACTCAACCTCTATTTTTCGGGTCGTAGTGAAGATGGTAAAAAACTACAGCTATGGCAACTCCCCCTGAAAGGGTGGAATAGTGTGGGTGCACCAATCTATGATGTAAAAGATGCTAAAAAGATAGTTGAGATAGAAGTAGCTGGTTTCCCCGATTCCTTCAGCTGGGCAAATAAGGAGGGGAAGGTACTTTTAGGGGAAAATCCTATGATGATGTTCTCACCCGAGGGAAAACTTCTCTGGAGTTATCCTAATCCTTGGCCAGGAGTCCACGGCTCACATACTGCTCCAAAATCCAAGCGCGGTAGAGTTATAGGTCCTCTCTTCGTTTGTGGTTCCGCTCAAGTTGGTAATGGAGTTGGAGAGGTGTTCGCATTAAGAGGAAATTTAGGAGAAACTTACCTTATGACAATTGACGGTTTGTTCATAACTACCCTATTCCAGGACTGCCGAAGTGCCCCTGATGCTCTGCCGGATGAGCCAAGGCGAGGAATGAGCATAAGGGATTGCACTGCGGGAGGGGAACCATTCAACGGAAATTTCTTCCAAAGCCCTCTTGATGGCAATTATTACCTTGAAGGCCCCGTCGGCAGCTGTAGAGAGGCATCGGTTGTGGCAAGAGTTATCGGTTTGGAAAATGTTCATCGCCTTCCTACCCAGAAAATAACTTTTAGTCATAAGGATTATGCAGAAGCGGAGAAACTGTTCAGAGAAAGGGTGAAACAAGAAGCACGAAAGAAAACCATAGCGATAGTGAAAATGAAAGCAAAGAAGGAGGGAATTCCCAATTACGACGATTTTGATTGGTCTGACAGGAGAGTAGCAAGTTGGAGCTATGATGCCCGTCATACCGTTTGGAGAGCAACCTGGAGCTACGACGAAAATAACCTCTATATCGCTTTCCAGGGCATTGCTGACGATACTCCGATGATAAACAACGGCGGAGAATGGGAGCTTCTATTTAAAACGGGGGATGCCCTCTTGTTTGAACTTCGTAAAACGCCTAATAACGACTCTCCTGATGTTCTCCCAGGAGACATTCGCATTCTTTTCAGCGTGTTTCAAGGGAAACCAATAGCTGTCTTGTATAACTATAAAGTGCCGGGCACAACTAAACCTCACCGCTTTTCCTCACCTGTAGGCACAACCCTTATAGACGAGGTCAAGATACTTGAAAATGCTAAAATTGTTTTTGATCGAGGGAGGGATAGCTATAGCGCGAGAATAGTCATTCCCTTAGCGGATATAGGATTCCAGCCGCAAAAAGGTAAATACTACAGGGGCGATTTCGCTGTAATCTACTCCGATAAACTAGGAAAAATAAACGAATTGAGGATGTTTTGGTGTAATCCTCTGGGTGCCTTGGTTACTGATGTTTTCCAAGAATCTCAGATTAATCCTTCTTTTTGGGGTAAATTTCAGGTGGAGGAATGAAAGATGAAAGCAAAGTTTGTTTTTCTATTTTTCATACTTTTCAAATTAGCGTGGGGAGAAGGACAGTGGCAAGGCTATATTTATCCAAAATTCTCCGGTCCCTATGAAAAACCTTCTCGTTTTCTTCTCACTGATACTGGAGGGACAGGAGGGGGGTTTGGAAGAGGCGATCCCCATTTTCATCTTTCCGATGTTGATTTTATCAATCTACGGGAAGGTTGGACCTGCGGATATGGGGGTGTATTTTTGACAATGGATGGGGGATTGACCTGGGAGAGAAAGAGACCTCCCGGCGACTGGATAAGGATAAGAGTTTCTGCACCAGGAGAGGTTTATCTACTTGAGGGACATCATCCTGGAGGTAAGGGGAAGGTTTTTCTATGGCGAACGAGAGACAGAGGTGAAAATTGGGAAATGGTTGAGGCACTGAAGGATAAGCTAAGCGGTTATTGGGATATGTTTTTTAGAGGGAAAGAAGGGTGGATAATAACCGGTTGGAATCCATCATTCCATACATCAGATGGAGGCAAAACCTGGCAGGAAGTTAACTTTGACAACCTTGTTGGACAAGCCTTTAAGATAGCTATTCCAGCAGATGTGAGAATTGATGATGGTTATGTTGCCTATGTTTGGGGAGCAACTTACAAAGAAGGTAAATGGATAGCTAGGCTTATCAAGAGCGAGGATGGAGGTAAAAGTTGGAGGGTTATACCTTTACCGGAGGAGAGCCCAGCCCAATTATGGGTGGCAATGTGTTTTCCTACCAGTAAAATGGGTTGGATTGGAATGGAGGGAGGAAAGCTCCTTTATACGAAAGACGGTGGGAAAAATTGGGAATGGATGAAGCTGCCGACGGAAAGGAGGGTGATAGCTCTTTGGTTCGACCAATTCGGGCACGGCTTCGCTTCAGTAGATAACAGCGATATATACCACATTACGGATTGTCTTTACGAAACTTACGATTATGGTAAAACATGGCAAGTTGTTCTAAGCGGATATAAGCATTTGAGTGCTTTTGCTTCCTTAGGTCCGGGCTATCTTTGGGCTGTAGGTTACACACCCACCGTTGTGCCCGTGGATATAGTTGCCGTTCTTCAAAGATAATAGAGAAATCTCACATTAACATGCTTTTCTTGAAATGACTCCATAGCCCCTGTTTGGTTTTAAACTTTCAATATTAAATGGTAAGGAAAAGCAAAGGAAGAGATGGATCTGACTGAGGTTGGGACACGAGTTGAGACAGAAGCTTGTCTTGCTAAGAACAAACAGAAAAAGAGACAGATGAGATATTTGTTCTCCTTGGTTATAATGGGGTTTGCAGGCAACTGCGTAACTCCTATCTCGATAAATGCTGACAACAGGAGGAAACACACCATGCGGCTCTTGCTCGAAGCGAATACAATCGTGGAGGCCTTCGCGAGGGTGTCGCTCGTGGCGGTCACTCTATCGCTCTGCCAAGCGGCGACTGCCAAGGTGCCAGATGCTGAACGGGTTGAACCGTTACCGGCCCTCGCCCAAGCCGCGAATTGGACGGTGCGACCAGAGAAAGGTAAATTGACCCTGGCGCAGGCAGAGAACGGCATCGCGATCTTCTTCGACTGTCGCGAGGGCAACGCGGGCACCGTCCTGCTGAATACACCCCTGCCAGTCCCCCAGTGGGCTACGGATTTCACATTCTTAGGGATCAAGGATCTTCCTCAACTCACACAGGTGCATCTCACTCTTCTCGTTCAGGACAGCGCCGGCAACAAGTATCTCTTCTACACTGACTCGCCAAGTACGATCATACAGGAAGAGAGCCTCTACTTCGGCACGAAGATATCGGATTGGTTACTGTTGGGGGAAGTCCGCTTTTCCGTCCCTGCGTTTCGTGAGGCGACCTCCAATCCCGCGAACTATGCTCCTGTAGTCGCGGGCACCCCGGGGCCTCAACCGCCATACACGATCCTGGGCATTTCGCTGAAAGGGCACAAAGTTGTGGGTGATTATCCAGGCACCACAATCTACCTGCATGACTTTGCCTTCACGCGCTTGGAGACGCGCCGGGCTAAGGTAAAGTACTGGTTCAACCTGCTTGACCGCGACGGCTTACTGGACCCGCACCCTTACCTGACGCTGGGCGACTTCAGCCGGTCAGGACGCAAATTCTGGGTGACCTGGGAATTGCGCGACCAATACGCTGGCCAGCCGGTCGCCGCGGGAGGAAATACCTATGATCTGGGAGACAGCCAGGGTCTGGTCCACCTGGTAGGGCTGACCCGACGCATCGAGTTACCGCTGCCGTCACCGGGCACCTACTGGGTGCGAGTGCGAGTGCGCTGGGCCAATCGACACGACGCTGCCGTCCCAGACGGCTTGGAGGAGAAGGATTATCGGCTGGTCGTGGTTCGCAATGCGTCGGGGGCTGCCACTCGTGCGGCAACGATTCCGATCGTCGAGCCGATTCCAAACGCGATGGTGCGGATCGGCACCGCCAGCAAGAGCGGTACTTACATCTATGGGGAGAAAGAATCATTGGTTGTTCCGGTGGCGTTTTTCGCGCCGCCGGCCGGTCTGGACAAGGTCGAAGGCAAGATCACGGTCACTCCCTTCTCGTCAGACAAAGTGGTCAAAGAGCTGGACGTGACTCCAGCATGGACTGGCCAAAGACCGTATATCGTTGACCTGAACCTAAAGGACCTACCGAGCGGTGTCTACCGTGTCACGGCGACGATGAGCGCCGGTGGGAAGGTTCTTGACCAAGTCACACGGATCATAGGTAAGCAAGGGCCATCTCCAGCAACCATTGCCCAAAAGCTGAAAATTCCGGACAGCGTGCCCTCCTGGCAGGAGCAACTCCGGCGGACGGAGCCGCTTTATCAGCTCACATTCGCTCTTCGGGATAACGATCCAGCCAAGCGTTGGGAGTTATTTCAAACCATCGCCGACCATTTGCCACCGAAGTTCAGGGACCTGGAGTTAATCGTGCCGTGGCGGTTGCTTGAGCCTCTGCCGGGAGTCTATGATTTTGACTTCTGCAAGCGGATCTTGGATTACGCGCAGCAGAAGGGCATCAAGATCTCGTTCTGGATCGGGTACGAAGGGAATGACATGCCGGAGTGGGTGCCGTCGCTCTACGCCCAGGACGCTTCGGGCGAGATGTTTGGGAAGTGGCTATACGCTTCGCATGGCGGCCGGATCAATTACATGGCTAATCCGATACGGGAACAGCTCCTGGCGTTCCTGCGAAACTTCGTGGCCTCGCTGCGTCCCTACCCGGCCCTAATAGGGTATTTTTGGCTCGATGAGTCCTATGCCAGGACGCCTGGCGGCTATGAGCCGGAGACGCAGGCGGAGTTCCGCCGCTATTGCCGGAAGACCTGGAAGAGGTTGGCGGCACTCAATGCCCGTTGGCAGACTCATTTCACTTCCTGGGACCAAGTGGTCGCGCCGCCAAAGCGAGACGAGGTGTCGCTAGCGTATTGGGTCGACTGGCAAAGGTTCTATTACCTGCGCCTGCCGGCCTTCCACAAGCAGGTTGTCAAAACTATTCGCCGCTACGACCCGAAACGCCTGATCTTCATCGAGGGCTTCCCCTACCTGGACGAGATGCGAGTCTGGTTGCGGGATCATGGCTGCGCAACGGCCAATGGCGGAGCCCATGACCCCGCAGAGTTGGGTCCCCACATGATGTGGAATGCCGCCATCCACCTTCAGGAGCGTAGCGAATCGGTCTCCCTACTGTGGACAGACCACCCATATCGGCTGGACAACACGGTGTTTACCGCCAGCTTGGCAGGGGGCAACAACATCATCGGCATCCGCTCGTATGTGGGGCGGCCAGCGAACGACGACTACAGCGCCTGGTTCAAACCGCCAGTCGGGCTGGATCGCGTCGAGAAATTCATGCCCATCCTACGAGAGTTGCGGCAGACTGAGATGCTACCATGTGATGCCTTCTTCTACACCGGGGCGTGGGCCGAGGAATATACCGGCATCTGGGCCGGGCATCCCCGATCTCGCGTGTGGCCGGTGATGCCCAAAGTCTGGGATATGTTCACGATGGCTGAGGGCCATGTTATTTGCGGAGTGGCACCCTGGAGCGTCGCAAAGAAAGGGAAAATGCTCTTCGCTCCGTCCGGTATGCAGGCCGTTGGGCCGGAGACCGTGGATCGCCTGCTCTCCTATGTGCGCGCGGGCGGCACACTGGTGATGACCGCAGATACCGGGCGCCGCTGTTGGACGCTTCCAGGGGAAGACTGGGTGCTTCTGCGGCGGTTCGGCTTCACGCCTCCCGAAAACGACCAGGTCAGCTACTATGCCCGCGCTTTCCCGGTCCCTGGCGAGGTCTTTCCCCCCGAGGCTAAGCCATTCGAGCTACACGCCTACGCGCAGACGGTGCCGCAGCCGGGGACAAAGACCGCTGCCTATTTCAATAACGACCCGAAGCGCCCGGCGATAAGCTGGAAAAGCTTTGGCAAGGGGAGGGTGCTGGTCATCTGGGCAACCCAGGTGGTGCCCGTAGCAGTGACCAGAAGCGGCAATCGTGAGTCCTATCCGATCATGCGCGACCTGGCGCGTTGGGGCGGCGTGCGGCTGTATGTGGATGCCAATACTCCCAGATTCTGGGTCAACTTGCTGAAGGCAAAACGCGGCGGCACATACTATGCGTTGGTGGCGCGGTTTGACTACTGGTATCATCGGTACGACAAAGAGCCTCCTGAGTTGGCGGGTGTCATCATGCTGCCTGGCATTCCAGACGGGGAGTACCGAGTTGTTGAACTCATTACTGGCAACAACCTTGGCACGTTCAATAGCACCCATCTGCGGACTCAGGGCATTGCCGTGGCGTTGGCGCCACTGCAAGTGGCGATTTTTCGGCTGGCCCCCGCCAATGCTGCCAGCCTTGCCAATCAAGATCACAACGGCGAAAGAAAATAGCAGACCGCAAACATGGCTAGGACTTACGCAGTTGGGATGAGTTCATAGGTGGGCTAAGCCAGATAGGTTCGGATGGCATCCCGAAAGATCGCTGCCTTCGCCTCATACCAACTGATCCCTGTCCGCAAGCGATAAACCTATCCGTCCAGAGCAAGGTCAGAAGGGCGATCCCCTTCACCATCCTTTGGTGCTTGCCACTCCAATGGTAGGTCACCAGTTCCATCTTTTGGGCATAAGGCTTATCTAAAGTGGTGTCATCCAGAACCAAAAGCCCCTTCTTTTTGTCCACGAACCTTTCGGCTTCCTGCCACAACGCCTTTGTGTCTAAAGGCTGTCTTTGGAGCAGGCGCGTAAAAGCATCGTGAGCGGGGTATTGGAGCTTTTGGTTGGCATCTTGCTGCCTTGGTGCAGGTGAAGGTCTTTTGGGCGGCGATGGGGAAGTGAATGGGGTAAAGTCATTGCACTTAAGTAGGTTCATTGGCGATTGCCCCCTTGACAAAGTGGCTTTAGTGTGCTACCACTAACCTCAATGCAAGAGGAGAGGTGATGTGAGATGGTAGGGAGGTATGTTACATTTGCTGTGTGCAGTGTGCTCATAATTGTCTGGTCTGCGGCATGGGGTTACAGCAATGCCGCACCCGAATCACACAAGTTGAAGGGACGATATGCTATTGTGGTTAGCAAGTCGACATATGAAAAGGAGGAATGGAGACAGGTAGTGGATGCGCTCAGGCATAAGCATAACGGTGAGGTGTTTCAATACGAGAAGGATGTGATGGAAGTGCAAGCGCCGTTGGCTAAGTTTTCACCTTGGTATGTTTGCTTCGTGGTCAGACCAGAAGAGATGGTCAAGCCTGCTAATGAACCATTTCGTCCAAACCCATTTGTTGAGAAGGTGTATCATTTGACGAGGTGCCTTGATGATGACCCATATGGTGATGCAATTTGGGGGATATTGACTGGCTATGAGCCAGAGGATGCATTGCGCATTGCAAGGCATAAAACTCCGTTAATGGTAAAGAGAGGGCTTGGTGCATTTTGTGCGTGGCTTGACAGGATAAAGGAGGGAATATGCTTTTCGGAGATTACCGATGGCAAATACATGGTTAAAGATGCCACAACTGGATGGAAAGTGATGGAGAAAAGTGACGGACCTGTTGATGTGACGGCTCTTTTTGTGGGAGAAATTAACAAGAACAATGTTGATGTCGTATGGACAAGCAGCCATGCCACTGAACGAGACTTCAGTGGATTTAGGCACAATAGACCGACTGGTAGGATTGTGCCAAGGAATGGCAGGTTGGTAGCCATTGACCTAAAGGGGCAACAGTATGAAATTACGACAACGAACCCGAAGGTATATATGCCTGCTGGCAATTGCCTCATTGGGAATATCTCTGGGAGGGAATGCATGGCTCTTGCATGGATGCGCTCTGGGGCTTATCAAATGTATGGCTATACCGTGCCCACAGGCTATGGGTATATGGGCTGGCGGACTGCAGATTTCTTTATGTGCCATGGCGGCAAATTCACCTTAGCGGAAGCGTTCTATGCAACTAACCAGTGCCTTTTGTTCAACCTTGAGAAGAAACTTGTGACTGAGCCACGAGACCGTTATGGGCATGAAGTAAATGACAAGAACACAGTGGCATTTTACGGTGATCCAGCGTGGGAGGTGCGAGTTGATGTTCCAAAGGATGCCCCAAAGCCGATTTGGGAAGTTGAATTTGAGAGAAGGAGCGTGGGTGAGAAAGTGGAATTTGAGGCGGTTGTAAGATTTAATGAGGATGTTGACTTTTCTGGCGGTCATAGGTATTACCCTGTCTTCGCATTTTTGCCCTCAAGAGTGGGTGGTGTGGAGGTTGTTGACTCTGGTGACGCAGATGCGTTTGAGATTACCGACAACTTTTTGATCGTTAGATACAAAGGGCTGGTTAAGAAGGGCACAGTGAAGAGGTTGGTTTTTAAGGCAAAGATAAAAGAGGCTTACCAAAGTGGAGCAAAATTTTCATCGGTGGAGGCGAAGCCAGTGAGCAAGTTTGATGAGCGAATTGTCATCAATATCACAGGTTGCTTTGCTAACCATGATTTGTTTGATGCTCTGCGCAAGGCAGAAGAACTTGGCTTTCAATCGGTAGCAGTAATGCCTGCGGGTAACCCAAAGCACTCACTCGGAAAATTGCCCACCCTTAACTTCTATGAGGCGGATGAAACGCAGCGAATACGCATTAAAACATCAATGAGCAAGTTTAAGCACATCTCAATTCACCAATTATGGGACAATGAATGGCAGAAGTGGATTGACTGTGCGGAATTTCTCCGTGCCGAGATCGTCACCATCCATGCTGGATTGCGCAAGAAGGACGAGACAATGGGGCAGTTTTTGAACAGGCGTGTGAACTTCTTCCGTCAGGTTGGCGATTACGCAAAGAGCAAGGGGGTTAAAATCGGCGTTGAGAACGAGGGGGGCAGTTACCGTGATTATGTGGAGTTGATAAAAGCAATCAACCATCCCGCCGTCGGTGCGACCATTGATGTTGGGCATTGCGCTTACTTTGATGAGGTTAAGTCCATCAACGATGTGAACGAAAGGGCAAAGAAACTGAACGAAGTAATCTGCCAGTTGGTTCGTGAGTTGGGCAGGAAAGTATATCACTTTCATTTGCATGATGTCAAGAGGTATGAAGATGTTGACTTCTCAAAAATTCCAAAGCCATACTGGAAGCCTGGGATGTTAGTAGACCATCGCTGCGTTGGAGAAGGAATAATTGATTTTCATCGTCTATTTGCGGTTCTAAAAGAGATCGGCTATGATGGGCTGTTTGAGCTGGAATTGGAGGAGCCAGAGATGGAGGAGAAAGCACTTCGTTCTGGCGAGTTCTTGAGCCGTCTAATGTAGGGGCGCATGAAATGCGCCCGAAAAGGCGGGCGGGTTTTACCCGCCCCTACAATGGGGACGCCAAATGCGTAAGCTCCACTGAAATAGTGGGGCTTTGTGGTTGGCATCTTCCTGCATTGGTGAAGGCAAATGTCTTCTTTGTGGCGATGAGGAAGTTGATGCAGTCAAAGTCATGGCACTTAAGTGGGTTCATTGGCGATTGCCCCCTTGACAAAGTGGCTTTGATGTGTTACCATGTATGCTAACGAAAGGGTTCGCAGACAACTGCGGAACTCACACTGATTTTGCACGGAGGTGAGATTGATGAAGGTGAAAAAGGAACGCCCCGTGCTCGTCCCCCAAACGGGGCACGCCGATTTTGTGACGAGCGTATCCTTCAGTCCAGATGGAAGGACGATAGCTTC
>Ga0209080_1001188_pt1 | contig 13599 bp, 8 predicted proteins | sample JNZ110809AmetaG_FD_184123 | JGI IMG/M metagenome (GOLD analysis project Ga0209080, IMG submission 184123) | Hot spring microbial communities from Jinze hot spring, China to study Microbial Dark Matter (Phase II) - JNZ 110809A (SPAdes) (version 3) ...
GAGAAGCTTAGGGGGAGGATTAAGCGGAGGATAGCCGAGCTCAGGAGGGAGGCTGAGCGGAAGGCTTCGCTGAGAGCTGTTAGAAGAGATTACTTTCACGTGCCGAAGGAGGGTGCTGCTCAGGTGGCCTTGATAGGCGCCGCGAACTCGGGTAAGTCAAGCCTTCTCAGGGCACTGACGAATGCGAGGCCGCAGGTCACGCATTACCCGCTCACGACAACGATGCCGGTTCCCGGCATGATGCTCTACGAGGGCGTCGAGATCCAGCTCGTCGAGCTCCCGGCGATCCTGACCGAGGACCTCGAGGAGACGCAGTTCACGAACAGGTCGATAGGCTTCTCCAAGAACGCGGACCTGATCCTGATCATTCTTGATGGAGCGCGCGACCCAGCGAGCCAGCTCGAGAAGATACTGGAGATCTATGATGAGTCTGGAGTCAGCTTCAGGCGCAAGAGATGCGAGATAGAGATAGAGAAGAAGGATAGCGGCGGGATAAGGCTCGTCGTCTTCGGAAGCATCAGGGGCGATGTGAGGGAGGTGGAGGATCTGCTGAGATCCATCGGGATAAGGAATGCCGTGGTTAAAGTCCGCGGCGAGGCCGGCATAGAGGACTTCGAGGAGGCGGTGATAAGGGAGATGATCCATAAGAGAGCCCTCATCGCCGTAAATAAGATTGATCAAGCAGCTCCAGGCACCCTCGATGATGTCAGGAGTATTGCCGGCGAGATCCCGGTCGTGGCCGTCTCGGCCGAGCGGGGCGCGGGCCTAGATGATCTCAGAAAAGCGATATTCGAGTCCCTCGACCTGATGAGGATATACACTAGGAAGGCCGGCGCCACCTCGGATAAGCCGATAATACTTCCGAGAAACTCCACGGTTAAGGATCTCGCGGAGGTGATTCACAAGGACTTTGCGGAGAGGATGAAGTACGCGAGGGTCTGGGGAAGATCGGTCAAGGTTCAGGGCCAGAGGGTTGGACCGGATCACGTTCTCGAGGATGGAGATATCGTCGAGATAAAGATCTAGATGAGGTGGGGCGGCGCGCTTGAGATTCAAATGCTTCGCCACAACCATTATGGGGCTCGAGGATGTCGCGGCGCGGGAATGCAGTGAGATAATCGGCGCTGAGGCCAGGCCGGATGTCGGCAAGATCTTTTTCGAGGCCGACGAGGATGGCATAATAAGGCTGAACCTCGCGTCCAGGACTCTTCACAGGATCTTCGTGCTCATCTCCAAGTCGAGCGCCGAGGTCCTGGATGATGTTTATCGAGCCGCGAGAGAAGTGGATTACGCGGAGTTCATTGGAGCAGATCAGACGTTTGCGGTCAAGGGTGAGAGGCACTCGAAGGATAAGCCTTTCACGAGCATGGATATGGCGGCGGCTGTGGGCAGGGCGGTGATAGAGAGCTTCAGGGAGAAGACGGGCGCGAGGCTCAGGGTGAACCTGGATAACCCCGATGTCCAGCTCTACTGCCTGATCAGGGACTCGGAGCTACTGATAGGCCTCGATACCACCGGAAAATCCCTTCACAGGAGATATTACAGGGTTTATCATCATAGGGCCGCGCTCCAGCCAAGCATAGCGGCGAGCATGCTGATGCTCTCTGGGTGGAGGAGGGAGGAGGCGCTCCTAGACCCCATGTGCGGCGGAGGAACAATACCGATTGAGGCCGCCCTAATCGCGCTGAGAATACCTCCAGGAGCGAGAAGGCTCCACGACCTCGCCGCCAGCAGGCTCAAGTTCTTGAATAGAGAGAGAATTCAGGAGATCGCGGAGGAGCTTGAAGCCGAGGCCGACCTCGAGTTCAGGCCGAGGATCATCGGCTCAGATGCCTCGCCGAAGAGCATTAGGGGCGCCATCGCGAACGCCGAGGCCGCTGGAGTGCTGAGCGCGATCAAGCTCGTCGTCGGAGATGCGCTGAGGCTCGATGAGTGGCTAGATGAGAGGCCGAGCCACGTTGTGATGAACCCTCCTTATGGGGTGAGAATGAGCGTCAGGAGGATAGAGGAGTTCTATCAAAAGATCTGCGCCTCGATACGTGATGCCGCGCCGGATGCCAGGCTGACCGCGATAGTCTCGAAGCCAACGATCTTCGGAAGAGCGCTCGAGTCCGCCGGATACATCGTCGAGTCGAGGAGGCAGATAATGTATGGAAAGCTCAACGCCTTCATAATCATGGCCACACCCGGGTAAGCTGCTCGAATCATCTCCCACACCGCCGCGTCAGCCGCGCTATGGTTAATATCTCCCACGCCGCCCCGGCTTCAAGATGGATCCCTTCGAGGAGGATGTGAGAACTGCTCAAAGGCTTCTCGAGGAAAGGTATGGCCCGGGAATCCGGCGGAGGATCGGCGAGATAGCTGAGAGGCTGATAGCGCTTCACGGGGAGAACCGGATAAAGATCAACCACTCGATAATGGAGTATGTTCTCGCGGCATATCTCGCGAGCAGGGGCTATAGGGTTGAGCTCGAGCACCCGCTCGCCAACGACCTCGTGGCCGACGTGATCGCATGGAGAAACGGAGGGAGCATGATAATCGAGGTCGAGACCGGCTTCACGTCGCCCGAGAACGCCCTGGACCCGCAGGCATATCTCACTGCGAGGGCCATAAGCAAGATCGCGAGATACAGCCCCCACGCCGATAGGTTCAGCCTAGCGACCCCAGCCCACAACATACTCCAGATACCTAGAACGCTGCTAAAGCCGGCGAGCGCTCGGAAGCCCGCTGAGATCCAGCTCCTCAAAAGCCTCTGCGACCAGTATTACAAGACGCCAGAGATCGCGGTCGAGAAGCTCTCGAAGATGAGGCTTCACGCGATATACGTGATAAACGTTGATCTGCTGGAAGTAGTGAGACTGAGCCCGAGAAGATACTTGGAGAAATACGGCGACCTCTGCCCAAGCCTCCAGCAAATAAGGAAATACGTTGAGGCCGGCCTTCGGAGGCGCGTGGCTTGTGAGCATCCCACCACGTGAGCTTTTCCCCGAGGTGGGACACCCCTTCAGCCACACCGCATGCATGGCCTTCGGGGGCCGCTTGCGCGGCGCTCACGGGCTGGCACGCGGTGCTCCATGAGGACGGCTTTCCGGGGCACCCCCCGGCAGCCCTCCTCTATGGACGCGCTCTCCTCTTCCGGCCGACCTCGATTCTTGATAGGAGATGGGGGGTGGATAAGGCTTTCGCAGAAATTACATTCTCAGTCATACTCGGACATTTAAGCAGTATTTATCCGCGGATTAATAGCGTATTTCCGGAGGCGGCTTTATTCCCGGGCTCATGCTCCGGGGCCTCGAGATCTGCGGGCGGCTGGAGGAAATGCGACAAGTTTTTATCCAAGGAGCCCATTACATATTGTTGGCTGGCGGCGACGGCGGTACCGCCCACGAACGCCTCGGGCCGCTACCCGGCCTGCCAATGTGTGGGCGGCCTCCTCCGCCAGTTACAAGATGGGGACCTAAGCACATGATCACGCTTAGGTCTTACGCGGGGCCCCCGCAAGACCCCCGAGAAGCGCACCCCAGGCGGCGACTCCGGTTGATCCTGCCGGACCCCACTGCTATCGGGGTGGGACTAAGCCATGCAAGTCGAAGGTCCCCGGCTCCGGGGGCCTGGCAGACGGCTCAGTAACACGTGGCCAACCTGCCCTCGGGAGGGGGATAACCCCGGGAAACTGGGGTTAAACCCCCATAGGCGGCGAGATCTGGAAGGACTTGCCGCTGAAAGTGGTGCACGGGGATGCTCCGTGCACCAGCCCGAGGATGGGGCTGCGGCCCATCAGGTTGTTGGCGGGGTAACGGCCCGCCAAGCCTATAACGGGTACGGGCCCTGAGAGGGGGAGCCCGGAGATGGGCTCTGAGACAAGAGCCCAGGCCCTACGGGGCGCAGCAGGCGCGAAACCTCCCCAATGCCCGAAAGGGTGAGGGGGTCACCCCGAGTGCCGGCCTCGTGCCGGCTTTTGCCGGGTCTAAATAGCCCGGCGAATAAGGGGGGGGCAAGACGGGTGTCAGCCGCCGCGGTAATACCCGCCCCCCGAGTGGTGGGGACTATTACTGGGCTTAAAGCGCCCGTAGCCGGCCGGGTGTGTCCTCCGTCAAATCCACGGGCCTAACCCGTGGGCTGCGGAGGATACTACCCGGCTTGGGGGTGGAAGAGGGCGGCGGTATTCCCGGGGTAGGGGTAAAATCCTCTGATCCCGGGAGGACCACCAGTGGCGAAGGCGGCCGCCCAGGACACGCCCGACGGTGAGGGGCGAAAGCTGGGGGAGCAAACGGGATTAGATACCCCGGTAGTCCCAGCTGTAAACGATGCGGGCTAGGTGTCGGGTGGGCTACGGGCTCACCCGGTGCCGAAGGGAAACCATTAAGCCCGCCGCCTGGGGAGTACGGCCGCAAGGCTGAAACTTAAAGGAATTGGCGGGGGAGCACCACAAGGGGTGGACGTTGCGGCTTAATTGGAGTCAACGCCGGAAACCTTACCGGGGGCGACGGCAGGATGATGGACAGGTTGAAGGCCTTTCCGGACGAGCCGAGAGGAGGTGCATGGCCGTCGCCGGTGCGTGCCGTGAGGTGTCCTGTTAATTCAGGCAACGGACGAGACCCCCGCCCCCAGTTGCCATCGGGCCGAAAGGCGCCGGGCACTCTGGGGGGACTGCCGCCGAAAGGCGGAGGAAGGAGGGGGCTACGGCAGGTCAGTATGCCCCGAATCCCCCGGGCCGCACGCGACGTTCAATGGCCGGGACAGAGGGTTGCGACCCCGAAAGGGGGAGCCAATCCCTAAACCCGGCCGTAGTTGGGATCGAGGGTTGCAACTCGCCCTCGTGAACGAGGAATCCCTAGTAACCGCGCGTTAAAACCGCGCGGTGAATACGTCCCTGCTCCTTGCACACACTGCCCGTCGCTCCACCCGAGCTGGGCCTGGGTGAGGCCCACTCCTCCGTGGGTGGGTCGAACCATGGGCCCGGTGAGGGGGGAGAAGTCGTAACAAGGTGGCCGTACGGGAACGTGCGGCCGGATCACCTCCTACCGCCAATTTCCGTACTCCCCCGCCTGGGGGCGCTTCAGAGGGGATGCGAGAGGGGCCCCGCGTAGCATAGAGCTCCCGCATTTTTCCTATGGCTGATTTATATGGCTCGAGCAGGAGCTCATGCTCCTTTTTCCGAGGAGGCTTCGCCTCTGAGCCAGCGCTCCATGAGCTGATCGTGCTCAGCATCATCCATCTCCACGATCTTGAATTGATTCCTCTCGATCGCGAGCTTCACGGCTACTAGGTGGTAGCAGGTGGGCTTCTCGCCGCTCATGACCCTGAAGAAGAAGTCGGGGCATGAGCAGTAGCCGGCCTCGGGGAGAACAAGATACTCCCCATGCCTCCCGACGACTACCCACCTACTCCTTTCGCTCGGCTTGAAGATGTGCAGCCTCACCCTGCCAGCTCTCACCGCGTTCTCGGCCTCTACCAGGATGCTCGTCAAGCCTCCTGCTCCAGTAAAAGCCTTCTCAGGTATCCTATATATCCGAGGCGCTCGCCCTCGAGCGTTATCGCCTCAGCTTGATCTAGGTCGAAGGCTCCGCTTCTCACCAGTGGCCAGAGCCTCTCCCGAGGCTGGAGGCTGTTCACGGATAACCCGGATACTATGGGGTTGAAGGCTGGCATCACTATCAAGTCTATCCTGCCCCTTCTCCTGCTGCTTACCCCGAGCTTCTCGGCGAGCATCTTCTTATCTCCGCTAGCATAAAGCCACACCTTCCTACTTATGATGGAGCCTATGTCGGTTCTCAGGCTCACGACGGGGTGAAGATGGCCCATCACTATGACGTCGGCATCGAGGACGCGCTCATCCGGCCAGGCATGGCCATGAAACAGGAATATCCTTCGCCCTCCCTCGATGAGCATCCCCCTCGAGGATTGATAGGAGACCAGGTCTCCCAGAATATCATCCACGCCGCCATCATGGTTTCCGGGAATTAGTATTAGCTCGACGCCGAGCTCGCGCATCCTCCGGATCGCCTCGGGCATCTCCCTCCACTCGATCCAAGATGACAGCGGGATCATGTGCTTAAGGTCTCCCAGGAATATCAGCTTCTCAGCGCCCGCCTCCTCGCACAGCTCGATAAGGCTTCTCTCGAGCCTCCAAGCTTGGCTAGGAACCCTGATGCCGCTCCCCGCGAGCTCCGCCTCAAAACCGAAATGAACATCAGCGACTATCAATGATCTAGTAGGCTTCTCAACCAGTAGAGCGGGCCACCCGAGAATAAACTTCAACCTCAATAATTAAGCCTGCCGATGAGGCATATTTAATCTAAGCTCAAGAAAAAAGATGGGAGGGGATGATTAGTAGGAGAGCCTGAGGATGGACTTCCACTCTCTCGTCAGCTCATGTATTGCGGTCTCGGCGTCGATTCTGCCGGCGACGTACTCCGTAACCCACTTGGCTATCGAGTCCTCGAGCATCGGGTTCTCCGGAACATAATTCCTGAAGTCCGCCCTGAGCAACGAGTCTAGGAATACCTCCTTGAATATTCCCGGATACTGCGGCGCCAGCTCCTCGATCACCGAGCGGCGGCCTGGGAACGACGAGGAGACCTTCCACTGCTTTATCGCGGATTCGCGGAGCACTAGGTATTGACAGTATAGCCAAGCCTCCTTCGGGTTCTTCGAGTACCTATTAACGCCCACCTGCCAGGTCCCGTCGATCGGGACTCCCGGAGTCGGCGCTGCCGCGATCTTCCCAGCAACCTCAGGATACTCTTCTGGAGCTTTCTCGATGAAGTCTATGAATGTTGAAGCCCAGGATCCCGCCCACATTGCGGCGCGGCCTCTGCCGAGGAGCTCCATGCACTCGGACCACTCGGTCTGCATCGCGTTGGGCACGTATTCGCAGAACTCCTTAAACATCTTAAGCACCCTTATTCCCATATCGGTTATATCGGGGTCGAATGCTATTCTGCCATCCTGCGTGAAGAGCCCTCCCCAAGGCTCCTTAAGCTCGCCGCATACTCTCTTGCCCTCGGGCGAGTTCCTCCACTGGGCGAATAGCCAAGCGTACTCCCAGTGAATGGTGTGCGTCCTCATCGCCATTATCGTGTTTCCAGCCTCGACCGGTGAATCCGGGTTGAACTTCTTCGTGAAGAATCTGCCAATCGCGTAGACATCCTCCAAAACCGTTGGAACCTTGAGCTCCGTCGGTATCTTCTTCGGGTCAAGGCCTATCTCAGGCGCCTTAGCTTGCAGGTCCGCCAGATTCTTGTCTATCCACTTGCTATACATGTCCTTGATCCTCGGATCTTGCCAGAGATCTTTCCTATAGAACATCGCCATTACGTTAGCGCAGATTACATATCCGATCCTCTTTCCCTCCCACTGCATATACCTTCTATCAACTGTCGGAAGGAAGTCTCCATATTCCGTGAAGATCTCCGCATCGGGATACTTTGCCCTCAACTCATCTATCGGGTAGCAGTGGGGCGCGAAGGCGCCCGTGTAAATGCAGTCCCACATGACGACATCATATTCGCCGGCGCGAGTCGCGAACTCGTGAAGCTGCCTATCCCTACCGGTCTCCCAGTCGAATAGCAGGGTCTCAACCTCGATGTTCGGGTACTTCTTCATGAAATCCTCTTCTGCAACGGCCTTCATGCCGGGTGCTGCGTGCGCGATCGCGACTACGCGTATCTTTGCCTTAGGCTTTGCTAGATACTGCCAGCCTAAATATCCGCCTACACCAGCTGCTACGGCAGCGATGCCCACCCCGATACCGATTTTCGCCGCCTTGGATAATGCTTCTCTTCTCGTTAATTTTCTATTGAGGGGTGAGTCGAGATTCCCCCCACTTGACATAGCGTAGAAATATGCGTTGCTGAGGCTAATAAGCGTTTTTCCTCGATCTTATTAACGCATATCAAGGTTTTTAAGATGCTGATTGCAATAGCATACTTGTAATGAAGCGTAGTGTAATGATCTTAATCTTACCCACGCTAGCTCTCCTACTAATATTGGCAATATACCCCACAGTCTACCTCTATTACATGATGTTTCAGTCTTTTAATCCGTTAATCGATCTAAGCCCGTATTTCGTGGGGCTCGGCAATTTCGTGACTTTTGCGAATGATCCGGAGGCATGGTATGCTATCGGGATAATGTTCTTCCTTACCGCGATTACTGTCCCGGTTCAAGTTGGGCTGGGAATACTGTTGGCGATGCTGTTCACGTCCAAGTATCTGCAGGGAAAGCTCCTCATAAGATCGCTGATGCTCATTCCCATGAGCATACCGGCCGTCATCGTCGGCTTAAACTGGAAGATGATATTCTTCACATATGGGCCATTAAATATGCTGCTGCAGTCCATCGGAATACCTCCGCAGCCCTGGCTTAGCGCGCCATTCGGCGACCCCTTCAACGTTATCTTCACACTGGCGATACTCGATATATGGCAGTGGACGCCGTATGTTATGCTCGCCGTCGCTAGCGGAATAGAGAGCGTCCCCGCCGACATACGGGAAGCCGCCTCCATAGATGGGGCAAGCGAGTGGAAGATACTAAGGCACATAACGCTGCCGATGGTGAGGAGCGTCATAATGGTCATCGCGCTTCTAAGGCTAATAGACTCCCTCAGAATATTCGATATAATTTACATGCTGACCTTCGGTGGGCCTGGAAACGTCACCACGACGCTCCCCTTCTACATCTACAAGGTCGGGTTTACGCTGACGGCGGCTAAGGCGAACATAGGATACGCCGCGCTGCTCTCAGTGATCCTGCTCGTGATGGCGACGATTCTGGTGATATTCACCTTGATGAGGACCTTTAAGGTTGAAAGGCTGATATGGGGGTGATGGCATGAAGAGGGCTCATCTACTCACTATTGTGAGCACCCTTGTATGCTGGCTGATAGTCGTATTATACCTGACGCCATTCATCTGGATGATCTCAACCTCATTCAAGCCGATAGGTGAGTGGGCGACCGCGGAGCTTCTGCCGCGCGAGCCCACGCTCAAGAACTATTTCGAGGTGCTCGTCACCGGGGGGATTTACGGTGTTAGGGGGCACTTCCCGCCCATAGGCAGATACCTGATGAACAGCTTGATAGTATCAATCTGCATAGCGCTGATCACCAGCATACTCGGCGCTATGACCGCCTACGCGATAGTCAGATTCCGCGCGGGCGGGACTCTTTTCGCCAACTGGATCCTCAGCTTAAGAATGATCCCGGCGGTCGCAATACTTTACCCGCTCGTGGTATTAACGAGGGCCATCGGCCTATATAACACGATAGGAGGGCTCATACTGGTTTACCCCATAGTAACTCTCCCAATAACCACGTGGTTCATGATAGGCGCGCTCAAGAATATTCCAAAAGAGACTGAGGAGGCGGCGATGCTGGATGGATGCAGCGAGTGGGAAGTATTCTACAAGATAGTTTTGCCGCAGGCGGCGGGCGGCCTCGCCACAGCGGCCATCTTCGCGTTCCTGTTCAGCTGGGCCGAGTTTCTGATCCCCTTGTTATTAGCTCCCGGAGAGGCAGCCATGCCCTTAACGGTCTTCGCCGCTTACTTCTCCAACCAGTATGGCATCCTCTGGGGACCATTAGCCGCGGCCGGAGTAGTAATCTCGCTCCCGGTAATAGTGCTGGCGATCGCGATCCAGAAATACATAATCAGAGGATTAACGATGGGATTTGTGAGGTGATTCTCATCTCGGGGCCTCCGAGATCGATATAATAGCATGTTATCAGCGCTTCTGGAGCTCGGCTAATCTCTCCGGAAGGAACTCCTCAACTATGAATTCCAGGCCATATCTGCTGAAGGCCTCGAGCTCCGCCTTCCTCTTTATCTTCCAGAACTCCTTTATCTCCCTTTTCCATGGATCCTTCTGGTATCTTGGATCGGACTCTAGCTCCTGGATCCGCTTCATATCGCGGTCGGATAGCTTCATGGATGGAAGCTTGTATCTTCTTATGTCGCTGGGCCAGACTCCCGCCCAGACAGCGTCGGGCACGTTTATCTCCTTTATGTGAGCGCTGAGGGCCGAGCCGTGTATCAGGACGCTGGCGATGTGAACTCCCCATGGATCAGCATCGGTGAAGACGTATATGGGGAGATTCAGCTCGTCATGCAGACGCCTGATAAGCTTCCTGCAGTTTCTCGGCGACTGCCCCGCAGTGTGTATTAGTATCGCCTTATACTTCTTGTCCGCTCCCTCCTCGACGAACCTCGCGAAGACCGCGCCCTTCTCTATCACGAATACCTGCTCGGCCCCGCACTTGACGAGCTCCGCCGTCGTCAGCGCCGGGCCTATGGCGAAGCCATCCGGGTGCGCTGAGAGATCTATCCTCTTCCCTCGGAATCCCGGCACCGTGTACTCTATCACGAGGTCGCCGTATATGGATGCCCTCTCCTCCGGAAATATGTTGAAGTCCTCTCTCGGGAAATCTAGGATTGACTCGAGCTGCATTATCAGCTCATCGCTCTCGTTCTGATCCTCGAAGTCTATTCCTTCGCCTATAGCCACGTAGTAGGTATCCCTGAGGGTCGAGGTTTTCCCGCGCTGGATTAGCTGCTTAGCAAATGTCGCTATCCAGAGGAGCTGGGCGAATGGCCTCAAGTGTCTAACATTTCTCGCCGTCCTCTCCATCCTCTTGTCACCGAGCACGTACTGCCTCAGCCTCTCATCATACACGATATTCGACGTCGTCCTCGCCGGGATCTCGAGCTTCGGGAAGGCCCCCCTCTCGAGATCGGATACCACGCGCTCTCCAAGCTTCTTGAGGCGCTCCATTACCGCCTGCTTTATCCTATCCGACGCATAGATCTGCTGGCTCATGCGTTCTTCTCGACCCGACTTCTCCGCCCCACTTATTAGCGATTACGAGGTTTACTTCAAATTCTAGGTGACTAGGCAGCTGGTCCATCCGCAGTCCATGCACCTGACGCAGCCCTCTTGATAGATGAGGTTCAGGCTGCCGCACTCCGGACACCTCTCATAGGGCTCTTTCTTAATTTGTTTTCCGCCGCCCGTCTTCTCGGCCTCCACCTCCACGTGCTCTCCGCCCGCATACGTCACTTGGAGTATCCTCTTCTTCCGCTCGACATCCTCGGTTTCCTGGACGCCGATTATGGGAGGCTCGATCCCGAGGGATTTCATGAGCTCGAGAGTCTTGTTGGGAGTTAGGGCGATATACCTCGATAGCCTCTGCGATGGCGTGACGAGGACCTGCGCCGACTTCGATGTATCCCTGTAGATTGTTACGCCCTTTAGCCCGAGCTTGTACGCGAAGAGGTATGCCTTCAGTACATCATCGACCGTGATCCATGCAGGCATGTTTATCGTCTTGCTGACTGAGGCATCCACCCACTTCTGGAACTCGTATTGAGCTCTCACGTGATCCCACCATGGTATGTCATAGGCGACGAGGAAGACCCGCCTCATGTCCTCGGGTATCTCATCCAGGCCCTGAACCGATCCACCATTCTCGGCGACCTTCTTCAATATCGCGTCGTTCAGCAGCCCGCGCTCCTTCAACTGCCTCTCGAACTCTATGTCAACGTAATAGAATGTTCCAACAGTCACTCGTTTCTCGTATACTAGGGCGAATTGGGGCTCCAGCCCGGATGAGACGTCGACGAGCATGGAGATGCTTCCGGTGGGGGCGACTGTTGTCACGTGGCTATTCCTGATCCCGTGCTTCTTTATCTCCTCGACGAGCTTATTCCAGTTTAGCGTCCATTCCTCCGGGTGATAGAATCCCTCGATCGGAAGCTCTCCCCTCGGGTATGCTGAGTCCCAGTAGGTTGGGAATGGGCCGCGCTCCTTGGCCAGCTCCACGCTCGCAAGATAAGCGTGATACGCTATGAACTCGGCGAGCCTGCTCATGAAGCGGAAGCCCTCCTCGCTGTTATATGGTATCCTCAGGGCGAATAGTGCGTCGGCGACGCCCATGACCCCGAGGCCTATCCTCCTAGACCTCTTCGTCCTATACTCTATCTGCTTCAGCGGATACTTGTTCACGTCGATGACGTTATCCAGGAATCTGACGGCGAGCTTGACGGTCTCCGCGAGGCCCTCCCAGTCCAGGTATGGGCCAGACTCGCCATTCCTGACGAAGGCGTGCACGTTTATGCTTCCGAGGTTGCAGGATTCGAAGGGGTAGAGGGGCTGCTCGCCGCACGGGTTCGTCGATCTTATCGGCCCGAGCTTCTCCAAGAATATGTTGTGATTGTTCATGTTGTCTTGGAATAGGACGCCGGGGTCGCCGGTTTTCCAAGCCATCTCCGCGATAGTTCTGAGGAGCCTCGCGGGATCTATTGTCCTCCAGACTTTACCATCTCTCGGGTTTCTCAGTGGATAGGGCTTGCCCTGCTCATAATATTCCCAGAAGTCAGGCGTGATCAGCACGGATATGTTGAAGTTCTCGAGGAAGCCCTCCCTCTCCTTAGCCTTTACGAATGTCTCGATATCCGGGTGCCATATCTCGAGAATCCCCATGTTAGCTCCGCGCCTCTTACCTCCCTGCTTGACCACCTCCGTAACCGTGTCTATTATTCTCATGAATGAAACAGGGCCCGAGGCCACGCCGAACGTCGAGAAGACGATGTCGCCCTCGGGTCTGAGCCTGGAGTAGTTTATCCCCACTCCACCGCCCGACTTGAATATTAGGGCCGCGTGCTTAGCCGCATCCATTATGGATTCAAGGTTATCGTCTATGTGGAGGACGAAGCATGCGCTGAGCTGGCCCAGCCTCGTGCCGGCGTTGAAGAGCGTCGGGCTATTCGGCATAAACCTCTTGCTCACCATCAGCTGATAGTACTGGAGGAAGTTCTCGTAGTAGCCGTCGAACTCGCCCGCTTCGAGCATTCGCAGGAACTCGCTCCAAGTAATCCTCATCGCCCGCTCCCGATTCAGCTCATCATAGAGGTATTTCATCCGCTCGAGGTGCCATCTATTCCAGGTTATCTCGAATGATCCATCGGGCTTCCTGCCTAGGCCGAGCCTCCCCTCATACTCGATCGGGTTGAACTCCTCTCGCGGATGCTCCTTCTGCCCGAAGTCCTTATCGAAGATTCGGGGATCGTGGAGGATATCGGGGATGACTATTAGGGCCGCGACTCTCTGGAACATCTGCTTGGGAGTCTCCCTAAGCTTGCCGCTCTCATCCCTCAGAAGGTATCTGCTGGCCATGAGGCGGAGCGCGTTGAGGCTGAAAGCCTTATCGACCTCATCGACGTAATCTTTCTCGAGTATCCTCTTCTTCTCCTCCCTGATCCTCTCCCTCTCCTTCCGGTAGATGATGTAGGCCTTCGCGACCTCATAGAGGTCGAACTTCACGAGGCTCAGCTCGACTATATCCTGAATCTCCTCCACGTGCGGCGTCTTCTCCGCTCCATACTTCTCCGATATTATATTCAGGACGTATTCGACGACCTTGTTCAGGCTCTCCTCATCGTAGCGGTTGACGTGAACCATCGCCTTCCTAATTGCCTCGCGTATCCTCGTGGGATCGAAGTCAACTACCCTGCCATCCCGCTTGATGACCTTCTTAACCGGGAACTCTAATTTTCTCGAGTTATCCTTCAATTTTCTATACTCCCCAATTACAATCCCACC
>Ga0209080_1001190_pt1 | contig 13582 bp, 14 predicted proteins | sample JNZ110809AmetaG_FD_184123 | JGI IMG/M metagenome (GOLD analysis project Ga0209080, IMG submission 184123) | Hot spring microbial communities from Jinze hot spring, China to study Microbial Dark Matter (Phase II) - JNZ 110809A (SPAdes) (version 3) ...
TTGCAACGGAGACGCAGTGCTCGATGATGTCAACCTTCTGCTCCAAGGTGGGATTTATCACCATTCCCGGATCTGAGATTATCAAAAACCTGTCGAAGTTGGGTAGTTCCATGACGCTGACCATGGCTATCGTTTTTCCAGTCCTCAGACCGTACTCTTCCTTCAGGTAAACTCTCATCAGCTCCCCCGTCATGACCTTACCTTTCATCAGAAAGCTGCACTCTCCCTTGGCCACGCACTCCACCGCCTTGACCGTGGCTTGGTGCTCGTCTTCGCAATCAACGATTGAAGGGTCTTTCCAATCGGCTACGTGTTCCTTCAAGAGATCCCTGATCTTTCCCTCCGGCCCGAACAGGATCGGCACGCAGATTCCTTCTTTGAAAGCCATCCAAAGGGCCTTCAGAACGTGATCGTCGTTCGCGGCCGCGACTGCCAATCTTTTCATCCGACCCCTCGCCATTTCCACCAGACGGTCCAATCCCCTCATAGGCATCCTCCTCAAATCAAAGACTTTTCCGTACCGTAAGCCAACACCACCTCTCTCAACCTCTTCACACCCTCGACGATCTTCTCGTCGGGAGGCAGGCAGAAGGAGAGGCGCATGGAAGGGCTGGGTTCGTCGTAAACTTTGAACACCCTGCCGGGGACGTAGAAGATCTTTTTCCTTTTGGCGTACTCGAACATCTCCCAAGTGTCGAAACCCTTCGGAAGACTCAACCAGATGAAGAGACCTCCCTCGGCCTTCACCCACTCCACGCCTGGAATGTCGGAGAAGTACTCCTCCAAGGCCTCCAACATGACCTTTCTCTTCCTTCGGTAAAGCTCTATCGTCGGCTTCAGTTGTTCAAGGAGGTCATACCTTTCCAGATAGCGGGCCGCCAACCTGTGGGTGATCGCGGGGCTACACAAATCGGCGGACTGCTTCGCTTGAACCACTTTTCTGATGAGCGCCTTGTCCCCTATCACCACACCGATCCTGAGCCCGGGTGATAGGACCTTGCTGAAGGTGTTCAAGAGGACAACCCTTTCGGGACCGCCTATCTTGAATATGGGATCTATCGTCTCGCCCTCGTACCTCAACGCGCCGTATGGATCGTCCTCGACGATGAACAGGTCGTACTTCTCGGCTATCTCCACGAGTGCCTTTCTCTTCTCCAGAGAGGTCGTCACCCCCGCAGGGTTGTGGAAGTTCGAGACGACGTAGATGAACTTCACCTTCTTTATCTCACCTTTGTCAGCCATCTCCTTCAACTTCTTTTCGAGGAAATCCAAGTCCATCCCATCCTTTTGAAGGGGAACAACGATGAAGTTCGCCAGGTACTGCTTGAAAGCGTTTATGGCCCCAAGGTATGCGGGATCGTCCAACACACAGTAACTCTCGTCGTCGAGGAAGATCTTGCCGATGAGGTCGAGTGCCTGCTGTGATCCCATGGTGAAAACGAGGTTATCCTCGTCGAGCCCGGTCAAGCCGTACATGCGCTCCAGAAGTTTTATTATTTGCCTCTTGAGCAGGGGATCTCCTTCGGTTGTGGAATACTGAAGCGTGTAATGGTACTCGTTCAAAACGATCTCCCTCGCGATCTCCGCTAACTCTTTCCTTGGAAAGGTCTCCGGATCTGGAACACCCCCTCCGAAAGATATGGCGTCCTCGTCGGCAGCGTACTTCAGTATTTCCCTTATGATGGAGGAAGACATGTTTCTGCCGTACTTTGAGATCTTCTCCTCTAGGTTCACCCACATCCCTCCCCTTGTTTTAAATCTATTATAAGCGACGTTGTGACGTTCTTTTGAAACATTAAGTTAAAGGACAGATGATATAATCACGAAAAATTCGAACGGGAAAGGAGGGAGTTCCCATGAAGAAGTTTTTGGTGATCGTCTTCACAGTTTTGGCCTTGGTAAATCTCTTTGCCGCAGTGAAGATCGGGGTTATCCTTCCAATGACGGGTGGGATTTCCGCGTTTGGTAGGATGGTCTGGGAAGGTATTCAGATAGCGCGCGAGGAAAGACCAAAAGTACTCGGCGAAGAGGTGGAACTGATACTCTTGGACACGCGCAGCGAGAAGACGGAAGCCGCAAACGCTGCAACGAGAGCCGTCACGAAAGAAAAAGTGATAGCCATCATAGGAGAAGTCGCGAGTTCCCACACCCTGGCTCTCGCGCCTATCGCCGAATCCAACAAAGTTCCCGTGATCACCCCTGCCTCCACTAACCCGTTGGTCACCCAAGGTAGGAAGTACGTGTCCAGGGTGTGCTTCATCGATCCGTTCCAGGGGTCGGCCATGGCGGTCTACGCCTTCAAGAAATTGAACGCCAGAAAAGTTGCGGTGTTCACCGATCTCGAGCAAGACTACAGCGTAGGTCTCTCCAAGTTCTTCTCCGACAAGTTCAAGGCACTTGGAGGACAGGTGAAGCAGGTCTTCTACAAGAGCGGTGACCAGGACTTTTCCGCTCAACTCTCCGTTGCTCTCGCCGATAAACCGGACGCCATCTACATCACGGGGTACTATCCAGAGATCGCGCTCATCTCGAGACAGGCAAGACAACTCGGGTTCAAAGGTTACATCCTCGCCGGCGATGGAGCGGACGCACCAGAACTGATAGAGATAGGTGGAACGGCCGTGGACGGCCTGCTCTTCACCACCCATTACCACCCCAAGGCCGTGGACAACCCGGTCGCGAGGAAGTTCCTGGACACCTACAAGAAGAAGTACGGGAAAGAACCAGCCGCCCTTTCCGCACTCGGCTACGACGCGTACATGGTGTTGCTTGATGCGATAGAGAGGGCGAAGAGCTTCGATGGCACGAAAATTGCCGAAGAAATCAGGAAGACGAAGAATTTCATGGGTGCGACTGGTACCATCACCATAAACGAACTCGGTGACGCCGTGAAGACTGTCACGGTGAACGTGGTGAAGGGTACCACCTTCGACTTCGCCGCCACCGTCGAACCTCACGAGGTGGAGTGAGAAAAGGTTGAGCGGAGCCCCGAAAGGGGCTCCGCCTGTGTATCGAAGAAGGGATGGTGAAAGATGACCTTCTTTCTACAGAACTTCTTCAACGGTATCATGCTTGGTGGACTTTACGCGCTCATCGCAGTTGGCTACAGCATGGTGTACGGTATCCTGAGACTCATAAATTTTGCTCACGGCGACGTGATGATGATGGGGGTCTACTTTGCGTACTACTCCGCCGTCGTGTTCTCGTTGAACCCCATCCTTTCGTTCACAGTCGCCGTTCTGGGAGCCGCTGCCCTCGGTTTCCTGATAGATCGGGTGGCGTACAAGCCCCTCAGGAAAGCCCCTAGGATCTCCGCCTTGATCACTGCGATAGGTGTGTCTTTCTTTCTCGAAAACCTGGCGGTTGTCATCTTCGGGGCCATTCCAAAGTCCTTCCTAGACGTCTTCAAAGATAAGAGCATACTGGAGAAGACGATCACGGTTGCGGACGCGAGGATTCCCTTGCTCACGTTCCTGGTGATTATCGTCACCTTCGCCATGTTCTCGGTACTCTTCTTCGTGGTGTACAAGACGAAAATAGGCATGGCCATGAGGGCCATCGCCGCCGACATTCCAACCACTTCTTTGATGGGCGTCAACGTCGACAACGTCATAGGTTTCACCTTTGCCCTTGGATCGGCACTCGCTGCGGCCGGTGGAATAATGTGGGCGATGCGTTTTCCGAACGTTCACCCGTACATGGGTTTTGTACCAGGGCTCAAGGCCTTCATCGCTGCGGTGTTTGGAGGGATAGGTTCCATCAGCGGGGCTGTACTCGGTGGAATCCTCCTCGGAATGATAGAGATCTTCCTCGCCGCGTACTTCCCTTCGGTGATGGGTTACAGGGACGCCTTCGCCTTCATAATACTGATCACCGTGCTCTTGGTGAAACCTTCAGGACTCTTGGGCAAGAAAGCCATAGAGAAGGTGTGATGGGAGATGGAAAGGAAACTGCCAAAGAAACTCAACTTTGTTCTCACATTACTTTTCATCCTGTTCGTCGCCTTCCTGTTGTACCTGGCGAACGAAAAGCTAGACGAATACATGCTCCGAGTGGTACGACTCATAGCCATATACGGCGTCATGGCGGTGAGCCTGAACCTTATAAACGGTATCACCGGTATATTCTCGCTGGGGCACGCTGGCTTCATTTTGGTGGGGGCTTATACGTCTGCCCTCCTGACGCTATCACCTGAGCAAAAAATGATGTCGTTCATAATAGAACCAATAGTTCCTTGGTTGGCAAACGTTCACACGGATTTCCTGACGGCAACCCTTGCCGGTGGCGCTCTCTCAGCCTTGTTCGCTTTCCTCATAGGTTGGCCCGTTTTGAGATTGTCGGGGGATTACCTCGCGATCGCTTCGCTGGGGTTTGCGGAAGTGATCAGGATATTCGCGTTGAACGCGATCAGCATAACCAACGGACCGTTGGGCTTGAAAGGCATCCCAGAGTACTCCAGCATTTGGTGGTGTTACGGTTGGCTCTTCGTGACGGTGATCTTTGTGGCGAGTCTCGTGAACAGTAGCTACGGTCGAGCCCTCAAGGCCATCCGGGAGGACAGAGTCGCGGCCGAGGTCATGGGGATAAACGTGTTCAAACACCAGTTGATCTCGTTCGTCGTTGGTGCTTTCTTTGCGGGTGTCTCAGGAGCTTTGTACGCTCACTGGCTCACAACGATAGATCCAAGGGCGACCACTCTGGGACCGATGCTCACCTTTTACGTGTTGATCATGATCGTTCTGGGTGGACTGGGCAGCATATCGGGTTCTCTGATAGGTGCGGCTTTGTTCGCCATCTTGTTCGAGTGGCTCAGGGACTTGGAGGAACCGTTCGTGTTGTTTGGAATGAGGGTCCCAGGGATAAAGGGCATGAGGACGCTCGTGATATCCGTGATCTTCATACTGGTGATGATCTTCTGGCAGAGGGGTATCATGGGAAGAGAAGAGCTCACTTGGAACAACATCTACAGGTGGTTGAAACGCAGGGGTGAGAGTGGATGACATCCCCCACGTTGGACCTCTCCAAAAAACCAATTTTGATTCTCGATCGTGTGACAATGCAGTTCGGTGGTTTGGTGGCAGTGGACGATTTCACCGCGGAGATCAGACAGGGCGAACTGGTCGGGCTCATAGGTCCAAACGGTGCCGGCAAGACGACCGTCTTCAACCTTATCACGGGCATCTACCATCCCACCAAGGGTAAGATCGTGTTCGACGGGATCGACATCACTCCCCTGAAACCTCACCAGATCACGCATCTTGGTATAGCTCGCACGTTTCAAAACATCCGATTGTTTTCCGACATGACCGTCCTGGAGAACGTGTTGGTCGCTCAGCATCACAAGTTCACCAACCCGGACGCCGACAGGATACTCAAGATCAACGGAAAAAGTGTGAAGAGGATGGCAAACTTTTGGTTCTGGAGGTCGGTTTTGAAGGTAGGATACCTCAGGTTCGAGAAGGAAATGGTTTCGAAAGCGAAAGAACTCATAGAGAAACTCGGACTATCGAAGTTCATGCACGAGAAGGCGTCCGCCCTTCCATACGGTGACCAAAGAAAGTTGGAAATAGCACGGGCTTTGGCAGCGGATCCAAAACTTCTCCTTCTCGACGAACCTGCCGCGGGAATGAACCCAAAGGAGACGGAAGACCTGATGAGGTTCATCGAGAGGGTAAGGGAAGAATTCGACCTGACCATCTTTCTCATAGAGCACGACATGAAGGTCGTGATGGGAATCTGCGAGAGGATCATCGTGATGGATTACGGGAGGATCATAGCCGAAGGTACCCCCAAGGAAATTCAGAACAACCCGAAGGTCATAGAAGCGTACCTAGGAAGGGAGTGGGAAGGTGTCTGAGATCGCTCTCGAGATAAGGGATCTGCACGTTTACTACGGTTCTATCCATGCCTTGAAGGGGATTTCACTCGTGGTTCCCAAGGGACAGATCGTGACCTTGATCGGCGCCAACGGGGCGGGGAAGACCACCACCCTCTCAGCTGTAGCCGGGTTGGTGAGGGTCCAAAAGGGGAAGGTCATCTTCGAAGGGCAAGACATCACCAACAAACCACCTCACCTCGTGAACAAGATGGGAATAGCGCTTGTTCCCGAGGGAAGGAGGATCTTCCCAAACCTCACCGTCTACGAGAACCTCCTCATGGGGGCCTACAACAGGAAGGACAAGGATGGCATAAAAGAAGACCTGGAGTGGATATTCCAGCTCTTTCCAAGGCTCAAGGAACGGCTGAAGCAACTCGGTGGGACGCTCTCCGGGGGGGAACAACAGATGCTCGCCATCAGCAGGGCCTTGATGAGCCGTCCAAGGCTTTTGATGATGGATGAGCCCTCACTGGGACTTGCTCCCATACTCGTGTCCGAGGTCTTCGAGGTGATCCAGAAGATAAACAGGGAGGGAACGACCATCCTCTTGATCGAACAGAACGCGTTGGGAGCGTTGAAAGTAGCGCACTACGGTTACGTGTTGGAAACGGGTACAATAGTTTTGGAGGGGCCCGCGCAGGAACTGCTGAACAACGAGCTGGTCAAGAAGGCGTACCTGGGTATCGCGTGAGGGGGGTAAGAACATGCTGGTCAAGGACTTCATGACGAGGAACCCGATCACCATAAACCCTGAAACGCCCTTTTCGGATGCGCTCAAAATGATGAGGGAGAAGAAGATAAAGAGGTTGATAGTCGTCGAGAAGGAGAAAATAGTGGGGATCGTGACGGAAAAGGACCTTCTCTACGCCTCTCCTTCGAAGGCGACGACTTTGGATGTTTGGGAGCTCCATTACCTTCTCTCCAAGCTCAAGATCAAGGACATCATGACCAAGAACGTGATCACCATAAACGAGAACACCCCGATAGAGGAAGCCGCAAAGGTCATGGTTGAGCACGACATAAGTGGCCTTCCCGTGGTGGACGACTTGGGAAAACTCGTGGGTATAATCACACAAACGGATATCTTCAAAGTCTTCATCGAAGTCTTTGGAACCAGGAAAGAGAAGAGCATACGCTACACGTTGGAGATGCCTGACAAGCCCGGTGAGCTCCTCGAGGTGGCGAAGAGGATATACGAGTGCAATGGGAACATCATCTCGATCGCCACGCTCTTCGAGGAAGGTAAGGATTCTTACCTTGCAGTCCTCAGGGTCACCGGCATAGACCACGAGAGGTTCGTCAATTCCCTCGAAGAGACCGACGTGAAACTCCTCTACTACCACAGCTGATTTCAACTTGAGAAAACCTTCCAAAAAGGGGTTTGTTTGTGGTAGAATAATTTTGACTAATTTTATCAAAAATGGGGGTGATGGAGTGCCCCTCCTCGTGAGAGACGTGAGCGTTTTCGTGGCCTTGGGACACGGATTGTTGGCATTCTTCAGCCCGTGTGTTTTACCGTTGATCCCGGTGTTTCTAGGCATCGTCCTCTCGACAAAGGGTGGCTTTTTAAAGATCCTGGGATTCTTCTTGGGACTGACGGTCTTCTTTTCCCTACTGGGCGCCGTGTTCGGTGGCATCGGTGCGGTGATTCCCAAGTTTGTGTTGAACGTCGCCGCCGGCCTGCTCGTTTTGTTGTTCGGCTTCTTCTTCGCGTTCGACGTGACTCTCTTCAAAGTGAAGAAAGGCGTGAACCTGTGGAAATTCAAGGGTTCCCAGGGATTCCTCAGCGGTTTTCTCTTGGGGGCCTCTGTGGGGCTCGTGTGGACACCGTGTTCGAGTCCCGTCCTCGCGAGCATACTCGCCATAGCCACCACAACCGGTAGCGTCTTGAAAGGGGCCGTCCTCTTGTTCTTTTACTCTCTCGGAATAGCGATCCCGCTGTTGGCCCTCGGAGGCGTTTTGGGGAAGTTTTTGGAGAGGAGGGTTTTGGGGAGCCCCACCTGGTACAAGCTTTTGAAGGTGGTGGGCTCTTCCTTGCTGATCTTGGTCGGGATTTTGATACTTTCTGGAAGGTTCATCACCTACTGAGGAGGTGTCTCTTGTGAGAAGAATTTTGTTGATCCTTTCGATAGTTGCGATATTTGGTGTTTTGTTTTCCTCGACGATCGACATCGCGTACAGGCTCGCCAAGATAACTCAGAGAAAGCTGATCGTCATGTTCTCGAGCCCCACGTGCTACTACTGCATCCTCTTCAAGGACAAGGTCTTACCGGATCCGAAGTTCCAAGCGGTTCTTGTTCCAAACTTCGTCTTCGTGGAGATCTACCCTTCATCCGAAAAGAGCGAACTTTTTGCGAAAGAAGTGCTTTCGATCCAATCTGCAACTTACAGAGACCTCTTCGAGAGGTTCAGGGTGATGGGAACCCCCACCTTTTTCTTTTTCAAAGATAAACAGGTTTTGGGGTACCTTCCTGGTTATCTGGACGGTGAAAATTTCACGAAAGTCTTGAAATACGTGGCGCAAGAGAAAAAGGAGAGCCTGGAGAGTTACCTGAAGAAGGAGGATCCCTTCGAGGGGACGCAGGTGCTGGTCGAGGTAACGGAAGAAGAGGCCCAGTTCGTCCTCGCCCACGAGAAGAACTCGCAGTTGATCGAAAAGAACGTCAACTCACTCGACAAGAGAAAGATCTACGTCGTCAAAAGTAAGGAACTGGCGGACGAACTCTTGAAGAGGGGCGTGTACAGGGTCTTACTGGTGAAGTGATCCTCCACTCTTTTGCTCCTCCAGGAAGGTGGGCTTGCGCTTGACCTGTTTTACCACGTAGAACTCGAGCTCGTCACCTTCCTGGATGTCCTCAAAACCGGCGAATTTTATACCGCACTCCTGCGGTGCCTCCACAACCGACACGTCCTCTTTGTAGTGTTTCAAGCTCTCTATCCTACCTTCGAACACCAACTGACCGTTCCTGTATATCCTCACAAAACCGTTTCTATCAGCCCTTCCGCTCGTCATCTGAACCCCTGCGACTTTCCCAACTTTGGCGATCTTGAAGACCTTCTTGATCTCTCCGTGACCTATCACTTCCTCAACTTCCTCAGGCTCCAACATGCCCTCGAGCGCGAGCTTGAGGTCGTCCACCAGCTTGTAGATGATGGTGTAGGTCCTGACATCCACACCCTCTTGTTCCGCGAGGAGTCTAGCTTTGCTGTTGACCTTCACCCTGAAACCGAGCACCACGCCGTCGACGGCGGCGGCGAGCATCACGTCGCTGGTGCTGATCTCACCAACACCGGCGTGCACGACGTTCAACTCTATCTCTTTCGTCTGGAGCTTTGCGATCGCGTTTTGGAGCGCGGCGACGGAACCGTAGGTGTCCGCCTTCAGGATGAGGTTGAGGACCTTCTTCTCCCTCTCCTGCATCATCTTCAGGAGCTCTTCCAGGTTCAAGTGTTTCCTACCCTGACGCTGCTTTTCCAACTTCTCCAACCGTTTCTCGACCATCGCCTTCGCTTTTTCCAGGCTCTCGACGACGTAGACGTTTGAGTGCACGTCCGGCACATCCTCAAAGCCCAATATGAGGACGGGTTGTGAAGGTTCCGCCTGTCTTATGGGTCTCATCCTGTCATCGTAGAGGTTCCTCACCTTTCCGTAGGTGTTGGAAGTCACGATGGCGTCACCGACTTTCAAGATCCCGTCCTTCACGATCACGCTCGCCACGGGTCCCATCTTGTTGTCGAGCTTGGACTCTATTATGACTGCCCTGGCGGGGCCCGTTGGGTAGCACTTGATCTCGTGCATGTCCGCCACCAACAGGATCATCTCGAGCAGTTCGTTCACTCCCTGACCTGTCCTCGCGGATATCGGAACGACAACGGTGTCTCCGCCCCAGTCTTCCGGCATCAAACCCAGCTTTTCCACGAGTTCTTTCTTCGTTTTTTCCACGTTGGCGTTGGGTTTGTCTATCTTGTTGATGGCCACGATCACCGGCACGTTGGCAGCCTTGGCGTGGTTGTAAGCCTCTATCGTCTGGGGCATCACCCCGTCGTCCGCTGCCACCACCAGGACGACGATGTCCGTGGCTTGAACGCCTCTTGCCCTCATCTCGGTGAAGAGCTCGTGCCCTGGTGTGTCGATGAAGGTGATCTTCCTCCCGTTGACCTCCACCTGATACGCACCTATGGATTGGGTGATCCCACCCTCTTCTTGCTCGGCCACTCGAGACGACCTTATGCGGTCCAAGAGGGTGGTCTTTCCGTGGTCCACGTGTCCCATTATGGTGACGACGGGAGGTCTTGGGACGAGCTTGTCTTTTTCCTTTTGGTAGAGTTCTTGGAAACGCTTCTCGAGCAACTCGTATTCGTCGACTTCCTCTTCGACCTTCTTCTCCTCTTCGAGCGCGAGTTCAACGTTGTACTCTTTGAGGATCTCCCTCACTTCCTCCAGCTTCAAGATCTGACCAGGTCTGAGGGCCAACCCCCTCTTCACGAAGAGGTCTTGAATGATCTTGGTCTGCGGGAGACCAAGTTTTGAGGCCAACACGTCCAACTTGAGCTCGTCCGGCTTCAGGGCGATCTTCTTCCTCTTCTCCTCTGCCCTCTTCTCGCCCTCAATCTCTTCGATGATTTTCTCCTCTTTCTCTTCTTTCTTTGCGGGTTTTACCTGCTTTTCCTTTCTCTTTCTCCTGTCCTCCTCCAAGAGGTCTATCACAATGTTCGCCATCTCTTCGTCTATGTAACTCATGTGATTCTTCACGCTCACACCGAGTTCCTCCAGTTCCTGGAGGAGCTCTTTGGGAGACATGTTCAACTTTTTCGCGAGCTCGTAAACCCTAAGCCTTGCCATTCCTATCACCTCGCCCTGTCTATTTTATCATCTCCAGAATGGCCGTTACCAAGTTATCTTCTTCGATACCTATCACGGAAACCTCGGGTTTACCCAACAAACGCCCCAGCTCTTCCTTCTTGAACATCACCACGTAGGGGACTTTCTTCCTCTCACACCTCAGCGTGACGTCCCTCTTCGTTCTCTCGCTGGCGTCTTCCGCGATCACTATCAACTTCTTCTCGCGGGGAGACCTTATGTAGGCCCTGATCCTTTCTTTACCGAACGCCACTTTCCTCGCGCGAACGGCGAAACCTATGTAGCTGTAGATCTTCTGCCTCATCCTTTCACCTCAACTTGGAGATGATGAACAATATCAGCGACAGTATCGCGCTCAACAAGAGCGACGTCACGATCGGGAAGTAGAAGACGAAGTTCTTCTTCCGAACGATGATGTCTCCCGGGAGTTTCCCCAGGAACGGTATCTTCTCGAAGAAGACCAAGAAGAGGCCGATGGCTACCAGGAAGATACCCATCAACAACAGCATCTTTCCTATTCCTTGGAACATCCCTTCTCACCCTCCCTGAAATGAGAGAAGGGCACTTTGAACATCTCGCCTTCCTCTTCCGAAAAGAGCGTCACAGTCTCCAGGAACACGTTCACGTTCACCACCTTGTACTTCTTCCCCTGGTAGGTGATCGTAGACCCTTCGTCCGGTATGCCTTCGAGCGCTTCCTCGTAGAAGTCGTACTCGTAGTTGAGACAGCACAGAAGCCTTCTGCACGGCCCGGAGATCTTTGCGGGATTTATCATCATCTGCTGTCTTTTTGCGTGTTTCAAAGTTACGCTCGCGAAATCCCTCAGGAAGACGGCACAGCAGACGGGCAAGCCGCAAAGGCCAAGACCCCCGAAGAACTTCATCTCGTCCCTCACACCGACCTGTCTCAACTCTATGCGGGTCTTGAAGATCCTCGCAAGGTCTTTGACGAGTTCTCTGAAGTCCACGCGCCCTTCAGCGCTGAAGTAGAATATCAACCTCGACCTGTCGAACGTGTAGCGCGCGTGCAAGAGCTTCATCGGAAGCTTGTGCTCTTTTATCTTCTCCTTGCATATTCGAAACGCTTCCACCGCGTCCTTCACGTTCTTCTCGTGTTGCTCCAGATCTTCTTCCGTGAGCTTTCTGATCACCGCCTTCAGTTCGTAACCGACCTCGTCTATGCTGAGCTCCCTCGGGGGTATCTGGACCACCCCTACTTCCAGCCCGAACTCTCCCATCACGAGCACGAGATCGCCACGTTTGAAGCTATCCCCGTTGGGGACGGAGTAGTAGACGATCTTACCCTTGGGGAGCGTTTCGACACCGACCACCAAGGCTTTCAGTTCCAACTCTTGACACCTCGCTTTCTGTCCCTGTGTAGGATGAGCACGTTCAAGAGGGTCAACTTTTCGTTCAGATTCGCGACCCTCACCCTCAGAACCGAGTCCAAGAAACTCAGGTCTTTCAAACTTTGAAAATCGTTTTCTTGGAAATCCTCCAACATCACCAGTCTCGTTAACTCCTGAACGAACACGAAGGCCTCTCTGTTCTGCAGGACTTCCACCGCGTGGTCCACGAAGTCGAGGAACTCCTTCTCGCCCATCTCGGACACGCGCCTCAGGATTTCTTTCCTGCAGAGGTAACCTTCCAAACTTCTGTCGACACCCTTCTTCAAGAGCTTGTCCAAGTCCCACGTACGGAGTTCATTCATCTTCGCCCTCACCTTCTCTTCGCCCTTCTCCAGGATCTCCACCGCCACCTTGAAATCCCTGAAAGCGAACGCGAAATCAGACCAGTTGTTCTTGAGCCTTTCTCTCAGGAGTTCAAGGAAAGAGCGTGGCACTTCGACCCTGTACTTGAACACCCTGCTCCTTATGGTGGGGAGCAGGTAGAACCAGTGGCGCGTGTCCAAAATTATCACGGCGTACTCGGGTGGCTCCTCCAGCGTCTTGAGAAAGGCGTTCGCCGCCTGCTGGGTCATCCTCTCGCAGTCGTGTACGATGACGTACTTTCTCATGTAGAGCTCCGGGCTGTAATTCAAAAACTCCTTCGCCTCTCGGACCTCGTCTATCCCGATGTTTTCCCCCTCGGGGTCTATCACCATCACGTCCGAGAGTTTCGGAGGGAACCCCTCCACGAATTCGGGCAAGAAAGACGCAAGCTCTCTCTGGTAAGAGAGGTCCTCGCCGCTCACGAGCACGGATATCCCTCGAGAGCGTTCCAGGATCGCCTTCATCTCTTCAAGATGCCCTCTCGAGTGTTCGAGAAGGTATTCCCTCACTCCCCACCACCCCGCCATCCATTCAATTATACATTCGAACTTGTGCGGAGATCAGAACCCGGTTTCATCCAAAACCATCTGATAAAATGGATCTTGAGAGGTGAAACGCGTGATACTGCGTTTCTTGAACGAGGTGCTGCCAAGGGTCTCAAAACCCAGCAGGTACATAGGAGGGGAGATCAACAGCGTCGTGAAGGACCCGGCGAAGGTCCGACTCCGCGTGGCGCTGGTCTTCCCAGACGTGTACGAGGTCGGTATGTCCAACCATGGGCTCGAGATCCTGTACCACATCTTGAACGCCCAACCCGACGTGTGGGCGGAGAGGAGTTACTTGCCTTGGGTCGACATGATCGAGAAGATGAGGGAAAAGGACATCCCGCTTTTCACCTTGGAATCCCACACACCACTCAAAGAGATGGACGTGATCGGGATCTCGATCGAGTCCGAGCTCTCTTACACGAACGTGGCCGAGGTCTTGAGGCTCTCCAAGATTCCCCTCTTTTACTGGGAGAGGGGAGAGAACGATCCGATCGTTCTGGGAGGGGGTCCCTGCTCTTCCAACC
>Ga0209080_1001194_pt1 | contig 13549 bp, 12 predicted proteins | sample JNZ110809AmetaG_FD_184123 | JGI IMG/M metagenome (GOLD analysis project Ga0209080, IMG submission 184123) | Hot spring microbial communities from Jinze hot spring, China to study Microbial Dark Matter (Phase II) - JNZ 110809A (SPAdes) (version 3) ...
CTCCCTCATCGCCATATATGGGAACATTTATCTGCGCAGCCAGCTGGCTTAGCTGCGCTAGGGCACCAGCCCTAAATGTGTCAGCACATATAAGCGCAGTCTTAAACCCCCTCTTCTGTAAATATCTTGCTAGCTTAGCGGCTGTTGTCGTCTTTCCAGAGCCCTGTATCCCAACAAGCATAAAGACATTCCTTTTACCGGGCGTAATGTTAAGCGGGGCTGGCTTCTCACCCAATAGGCGGACAATCTCCTCATAAACAACCTTGACTACATGCTCCTTTCTTGGTATTCCTGGAGGAACCTTCTCTTTTAACGCTCTCTCCTCAATCCTCTTCGAGAGGTCCAGCACAAGCCTAACGTTCACATCAGCCTGCAATAGGGCGCGCTGCAAATCTCGAATAAGCTCCCTAACGACATTCTCATCTATAATCGAAGCCCCAAAAATCTTCTTTATGGACTCATAAAGCGATGAGCCTAGCTTCTCAAGGACCAATCTTTATTCTCCATTAATATTCTTGCTCGTAGATATTACTCTTATTCCAGCATAAATAAATCTATCTTCAATACAAAAATACTTCAGAGATTAAAGGGGAGCGGATAAGGGCGAAATGACCCAAGCGAGAGGAAGCAACATAATTGATTTAAGGAGTGATACGGTCACGCTGCCAACTGAGGAGATGCTTGAGGCGATAAGAAATGCCGAGCTAGGCGATGACGTCTACAGAGAGGACCCAACTGTTAATAGGCTTGAGGAGATGGCTGCCAAGAAAATGGGTAAGGAAGCGGCACTGCTAGTTCCAAGCGGAACAATGGCCAACCTAGTATCACTAATGAGTAATACTAAGAGGGGCGACTGCGTGATTCTAGAGGCTGAATCACACATATATTGGTATGAGGTTGGCGGCCTATCCGCAATCGCCGGCCTAATACCATGGCCGATAAGAGGGCATATGGGTGCGCTAGACCCCCAAGATGTTGAGGCAGCCATAAGACCAAAGAACATACACTTTCCGGAAACAACGCTTGTCTGCATTGAGAATACGCACAATAGGGCTGGTGGCACAATAATCACACCACAACAGATTGAAGCATTAAGTAGGGTCACAAAAAAATATGGATTAAAGTTGTATATGGATGGAGCGAGAATATTTAACGCAGCCGTAGCTCTGAAAGTTGACGTCAGGGAGTTCACCCGTCATGTCGACAACCTAATGTTCTGCCTATCTAAGGGGCTTAGCTGTCCAATAGGCTCGGTTATCGTGGGTGATAGCGAATTTATTGAGAGAGCCAGAAAGATTAGAAAGATGCTTGGTGGAGGAATGCGTCAAGCGGGCATAATAGCCGCTCCAGGCATAATAGCTCTAGAAAAAATGATAGACCGATTAGAGGAGGACCATAGAAACGCTAGGCTTTTAGCGGAAGGCATAACAAAGATTGATGGGCTATACGTTGACTTAAGGAGAGTTCAAACAAATATAGTCTTAATTGACGTAAGCGGTTTAGGAGTCAACTCCGAAACGTTCATTGCCAAGCTTAGGGAGCGCGGGCTTCTAGCCTCGAACCATAGTAAGACAATCGTCAGAATGGTAACACACCGCGGCATTGAAAAAGAGCATATTGAAAGAGCATTAACTATAATTGAGGAGGTCGCGAAAGAATTAAGAGTTAAAAGGTAGTAGTCGCTCCTATCCTCCCTTAACACGCATAATCTTCGTTCTACCCATTATCCGCCAATACTCAACCTCCACACCATTAGCCAGCTTAGACTTTACATCCTCCTCCTGCGGTAATGGGGTTTCGAAAACCTCATATGTCTCTAAATCCATCAGCTGAACACTGCCCGGCAGAACCGCTATTACCTGCCCACTTCTCTTCTCAATTATTGGAACATCAACCTTAGCATCAACTGGCTTAACGAAGCTTCTCTTAACACCATCAAATACACCTAAAGCCACAACCCTAGCCTTAGCTGAGCCATGCTTCCCAGGCTTAGACTTAGTTACCTCAATTATATGGCATGGTTCATCATCAATGATTACGTAGGACCCCTCCTTTAAATCACCAACATCTACAGGTTTACTCATAGCGTCCACCAACTGCACTTTAATTAAATATTAATCTCCCTTTTAATGTTTAATACCTTGTTTCCCTAAATATAATTTATGTTTTGTACGGTGAGACGTTGAATAAATCGGTTGGAATAGTTGCGCGCCTAGACCGGACCGATGCCTTAAGCTTAGCTCTTGATATATCGAAGCGCTTTAAGCTAGCTGGTTTCGAAGTGTTTTTTGAACAAAAATTAGCGGAGCAAACGAGTATGCTTGCTTTCGCGAAGAAACTTGAGGATATGCATGTAGACTTAATTGTTACAATAGGTGGTGATGGGACAATACTCAGAACATGTCTGCGCATACCCAAACCAGAGCCGCCAATACTTGCTATAGATATGGGCGCGAGAGGTTTCTTAGCAGAGGTGCCGCCAGAGAGAGCATTTGAAGCGATAGACCATTACCTTAAAGGTTTATACCGAATTGAGAGCTACAGTAAAATCGCATCATACGTTGGAGATTTGAGGCTTCCAGATGCGCTAAATGAGGTCTTCATAACATCCCGACAATTAGCCAAAATTATGCATTTAAGAATATGGAAGGACGATATGGAGGTTGCGGACTGTAGAGCAGACGGCATAATTATAGCCTCACAAGTGGGCTCAACGGCATACTCATTCTCGAGTGGAGGACCAATATTAGACCCCGATATTAACGCATTCGTCTTAACCCCTGTCTGCCCAGTAAGCTTTCTGCGCCCAATAGTCTTTCCATCAAGCTCCAGCATAATTATTGAGCTACTTAAGCCCAAATCTGCTGCCATAGTTATTGACGGAGACTACCAAATGAACATAAGTAATGGGGAGAATAAGATTGTTGTAAAGGAGTCAGAGCATAAATCTAGATTTGTGCGGTTTGAAACCGACTTCTATAGGCGTCTAAAGGAGAGGCTCTTATTTTCTAGGGAGGAAGGATGAGAGGAGATGGGTGAACGCAGGAGCCTAGTGCTCGATACATCAGCCTTCATAGGAGGATTCGACCCCTCATCAGTTAGTGAAGAAACATATTCCGTTCCGGAGGTCGAAAAAGAACTACTTGAAAGCTTTATTCCCAAACTGCGCTTCACAACATCAGTTGAGAGCGGAAAACTCAAGGTAATCGAGCCGCAACAGCAATACATAAACCTCGTCAAAAAAGCATCTGAAGAGGTTGGAGACGCAAACCTCCTCTCGAGCGCTGACATATCGATTTTAGCATTAGCAGCTCAGCTGAAAGATAAAGGCCATAACCCCATAATAATCACAGAAGACTACTCAATACAAAACGTCGCCGAAAGACTTAAACTGAAATTTGCATCGCTCACAAATCTCGGCATCCGCTACCAACTCTTCTGGAAACAATACTGCCCAGCATGCGGAAAAGAATACCAAACAGATAGAGAAATAACGATATGCGAAAATTGCGGAACAGAGCTTAAGAGAAAACCAGTAAAAAGAAAACCAATAAAGAGGGATTAAAAACCAAGATAACAGAGAGAAAAAGGAGAAAGCCAAGAAACCTAACGCGCCAGGGGGGAGATGAGAAGGGGGTTTTGGCGGGTTAGGTTTCTTGGCGAGAGAAAAAATCATGGAATTGTCTAATAAATTTTTCTGTTTGTGTGGTGCTGCAAATTTTTGTTATTTTCGGCTGTCTTTATCTTTAAGGAATTTTTTAGCGCATTTAAAATGAGTGTTACGTTTTTCTCGTTTGAGTTTACTCCCATAAGTCCTATACGCCAAATTTTCCCTTTTAACTCGCCTAATCCTCCGCTTATCGCTATATTATATTCTTCTCTTAGTCTTCTTCTAATATCCTCATCTTTCACCCAATTTGGCACATTAACTGCCACTACGGCCGGACATATATGAGCTTTGTCCGTGAATATTTCTAATCCCCTTTCTTCCAGTCCTCTTATTAATTCTTGAATATTCCTTTTATGTCTCATCCATCTATTTTCGATACCCTCTTCATAGAGTAGTCTTAAGCCCTCCCTTAATGCGTAAACAAGCAATATGGGTGCGGTATGATGATATACTCTATTGCTTTCGAGCCAATACTTCTCAATTGTTGATAAGTCTAGATACCAGCTTTGAACTTTAGTCCTCCTATTCCTAATAACGTTCATGGCTCTTTCGCTAGCGGTTATCGGAGCCAGACCAGGTGGACAGCTTAAACACTTTTGAGAGGCGCTATAACATATGTCTATGCCCCATTCATCTACAAATAGCTCGCACCCACCCAGAGAAGTTACAGCATCGACAATCAGTAGCGCATCATATTCATGAGTAACATTCGATATTTCCTTAAGTGGCTGAAGTATGCCGGTTGATGTTTCGGCATGAACTATTGCCACAGCCTTCGCATTAGAGTTTGCCAAAGCCTCTTCAACAAAATCTCTTTCAATGATTCTGCCCCATGGAGCCCTAACCTCAATGCTTTTTCCACCGCATCGTTGAACAATTTCACTGATTCTTTCGCCAAAGAAACCATTAATACAAACGATAATCTCATCACCACTCTCAATCACATTGCAGAGGGCGCTTTCCATACCAGCCGAGCCGCTTCCAGATATCGGAAGGGTCATACGATTATTTGTCTTAAATGCGTATCGAAGTAGCTCAACAGTCTCGTCCATAACCTCCATAAAATAGGGGTCTAAGTGCTCAACTATCGGGAGAGATAGAGCCTTTAAAACCCTAGGGTCAATGTTTGTTGGACCAGCTCCTAGGAGCAACCTTTGAGGCGGATTTAATTCGCTATAAACTTTTCTGGACATAGGTCAACCTCTAGCGCCGACACAAAAACTAGGGAATACTTAAGGTGTAATATAAACTTTAAAGAAAAAAGGATAAATAACTAGGCTCATCTAGTTTACAAACTATGACTAGATGGAAATACGTCGCTGCATCAATCGTAATTAACTTATGTTTAGGGGCTGTTTATGCCTTTAGCGTACTCATCCCGCCACTCGAAAAGGAATTCAGCTGGAAGAGGATAGAAACATCACCAGCATTCACAATGGCATTATTAACATTCGCCCTATCAATGATTCCAGCTGGCAGACTTCAAGATAAAAAAGGCCCACGCACAGCAGTAAGCATTGGTGGCTTAATGCTTGGTTTAGGAATGATTCTGGCAAGCTACACCAATTCCCTAGCATGGCTGTATGCTAGCTATGGTTTACTTGTTGGATTAGGGATAGGGTTCTCCTATGGAGCGCCCATTGCAACATGTAGTAAATGGTTCCCAGATAAGAGGGGATTAGCCACGGGGCTCGTAGTATTCGGTTTTGGTGGCGGCTCAATAGTATTCGCGCCATTATGGTCATTCCTAATAGAGGTTTACGGCTGGAGATTCACCTTCGCCCTAACGGGCATAATATTTATGGCTCTAACACTCTCTTTAGCACAGATTCTAAGAAACCCACCCAAAGACTATAGTCCAAGCGGATGGAAGCCCATCACTACAAGTGCATCTACGAAGATAGAGATGGAACCTATGGAGATGCTCAGAAGCCTAAAGTTCCCATTACTATGGCTCAGCTACTGGTTTGGAACAACGTCTGGTTTAATGGTTATCGGACAGGCTAAGCAAATAGCCATGGAATTAGCCGATATGGATGGAGTTCTAGCATCCCTCTTAGTATCCATTTTAGGTGGATTTAACGCTCTTGGAAGAATATTCTGGGGATTTATAGGCGATAAAATTGAAAGAGAGAAAACTTTAGCATTAATTTTCTTAACATGCCTGTTAGCCCTGCTCGTGAGCTCCAGCCTTTTTAACATCCAGCTATTTTTAGCCATAGGTATGCTTCTTATCGGCTTCTGCTTCGGAGGATTTTTAGCCCTCTATCCGGCATTAACATCAGACTATTATGGAAGCAAAAACCTAGGTGTAAACTACGGCTTTATGTTCACGGCCTATGGTGCGGGCAGTATTTTAGGGCCCATTATGGCCGGATATTTCCATGATTTCCATGGCTCATATCTACCAGCGTTCCACGTATCAACAGCACTGATATTAATAGCAATATTTCTTGTGCTACTCTTAATCAGGGTTAAAAGGAAAAGAAGAACAGAAACTTAATATATGCTTGTGATCTGGTATCTCTTTACAACTTTAATCTGTAATGTTTATGCTATGTATTAAATGAATAATTTTTGTTTCATCAGTCTCATTATATATATTCTTTATATAAAATTAATGTTATGTATATAGAATTCTCAATTGATATATACTTTTTTCCACCAGAACAACTTTGGTGAACAAAATGAAGAATTCTAACAAAATATTACAGTATGTCATTGTCCTGACGACCATAATCTTACTATCATCAATCTCTTTAGCATCCATCTTCGAGCTAAAGAGCACGGAAACTTTAATTGTCAGATTTAAGCCCGGTGTAAGCGAAGATTATCGAAGGGCTGTATTAAGTAAGTTAGGGGCTAAAGTTGCTGACGAGATTCCTCAAATAGATGTCTTTATGATATCGGTACCGCTGAGTTTTCTTTCCGACTTTGAGAGAGTTTTGATGCAATATGATTGTATGATAGACTTCATTGAGAGGGATGATTTCGTTCCATCTTCTTTAGTTCCAAATGACCAATATTATTCCTCAGAGTGGCATCTGCAAAAGATTAGAGCGCCGGAGGCGTGGGATATAACTATTGGGAGCAGCAACATAATTGTTGCCATTCTTGATAGTGGTATAGACTCTTCACATCCGGATTTAGCAAATAAACTTATTCAAGGATACAACTTCTACAATGATAATTACGATACAAGTGATGTTTATGGACATGGAACAAAAGTTGCTGGGGTGGTTGCCGCAGCAACAAACAATGGCATAGGGGTTGCCTCAGTGGGCTGGGGAGTTTCCATTATGCCCATTAGAGTTACGGATTCGAGTGGTTACGCTCTTCTGTCCCTATTGACTAAAGGCTTAATTTACGCAGCCGACCGTGGAGCAAAGGTTGCGGTTATAAGCTTCCAGATATATGGGGGAAGCTCGCTTACAAGTGCCGCAAAATACTTTTTTGAGAAGGGTGGTCTGGTCTTCGCCGCTGGCGGCAATAGTGGCTCATATATTGGTGATGCAAATAATCCATATATAATCTCCGTGAGCGCGACAACCAGCACCGACGCTATAGCTACATTCTCAACTTATGGGCTGTTCATCGATATCTCAGCCCCAGGGGTAAACATATATACGACGGTTAAGGGCGGAGGATACGGAGCTGTTTCAGGAACGTCCTTTGCTGCACCAATAGCGGCTGGTGTTGCAGCACTAATGTTTTCGGTCAATCCATCCATGCCACCAAGCGATGTGGAGTCAATTCTTAAGTCAACGGCTGTTGACTTAGGTGATGCCGGGTATGATATATATTATGGTTGTGGTAGAATTGATGCCTCAGCAGCGCTAAAAGCTCTTGTTTCCTCACTTTCTCCTGCAGATAAGAACCTCGACAGCGATTCAATACCTCCAACTGTTACAATAACTTATCCGAGTGATAGAGCTACTCTTTCGGGAGGGGTCGTGGTTAAAGTTGACGCGAGTGACGATAAAATGGTTTCAAAGGTTGAGTTATATATTAATGGCGTGCTCTTCGCTATAGATTCTGAGCCTCCATATGAATTCTATTGGGATACAACTAATTATGCTGATGGCACCTATACGCTGCTCGCTAAGGCTTATGACCTATCAAATAACGTTGGTGAGAGTAAGCAGATAAGGGCGACAATATTAAATTCGCAGCATGCGCCAACAATTAATCCAATAAGGATTCAGATTACTTCACCCTTAGATGGCGCTACAGTCTCGGGAAGAATATCCATAAGGGTTTCAGCCAGCTCAATCTCCACAATAAAAATAATCCAAATTTATATAGACGATAAACTTGTTAGCGCAGTTCGTAATAAACCTTCATGCCAATACTCGTGGAATACAAAGCTTTACAAAAATGGACAACATATAATCAAGGTAAAAGTGTATGACGCTTTAGGAAATATTGCTGAAACAAGCATTACCGTTAACGTTCGCAATTAATTCCAGAACGGAATAAATGCTTAAAAACAACCAATATTTTTATTTGTAGTACTAAATTTATTGCTTGGAGAAGAAAATTGGATAAGACCCATATAAGGGTGCTCTCCCATCTAAAGCCTAAAAACCCAATTCTGGTAGCTGGATTGCCCAGTATGGGCAATGTTGGGATTATGGCTATAAGATTCCTAGTGGACTCTCTACAGGCTGAAAAATATGCAGAGTTATATTCGCCAGTTCTTCCAGACTACGTGACTGTAGATGATGATGGATTATGCAGTCTCCTAAAATATGTATTCTTTGCAATGGACTTAAGTGAAGAGAAAAGCTTATTGATGCTTATTGGTGATTCTCAACCGCCAGCTGAAGACTCCAAGGCCTACTATGAGATATGTGGTGAAATCTTAGATTTCATGGAGAGTTTAAACTGTAGCCTTATTGTATCTTTAGATGGTCTTCCATCATTTCATACTCGGAGGGCCGTTTATGTTGCTGGGACATCAAGGAGAATAATTTCTGAATATGTCATGATGGGCGCGGAGATTTATGCTGGTGGTAGAATCATTGGGCTACCCGGCTTACTTCTAGGACTTGCAAAGATACGTGGGATAGAAGGCATCTGCCTACTAAGCCCGATAACAGACATAGTTTCAGATAGAGATGCAGCCTTCACTATATACAAGTTTCTCAGGAAAATTTTGGGGTTGAGTATTGCGGATAAAAATATGCTGTTAGGATTCTAATTCGCTTGGTTTACCTAGTTTCATAGGTGGATATTAACATTAAGTCTCTCATGTTCCCCTCTAATTTTACGTAGCTTTTCCTTAACGATTTTATTGGTTAATTCCGGGTCCGCTTTACCTCTAGTTAACTTCATTACTTGACCTATAAGATAGTGTACAGCCTTATCATCTATTAGGGCGTCTTCAACAGCCTTCGGATTCTCCATAAAAACTTTGTCCACCAACTCGTTTAGCAATCTCTCATCAGATATTTTAACCAATCCCTTTTCCTCAATGATAGTTTTTGGATTCTTTCCGGAGATAATCATTTCTGGGAGAATCTTCTTTGCTATTTTACCACTTATTACACCTTCATCTATCAAGCGAATCATTTCTGTGAGCATCTGTGGCGTTATCCTAGACTCGTAAAGCTCAAGATTATTCTCGTAAAGATACCTAAGTAGGTCGCTCATCATCCAATTACTTATCTCTTTAGGCCTATTATATAGCCTGACGCACTCCTCAAAAAAGTCCGCGAGATATTTTGAGCCGACTAAAACTTCAGCATCATATTTTGGTAGACCATATATACTCATAAAGCGCTTAACCCTCTCATCTGGAAGCTCTGGCATTTCAGCCCTAATTTCCTCAATTAATTCTTTGCTTATAACTACTGGAACTAGGTCCGGCTCTGGGAAGTAACGGTAATCCTGCTCCTCCTCCTTAGTTCTTAATGAGACAGTTATTCTGCGAATCTCATCCCAATGTCTCGTCTCACGTTTAACAGCAATACCCTTCTCAATCAAGCCCCTCTGCCTAATAATCTCAAAATTTAATGCTCTCTCAACCTCCTTAAACGATGTAATATTCTTAATCTCAACCCTCATTCCACCAGCCAACGATATGTTTGCGTCACAGCGCATTGAACCTTCAAGGCTCCCATCGAAAATCCCTAAATGCTCAAGAATATTCCTGAGCTTTTGAAGGAAAAGTCTAGCCTCCCTGGGGGAGCTCATATCTGGCGCTGTTACTATCTCGAGAAGGGCTATACCTGAGCGATTATAATCGACGAGAGTATAGGGCGACTGGTCGATAGGTCCAATATGAACTAGGCGCCCAGGGTCCTCCTCCAAATGAACTCTAATTATACGTATCTTTTTACTTTGCCCTTGATTCTCGATATATAAATAGCCATCAACTGCTAGTGGAACCCCACCGGCCTTATCGTATTGGGTTATTTGGAAGTTCTTGGGAAGGTCTGGATAAAAGTAATTCTTTCGGAAAAATACCATTTTTTCTGAGATTCTACAATTTAACGCTAACGCCGCCATAATAGCGTATCTTACAGCCTTCTCATTTAGCACTGGGAGGGCTCCTGGCAGCCCGAGACAGACTGGGCAGACAATCGTATTGGGCTCTTTACCTCTATAATCTGATGGACATTTACAGAAAAGTTTGCTTTTTAGGCTGGTTATTTGAGTGTGAACCTCAAGCCCTATCCTCACTTCGTCTTTAATGCTCTCCATTTTTATTCCGGCTTATTTAGTAAACCTAAAAATATCAGATTATCAAGTATCTTATAAAACCATTTCCCCTAAAGAGGAGGCTAAATTTAGAGGATGGTCATTGAAGTGTATACGGAGTTTCTAGCCAAAGATGCTGTTAAAGCTGCCAAGAGGGGCGACCTAATAATTGTTGTAGATGTTTTGAGGTGCTCATCAACGATAATAACAGCTTTAGCTAATGGCGCCAGAATGATAATACCAGCTAAGACATTGAGAGAAGCCAGAAAAATGCATGCAGAGAATCCGGATTATCTTCTAGGGGGTGAAAGGGGTGGTTTAAAGCCTAGGGGATTTGACCTTGGAAACTCACCTTTAGAGTATACTCGTGAGAAAGTTTTTGGGAAGACAATAGTGCTAACGACAACCAGTGGGACTCGGGCGCTAGTATATTCGAGAGTTGCTAAATGGGTTCTCGTGGGTTCACTTTTAAATGCGAGGGCTATCGCTGAGAAAGCGATTTCGATAGCTGACTCTGAAGGTATAAACATATCCATTATTCAATCGGGTACTAATGGCAAGTTCTCCCTAGAAGACTTCTTATGTGCTGGCGCAATAATTAGCATGCTTCCTAACAATAATATCAGCCTATCGGATTCAGCTCAAGCGGCGCTCTTAGCGTTTAGGCATGCTGAGAACAATCTGTATGTAAATTTAATGAAAAGTGAACATTCGAAAAAGCTGATAAAACTGGGTTTAACCGAAGATATAAAGTTCTCGTGCCAAATAAATTTATTCACAATAGTGCCATTATATAGAAGTGGAATTATAACAAAAATTTAAATTTTGGTTTAAGGTGGAGCGTTTTTCTCCTAGAAGCCGTGAATCAACCGAGTTTAGTTATGTAGGCTTCTGTCTTCCCCTCTTTTGTTACAAGCCTTAGTTTACATTCGGTAGTTAAAACGCGGATTAAATCTCCTTCCTGTTTTAACTCCACTCCCTCTGATATTGTCGGCATTGAGTGCACGCTTATTGTCGTCACGTTTGGGCTCTTCCATGTTATCTCGTATCCGCCGGGCGCCTTCTTTATAGTGAAGCCACCGAATATTTCGTATTCATAAACTGTTTCTTCAGCCTTCGCTTCCTTCTTCCTGCCGAACAATCTCATTTTCTATCACTTAAAAGAGTAAAGTGTGAACTAGTGTAACTTAAATCTATCGCATCTTCAAGTAATATATGGATGCTCTATTTTTTCAAAATCTTTTACGATTTCTAAGTGGGGGTCTGTCTGCTCATCAATGCTTGATAAAAGAAGGATATTTAATGAGAGGGATGGCTCTAGCGCCATCCTAACTGTAGGATGATTTTTCCCGAAGGTTTTCATACTTACTTCATAAACGAGCTTTCTAACTTCTTCCTCATTCAGGAAGCCTAGTGAATGCAAATATTCATGCAATAATAACGAAAAGATGAGCGAGTTAAAATCCGTCTTAGAAATAAGCAGTTTGCCCATTAAATTTATGAGCAGTTTATTTAGGACTATTCCATTTGAGCCTACTTGATAATATGCGCCTATATTAGGTGGTAGATTCTCAAGATATAAGAGCAGGCCAACCCTATGCAGACCTAAGGTTCTCTTAACAGCTTTCTTCACTAAGTCAAATATCTCTCCATAGCTTCCGCATTTCTCGAGCTTTTCGATAAAATAGTGTTCTTTCATAATATTTCCCAAGATCTCTATTATAACTCTGTTATATAAACCTTTTAGCGGTTATCGACAAATGGCAAGTTAAGCTTATCGCGTTTAATCTTTAATTTTCTGTTTACTCAGCTCCATAGGTGAGTCTGTGGGTGAAATTGCCCTCAACCTAATAGCGAAGCGAACTGGCTCTGGCTTAACTAAGTATTGTGGTAGCGTATCTGGCCCGCAGCTCCCACCTCCAAGCCCAGACTGCATATAATCTAGGTTTAATATTATATCTTCTCTCCTCTTGAGTTCATATGTGTGTTTTGCCCTCTCAAAATCCTCAATTGTATAATGGTGTGCGCTAACCTCCATGATGGGCATGCCGACGGCCAGTAGCCCAAATCCAAGATTATTCGTGAGCGCAACCCAGCGAACATCAGTCTTATTTCCATTCTCCTGCGGCTTAATATATGGAACGTATTGTTCATCAACAGTGCCACTATAGAGCCCTATGGGCGCACCCTCTCTTCTATCTCGGTAATTCTCATGTGGCCCCCGTCCAAACCACGTGAACCTTTCAAACCCACCTGGGATGGTTAATTGTAGGCCTATTCTAGGTAGATGTGATGGGAGTTTACCCACGGGATTGGCTGCCACCTCGATGATTATGTCACCACTTCCATAAATCTTGTAGGTGTATTTACAGCTGAACTTCTCAGAGTCTTCTTGGGTGCAAAGTGAAGACTCTATGGTTATACGAGCTACTTGGTTGATTATTTTTTCAGCCTTAACACTTTTAATTACGTGTTTTAGCCGGTCAAGACCAGCGCTTCGCCATATGGGCGCTAACCTGGGGGCATCGTTGTCTGTTGGTGCACGCCAAACGTTTAGGAATGGCCCGCTCCTTATTAAATTGAATCCTTTATAGGTGAATGAGCATATGCAGCCAGCCCTCTTATCAAAGGCTATAATGAAATCTTCGCCTGAGACCACTATTTCGTTTGCGTCCTCCTCAAGCTTTAAGGCTGGCATATCGCTAGATTTAATCTCAGGCCCTGGTGGAACATCGAATGGAAGCTTGAATTGGCTCCAGCCAATCTCATAACCCCTCTCAGCCCATAAAGTATCCCTTGAGAGCCTATATCTTAGCATTAAATAATATTCTGCTCCTGGTTTAAGCTTCTCCGGAACTTTAAATGGCACCGTTACTATCTCGCTCTCATGTGGTGGGGTGTGAATCTTTGGCAATATTCCTTCCTGAATAACTTTTCCATCCTCTGTGAGCTCCCATGTTATGTCGAGTATGCTCAGGTCGGTGAAGTCATATCTGTTTAGGATTCGAATAATCCCCCTAGATAAATCTACTGCTTCAGCCTCAACCGGCTGCTGTATCTTTTTGCATTCCCATATGGCTGGATGCGGCTCACGATTTGGCCAGACTAAACCATTTATACAGAAGTTTCCATCATTTGGTTCATCACCGAAGTCGCCACCATAAGCCCAATATT
>Ga0209080_1001198_pt1 | contig 13505 bp, 7 predicted proteins | sample JNZ110809AmetaG_FD_184123 | JGI IMG/M metagenome (GOLD analysis project Ga0209080, IMG submission 184123) | Hot spring microbial communities from Jinze hot spring, China to study Microbial Dark Matter (Phase II) - JNZ 110809A (SPAdes) (version 3) ...
CTGCTAGGTAGGGTTGTTGAGAGGGATGATGAGCTCGACAAGTTCTACTTCCTGCTAGTCCGCCAGTCCTCGATTTGCCTCCGCGAACCCCACTTAGCCCGGGAGCTGGGGCTTAGGGGGGCAGCTGACATACACCCCCTGCTGCACTACGGGAAGACGCTGGAGAGGATGGGCGACATCCTCACGCAGCTGGCCATGTACTTGAGCGAGTACGGTGAGCGGTTGGATGCGAACCTATTCCATGCTCTAAAGAGGGCTTTCCAGCTCGCAGTTGACGCTTTCAACACCGGCGATCTACCGGCCGCGAGGGAGCTCGCGCTGCTCTACGCGAACTTCTTCTCCAGCTACGAGCCGGCCCGCATCCTCGGAAGCGTGCCGCTAGCTCTCATCACGAACTTTCTCGCGCTCTGCCTCGACGCGCTCGACAGTAGAGTTGAGCTAGAGGCCGCGAGAAAATCTATAAGCTAGGTACGGGGAGAGACGCGTGTCCTGGAAGGACGTTGCTGCGAGGATGCTCGAATCCTCCGGCGCGCGCGTAGAAGAGGATCAAAGGGGGCTTAGGGTCACTATCTCCGATGCGAGCCTTTTGGTCCTCCTGAGGAGGCTCCAAATGAGCTTGGATAGGAAGATCGAGGTTATCGGTATCTTCGAAGTTGAGGCAGACTGCCGCCCGCTCGGAGACGCTCTCAGAAGGATGCTATCGTGGTCCTTTGAGGTGGAGCTTAAAGGGCTAGTGCGTAAATCGTTCGTGTGGAAGCCGTGGAGGGAACTGAGGATGCTTGAACCCGTTGTAGGATCGCTCGACTACGACCCCTCTCTAGCCTCCAACCTGAAGGGGCACGCGAGCCTCATTGAATCCTTGCACGCAGCCTCCCCGAACCTTATCGAAGTGTTCCCGGAGCTTCTCCCCACCAGCTTCATGGAAACATTCCTCGTTGCCTCGGGGGCCCCCATGTCCGCTTACATCACTACGCTGATTAAAGAGCACGTACAGGAGCCGGGTAGGCTCGCTTGGTGCTATAGAGCGCAGTTCCTCTACGGCTCGCCTAAGATGCCCCAGAAAATAGTGAAGAACTGCCAGCTGGCGGCTTTGTTTAAGCGGGTGCTGAGCGAGGCTACGACGAAGCTGCTGCAATGTAGCGCCTCCTCTCCTGCGCGGGTAGGGAGCTCCACATGAGCATCTGCTTACGCAGATCGTCGATGAAGCGGTAGTTCCCATCGACCCAAGGCCTGTCGGGGCCGGACAGTCTCTTCAGGTGGACGAGGAAGACGTGCCTGTTCGCACCCCTATCGTACACCGCCTCCACCGTCACGCTCTGCTGGACGCCCGCCTCAAGGGGCGCTAGAGCTACCACCATCGAGAGGCTTCTAGCCTGGTAGTCGGGCTTCAAAAGCTCCCTCACCACGTGGACACCCTCCTTCACCGCGCCCGCCCCGCTGTAGTACTCGTACAAGTAGGCGAGCACACCGCGCGCTTCAGCTTCGGAGGGGACGCTCATGGGCAGCGGGATCTCCCACGCGTCGCCTCTCGGCTTCGTCGGCGGCTTCCACTTCCTCTCCAGCGAAGGCGTGATGAGGCGGGCTGCCAGGTAGGATGGGTAGGCGACCGCGGCGAGAGCAGCCCCTATGATGGCAAGCGACCCAACTATGGTGAAAGCTGATGCAAAGTTGAAGATGTGCTGTGGTGGGAGAGCGCCGAGCCCCATCATGGCGGCCGTAGTGAGGTACCCCAGCAAGTAGCCGAGGACGATGCCGACAGTCACGTAGACCAGGACCTCTGCGACGAAGAAGACCGTGATGCCCACCGGCGATAATCCGACGGCGCTCAAGACGTAGATCTCCCTGGTCCTCTCCTTGAGGTTGCCCAGCACCATGATGGCTACGTTGAGGGATCCAATGATCAACAGGGTCACGACCATTTCCCAGCCGCCGACGGCGATCGTGGTGAACGTTGAGGAGGTGTAGGGTTGACCGTTGTCGGCGAACCACAGCGTCGTGTCTAGACCGTAAGCTAGCTCGCGCACCGTGTTGAAGAGATCATTGAAGGAGGTCTTCTGCAAGGGCACAACGGCTATGCTGGCCACGTAGCCGTTCAGCTGAAGAGCCTTCCTGAAGGGCACTATGATCACCCTTGAAACGCCGAGGTTGGGGGGAGACGCCCCCGCCTGCAGCGAGACGGCTATGTCCTTGGCGAGGGTTTGGAAGAACATCGGGTCGGCCGGCATAGAGTTGTAGCCATCCGCCTCCACGATCCTATCGAAAGCCTCGGGAGACTCAATGATCCCAGTGACGATGAACTCCTGCCCGAGAACGTAGATGCTTTCTCCCAGCGCCAAGCTGAGGTTCTGGGCGAGAGCCTTGGAGATAATGGCGTAGTTGCCGTCATCCGACAGTAGACCGGCGCCGCTGGTGAAGTTCGCGTAAAGCAGCCTGTACTCCGCGGCGGTTATTCCTACGATCGCGGCAATAGTGGCATTCACGCCCTTCTCGCTGACCACCCTAAAGGCTACTTGCGAAATGCCCCTATCGACTGGCGGGTACACCCAAGCCCTCGGTAGGACCGCGTAGCGGGAGCCGGCCATCACTGCTACCACGTTCACGACGTCTTTGTTCAGCGTGGCTGGCGGGACGCCGCGCCCGTTCTTCGCCAGGATTCCATCGATGGTCGCTTGGTAGCCGTGGCGGACAACGGGTAGTGTGACCCTCGTCGGCATCAGGGAGGTGAAGGAGGTGAGGGCGATAGCCATCGCGATGATCGTGGCTAGCATCAGCGCGGTCCTCAAGGGCCTGCGCCTTATGTACTCGCTCCCCATCGAGAAAGCTGTGATCACCGTGTCCATCCTGCTGACTTCCGTCCTGTGAACGCCCAGCACCCTACGCTCTATGGCGCTACGGAGGGTCTCGCCCTCAGATCCCAGCATTACGAGCGTGATGAGCAGGATTATCGTGATCAGCGAGCCTATGAGGCCCAGAGAGAGATTGCTGATTATCGCGAAGGATGGGTGTATCAGTGAGAAGAACCAGATCAGCGCCGCCGCCACCGTAACCATCACAGCGATCCTGCGCACACCCTCGCTGTGGATGAAGACCTTCTCGATGAAGAAGGCGGCGAAGGCTGCCAGCGGGAACATGTAGAGCATTGAGCGGGCGGCGTCGTTTACCAGGGGCATCACATCGGTGATGTAGGCTTTATACGCGTAAGCTCTCGCCACGAGCGAGTAGGCGTACGCTTCACTGTACCTTCTGGCATTGAAGGCTTTCTCGGCTCTATCCAGGTACTCTCCTGCCTTGCTGAGCGCTTCGTCCGCGCTGGGGCTCCCCACGTGCCTCTCTAGGAATACCCTGTACCTGCCGTAGGAGACCAGGTAGAAGTCCCTTGCAGCCAAGTAAGCTGTGGCGGGGAGCCTTATGGTCTGTCCCGGCTTACCGGAGAAGCCGTAACCCTCCGTGTTATCTAACGTGGAGTTTGTAAGCAGCAGCATGCTGTTCAGCGCGGCTCTTTCACCCATGCCGTAGTAGCCGGCGATCACGAACCTGAGGTTCGGCTGAACCCAAACCAGGGCTACGTCCTCGAAGCCGTTGTAGTAGAAGCCGTAGCTGAGAGGTAGACTCTTGCTGAGCAGGTCGTACGGCTGCAGCACCGCGGGCGCCTGCCTCCACCAGTCGAAGTAGCTCGTCCTTGGGTCGGGCATGCTCGGCGTATTGAGAGTTGAGGGTATGTTGACGTCGAAGAGCTCGACACTCACGCACTCGGTTAGAACCACCGTCACGTTCGTGTACGGGTGGAGGACGTGGATTATGAGGGGGAAGTTCTGCATACCGAACTGGCCGAGATCTGTGGCCATGATCACGTTCCCGGATTCGTCGAGCACCCACCCCCTGGCGAACCACCTCGAGAAGGGTACAACGGTTCCACCGTAAGCCCCCCTACCCGCGTGTGGGATCCCGTACACCGTGAATCGGCCCTCGCTGTCCGCCCTGACGAAGATCTTATTGAGCTTGTACGTCGATGTTATGAGCTGCAGCTCCACAATCGCGCGGGGGACTGCGTCGTACCAGCCCTTAGTGAAGTTGTACGTGACTGCTCGCCCGTAGAAGACGGTGAAGCCGGCATATCCCCTCTCGGCCGACAGATCGTACCGTGTCGGAACGAGATGGATCCTGCTGACCTGCCATTCAGAGTTGAGGAGCCTCGCGACAATGTAAGAGGCGATCTCGAGATAGGGTCTCAGTCGAGTGAAGTCCGCGTACCTCGAATCATCGATGGGTATCCCGAGGTAAAGCCTACCCGAGCGCCTACTAACTATCGAGAAGGCCGGAAGACCCGCTATGGATACGGCCTCCGAGTCCAGCATGTAGGGGAAAGGCTCAGTGCCCCAGAAGCCCTGGTAGTTGAAGAAGATGCTCACGAGGCCTGACGGGTCTTCAACGCCTAGGGTGCTTTTAACGTAAGCTGTCACTGCATCCTCCCGTAGGATGCTTTGGACAGCCGTCATAACCCACGATAACCTCCCCGGGAAGCCACCGCTGTGGATCGAGTTTCCACCGTAAGTCGTGTAGAAGCTCGCGTGGAGCAGCTGCAGCCCGTCGGCGTCGCTGGCGAACTTGTCTAGGCCTACGAATCCCCAAACTGTAATCCTTCCATTGGTTACGTTCTCGCTGAACAGGAGGTCCTCCACAAAAGCTCTCGCTCCAGCTAGAGCCTGCCAGTGGCCTGAGAGGAAGGCTACCCAAACGGTGTAGCGGGGGCGGTTCTCCTTGAGGTACTTCGCCAGCTCGAGTAGAAGCGCGGGCGCGACTGCTTCAACCCTGCTAGCTGCTAACGCTGGCACGACGGACCACGAGTCGAAGTGGGCTGACAGGATGACGACGTCGTTGGGCAGGCTGCCCTCAATTACCGCAATGTAGTTGATGGCTTCCACCTCCCTCCACTCCACCCGTGAAACGACTCTAACCCTTCTAGCGCTCTTGAGAATCTCCCAGTCGTTTCTTCTAACGTACAAGCGTGGGAAGTTCAAGGGCGTGTCAAGGAACTTCTTCTCGCACTCGAAGTAGGTGGTGTCGTCGGGCTCGATGAACACTACGGCCTTGGCCCCCAGCTTCGCGGCGTTGAGCCAGTTATCCTGCGAGTTGAAATCCATCACGACTATGCTCCCTCCGACATCCTTCCCATCGAAATCTGACAGATCGCCGCGACCTACGTAGACGAGAGCCCCTTCGAAGCCGCTGGGAGGGGTTGAAGAGGGGTTCACCCCGTTAGGGTACAGCGAGTGAGCTTGGATCCGCGCGGTGAAGGGTTCGAGAACCTCGATGTACGCTTCAACCTCGATCGGCACCAACACCTTAAACGTATGGTTGATAACTTTCAGCCCGAGCTCGCGGCTTAAGAAACCATATATGTAGTCCGCCGCCTTGTAGTAGCCTGGGTATCCGGTCATCCTCGAGCCGAAACTGGAAAGCGTGACTGCGTGCTGCTCAACGCGCGTAAAATCGATAAGGAGCAGACGGTCTCTGGGCTGTGCCAGTGCTACTTCAACCAGCTGGCCGACAGCCAGAGCTAGTAGAATCCAAGCTGCAACAGCCGCGGCTTTTCGCTTCATACATGTCCCTCCGCTCAACGCGCTTAAAAAACTATTTAGGCTAAAACCTTAAATCCCATCACAGTGGGAGGCGCACATGAGAGGAAGCGCGGGTGCAACTTCTAATGGAGAAGGTTTTAGCGCGGGGCTGACATGGAGGAGCCTCCTCGCGATGATTCTCGCAGGTCTAATCTTCCTACCGGCGTCGACGTACCTTTGGCTCGCTGTAGGCGCCGGGGCTAGTGTAGCTGCTACCTACATCACCGTTATCCTGTTCAGCGCGTTAGCCAGGCTCTACGGCGCCAGCCTATCGAGGCAGGAGCTGTTCATCATCTACTCTGTAGTGGGCGGCATCGGAGGCGCAATGCCCCTATTCTACTGGCTAGTCTTTAGGAGCTACTTCGTCAACAACCCACTAAGCCTCGAGTTCAAGCTTAATGGGCTCCCAGTCCGAGACCTTGTCCCCTACTGGATGTCCCCGCCCGTTAACTCTCCAGCCCACGCGCTTAGAACGTTGTTCTACCCCGACTGGCTGCCGGCGATAGCGGTGAGCATCACGTTCGCGGCGCTGGGCCTTCTAGCCGAAATATCGATAGGCATCCTGATCTCCTACCTCTACATCGAAGTGGAACCCCTACCCTTCCCCTTCGCGCAGATTGACGCGACCATGATCAACACGCTGTACGAGCGAGAGCACGAGCCGCTTCTCTACTTCTTCAGCGCTCTGATCGGCGGTGCCATTTACGGTACGCTAGTGTACTTAGTCCCCCTAGTACTGGGGCCCGGTGCAGCGGTGATCCCATACCCCTGGATTGACCTGACACCCTATACCCAGTACTTCCTGCCAGGAGCGGCGATCGGTATCGCCACAGAGCCCACCGGCTTTCTGTACGGTATGATTCTCCCGCCCACAGTCACTTTCTCACTCATGCTCGGCTCGCTGGCGACGTGGGTCTTTGGGAACACGCTAACTTACACAACGTTCAGGGACTTCTCACCGGAGTGGGTAAGGGAGTATACACCGGGGATGAGCATCTTCCTCATCTACCAGAGGGCAACTCTACGGCTATGGCTGTCCACATTCATGGGGATCAGCTTCGGCCTCGCCCTCTTCATCATCGCCACCTCCTGGCGCAAAATCGCTGCCTCGTTTAGAGCGTTAACCCGCCTTGGGGGCACAAGGCGGGAGCTGGGGTACCCCTCCTCTACCTTCCTACTCGCGCTTTTCTTCGCTTCCACCCTAGCTAGCGTGCTCCTCTACTACGCGTTGGTGCCAGGTGTACCCCTCTGGCTCCCCCCCTTCGTTTCGATCGGTTTGAGCTTCGTGATGGCGCTAGTAGGCGCGCGGGTTTACGGGGAGCTCGGCCTAACGTTCAGCTCCGATTTCGTCTACAACATGTGGAAAGCAGCCATCTACTTCAGCCCCTACCAGGGCTATGCGGGCTGGATTTACACGCCTGTAATCGCCGGCTTCTCTACGCCCTGGTATGCGAACGCGACGAAGGTGGCCTACCTCACCAGGACGAGACCGATCGACTACTACAAGGCTGTTCTGGTAGCCTTCGTAATCACGACAACGCTGGGGCTCGTCTTCATGGACTTCTTCTGGAGGATGGCTCCGATCCCCTCCTTCGTATACCCTTACGTGATGGGCCTCTGGCCCTTCTACGCGATCAGCGACTGCCTTTTCGCCACTAGGCAGATCGTGATCAGAGCCGATCAGATACTCGGCGGAGCTGGGGTCGCCCTTGCAGCGGGCTTCGCAGGCTTCCTCCTCTCCAGAATTGGGGTGCCGATTAACCCGATTGCGCTAGTGGGAGGCACTTACGCGCTACCCCCCTACACAATCATGGTTTTCATAACATCCATTCTAAGCAGGTACGTCGTTTCAAGAGCTATCGGTAGGGAGAAGTGGGAGCGGATACGATCAGTTGTGATAGCCGGCTTCCTAGCCGGCGTAGGAATAATCGTAGCAGTCGGAGTCGCAATCACCCTCCTCTCAAAAGCGGCTTGGATCTGGCCCTGGTAAAAGCACTCCGATTTTCGGAAAATCCCTCACTCTTTAATTGCCTTAAAAATGTTCGAGTAATGCTTAAATAGGATCTACTTACTACCCCCTCAATGGCGACGGAAGTTAGGAAGGAGGTTGTAGAGTTTCTGCCGGGGATTACGGTTCGATCGTTGGCGCTCAGTATTCCGCTAGTGCTGTTGTACGCCTACTTGAGCGTCGTTGTCGGCTTGTACACGGATAAGAGCGGAACCTTCGGAACCTTCATCCTACCAATGATCTACCTCATCATCATCAACGAGTTTCTCGCAAGAGCCAACCCCAAATGGAGACTCACACCACAAGAATGGGTCTTCACCTTCTCCCTCATCACCTTCATGGGAATGCACAGCTTCCTGACGATGCACGCGGCGGCGCACGTTAACCCGCCCCAGTACATTTGGACTTGTATTCCTTGGGGTGATTATCTGGCTTTTACGATTGATTCGTTGAGGGATTACTGGAGTCGTGCTGTTCCTGCTGTTTCGATTCCTCCTGAGCCTTTGCGGTTTGATGTGGCTCGGATGGTGGTGCAGGGTCGTAGTCCTGGTGAGGTGATCTCGTGGGGTGCTGTGCTGCAGCCCCTGTTTTACTGGGGTCTTGTCTACGTGTTTTACAGCTTGATTAGTGCTTGGGTTGCCTTTGTGTTTGGGAAGCCTTGGGCTGAAGAGGAAAGGTTGGTCTTCCCGCTAGCTGTCCCCAGCCTCTACCTGTTTAGGGAGGCTACTGAGGTTTCCACCGGCAACAAGTCGAGACTCTTCGACTTCACCCTACCACACACGAAGGTCTTCTGGGCAATGTTCGCAGTCGGAATCATCAGCGGAATCAACCCCATCCTAGCCGAACTCCTACCAGCCTTCCCAATCGCAGCCTGGTGGGGAGAAACCAACGTTTCGTTACCTTTCCTGGCAGCCCTCTGGCCTGGGGTCTACGCTGCTGCGATATTCTTCATCCCACAGATCGCCGTGGGTCTCGTCATGCCCAATGACGCGCTGATCACACTCGTCCTCTGCTGGATCATCTTCGGCCTACTCTACCAGGGTATCGGAGTCATGACCGGTGTCCTACCGTACAGGCCTGGGATGGAGTACGTCTGGCCGTGGGAGGACTACCCTGGTGTTTGGATGCCATTCCCCTACCGCTTTGTAGCTGCAAACGGTGTGGGCTTGTCCATAATAATCTGGATGCTGTACAGGTATAGGAGGAGGTTTGTTGAAGTGTTATCGACGTTGTGGAAGAGGGATGTTGTGGAGCAGGGTCTCTCGCTGAGGCTCGCCACAGTGCTGATGCTTATCGGCTTCTTCGGCTGGTACGCGCTAATGGTAGCAGAGCAGGCAAGCCCAATCGTAGCACTACTCGTACCGATCTGGGCTCTCCTCTGGAACATCTGCTTCGCGAGAGTGTATGCAGAAGTCTTCTGGCACGTTGGTACTGGCTGGGGGCACACCTGGATCCCAACGTACGAGTTCGGCAGGTTGGTGCACGGTTGGCCGAGCTACACTGACGTAGGATGGGATAACCCGAACATGAACCCCGCCTGGTTCACCGTCGCTCGACACATAGCGAACCTGCACAACTGGAACATAAGCTTCAGCCCGCTCACCGCGGGTCACCAAGTTACACTCTACAAATTGGCTCATGATTTGAGGATGAGGATGACTGATCTACTGGTTGCTATTGTGCTGGGCTCAGTGATATTCTCCTTCGTCGCCATGCCGCTCGCCGCCTACTTCATCCTGCATACGAAGGGAGGGCTCAACGCGACGAACGCTGCAGGAGCCAACTGGTGGCCTTGGATGGCTGCCGGCTGGTACCATAGGGGCTACTGGATGGGTACTGGCATGACCCCCGATGTTGTCGGCTGGCTGTTCTACGGCGTTGGCATCGCGCTCGGCATCATCCTCTACCTGCTGAAGACGTACGTTGCACTCTTCTGGTTCATCAACGTCCCAGCCCTCTACGTTGGCATGACCATTGTAACGTACATGTGGTTAACCTCGCTGCTCGCTCTCATCATCAAGTTCGTCGCGATCAGAACCGTCGGAATCAAGAGGTACGAGGAGTACGCCATGCCCGCCTGCGCCGGGTGGATCCTCGGCTTCGGCGCCGCATGGCTCCCCGCAGCGCTCGCAAACCTCTTCGCCGTCGTAATACCCAGAGTAGGAGCACTCTGGCTACCTTAAAAGAGAATAAGAGTAAAATAGAAACTTTTTCTTTTTATTTTTCTGTTTTTCTATCTATTAGATCCTTAAGCGAGCACACTGTTTGAGCGTAAAGCTTCATCTGTTTTAACCCTGCTAGCGGGGGTACGAGGCCTTCTTTCCTCAGCTCACCCAGCCTTCTAACCAGCTCCTCTTCCCCTACGCCGAGCATCCTGGCTGCTTCTGAGAGACTACCGCTCTTGGCGATTGCTTCGAGAACTTGCATAGCTTCCTCCCTACCTAGAGCCTTCAAGCCTGCCAGCAGGTTCAGCACGGCATCCTCGACAGCCCCCTTAACCGTGTTGTAGAGCTCCTCCTGATCGACTACCAGCAAGTCGCAGAGCTCTAGGAGCTCAACCCCCAGCTTCGCGGCGAGCGCCTCTGCCTCCTTGCTGAGGGCGCGCGCCACGAGTAAAGGCTTCGCGTTGAGCAGGACTGAGTTCGCGTAGAGGAGCTTCACGTCAGAAGGGCTGGCTTGACCCGCCTTCACTTCCACCGCGTACAGCTCGCCATGGGGGCCTCTTGCCAGCAGATCAACTTCGCCAACGTCGAAGCCCTCCACCCTGATCCTCACAGACTCCTCCATCACATTGAGGCCCCTGCTCTCCAAGGCCCTCTTCGCTATCTCAACGCTAGCCCTCCCCCTCACGCACCCCCTGCGCGCCAGCGTCTTTTATCGCTAGAGGCGCCAGTACCTCCTCAGCAGAGCTTTGAGCTCTGTCACGTACTCCCTAGCCAAGCTTAGGACCGGCTCCGGAGAGCGCTTGAGGGGAGCATCAACGCTCAAGCCCTCGAGGGCCCTGAGGAAGGCGGGAAGGCCGAACTCAAGACCTTCAGAGTACCCTCCCTCAAGGATAGCAGCAACCCCCCTCGCACCGATCTCTCGGGCCACTTCGCCCAACCTTTGAAACGCGCGTTCGCCCGCTTTGAGGTGCGTCAAGCCGTCACCGTCGAAGGCGTCGAAGCCCGCCGAGAACACCAGGGTCTCCGGCTTGAACTCCCCGAGCAGGGGGATTACGATCTCCTCGATCGCTAGGGCGTAAACATCGTCGCTGCTCCCGGGGGGCAGTACCACGTTCACCTTCGTCCCCTCCCCTTCGCCCTCACCAACGTCCACGGGGAAGCCGGTCCCCGGGTACAGTGTCGTAGGGTCTTCGTGCAGGTCGATGTGGAGGACGCAGGGGTCGCTGTAGAAGATCTCCTGCGTCCCGTTCCCGTGGTGAGCGTCGAAGTCCACAACAGCCACTCTCCTCAGCCCAAGCTCGAGCAACCGCGCGACAGCGAGCGCCGCGTTGTTGAACACGCAGAAACCCTGTGTGGGGGCCCCCATAGCCCGCCCCCTCTTGCCGGCGTGGTGGCCGGGAGGCCTTACGAGAGCGAAAGCCCCTTCTCCTCGGGCTGCAAGCTCGGCAGCTTGAAGCGAGGCTCCCGCAGCTGCGAGCGCGGCCCTCATGGTTCCGGGCGAGAGGTACGTGTCCGAGTCTATGAGCGAGACTCCGGATCCCACGTAGCGCGCTACCCTGGCCACGTAATCGGGCTCGTGAACCCGGTGCAGGTCCTCCACGCTTCCGCTGCGGGGTTCAACGAGCTCGATGTTAACGCCGCTGCGCTTGACAGCCTCCAGCGCGAGCAGTAGGCGATCGGGCCTCTCCGGGTGCGGGAATGGAGGTTTATGCTCGAGGAACGCAACGCTGTACAACACGCTCAGCATGGCACGTTGAGTCCCCCAATTAACTTAAATATCAAGCTTCTCGCGAAAGCCCGTGCGGCCCCTTACTGTTACTGTTGTACTGGCAGTGGTGGCAGTTGCTCTCGCGCTGCCATACCAGCCCCTAGTCGTTGTCACCCTCTACCAGGGGGGTCTCGCCCGCATCGATTACTTCGTCCCAACGGGGGGCAACGTGAGCCTCGCCATACCGCTCATCAGCGACCCGGATGAGCAGCTGGGGGTTGTAGTCGTAGACGAGTGGGGGGAGGCTTTGGCGTACGGGGTGAACAGAACCCTCAACGCGCTCTTCGTAACCTGCTTGGACTGTGGGCTGGTTAAGGCTTCCTACTACACCCAGACGCTAACTTCGAAGCAGGGTACTGTTTGGACCCTCAACTTGACCGCCCCTTACAGAGTGCGCGTTGTTTTACCCGAGAACGCGACGGTCGTTGGAATGAGCAGGCTTCCGGACACCGTTTACAGCTCCGCTGAGAGGCTGGTCCTCGAGTTTGGGGCCGGACCTTTGACTCTTCAGTACATCATCCTCTACACTGCACCACCCCAGCCTGCGGCTCAACAGCCCGCTGCTCCAACCACCGAGACTCAACCCCCCGAGGAGAAGACTGCTCCCCAGCAACCACCAGCTCAGGTTCAGCAGCCCCCCGCTGAGCCCTCTTGGTATCAGCTGCTCAAACCCCCGTTTATCTACGCCCTAGCCGCAGCGGTGGCCCTCGTCGCCGCTGCGGTGGTCTTCGCTCTCAGAAGGAGGGGGGCAGCGATGGAGCTGGTCGAGCTGAGCGAGGAGGATACGGCGATTCTCAACGCGCTGCGCAGCCTGGGTGGCGGCGCCTTCCAGAGCGAGCTGCAGAAGGTGCTGAGCATGCCCCCCACCACCCTCTGGAGGAGGGTGAAGAGGCTGGAGCAGCTGGGCTACGTCAAGGTCGAGAAGAGGGCTGGGAGGAACTACATCAAGATCGCTTGATGATAGCCAGCTTCACCAGCCTGTTCTCGTCCACTTCCACGCCGAGCCCCGGGCCGGTTGGCAGGCTCCTCCTACCCCTCTCCACCGTTGAGCCTCCGCGCGCGCAATCGGAGGCGAGTAATAGATCCGAGTCCAAGTCGTAGTACACGATGTTCCGCGCGCTGGCGGAGAGGCACACCGCACCCGTGATGCCCAGCCTACCCTCCCCCATGCAGCCTATCATGTTGGCGAGCCCCGCAGCCTCGCTGGCGTGGGCGACGCGTAGAGCTCCCAGCAGCCCCCCGCTCTTCATCACCTTGATGTTCACTATGTCGGCCGCCTCATGCCTCGCGATCCTAAACACGTCGGAGGCCCTCTTCACGCTCTCATCGACAGCGATGGGGAGGGAGCTCTCCCTCCTCACCCTCGCTAGCCCGTGCAGGTCGTCCCACTTGACCGGCTGCTCCACGTACTCGACGTCGTAGCCCGCGATCCTGCTGATCACCCTAACCGCCTGCTCGACCGTCCAACCCTGGTTCGCGTCCACCCTGATGCGAACCCCCTCGCCCACCGCGTCTCTGACAGCTCTGACGCGCTCCACATCCTTCTCCGGGTCGAGGCCGAGTTTCAGCTTCAGGATCCTGAAGCCGTCCTCGACGAACTTGACAGCCCTCTTCGCCTGCTCCTCCGGCTCCATTATCCCGATCGTGATGTCCGTCTCGACGCTGTCGCGGTAGGGGCCCCCCAGCAGCGCGACCACGCTGGTCCTCGCGCTCTTCGCCCAAGCGTCAAGAACTGCCTCTTCGATGGCTGCTGCCGCGCTCGGTGAGGGACAGGATGCGCAGAGCTCGTAAAGCCTCTCGGGGCTCGGGTCCCGCTCGGCGAGCAGCCCCTCTGCAAGCTGCTTAGCCCCCGAGACGACGAGCCCTCTGGTTTCGCCGAGCACAGTGTAGGAGGGGGATCCCTCACCCCAACCCGTTGTGCCGTCCTCCAGCCTCACCCTTACGAT
>Ga0209080_1001201_pt1 | contig 13487 bp, 9 predicted proteins | sample JNZ110809AmetaG_FD_184123 | JGI IMG/M metagenome (GOLD analysis project Ga0209080, IMG submission 184123) | Hot spring microbial communities from Jinze hot spring, China to study Microbial Dark Matter (Phase II) - JNZ 110809A (SPAdes) (version 3) ...
GCGTATTCCAATGCGTTTTTGCTCAGCTTCTCCCTTAACGCATCGTCCTCTAAGACTGCAATAATCTTTTCCGCAAGATCTTTGATGTTGCCATTCTTAGCTAATAAGCCCGTTTCACCATCCTTAACACTATCCCTCAAGCCAGCCACACTATAAGCCACGCAGGGAGTCCCTAGAGCATTAGCTTCAATTACGTTCAGACCCCAGCCCTCCCGGACGCTTGGGTTAACTAAAACCCAAGCCCGCTTAACCAGCTCACGTCTATTCTCATTATTTAAACCGCTAAAGAATCTGACGCCGTTAAAAGCCATACGCTCCAGAGCCTTCCTAAAATAGCCATCCCCAATAATCCACAATTCAGCTTTCGAAAACCTCTCTTTAACGATTTTAAAGGCCTTAATGGCGTGATCTGGACGCTTAGCCCTCTTTAATCGTCCGACATAAACAATAACCGGGAAACTCTCTTTTTTCGGAAAATTGTTTAATGGCTTAAAATTTAGACCTTCAGGAACCACAAAGACCCGCTTAAATCCTAAATCCAGCAAATCCCGCTCAGTACTCTCGGAAACGGTGACCGTTGGAACATTAACATAGTGTTTTAGCCATCGGTTCTCAAGAAAATAATATCCAATATAATTCACTGGGAAGGGCGTCTCATAAAGCCAATATTCCCTAGCCATCTGATGAATTAATGCAATAACTTTCTCTCCGCCATTCACAAACTTAGGAGCGAAAAACGGTCTAGTATTAATTTCATCAATGACCACGTCATACTTTTCCCTCAAAAAGATTTCCTCATAATATTTTTTCGCCTTTAAGTATACGCTAAACTTACTGCCATTTCTGATAATATGAATGCCATCTAAGATTTCCTCCCGCTTGCAACCATCGAACTCGGAAGTAAATAACGTAACTTTGTGCCCCCACCCAACCCAACACTTAGCAACCTCCCTTGTGAAAACCTCAGCTCCACCCATCTCAGGATTAAGCCAGCAACGCCAATTAAAAACTAAAATTCTAAGTGATTCCATATCACATGCCAAGGAATCTCTGGTACCATCGAGTAACTTTAAGGCGGCATACTATCCTAAGCAGGTCAAGAAGCATTCTCCAAATCTCACTAAATTTAAAGGTGCTGTTTAACTGCATTTCTATGGGTAATTCAATGACCTTAGCTTTCAGTAAAGCCGCGATAGCTAAAAGTTCAATGTCAAAGGCAAAACCGTTAACAAACTGAACCATCATAATCTTCTCCAAAACTTCTCTTCTAAAAACCTTTAAACCGACTTGGGTGTCGCTAACTTTTATGCCCACGAGCAGCCTAGCTAAAAGATAGTACCCTTTACTTAAAAGCTTCCTTAATAGTGGCACTTTAATTTTTGAGTTTGGATGCCATTTAGATCCAATAATAATATCAACATCATCTCTTAGCATTTCAATGTAATTTCGAAGGTTTTTTGGGCTTATCTCTAAATCGCTATCAAAAAAGATTATTATATCGCCTCTTGAATGGGAAAACCCGGTTTTTATTGCTGCTCCTTTACCCAGATTCCTAAAATGCCTAATAACTTTAACAGAGTTACCAATTTTTACACAATTAGATGCCTTTCTAAAAGTACCATCGCAGCTTCCATCATCAACTACAATAATTTCATAGTTCATGTTTAAGGTCTGCAGAACATCACTTACTGCTCGAATACTATCTTCGATTACTGCCTCCTCATTATAGGCAGGCATTATAACCGAGATCATCAGGTGCTCTCCAAATTTGCGCTCTTATATAATCATTTTTGGACATATTTAAATAATTTTGGACTTATCGGCCATGTTGCTTCTTTTCCCTAATGTAGGATAATGTTTGTAAAATTATGCCGATCACCAAACTATAATATGCGTAGATCATTACACTATCTGCCAAAGACTCCATACGGAGGGAGAAAGATACCGCTGAAACCAGCGAAAGCACTATAAAAGTTATAATGAAGGGAGCACCTAAATTCCCCTTAAAATAATTCACTAGATTATTTTTCTTTAGGTCTTTTATTTGCTCTTTTCCTTTTTTAGTTTTAATACTTTTGATTTTAACCTTGATTTTATATTTATTCGTCTCGCTCATCACCTACATATTCATATAACCTAAGATTCCCCTCGATTGCCAGAATTCTAAATCCCAGTTCTTCCGCAACCGCGTCGTTCCAGAAAAGTAAGTAAACTCTAGTTTTGTTTTCTATTAGATTTAGGGCCTGCTTTAGCGATGGAGCTACTCCATAGGTTCCCCCAAAGCCTATGACTTCCGCGTCAGTATAGTATTTTGCCCATCCTATAAAGTTTCCATAAACTATGAGGGCCCCCCCTTCAACTTTACTTAACAAATTTATTGTTGGCTCTATATCGTACAGGGGTATAGAGGTTTGAGCCATATGCTCAGGCATTATGCCCTCATGCTTGTAAGTTTCAAGCACACCTAATGCTGTCAGAAAGGGGTAAGAGGGGAAATTTACTAAGAGGATTAAAATTAGTGCCCAAAGAGACTTCCTTCCAAACTTAATCTTTTCGCTTAAGATGGAAGAACCCTTGGCTGCGTATATGGAGAGTGGAACTGTTAGTAATAATATGTATCTCCAAGGTAATACTCCACCAAGAAGAAAAGAGGGAAAGAGCATTGTTGATAATGAGCCTAGAAGATAAAATGCGGTCCAGATGGTTGTTACATCGTCCCTAAATAGTCCAATTATTGAGATGGGGAGAGTTAGGAGATAAAGCTTCATGATTAAGAAGCCACTTGCATATAATTCATGGGTAAAACCTGAAAATGGCGCCGACATAAAAATTGTTGATACCCACCCAAAAACATTCTCCAGTCGGCTACTATACCACGCTCCAAAAAAACATAGGATACCAGCAGATAGAATGACCAGCGTAAGGATTCTACCTTCGCTTTTTCTCAAAGCGAAAAACGCTAGGATTATCACGTAAGTAACCACGATGATCTCATGAGATATCATCGTTAATAATGAGAGAATGGAGAATAATATCTTGCCTTTTACATCCTTCATACACTTCCAAAATGAGAGTGAAAGTAACATTAAAGCAATACCTAACGTAAGCTTATGCATATCCCATGACATTCTCAACATTGCAATGGATAATGAGAGACTAAGTGACGCAAGCAACGAATTAAAGTCGTCCCATATAAGATATTTTCTCGCAAATATGAAGGATGCGAAACCTAGAAGTCCGTAAAGCAATACTGGAAGAAACTTCATTACTAAAACCAAGTCTACCCCCATGACATACAAAGTGCCAATTAATGCGATTAAAAGCGGGAATGGTAGTGGTTGCTGCACCCATCTCTTTCCCATTACAAAATATAATGGTGTATCAAATCCTATCGGGTAGGGGAAAATAGCTTCAGGTATAGACCTTACAATTACTGATATGACCATTGAAGAAAGTAGGCAGAATTTTTCCTTCCTAAACCTGATCGATATCCTTATTTGCTTCAAGTATTATTACCCTGTCATTTATATATATAGCCTTAAATTTATTAAGCAGGTGTTGATATTCCGGCAAACTTCTCAATTCTTTAAGTGTAGTCCTAGGCACCACAATATAGGAGATTTTATTTTCCCTCATAATTTTACTCGACTCGAGAATTAATGTTTGACTTAATTCATTCTTCATTGGGTTTTCCATAAATACTTGAATATTTAAGATGCCATCTTCATCATATAGTCTTATTTTTCTTCCCTCATTCTCTATTTTCTCCGCACTTGTCTCTATAAATATCTTCCCAATATCAGCATGTAATGTGACCCGCTGACCTGAAATTTCTACTAGGCTTACTGATCTTTTGGGGCTAGGGACTACGTCTACAGTAATATTTCCCGTCATTTTCTCATATATGTAAGTGATATTAACTACTTGATTATCCACCGCGGTTACCTTCTTTATTAGAGGTTCTTCATTCTGGGGCGATATGCTTTTGCTAACATAATGAGTTTCTATACTGTTCTTCTCCGCGCAGATTATTGGTACAATTGATAGTCTAATTGATGATAGATTTTCGAATTTATCCATCACCATGCTTTCATTAATGTAAAGCGCTTCTTTGTATTCTCCCTTATTCCAGAAACAAATTATTGGCGTATAACTCATGCTGTAAGGGGCTTGATCCAGGATTCTCAGGTAGCAGTTTCTTATTTCCCTTTCTGCTAAAAGAATGAATGAGGCTATGTAATATCTTTCCATCTGACCTTTTATGAAAATGAATCTTGGCTCTATATAAATATAAGTTCTTCTCGAAGCATAACCCTCAATCCACCTACCAATATACTCATCTGCAACGAAAGTGCTGTTAAGCGGAGTCTCACGTTTAATCCAATCTAGAGCTGATATCTTCTCATAGTCCCCATAAATATCCTGCGAACTATACCAGCCAGATACATTCGCAACCACATCCATCCCTGTCAAAAATATTAAGATAGATGCCATTACAGATAAGGAGACAATAAATACTGTCAGAAGAAGCCTCTTTAAGAGGTGCCATCCTAGTGGGTTGCCGAACACTCTTTCCCCCGTATTATATATGTTCTTTATTAGCGAGAAAGGTAGGGCAATCGCTATTGGTGCTGCCTGAAAGATAAAGAAGAAGATTCTATTGAAATCAATTGCTACGCCGAAAATATAGGATTGGGTTGCGATTACCGGGAAAAGAACCCATGCTAAGAGCAACGCCTGATACTCCTTCTGAATAATCTCATTTCTTTTTAAGACTACAAAAGATATGATTAGTGAAGTTACCACAATCATTGCTGGAACCTTGAGCGCCCAAAACATTGCCTCAAGAAAGTTTACTCTCAAACTATAGTAAGCTGCCTCATTGAATATTATAAGTTGTGATGGATAGGCAAGTAGCATCCTATAGCATGTTAAAGCAACCAGACTTGCAGCGACATCATACATAACATATTTTACCTTGCTGGATTTTCTCATTATTGCCAGAAAAAGCATCCAGAAAAGAAGTATTCCTAAAAAGACACCTGAGGTTAAGTGGTGCGAAAATGGTATAAGCACGCTGGTAAGAACCATTAGGCATATATTTTTTGACTGTGGATTTGACATCACCGATATAGTAAAGACGATGTTTATTGGGATGAGGAGTAGCCCAAGAAGGTTGGGGTATCCTCCCCATCCAAGCATCTCAATATATATAGGCATGAAGGACATTGCGTAAGCCGCAACGAGACCACTAAGCCCTGAGTTCGTGATTTTCTTTGCCAAGAAGTATATTGGTAGTGGTTGTAATGCAAACAGAACCGACCCCGCGACTTTTAAGGCTTGTAGTGGACCAAGCGCATACTTCAATAATATCAAGATTAGGAAGAATAGCGGGGGATACTGGAATACCCCTTGATCCCACATTGTATATAGCATCGCCTCGTAATGGGGAGAGTTTATGCCAAGACATCTTGCAAACCAAGCTTCTACAGCATTTGCATATTTTAGCCATTCACCCGGATCACTCCACCAAGGGGTTAATCTCGCGCCCAGAAAATACCAAGTATAAATGAGGGGAGCTAGCACCGCCCATATTAAGAGAATTTTTAGTCCTATGTCCACTTTTTTTGTAAGCGTGCTCATTTTTTCACAGCAAATATTATTAACTTAGTATTTTCATATGAAACTTCCATTCTTGGATCATAAAGAAATCTCAGGAAGTCGTCTTTATTTTTTGATAACACTATATAAGATACATTGTATTGCTGTATTACTTCGTCTGATGAAGTTGAAATCAGTCGAGTGTTCCACCAGCTTCTTTCAGAATCTGGAAATGTAAAAGTGAGTTTAGCCTCCACGGTGTTATTTGTGGGTTTAAATATGTAGAGGACCCTTTGCTGACCCCATCTTTCATCTCTTCCTATAATAAACTCGTCGCTTCCACTCAGCTCAACTAGAACATTGTCCACTATAAAGCGTAGTTTTCCGAAGTAGAATAATGGTTTTTCAATGGAGCTTTCATAAGGCACCCATATAGGAACCTTAGTCTCTATGATGTTGACTCCCTCCAGAATTGGCTTCACTATATATTTTATCTCTAAGCTTTTCGATTCACTTTTTAGCGTCATAACTTTAGTTATATTCAGGGAGTGAGAAAAATACGTTATTGACATGCTGACCGCATTATTGTCCCTCACCAGATATTTGATCCCCATAATTTTAGACATGTAAGGTGATTCCGTCCAATTGCTTCCAGCAAACGTAAATTTTGTTTCGACGGTTCCATCAATGAGGTGTAATATGTTTTTATAGTCCAGCCCATACGATACTGCTATCCATAAGACTTGTTTTGAAAAGTAGGGTGCGTTATCCCACACCCTAATATACTGATTCAATATTGCGATATTTGCATGTATTACAGTATTAGATGCGAAATACCTCTCGAGTTCTCCAACCATGAATATTTGATAGGGTGGAAGCTCCAAAAGAACCCTCCTCTGACAGTAACCCTCAATCCACCTACCAATACTTGAGTCTGCAACTATAACTGCTTCTCTATCCGTATTCTCCCTCAACCAGTTTAGAGCATCGAGTTTTTCTTCAATGCCATAAGCCCAGTCGTGTATATAATGGTAATATTCATTAACTTTATACGGCATTGCTGCTCCAACAAAGACGTTCAATAGTAGTGTTATCATCAATACTGATGCTAGGATGGAACCTCCGACATTAATTGAGAAAGTGGCATCTTTCGCATTAAAAGTGAAGAGATCTCTACTCAATAGAATGAATGATGAGGAGGAGAGGATGATTATTGGTGGAACAGCAAATGAGGGAAATCTCTTGAAGTCTAGGGCCAATCCAATAACGTAAAATTGTGTGAAAAGGAACGGAAATATAGTTAGAAATAACAATAATAATAGTTCCCTCTTTCTGCCCGTAAAATATAATATGATGGAGCCTAACGCAGCAGAGATGAACAAGAACGCCGTAGCAAGCTGATCTTTAAATATCCACCAGAAGGCTTCAAGGTTAAATGGTCTTACCGCAAGAGAAGCATAGTTGTATGTTATATATTGAAACGGCCCCGCAAGAACTCTCCATATTAGGAAAGATGCTGAAGATAATATTAGGGGGGGCAGGAGCATCCGTGAGCCCCTATCCAATTTCCTTTTAACAAGGTAATTGTGAGCGATAATCGCTAGGAAGAGAGAGCATCCAGCAGCGTATACTATAGTTGTAAGATGATGTGTGATTACCACTAATGTAGAGAGGACTGATGCTAGCACCATATCGGTTTTTTTATAATGACTCAGAGTTTTTAGCATAAAATATAATGATAAAAGTAGGAGGGCTTGAGCTAACATATTAGGATAACCACCCCACCCATACATTTCTGCGAATATTGGGTGGAACGCCATTAGCCACACTGAATATATGCCCGCAAGCTTCTTCCCAGTAATATATTTTGCTAGGGGATAGGCGGATAAAGGTAGTAATGAAATTAACGCTATGCCCAGAGCCTTAAGTATATGAAGTGGGTCATTTATTAGAAGGATTAATGCCGCAAGCACCATATTGAAAAACGGTGGATATTGAAGAACAGTTTGATCCCATAACGGATACGTGTTTCCTAAAAGTGCATAAGCGTTCTTTAGCCATATTGCGGGATCATCTATTGGCGGAAAGGGGTTTGAGGCGAAGATAGTAGTGTATAGGACAGCGTTTATTATAGATGGGGCGGCCAACAGAGCATAGTGAAAAGCGATGCCTTTTTTACTCATGCCTTCACCATATAAATTGTTAGTTTGCTGTTCTCATATTGAGATTTAAACAGCAGGTCATCTAGCCCAAATCTATCCATGTAAACCTTTTTAATAGCAGTTGGTATAACCACATAGCCAACCTTATATTTTGCAAGAAGTTCTCTTGCAGAGATGGAGAAAACTTCATCCCTCATCCAGGCAAGCGGCTCTTCCTTCAAAATTTTAACTGTAATTCTTACTTGGATTCGATTATTTAACGGCTCAAAGATTGCGAGCACCCTATTTTGGAACCATACTTCGTCGGGACCAAATGATAGGCTTTTCAGGTTTCCTTGAAACTCCACACTATATTCTCCGCTGTCAAGCACAAAGTAGAATTTATCATTAGATGTTTGAGTGAAACCTATCTTCCTCTCTTTCGGTATCCACATTTTTATCGAGAACGATTCTATTTTAGATTCCATTGAGGTAATGTCGTATTCTATTATTGACTCGGGACCCCTCTCCAAGAATATCCTTTTTACTATTGTAACGTTACCCTCAAGCACGTATACGTGCTGCAGCGCGGATTCTTCAGCACTTCTAGTAAGCCAGGTCGCGTTCTTCTCCTTATATTCATAGAAATTTGGCTTCAAGATTTTTCCTCTAAAAGAATATTTCACGTTAGCGTGATTCTCATCAATATAGAGGAAGTCAATGTAATTTCCACCCTTAGACGAGGCGAAAGATGGAGATCTCTGAGGTGCAACCGGCTCCCAATCCCTTAAGCGCATAAAACGATTTCTTATCTCGAAATTTGAGTTTAATATTGTGTCGGCATCGTAACTTTTTGAAAATTCTTCCATGTTCTCACCAAAATTCACGGGATGGTTTCCTATAACGGGTCTACCAGTATATGATTTTATCCACGTGCTCAAAGGATGCTCGGCCAGTATTATTGTTCCTTCTGGTGTGTTATTCTTTATCCACTCGAGTATCTCTAAAAGATCCTCATAGCCATATCTATCACTGTAAACCCTCATTTCGGATACAACACTATTTAGAACATTATATGTTGAAATTAATGTTGATGCAAACAGCAATAATATTAGCATTAGGCCACCGACCCCTAGCAGATCTATCTCCAGATATAATTCTTCCTTTTCTTCACTGACAATTACTGCCTTCTTCAGGCGCGTTGCGAAGAGTGTGAAAGAGAGGGTTATCATTGGTAGGGCTGCGTATAGGAAGATTAGAGGGCTCCACATTAATATAGCAATGAATATAGATGAGAGAAGCCATGAGCAGATAATGTAACCTTTTTTCTCCCTAAGAAGTAAGAATGCGGCTAGCACGCTCATCGACACTCCAATTACTATTGGTAGTGGTGTTATTGGTGGCTCAACAATCTGGATTTTAGTGAAGATTAACGGAATTAAGGATGCGGCCGAGAGGAGTGGATATGAATTTTTTAAGGAGATTTTTCTTTGGAAGGTTATTGATACGAGCCAGTACATAAGAGAGGAGAGAAAGAATATCAGGGCGGAAAGAATATCCGTGAAAGAGATAAGAAGACTGAATATAAGTGTCAGAGCGGCCTTTCTGGGCATCTCTCCATTATTTTCATAAATGTATAAAAGTGCAAGTGGGATCAGTGATAGCCCAAGCAGTATATGATAGTTTGATGTGCAGATTAACCATATATGGGATGGAAATAATGTAGTCAAGAAAGCCGCCAAAAATGAACTTAAGTAATCACCTGTGATTCTTTTTGATAAGTAAAAAGTCGTTAAGGACAAAAGGACTAACATGAGCGACCCTGAAATTTTTATAGAATCTATCGGGTTCAAAAACTGCGCAAAGAACCAATTGACACAAGAAAATACTATAGAGTTCTCCGCGGTGAATGGGTTGGCCATCTGATTTAACCATTTTATATCGAGAGGCTTAGTTAGGAGAGGATAGATAAAATTCACTATGTAGAGTATCGCTATGCTCAGGGCCGTTAAAGCAGCTGGAGCTATAAAATTCAATTTTCTAGAGATCATTTTTCATCACGCAATATAACCGAAAATTAGAATTTAAAAATTTGTAAAGTTCGAGAAGCCCACATTATTGGAGGAGACTCATGTAAACTTTATGGTATTCCTCCGCTATATTATCCCAGTCATATTGCTTAATATATTGGAAACCTTTTAATTGAAATTTAAGCCATAAGTTTCTGTCTTCTAGGAGAGTTCTTATTGAGTTAGCTATACTTTTGGGCGATGGCTTAGCAATTATTCCACTCTCACTCTCCCTCAATAATTCAACGGCTCCATTGCCCTCATATTCCACAACTATCTGTGGTGTTCCAGCAGCCATAGCCTCAAGGGTTGTTATGCTTTGTCCTTCCCTTATTGATGGTAGAACGTAAATGTATGCACGCTTCAACAATTTCACTAAAGTATTGTAATTTACCTTTCCATGAAATGTCACGTTTTTTGTAAGACCATTCTTTCTGGCATATTCCTCATATAATTTCCTGTAAGGTCCATCACCAACAATATCTAAGTGTAAGCTATTGAACTCCTTACTCAACATTGCGAAAGCTTCTATTAACCATTCCACCTTTTTATGTGGATTTAGTCTACCAACATAAATTATTCTAGATTCCTCCTTATTTACATTAACTTCTTCGAATATTTTATGATCTACTCCATTGGGTATCACTTTAATCATATCTTTCCTCATCCCAAGCAATGACACGAGCCTATTGGCAGTGGTTCCACTAACGGCGATTGCTACATCTGGAACTTTAACGTAAAGTTTCTCTAAACATAATCCCAATGGAGCATAAAATCTTCTTGGAACATAATTGTACCACTGTGAATGCCAGACTTCGTGAAAAGTCACACTTAATGGTCTTTTATTCCCAAATCTCGGCCAGAAACTTAGGACTGGAAATATTGGGCAATGGTTCACTTCTATAACATCATACTTTTCTCCTTCAGCTTTTATGCGTGAGAAAATAGAAAATAGGAGGACCTTAGATATTGTTCTGAAACCCTCATCTGTTATATAGTCTTCCATAACTTGCTTAGTTCTTAGGACGTTTATACCATTAATCTTCTCTTCTATTTTCCATTCGCTTCTTAACCTAACAGTATACAGGTCTATCTCATAGCCTTTCTTAACCAGTCTCTTAAGAACTTCTAGGTATCTTTTTGATGAGCCGCCCTCAAAAGGATAGAATGTCTCGGTTATCACTGCAAGTCTCATGACCGATATCTCACTCCACCCTTTCTCATATAATTAGACTTTTCCATTAATGTGCAATCCTCCTTATACAAACATCTGTGAGTTGAATTATTTCTGATAAGATTTCTGTAATTGGACATATTTATGATCTTTTGAGCGGGTTATTCTTCCTGGAATGAAACTTTATTTCAACATTAATGTGTCGCTTAATTTGAAGCCCGGAGTATTGTTCATATCCATCACTGCCAAATATCTTATGAAGCCTTCGTCCTCAGCCCATTCAGCAGCACTTTTATTGCCCCATTTTAGGGCTATCATACTTATCTTTTTAGCTAGGGGCCTGCCAACCTGCGTCATGACTTGTTTTAGCGGGCTCATCATAGCTCTCTTAACCTTAACAATTATTTTTGCCAAAACATTTATCAAATTTGGACTTCTAGCCCTATCAACAACTTTAACCACTAGATTTATTAGGCCCCTCTCAAGTCTGGATAAAGCCCTAAACCAGACTCTTCTCCTTATGGCCTCACTTCTAAGACGAGACAGATATTTGGAATCTAAAATTAACCCTGATTTATCTTTCAAGTTTAAGGTAGACTTTCTTCCCAATAGCATGGTTTATCGACCCGCAAATGGATGCGCAATCAATATATCAAAATAATAGGTAGTTTTTAAAAACTTTGTTTTAAAAACTTTATATAAAACTTTTTAGCGTCTGAGAGTTTCCTTTTCTGTTGTTAGTTGTTTCTGCCTCCTAAAGCCCAGCACTCAACAGATGAATGTTGTATTCCCAAAACTATTAATGGAGGGTTAGACACATTAAAAGTTGTTTTTGGTTAAGGGAGAGAGCATGGAGATTAGGGGGATCACGCTGAGAACCCCACTCTCAGAGAATGAGATAATTGGGCTTAGGGCTGGAGACATAATTTACTTAACTGGAACAGTCGTCACGGCAAGGGATGCAGCCCATAAAAGAATACATGAATACCTAGCTGAGGGTAGAAAAATACCCTTTAACTTAAATGGGCTGGCACTATTCCACAGCGGTCCATTAGCCAAAAAAGCTAATGGCGAATGGATCATCCTAGCAGCTGGGCCCACAACAAGTATGCGTATGGAAGAGTATGAGCGCGAAGTAATTGAGAGACTCGGGCCAAAACTGATAATTGGAAAGGGAGGAATGGGGGAGAATACTCAAAGAGCCCTCATGGAGCATAACGCAGCATATGCAATGTTCACTGGTGGAGCAGCAGTTTTGGCAGCAAAATACATTAAGAAAGTCGTTAGCGTCGAGTGGATGGATCTAGGAATGCCGGAAGCGGTCTGGACACTTGAGGTTGAAGGGTTCGGCCCACTAATAATCACAATGGACGCCCACGGAAATAACCTAGTAGAAAAAATTATTAGAGAAGCTGAGGAGAGAAAAAGAAACTTAGTTCTAGGGAGAAGGGATTAGAGGACGCCCTTAACTTTAAGGGCTAAAATAAGAGCTACAAATATTATGCCAGAATATGTTATGAGAGCTAGGAAAGGTGCCAATCGTGCAATGAGAAGAGAGGCTAATAGGAGAGCTGGTGTAGCCTCAGCTAGCATCCATCCTGAGACAGCACTTTTATATAGTAAGTTGGCGAGGTGGCGGAATGGTTGAAGAGAAATGTTATGTTCATCTATCCCATTTATGGCCGATTTAGCTTCATATATGAGAGGAGTATAAGTGTAAAGGTCTGGGATATTAAAGCCCCAAGAATTAAACTTCTTCGCAACAGATTCGCCAGCTGCAAGACTAAGATAATAGCAGAGTGCAGCATTATCCTCAACGCTTCCTTCATCCAAAAACCTAAAGACGCGGGCGTAATAATTTAAGCCACCATGTTCATCGGCCAGCTCGCTAACAATATAATATGCAGCAGCATAAAGCGTGCTCATATCCCTAGGCGCATACCTAGGAGTCCAAGAGGCGAGAAAACCAAAGTTATCGCCGACAAGAACTCTAATACTCTGAACTCTAGTCTCAATGTCGCTCCTAATCATTCTAGCGCCCTCAAAACCTAAGTCCTCGGCAAACCTAATGCTAACATACTGCGCTAGGCCCTCATGGAACCATAAAAGGCTCTCGGGGGATAGACCAGCCCTCCACATGAAATGGTGCACAAGTTCATGCAGCGCTATAACCTCAAGATAACCCTCCACGTAGCGGGTGAAAACAAAGTTCACATATATATCACCCATACTCCCACCTGAGAAAGGAACATAACCCCCTACGGACATTAGCGAATAGAAGTCTGGAATAAAGAACTTAACATTAACAGAATCCCCAAGCGTCACATTAAATAGATCAACAAAGAAGCCGTAAGCCCTATCATAAAGATCAAGAATTGATCTAGCATAGTCCTCATATCGCTTCACAGTAGTAAACTTAAAGACCCCGCTCTCCAAAACTATCATATCAGGCGTCCTATTAACCCTAAAACTCACCTGTATGCGCAAAAGATTCTCGTAGAG
>Ga0209080_1001207_pt1 | contig 13440 bp, 10 predicted proteins | sample JNZ110809AmetaG_FD_184123 | JGI IMG/M metagenome (GOLD analysis project Ga0209080, IMG submission 184123) | Hot spring microbial communities from Jinze hot spring, China to study Microbial Dark Matter (Phase II) - JNZ 110809A (SPAdes) (version 3) ...
TTGAAGCAATGAGGTCCTGTAGGCACACATAGTAACAGTACAAGGAATAGAACTAGGCCAAGCCTGAAGCTGCTGAGCCAGATCTTATCATAAGCAAGTTATCTAAAGTGCTTTCTACAGTCATAGAAGAGAAATCGATTTTTCATGATGAGGATTTTTCTGATGCTGAGAAAAACGAGCAGATGGGTTAAACCGATTCTCTAGATAGAACTGTCTGAAACACGTCAGGAGCAAAGATAGTCAAAAGGACTTAAAAGTCATGGGGAATAAATAACCCTAATCGGCTGGTTACTTTTTAACCACATGCTTAGCATACTAGCTTTCCACGAGTTCCAACTTGTCTCTAGGAATGTAAGCGTCGGAGGATTTTAAAACAAGGGAAGCGATGGGTACATGCATAATAGATGCAACTGGAAGCATAAAATGAGAGTTGATACAATAAACCATATTTAACGAGCCAATATTCATTAATTCAGCTTCTCCGTCTTCCCGTTCTGCCTGAAGAAATTCCGTCAACAACTCTATTCCTGCTAATCATTAATTATATGGTTTTGAGTTACAAAGCTTGAAAAGTATGAAAATGGAGAATCTTAAATCTAATAGAATGAATGTTAGTTTTATTTAGTCTGGATTTTCGTAAGCTGCTCCAACGTAAGTTATTGTGGGAACATAGGATTCCAGAAACATCTTATAATACATATTGCTCTCATCAGCAGCGTTCAGAGCACTGCCTCTTACCCTGCAGACATAAACATCTCCACCAACAATCAGGTCGAATAACTTAGAGAATACTTCGTTTCCGCCACCATCCCGTATTATTATTTTCCCATTCCTGATTATAGGCATGTGTGGCACGTTCAGCGTAGCTATGCCGCTAGAAGCCACAGCACTCACTTCTCTTCCGCTACTGTCTCTTATGATCACCCTCCAGCCTGAACCCAATCCTCTTACGATGATTTTACTTGGATCTACGTCAACGGAAACGATTAAGTAGTCAAAGTAAGCACTCAAATAGTTTCCATCTTGATTCTCGTCGCGTATACCAATACCAACCCTATTTGTAGTCAAAGGACTATTATCCGTGTTTGATACTGTTCCTTGCTGCGCACCATTATCGTTAAATAGGGTGAGTGTCATCGACCCTGAGTTAATACCTTTTTTCCCTAGAAATATGAACCAAATATCATTTGGCAAATTTATTGAAAGTTGATTAGGAAGTGGATTTGACCAAGAAGTTGTATACTTATACATTCTTAATCTCCTATTACTACCAGTTCCACGCCAATATTCCAGCGTATAGAAATAGTTTTGGGGAGAAATCATTGTTAAGCCAACGTGTTGACCACTAGACGTGACGGAGTGTTTTATGCGGGCGAGTATGAAGACGTCATTTCCAGAGGTAATTGTGGATGAACTATACGCAATGTGCATACCACCCCAGCTTCCAGAAGACCCATCGGTTGAAACATATACGTATCCATCCTGACTCCATTGCCAAGCATCAGTATTTTTGATAAGCCTCCCAGATTCGAAAGGATCCTCGGAGAAATCCTCGACGATGAAAGCAGCCCTACTATACAGCTCAATGTCTTCAACAACGCCCCCTGGGGGATTATTGACTATGCTGAACGGCCCCGCGTCTGGATCTTCTTCATTATACCAAGTTCTAACCCTATTCCAGATACTGTTATCCGACCCAATGCTTGTTCCCGGTTCCCCACCTTCTATTATGAAGACCGCCGCCTTAAATTGTATCCTATCGTTCTGCTGGAAAGTCCATCCTTTGGAACTTCTACTATCCCAGCCTATTGCATCATACTCCATAAAGCGCCTAGAGCCTAGGGGGTTAGTCCAAACCCAGAGCCTGTCTCTCCTCACTCCTTGGGACACGTAATCATCCATTTCATTCATAAAGGATTCGGATGCGAAAATAGCCACACCAAAACCATTCCTATACAACGACGCCCAGTACCCGTATTCCCTACCGCTATCAACAAGGAAATCATCTGAGGGAGCTCCACTGTAACGAAGGCCCCAACCTCTCCCTCTATGATCTATGTAGTCCCTCATCATATCGTCATAATTCCTACCGAAGGAGCCGTTAACGATCGTTCCATCTCCAGTCATTAAGGAGCCCCATTGAACCCTGTTTGAGTCAGAACCATGGGGAGGCCCGATCATCCCGATCAATCCTAAATAAGCACGATATTTATCCATGGTAACGTCACTAAGCCAGGTCGCGTTTACCGTTATGAGAACGTATGAAACGTCGTACGGTAAGTAGATGAATGTCTCATGATACAGATGGTTCGTGACTTCTCTAGGACCGGGTGAGGGCCGTCCAGGCTGTGGCGGCTCACCTGGTTCAACCATGTTGAATGATTCAGGTGCAGGCACTGTAGTAACAATATTGCTTCTCCTATATGCTATTATCCTAACAGGAGCCTCGGCAATTAATACGCCTTCTTCATCCCTAGGCGTGGGAAGTATTGTCCAATCACCCCCAGGTATTTTGTTAGGCAGGACACATGGCCCTGTATCAGAAGGCCTCGTAGCATTGTAACCAAGGAGGAAGGAATCTACCCAAGACTCGCTTCCACCTTCCCTCTTACGGAGGCTAAAGCACCAGTCGATGTGCCCTCCAACAGCAGACCCGTACTCCTCAGGATCTACAACCAGGTAGAAGATGTATTTACCTGTGTCCACCCTTCCTAATCCTTGGGAAATGATCATCTCAATCCTATATTCCGGAGGTTGGGCATCGCAGTCATCGAGCCAAGTTATCCGAACCTTCTGATTCTGACACCCAGGTGGGTAGTTTACTTCGAAAACCAGTTTCGAACCGTTCATAAACCTTTTTCTCCATCCCAAGAAGTTTGTGCTACTAGGCCAGAGATACCGGTCATCCCAAATTTCGATCTGGTAAGGTGTTTCAACGAAACTATCTGGGTCTTCATCGTAATTGATTGTTGCGAAAACCCTGAGTTGTTTAACTGGTGGAAACGGTACGGGAGGAACATTCTCTAGAGTAAGAGGTGTGCCGAACCAGTAGATGGTTCCGTTTGGAAGAAGCTCGAAAACATACTTCTCCTTAGTTTTAGCTGGATTACCCTTATACGAGGACCCGGTGGATTCTATAGCATTTTCTCGTATTACATACTCTATCCCAGCGTAGCTGTATGCTTCTACGATAATATCCCTACTATCCTTAACCCTTATTATGACGAATTGGTAGTAGCCTGGGTTATCACCCCATTTCCAGAAGGTCTCTCTCTTTTCTCTGGCTTGTGGTCTCTTATCCCAGAAGTCTGGTTTAAAGGTGAGAGTATAGTTGCCGCCACCGTTATATGTTAGGGTTATCTCGTCTTCCTCGACTATCCTCCACCAGAATTTTCCGAGTGGAGCACTTGGGTCAAACCAGTATAGTTCGAAACTCTCCTTCTTGAGGTCGTTCACAGGCTTTCCGCCTTCCTTCAATACAACGACGTTAATGTAGACCTCACCCTTCTCTTCGTTAGACCATATCGAAGTTATGGTAAGATTCAGCAGGATCATATGAGCCGACTCCCAGCCTACTATCCCGCTGATGACCGAGTCTATTTTGATCCTAGACCCTATTGCGGAGATGCTGTTAGGCCTGTACCAGAATAGCTTAACCAGCTTATTCTCTAAGGTTCTAGTGGTGTAGTGTTGAATATGGTCGTCGAATCCGGATTGTCCATGACTACGGACCCATCCTATTCTTATCGGTATATCCTTCTCCCCCTGTATGACATCGTCCATCCAATCTGCCTCGATGTTCACTCCTTTGCCAGCGTAAGCCGCCTGCATAGCCATGAACCAGTATGAGAATGTTATGTTCGCAATCTTTCTAGACTCCTTCATCTCGTCAATATAAACATCTTCACTCCTCGTCTTGTTGTACTGCGCGGTAGCGTTTGCAAGAATCCTTGTCAAAGCTCTTTCGAAATCAGCATCTATGCTCAGTATTATCTCTCTGCTGGGGTTGTAGTTAAAGAAAAGGTGGTGGGTTGAGGTTAAGTATATTATTGTAGCAACGGAAATTATTACTATAACAAGCGTCATGCACATTACTAGTATTATTTGACCCTTATCCCAATAATTTTTTTCAGGCAAATTCTTTTCACCTCCTGGCGAGCTCAAGGTGTATTTTCAATACCCATCTCCTCCTTGTTGTATATGTTATGTCCGCGCCGGCAGCCTCTCCAGCAATCCTGAAATCCTCCGGCGAAGCGTTTGAAACAGTCCCCAGCGGTTTATGTACAACAATAGTAGTATTGGTTCCACCTATCTCTATTCTTACTTCAGTCATGTTATAAACAGTCATGTTATATAGGATGTTGGGGGGCAGGAGAGCGTTAAGCATGTTTTTCATTAAACCCTCCCAGTCATCTCTAACATTCTCAGATTTAAAAATTGCCTTGTCGAAAACCTCCTGCTCAGCTAGGCTCATCAGAAAATCGTAAGAATACTTCTCAAGCTCAACCCTAGACTTCGCACTATAAGGATTAGGGGCCCTGGTTAGGCTTATCGTCATAATCATCGCTATAACTATTATCCCGCTTGCCAAAAGTGCTTCAACAACCCTCATCTGTCCTCTATTATTCAACGTTCACCCCACCTCCAAACCCTAACCTCAACAATATAATGGAAAGAGCCTACTCTAACCATTCTCTTCAAAACACTCGTCTTAATATTCCCAGAGGCAGTACCCTTCTGACAAATAACGTTAGAGGGTTCTCTGAAGAAATTGACGAGAATCCAACGGCGCCCACCTCCAGAAGTAGGCACGCTTACCGGCAACATTATCAGAACCACATCATCGTCGACAATGTTTGAAAGACTGTAAACACGTATCCTAAAGTTACCACGGTTTATTATCCATCCCGATTCTCCCAATCCAGGAGGAGCCTCCGTTATGTCTTCTAATCCACTAAGGTAAATGTAGTAAGGCGGATTTGCTAATCCAACCTCAGGCTCGTAAACTCCGCTATGTTTCAGCTTCCTAGCACCATTGGGAATACCAGGTGCATCATCAAACTCTAAAACCAGATAGTTATCGATAATCGTCGAATTAAGGAAATCTTCGAAATCGCTATAATCCTTGAAGATATGCGAGTTAACAGCCCTAATCCCATAGTAATCCACGTAAACCACCATGCTAGTACATGTTCTTCTCAAAGCCCTATTCTCATTCTTAACCCCTTCCAATGGGTTTCCGAATTCCAGCTCGGCCTCACCCTTCCAATCCGTAACATCCTTTACAAAGAAGAAAGTGAAATTAGCCACCGCATCGTTAGGATCATGAGGATTTCCAGGATTATCCTCAAGGGTCGTAAGTATGTAGAGTCCTGTCACATTGGCGCCTATTGCGGGCCTGCCTTCTGGAGTCTTAACAGTAATCCTTATCCTACTTGGGACGGAATAAACACAATCATGGCCCGTCTGCTTGATGCAGTGCATGGCTAATACTTCAAAGCTTACGTTTAACGCGGGAGTTATCCTTATGCTAAAACCATATTCGTTACTCAAGCCAAGTAATCTAGCTATAGTATCAGGGCTTATTCTAACAGTACTGGGAAGTGTTACCGTTGTAGTAGTGTTGACCGATGCAACCCTAAGAATCTTATCAACATCAAGCTCGTATAGTGAGCCGTTTGCCTTCTGAAGGCCAAATGCCTTGAGATATTCTTCCGACTGCACAGTATGTATATCCCCCCAGTTCTCGGGAACCCCTGGGCTGAGTAGGATCTTGTCCATTATCGACTGTGCAATCTCCTCAAGCTGATGTTCCTTAATTGTTGTGAAAGACACGTATGCTGAAGGGATAATATAGCCCATGATGGTTATGAGTATGAGGATGAGGATGGAGAAGGCAAAAGCATTGTCCAAGGTTACGTGCATATGGACATCACCTTCCTACCCCCCAAGCCATCCCAAGCCAACTCTGATTTCCACCTGGTCGCCATATCTCTGTTTGCGCGCCCATACTACTGGCTTACCCACTCCGGAATGCAATGCTCCGTCTTCCTTAACATAGTACACTGTGTATGAACCATGGTTCCTGATGATTGTGAATAAATCTCCATCCGAGGCTCTAGGCCCCACATGAACAGCGACACCCGGGTCCTCCCATATCGGTGATGAGGCGTTTATCGCCCTATTAGTCTCCATGTAGACGACCACATGCCATACTTCACCTATTTTCTTAAGCTCGATAGCGTAGCCCTGTTCAGATATGGAGACAGGTATCTCGATTGGTTTGAAAAACGCAAGCTCTCCCTTTGACTGTAAACACATCGAGTATATTCCAGCTATCTCGTAGGCAACCTGATTAGCCACTTCATTGAGCCTTATTCTCAAAGAGTCTATAAAGACCCATTGCGAGACCACTGAAAACATGTTGATGACTATCAGCATTACACCGTATAGGGCTGTCGTCAAGATCGCTGTTTCAAAGGCTGAAGAGGGCATTCAAATCACCTCACTGAGACCTCCACATTCACTACTGTTAAGTAGACCATTGTGATCGACGCACCACTGAAGCCCGGCACATCGTACTCATCGTTGTAAAGCGTCGGAGCATTATCAGGCCCCCTTTCAACTTTGACAGTAATAATTTGAGAGTAGAAAGTCTCCGGGGCATACTTCTTAACATCCTTGACCCTAGCATAAACGTTGAATGTTCCACCACCGCCGATTTCTCCAAAGGTTATGTTGACGTAAACTATATCAACAGTGTTAACCCTGTACCATGTTAAACCATCGTCCGTGCGGGGGATTGTACCTGTTGGCATAACCCTGATCCTCCCGAAGTCGATAACAACCCACGCCCCTTTATCCCATTCCTGGTATACAACACCCATGGGACCAGGATTATCAGGCCTGATCATAATGTACCGGTCTAAAAGATCATCTTTATTATTGATTCTTACGTCACCTTCTAACACCCGGAACGAAGAACCTGATACTCCTGAGCCGCTTCTGAGCTTAATCAGGTTAACTTTGCCCAGATCCCACTCTACACTACGTTCGTCATTCCAGACTAATAGTCTAATGTTCTCAACCCCTTTCCTCAACTCAAGCCCACCACTGTTCATGGAAAAAGTCACGTAATGCGCATCGCCTTCCTCAAGATTTTCAATAATCCGAGCTAGATTAACCATTGCCTCCTTAGCGTTTTCGAACTCAGCCTGCTCACTCTGCATAGTTAGGTTTAACTGAGTAAAGAAGAAGGCTGCGAGGCTCACTGACATTACTGCCATGACGAGTATTACAGTGGTTATTGCTTGAGACACTCCTTTTCCATCAGATGTAATTGATAAAAATCTTGATTCTGGAAGCATTTACGTCACCCCGTTGAAACCTCAACCTCCACAATGTTTAGGAAAACTATGGCTCCCTGAACATCATTCTCATAAGGAATATCGTACGATTTACTGTATACTCCCCTTTCAACAGTTATCCTAGCAGATGGGGCAGTATATATTGTTTCAGCCTTAACATCCCTTACTTTCACGCAGATGTTGAAAACGTCTGTTCCGCTGAGAGAACCTGGGACTATGTTGAAGTATGTTACGTCAACCACCGTGTAGTTATTCCCCTGAACGCTAATCCTGCCGGTTGGCACTATTCTAACCCTTCCAAAGTCGACTATTATCCATGCTCCATAGGAGCGGTTTAGGTAAACCCACCCCAAGGGGCCTGGCGAGTTGGGGCCGACTATTAAAAAATCAGCCGGATTGTAGTTTTGAAGACCCTTGAAGACTTGGAATCCTCCGGAGGGGGCGTTACTCCTGAACTTTAATAACGTGAGATCGTACTCGTAGGTTTCACCTCCGATTCTTATCCTTATCCTACTTTCTCTAGTAATCCATAGTCCTCCGGTTTTCGAAGATAGTTTAACGTACGCTGCCTGACCCTTTTTGCCTAAACTTGAAATAGTATCGGCTAGGCTGATCATGCTCCTCTTAGCATTCTCTAAATCAACCTGCTCGCTCTGTATAGTGAGGTTGAGCTGAGCGTAGAAAAGCGCTGAAACACATATCGTTATGAACGTAGCAAAAAGTATGGTTGTCACTATCGCATCAGATATTCCCCTCCCGTCTTTGACTAGCCTAGCCAATCCTCCCCCCGCCCGTTGGTATGGGTGCGAAAGAGTAGTAGGGCGAGAGGATTATCGTGACGAGCGTGAAGATCAATAGGAGGAATGCGTGGAGGAAGCCTTGGGAAACCTCCCCGTATGCTATCTTACCACCTACGAGTCCCATCATGTAAACATGTATTATCACCGGTGGCAATAATAGATGGAGTATGTCTATGAAAGCCATAGACCTGCCGGCCATTAGAAGCATGGACCTGAAGAAGGTCAACAAGGCTATGACGGTTATGACCAATACGCCTGTCCCTATGTAGGGTATTGCGAGCAGTGGCTTAAGCTCACTCCTCTTCTCCTTCTCCATGAGTATTATGGACTCGTTGAATTGCGCAAGCGTTTCAAGCGTCTCAGGCGTTCCGCCGCCGACTTCTATAGCGTCAAGAAGGAGGAACATGCTTATCTTCGTCAGCCAAGACCTAACATGCTTTGAGAATGTTTCGTATATCTTAGAGTGGCTTATCCCCCAGGATATTTGGGTGGCCATAGTCTTAATATGCTTAGACAACCTACCGTAATTCCTCTCTGAAAGGTTGATTATACACTTCTCAGGGCTTAAGCCTGACTTCCTGATTTCAACAAGGTCCCTCAAGAAGCCTGAGAAACCAATATCCATACCCTTCTCCCTAATGCTTATCCCAATCCTGTAGGCCATTGCAGGAATTGTTGCTATCATAAGCGTTAACGTCAACCCTATTGTAGGCTCATAACCCCTCTCAAGGTTAAGGTTGGCCCTCAATGTCTCCATTATTCTAGCTAGAATATCGAAAATGGGGATTATCCTCAAGCCTGGCATGATGAACGAGAGGTAGAAGCCTGGAACCAGTATGGCAAGTATCGGCAATCCCGTGGCTGCGAAGACAATATACGGGGAGTTATCCTCCATCGGATACTTAGGTTGGACAACGTCGATCATCCATAGGAAGATGAGGGAGATGAATGGTAGGAAAACGTAGCTGAAGAGCATGAAGCCGTATACGCTTCCGAAGAAGCCCCCGCCGCCACCCAATAGTTCACCGACGGAAAGCTGGACAGCGTAAATCGTGTAGATGCCCAATAGCAACAGTAGTGCTATCACCATGTATACCTCCATTATCTGCCCGAGCCTGCCGCCGATCATCTTAAGGTTCTCAAGCCTCTCCTGGAAGAGGAGCTCGGTTCTTCTAAGCAAGTAGTGAACAACGTCGCCACCAGTCTTAAGAGTTGAAGCGTAACCTAGCAAAAGCTCCCTGAACTCCTTCGAAGGAAGCTTCTTACCAATCTCCTCCAGCGCAGTAACAGGGTCATAGCCCAACCCCCTAACCATCAGGTCGAGGAGCTTCGCAGTCTTAGAGAAAGTCGGCAACAAGGGTACGCGTGAAAGCCTCATAATACTAGCATAGGGCGAGATTCCTCCAGTAGACATCACCGCGGTGTATGCTGCAGCATAGGGAACCTCTGAAGAGAGGGATGAGCTTATGCCTGAGACCTTCATCCTAGGCCAGCCGATGCCTATGAGGAAGACCAAGACGGGAAGGCTCATGATCAGCGCCGGTATCACGAATATCTCCCCGAAGATACCCAGCCTTATCGAGAAAAACGTGTAGCCGACTACGAAGAAGCTCGATAGGATTACTGAGACTATGGCTGTTATGAATGTTGCGAATAGAACCAGAGCACCGTATGCCCGGGGGTAGAGCCTTATGCCAGACGCCTCAAGGTCTCCGCAGAGCTTTGCAACAGCATCCCCCAGGGAGCCGAACATCATCGTAGCAAACCCGGTAAGCGACAAACCTTAATATTAGAATCTTCGAAACCCTTTATATTCTTTTTCAATTTTCATTAACAATTATATGGCAAAAATCATTAGGAAACAAGCAGAGTTTAAACAAGGAGAGCATTATTAAAAAAGTATGCAGATAACGGCAATTCTAAATAACAGAACCAATAAGGATTAAACGGAGAAAATGAATCTTTAAAAACTTTTTTAAACAGATTTAAACCGAAAAATTCGCTCATCGCTCGCATCCCTTTGAGACAAAATGTCGTGAACAGGAAGAAAAAAGTGAAGGTATATAGTTCGTCGTAAGTATTTCTCATGCATTAAAAATGTTTAAATACTAATTTAACGTTTGTTAAAACACGCGGAGAGGTGAACATGGTTTGAGGCTTCTGAAAGACAGGAGGGGCATAAGCCCAGTTATCACAACAGTAATCATCGTTGCAGTAGGCATAACAATAGCCATAGCGGTAGCACTATGGATGACAGGATTGGTTGGAGCATTCATGGGCTATGAGAAGGTTGAGATAAGGAGCGCGTACGCCGATCCTCAACAAGGAGGAGGATGGATAATTAGAATTACCTACATAAACACTGGCTCCACACCAGCCAAGATAGACAATGTTTTCATCAACAATATTCCCTTTGACGGATGGCAGGGTATACAACTAACTCCTCCGATAAGTCCTCCTAACCAGTATTGGGACGCGCCTGTTGGAACACAACAACAGGCAAGTATAACAATAAACGCTGGTGCTCAATCAGGCAGCCAGACTCTTAACGCAGGCGTAACTGTGACTATTAAGCTCCACTCGACCGGTGGGAAAGAATACTTCACCAGCGTGGTTCTGCCTTAGGCTCCTGTTTCCCCTGTTTTTTTCTATTTTAAAAACATCATTTTACTGTTTATTATTTAACGATGTTTCAATCCGTAAACTACTTTTAATTTTCTAACCCGGTTTTGTTGACAAACTTTATAAGCCCTGCCTGTGTTTAAAGTCTTTGAATGAGCTCTGCGAGGGCTGAGGAGAACAAGTCTAGTCCTGCTGTGGCTGAGGCTAAGGTTCTTCCGCCTCCTGTGAAGGAGGAGAAGCCTGAGGAGAAGAAGAAAAAGAAGAAAGAGGAGGAGAAGGAGGTTGTCGAGTATGTTCTCGAGCCTCTTCCGAGTGGTGTTGACTTCGTAGACGTCTACTGGATTGAGGAGCCTTTCGTTAAGATTGTTATAGCGCCCATACCTGGTAGGGGTGGTCAGAAGGGTTATTTCATCGACGAGATTACTTTGACCAAGCAGGAGAAGAATGCTTTCGAGAAGCTCAGGGATATTCTAAGCAGGGAGCTTCGCCCGCCTGAGGACATGTCTGTAGACGCTAGGAAGCATGTTTTCGAAGAGGCTAGGAGGCTTATGAAGAAGTATAAGGGCGTCCTAGGTTCTCTAAGCCAAGAGTCTATTCAGAGGATAGAGTATTATATTAGGAGGGACCTCATAGGCTATGGGCCGATAAACCCGATTATCGAGGATAAGAATATCGAGGACATTTCCTGCGATGGTGTCAACAAGCCTATTTACGTCTGGCATAAGAGGTATGAGAGCCTACCGTCTAACCTTAGGATAATGGACAAGAGCTACTTTAACGATTTCATTATCAAGCTGGCGCACTTCGCCGGGAAGCATATTAGCGCGGCATTCCCGATTGTAGACGCTATGCTACCAGGTAAGCACAGGCTCGCCGCAACTTATGGTGACGAAGTCTCCACCTTCGGCTCAACCTTCACCATCAGGAAGTTCAGGGAGGAGCCCTTCAGCATCATCGACCTCATCAACCTCGGCTCGTTGAACCCTGCCCTAGCAGCATACTTCTGGTTCATCCTCGACAATAGGCTTACGATCATAATAATAGGCGGTACGGGCGCTGGCAAGACCTCTTTCCTGAATGCTTTAACCAATCTTTTCAGACCCGGTCTCAAGATAGTTACCGTAGAGGAGACTGCTGAGCTAAACATACCGCACGACAACTGGGTGCAGTTCGTCACTAGGGAGAGCTACGGCCTCGGAACATCTAAGATAGGTGAGATAACAATGTTTGACCTAGTCAAGACTTCTCTAAGATACAGGCCTGACTACTTGATCGTCGGCGAGATCAGGGGTGCTGAAGCATTCGTCATGTTCCAAGCCATGGCGACTGGGCACGGTGGCTTGAGTACAGTACACGCAGAGAACATTGAATATGCTATCAAGAGGATGACGAGCCCGCCGATGAACATTGCAGAGTCGTACATTCCTTTGATGAACGTTGCAGTCCTCGTTGAGAGAGTAGTTCTTCCAAAGAAGGCTGGTGTGCCTTTCGGCAGGAGAGTTAGGCAGGTTTGGGAGCTCGACCCTGAGGGAAATAGGATAAACATAGCATCTTGGAATCCTGTTGAGGATACTTTCGAAATAGACTTCAGCAAGTCCGTCCACCTTCCGAACATCTGCCGTAAATCAGGCATGCCACCGGACTGGTATATTAGGGAGCTGCAGGTCAGGGAGAGCGTTATAAGGTGGATGATGGCCAATAACATTACTCACTTCAGGGATGTTGCAAGAGTAGTAACGGAATTCCACGTTAAGAGGGCTGAGGTCCTGTCTAAACTGAGATGAATTGCTTAACGAGCATGCGCTTTATTACGCTAGGAGCATAGTTTCCATAATTCTCCTTTCAATAAGTTCTCTTCAAGATGTTAAGAAGAGGGAGATAGATGACCGTGTTTGGATAGTATTCGTAGCCCTAGGCCTATTCATAAACCTAGCCGGGGTTTTAAAAGGGCTTGTCGACCCTTTTGGCTGGGTCCTTTTCGCAGGAGCGCAGTCAGCGCTTTTCATAGCTTTATACTACCTTGGTGCTTTCGCAGGCGCCTTCGGCGGTGCAGATGCAAAATCATTGATATGTTTGAGCATAATGTACCCCACTTCCATAACGGGCTTCATGATAGAGCTCAGCATGGGTAGGCTGACTGAGCCGCTTTCCGCTTTAAACAATGCTTTAATACTCAGCCTAATATTCCCCGTTTTCAACCTGTTATGGAATGTTTCCATGAAGGTTAAGGGCGTTGAGCTTTTTAAAGGACTTGAAAAAGAAGGTTTTCACAAGAGGTTTTTCGCATTATTCCTGTTGATGAAGATAAAGTTTGCGCATTACCGTTCCAATACTTCTAAATTCACGCTTGCTGAGAAGTATAGTAGACGGGGCATTAGAAGAATAGTATTTATGAATGTTTTAAGGGACGAGGCTACTGTTGGCTTTAATGATGACGACTACGTTTTTGTAAACTTCTTAATACCCCTTCAAGTTTTCATATTGCTCGGCCTTGCTATACGCCTTATATACGGAGATATTCTCCTGCAAATAGCACTTGCAATAGTTAAAGTTATTCTGGGAAGATGATGTAGTTTAATTAAATATTAACAAGATTGCTTTATTCATGTTAAAAAAATTTAAAAAACTTATTCACTCTACCCCTATAATAC
>Ga0209080_1001208_pt1 | contig 13438 bp, 15 predicted proteins | sample JNZ110809AmetaG_FD_184123 | JGI IMG/M metagenome (GOLD analysis project Ga0209080, IMG submission 184123) | Hot spring microbial communities from Jinze hot spring, China to study Microbial Dark Matter (Phase II) - JNZ 110809A (SPAdes) (version 3) ...
TGCACCTGTCTTTTTGCTGCTTCAAGGGTGTTGAACATCAGCATGGTGACAGTCATTGGACCAATTCCGCCGGGGACAGGGGTTATGTAACTCGCAACTTCCTTGACGCTTTCAAAGTGGACATCACCGACATCGCCTTTGCGGTTGGGAAGGCGGTTTGAGCCAGTGTCAATCACGACGACGCCGGGCTTGACCATATCTGCGGTGATGAATTCAGGGTTACCAGCGGCGACATACAAAATGTCGGCTCGGCGTGTATGGGATGCAAGGTCGCGGGTGTAAATGTGGCAAATGGTGACCGTTGCGTTGTGTTGCAGGAAAAGCAACGCTGCTGGCAACCCATTGATTCGGCTACAACCAACCACAACCGCCTCTTTCCCTTCAAGGGAAATACCGTAGTGTTGCAAAAGTTTCAATGCCCCCAAAGGCGTGCATGGGATGAAATTGGGACATCGGGCAGCAAGTGCCCCTAAACTGAAAGGCGTTAGACCGTCAACATCTTTCTCTGGGGCAATGGTTGCCATCACTCGGTCTTCGTTGATGTGGGCAGGTGTTGGATGTTGGACCAAAATTCCGTTAACGGTTGAGTCGGAATTCAAACGCTCAATAAGCGCGACAACTTCGTCCTCAGATGAATTTGCTGGCAAGTGGTAAACTTCAGCGGCGAAACCCAACTCCTCAGCGACTTTTCGCTTAATGTTGACATAGACGACTGATGCTGGGTCGTCACCCACCAACACGGTCACCAGTTTTGGACGAAAACCATGTCTGTTGACAAAATCGGAGACTTCTTGCTTCAACTGCTCACGCAATTTAAGAGCCAAACTCCGTCCGTCCAAGATTGTCGCTGCCATTCCCTTCACCTCAACCTCTCTGCTCCTTCTGTTTGTCCTTCAATTGCATCTTTCTCACGAGAGCGCCAAGCACCCCGTTGACGAAACGGCGCGATTCGGTTGTCCCATACTCCTTCGCCAATTCAACTGCCTCGTTGATGGCGACGCGGTATGGGACATCTGGGACATACAAAATTTCGTAAAGAGCCATACGAATCAGGTTCCTGTCAATTGCAGCCATCCGCTCTATTGTCCAATTTGTTGCGACGCTTTGAATTTGCTTGTCAAGTTTATCCCTTTGCCCCCAAACGCCACGAACCAATTGGGCTGCGTAGTTGCGAATTTCCTCGTCCATATCGGTTGCTTCGGCGAGGGTTGTTTCCATCGCTTCTTCAATCGGCAAATTCCCGACATCGGCTTGAAACAAGATTTGGAGTGCAAGTTCGCGGGCTTTCCTTCGCTTTATCATGCTTTCGGTCACCCTTCAAATTCTTCGGCAAGGAAACGCGGCAGGAACGCTGTGGAGAAATTGCCGCGCCTAAAAGTGGTATGTGCAATCAACCGCTTATGGAGCGGAATCGTTGTCTTGACTCCCTCCAAAACAAATTCGTCAAGGGCTCGTTGCATGCGGGCGATAGCCTCATTTCGGTCACGACCGTGAGCAATGAGTTTGCAGAGAAGCGCATCGTAGTATGGCGGAATTTCATAACCCTCGTAAAGGTGGGTGTCAACGCGAATGCCCGGACCACCCGGTAAGATGAGTTTCGTTATCGTGCCGGTATTTGGGGCGAAGTTTCTGCGTGGGTCTTCTGCAGTTATGCGGCACTCAATTGCGTGACCTCGCATCTCAACTTGGCGAATTGACAATTTCTCGCCGGCAGCGATTCGGATTTGCTCCTTAACCAAGTCAATGCCTGTCACCATCTCGGTAACCGGGTGCTCAACTTGGATGCGTGTGTTCATCTCAATGAAGTAGAAGTTGCCATGTTTGTCAACGAGAAACTCAACAGTTCCTGCGTTCGTGTATCCAGCCGCAGCAGCCAACCTCATCGCAGCCCGTCCCATCCGTTCGCGCAATGCAGGGGTGACAGCAGGTGATGGGGATTCTTCCAACAACTTTTGATGCCGAACAGTTTGGATTGTGCATTCCCTTTCACCCAAGTGAACTATATTCCCATGCTCATCAGCGAGAATCTGGATCTCAATGTGGCGCGGCTCTTCAAGGAACTTTTCAATGTAAAGCGCGCCGTTGCCAAACGCCGCTTCCGCTTCGGAGCGGGCGACAGGCAAATTTTGCAACAACTCTTGCTCGTTGTGGACGATGCGAATCCCTTTTCCGCCACCACCTGCAGCAGCCTTGATGAGCACAGGGAATCCCAACTCTCTGGCTGCTTCAAGCGCTTCCCGTTCCGTCTCAACATGGTCGCGCCCCGGAATGACTGGGACGCCAACTTGTTTCGCCAATTGTCTTGCCTTCACTTTGTCACCCATCAACTCAATTGCATGTGGAGGTGGACCGATGAACTTGATTCTGTAGCGGGCGCAAATTTCAGCGAAAGTCGCGTCCTCCGCCAAAAAACCGTAACCCGGGTGAATAGCATCACAGCCCTTCAGCAAAGCCGCGCTGATCAAGTTCGGGATGTTCAAGTAACTGTCTTTTGACGGAGCAGGTCCAATACAAACCGCTTCGTCAGCGAGTTTAACATGCAAACAATCCCTATCGGCTTCCGAGTAAACAGCGACCGTTTTGATCCCCAACTCCTTGCAAGCCCGAATTATACGCACAGCAATCTCGCCCCGATTGGCAATCAGGACTTTCTGGAACATAACCCTCACTCTCCACCTTGAAGTCGCTCAGTTTCCTTTCGTCGGTCGTCTCAGAGAAAATCAGAAACGGGGATGTTGTGGGCACTTAACAGTGCCGGTGGTCGGGTCATAAGTATAAGGCACTTTCGCGATAGGGCAAACGGGCTGAACACCCGCAGGGAAGCGAACCGATTGCAAATTAGGTGGGTTCGCCCCTTGTTCGGCAACGAACATTTGTATTGCTTGGCGAACTTGGTGCAAGTTGTTCATGCACTCAACTTCCTTCGCCCGCTGTAAAGCAGCGCCGTAAGTGGTTTGAGCCTGTTGACTGCTTTGCCGATTTGTTTGAGCCTGCTGACCGATATACAGGAAAGCAGCGATTATCGCAATTATTAACACGACCACCAAAAGCATCGCCAATGTCTGACCTTTACTCATCTTCATTCCCCTCCTGCAACTTCCAAAAGCATCAACTGTTGCCCGAACTCAACGGCTTGACCGTCTTCAACGAAAATTTCAACGACCCGTCCCGCAACGGGTGCTCTGACCTCGTTGTGAACCCCCAACGCATCAACCCAGCAAAGAGTTTGACCTCGTTTGATGTTGTCGCCCACTTGCACCAGAGGTTTGCCGTCCTTGGTTCTCCGAACGATTCCAACCCAATTGGAAACAACGGGAACATATGGGCTGGTCTCCTGTTTCTGCTCGCTTACCGAAGTCAATCTTTCCTCAGAGCGAGAAAGTGGGGCAGTGGTGGAAACGAGATTGGTTTGTGGGTTTTTGCGAATGGTTACGCGCCAATCACCGACCCTGATTGTCAACTCGCTGATTTGCGACTGCTTGACGAGGTTGACCAATTCCTGCAAAAGTTCCATGTTCAACTCCATATCCTTCACCGCCTTCAAATCGCTTTTGCGCCTTTGCAAGTATAGCATCAGGAAGGCTCACATTGTTCTGTTCTCGTCACTGTTGACTTTGTTGCTTTCTCGCTTGCTCAGCGAAATTCAATTTCAAGTTCGCTAAAAGCGTCCGCAGCGAATCATATTCCCGTTCACTCACCCATTCACGGATCACTTCAACCAGCAACGAAATTGTGTCAATGGCGAGTCGTGCCTGTTTCATGTCGGGTTCAAGTTGCCTTGTGACCGGGTTAATGTGCAACCCCATTTTCTGCCACGCCAACTCCGACAAGACGCTGATGCTGAACAAGATGGCTTGTGGGACATCAAGGGCAGTAACTTGTTGCTGTTCGGCTTGCCCTGCAGTCTCTGTTTGGGTAGTCTGCTGGGTCGTTTGTTTCTCCTGTTCTCCCATCTCTCAACACCTCCGCAAAACTGGCTTTGTTTCGCGAAGGTTGGTGGCGGAAAGTTTTCGTAAGTTTCAAACGCGTTCTGTTTGAGCCAAAATGAGCGTGGCAAATTTTTCACACATAGGACTTACGCAGTTGGTGTCATTTTTGTAGGGGCAGACGATAGTCTGCCCGAAAACATCCTTTGTAAGGTTTTAAAACCGTCCCTACGGGCGGCTTAGCAGCCGCCCCTACACCAACTGCGTAACTTCTAACACAGATAAATTGGCACGATGATTTTAGCATCGCTCCCTCAGTTTGAGTAAGGAGGAATTGAAAAATGCAGCGGACTTTGTGGGTTCTTTGGGTGATCGGTGTTGTTTCGGCAATCTTCGCTGCGTGGTTGAGGTGGCAAGTTGAGCGTCAATACCGAACAGTCGCACTGGTCGTAGACGGAAATGAAGTCCGAACTCTGCAAGCCCTAACCGGCAGAACGATGACCGAAGTTTTGTCCGAATTGAAGAAATTCGGCGCAACTGGAGTTGCCGTATCTGCTAAATTACTTGCAGATTGGGTTCAGGAAGGCAAGGTGCAAGTCAAGGGCGAAACCCTCATCGCTTCAAACCCTGAAACTTTGTTCAGGATCCGTTCCTCAATAGGGCGTCAATTCGGCGTTCAGTTGCCTGAACCTAAGCAAGAGTCAATTGGGTGGAGTTTGACCTTACCTTCCCCCAATCTCCTCATTGCCCCAATTTTCGTTGGTCTGGACAGGGAACTTGCGGAAGTTGCCAATAAAATCGGTTTGGCAGTTGTCGCCCGCTTACCCAATCCAACAGGCTTGACGGAAAATGGGTTGCAATTTTGGCTTGACGAAGTTCGTTCAGTCAACGCATTTGTTATCATGTTTGAAGGCGAGGAGGTTTTCGGCTATAGGACAATGTTGCCAACTGTGGCGGAAGCGTTCAAGCAAACCGATTGCCAAGTGGGCATCCTTGAACTTGTGTCTCAAAAAGGCGACAAGGCTTTGGCTGCGATGCTGCCGGAAAAGGTCGTCAGAGTCCACAGCATAAGCGCAAGGGAGTTGGTGAACTTTTCGCAACCAGAACTTGTTGACCGCTTCGTCCGTGCAGTTAGGGAACGAAACATCAGGCTTTGCTATATCCGCATCCCGTTTCATCTCAAAGGTGATCCGCTCACCGTCGCCCAAGAATACCTGTCAACCCTGAATCAGGAATTGGAGCGAAAGGGATTTGCGAATGGAGTTCCTTCACCGATGCCATCGCCAGCCCTACCGATTTGGCTTTGGAGCCTAATTTGCTTGGGTGCTGTGACCACAGGCATCGCTTTCATTTGCCTTTTCGCACCACTTTCAGCACTTCAGCAATGGGGCTTAGCAATAATTGGGGTCTTGATCGGGCTTGCCCTTAGGTTGCTTCAACCGATTTGGGCTGCGAAGTTAGTAGCGTTGGGTGTCGCAGTCGTTGCACCTGTTTTGGCAATTTGGTTTGGAATGAACCAAACATTGCGAAGTGGTTCAAGGTGGAAGCGAGCAACAATGGGGATAGCGACTTGTTTGGCAATGACCATTGCATGTGGGTTGATTGAAGCCGCAGCAATGTTTGACCACAGGTTCTGGCTCAAAATCAGTGAGTTCTCGGGAGTTAAGGTCTCGCAATTGCTTCCGTTCCTAATCACCATCGCTATCGTCTTCACCCAATGGATGGAGACTGCTGAATTGGAAATCCGTGAGCGTTACCGAATTGCTCAAAGCAACTTCCAATCGCTCCTTGAAACGCCGGTCAAATGGGGACAAGCAATTGGGTTGCTCGTTTTGCTTGCAGCGGTCGCTTACTGGCTCGTTCGGACAGGGAACGAGCCCGGACTTGGTGTCCCTATGTGGGAACTGAAGTTAAGGGCAGCAATTGAAGACATTTTGGGAGTCAGACCGAGGTTCAAAGAGTTCCTCATCGGGCACCCGATGCTTGTGCTTTCATTTTTCTTTTTGACGGGCACTCACCTTGAGGCGAAAATTGGACAGTGGTTGACAGTTCCCGCAGTGATCGGATTGGCTTCAATGATGAACACTTTCAGCCACGCCCACACACCGATCGCTCAGTCGTTGCTCCGGACATTTCACGGGATTTGGCTTGGTGTTCTTATCGGCGTTTTGCTCGTTTTGATTCTGAAATGGTTCTCCGCTGCCCGCGATCGGCGTTTGTGGGGTTTTTCTTTTGCTGCCAAATCAGAGCCAGCCCAAGCAGAGTTAGGTCAGGGTTGATTTCTTCAATGACTTCCGTTAACGGAGCAATTAAAGGCGCAAGCCCACCTGTTGCGATAACCGTAGCATCTGCTCCTAACTCCGATTTGAACCTTGCCACCAATTCCTTAACAAGCCCCACATACCCGAAAACAAGCCCCGACTGAATGCTTTCAACAGTTGAGCGACCAATAGCCCTTTTCGGTTGATTCAAAGCGACTCGCGGTAATTGAGCCGTTCTTTGGAAAAGTGCTTCTGCAGCCATCGTTATGCCCGGCGAAATTGCACCACCAAGGTAGGTTCCGTTTCGGTCAATAGCGTCAAAGGTTGTTGCAGTCCCAAAGTCCACAACGATGCAGGGCGCACCGTATAAATGGATGGCAGCGACAGCGTTGACTAATCTGTCAGCACCAACGGCTTCTGGCGGTTGGTAGGCGTTGCGAATGCCCAGATCAAGGGCACCTGTGACGACAAGCGGTTTAACCCCAAAGAAGCGTTCCGACATCTCAACAATGCTGGTTGTCACTGGTGGCACGACACTGCACATAACCACCGCACCCACTTCACTGACTTGACAATTTTGCCATGCAAGGAAGTCTCGCACTAACCCGAAGTGTTCGTCCCCAGTTCGCCCAATCTCTGTCCGAACCCTCCAAGTTCCAAGTAGAGTGGGACACGATGCACGGGACATGGGACATGTGAAAAGGCAATCGGTGTCAAACAAGCCCATCGTTATGTTTGTGTTGCCGATGTCAAAAGCCAAAAGTTTCATCGCAAATCACTCCTAAGAGTTGCTTTGACTTGACACTTGAAAAATTTTGGCATGCGGTGGTTGTGGGTTCCACTCTTGTTGGGGATTGTAAGAGCCTTTTAGTTACCCTCGGATGCGGGCTGGATTCTCGGCGTGAGCGATGGCGACATCGTAACTTATGACTCCTTGCTCGTAAAGTTCTCGGAGGCAATTTTCCAGCAAAACCATGCCCTCACTTCGGCTCATCTCAATTGCGTTGTTTATCATCGCCTCAGGTTTCCCCTCGCGAATCATAGACCTAATTGCGGGCGTGGCAAGCAAAATCTCGTAAGCCAAAACCCGACCGGGTTTGTCAAGCCTCGGCAACAACCGTTGGCAAATGATACCTTCCAAAACCGCCGCAAGTTGAACTCTGACTTGCTGCTGTTGGTAAGGCGGGAAGACATCTATGATGCGGTTTATCGTTTCGGCGGCGCGACCAGTGTGGAGTGTGGCAATGACGAGGTGACCTGTCTCAGCGGCGAGCAACGCTGTCGCTATTGTCTCCAAGTCCCTCATTTCGCCGATGCAAATGACATCTGGGTCTTGACGCAAAATTTGGATAAGCGCTTGGGAGAAACTGGGGACATCAGTTCCAACCTCTTGCTGCACAATCACGCTCAACCGGTTTTCGTGGTAGTATTCCACAGGGTCTTCAACGGTCACGATTTTACAGCGCCGTTCGCGGTTGATGAAATCAATCATCGCATACATCGTCGTCGTTTTGCCCGAACCTGTAGGTCCAACGATAAGCACCAACCCAGTTGATTTGCGGGTCAGTTCCTTGACAACCTCTGGCAATCCTGTCTCTTCCAAACTCATGAGATACTGTCGCCCAATCCTGATTGCCGCTTCCATGTTCCCTCGGTGTCGGTAAAGGGTGACGCGAAAATAGCCTAACTCAGGGTGGGTCAATCCAATGCACAAGTATCCGTTTCGCTCAAACTCATCAACTTGCTTGTCGTTAATCAGGCTCGTGCAGAGCAACCGAACTTGCTCTGCGGTCAATTTGTCGGATGGGACAGTGAACAACTCCCCATGCACCCGAATTATCGGTGGGACACCGACAATCAAATGCAAGTCGGACGCTTGCTGCTCAACAGCGTATCTGAGCAACTTCATCATTGCCTCTTTCGCAGTCAAACCTTTCACCACCTCACAAAACCGAGCACGATGCGAAGCCGCTTCAAACCTAATTCATCGCTTTGCCGAAGAAGGGTTGAAATATTCGCCATGCCAGATAAACGGCAACGACAGCCATAGGGAGCAGCCAGCAGAACATTAAGGCTGCTGCGATGAGAGCGTAGCCGGCAACTAACCTTCCAAGCAAAACCCATTGCCCTTGCTTGTCAGGTCGCTGCATACCCATTCTATCAAGCGCAACGAGGAAGGTCACAAAAACGCTGGCAATTGAAAGGGCAATAAGCATCAGGAGTGGCAGGATCGGGAAATCGTAATTCGTCCAACCCAGCCAAAAATAACCGAACAGGAGACCAGCGGCGAAAAGCATCAAAAAGCCCGAAGGCAATTTTCTCTCCCTCAGCAGCCCCAAGCCGGGGACGATTGCAAGCAGGCAACTTATTCTCAAATCGTTTGGGTCAAATCGGTCGTAATCTGTGCCTCTGATCAATTCCGCTTTTAGCAAATCCCAACCGCAAAATCGGCATCCCGTATCTGTTGCCAAGTTCAATCGCCCGCAATTAGGGCAACGCAGCCGAAGTTGCTGGTAGTCAGCGAACCTTTTGCTTTTCGGTCTCTCGTCATACACCATCATGGCAACCATCTCCGTTTCGGCGGCGGATTCAAAATGGCAATGACTTTGCCTTGCAATGAGTTAGCGGGAACGGTCATTTGTCCCCAAAGTGTTTGCCCACCAAACAACATCGGCACCTCAATCTTCAACTCTTCACCGTTAACACCTTTCTGAAAGCCTTTCACACGACCGATGACGGTTGTCCCAATCTGAAAAGCAACATTTTCGTATCCACCGTAATTGAACCTTTCTGGCGGATTTACCGTTGCGCTTCTGCCATCAACGACCACATAATCGTTTGGTTTTATGTTTGTCAAGTGACGCCCCAAACGGCTGTAGAGCAAAAGGTTTCCAACCTCTATCACAGGGTCTCCGCTTGCGCTAAAGGGAGCGAATGCAAGCCCAAACCAAAGGTTCAGCATTGCTAAACCGATCGTGTATGCCCAAAAGAAGAACGAGACGACAGTGAACCAGATGCCGACCTTTTGAAGGGTTGACAAAGTTGGCAAATTGTTCCGCTGCCACGCTGCAAAGAAAGTCGCACCGACACTGTAGCCAAGCAGAACAACGATCGCCAGCAAGGCGATGTTTGACAAAAAGTTGTGCCAGCAAAGGAGAGCGATCGCACAGAGAACGATGAAAGCCCCAAACAACCACAAACCTTCCCTTGTCCGCTTTTCTACAAAAAGCCCCAAGCCGGGAATTAGTCCGGTCAAACTCCTGATTGCCGCCAGCCAAATAAGACTTCGCATTCTCCTTTGTTCAGCCCTTTGAAGAAGGGTTTCGGTCGGGGTTAAATCCGGTTGGCGGGAAGGAAACCAAATCCTCCAGCGACTCCTTGTCATTTGTGCTTCGGGGTGAAATTGGCGGAATCGCCTGCCCCAAGATCGTGGTGGATAAAACGGCTCAAAGGTGTTTGATGTCTGGACTGCCAAGTCTGCCCCACACGCCCCACAAAATTTTGTGCCCGGCAGGTTTCTAAACCCACATTGCGGGCATTTCATAAACGGTCACCTGCTTGGCGTTAAGCATTGAAAACTCAAAGTCAGAAACTCAAACGCTCAACACACAACTCGCAACGCTCAACGCTATTTCCGCCTCACTTTTGTTTGTGCCTTATTTTGCTCAACGATTTCAACAGGCTGCTCGTAGTATTCGCTGGTCAACTGCTGTTCCTTTACCTCACCGCCTAAAATCTCGCGGAAAAGTTCCACATACTCAAGGCACTTTTTGCCTTTTGCCCCCTTGACATGGACTTTCACTCGCCCTTGTGGGTCAATAGTGATGTCAAGTTCGTGCATCGGCATTTTCGTCACCTCACTTTAGCAACCTGACGAAACCTGCTTGCTCAAAGTTGATGTCAGTCGTCAGCGCCTCAGTTATGCCCCACCTTTGCATGACGACGAAACTTGCACAATCAACAAGTGACCATCGCTTGTCAGGACGACGCTGAAACAAATCCCACGCCTCGGCATCAAGGGTCGGGTCAATGTGGACGATTTCAACCATAGGCGATGACTTGATGCGGGTGATTGCATCCACTATGATTGGGTGCGGCAATCGCAGTGGGCTCAAAAGTAGACTGACTAACTCAACGAGGACATAGTTCGTTGTGATAATTCGCCCTCTCGTCCGTTTCAAGTCATCGTAAATTTGAACAGCCAAGGCGTGAAAAGGCTGGCTACGGTCTAAAAGGTTTGCCCAGCCTGCTGTGTCACCGAAAATCTCACGCGTCATCTTTCTCTCCCCTCAATTCCCGAAGCAAGTATTCGCCAATTAATTCATCGTGTCTCTCACCCCAATTTGGGATTTCAGTTTCTATCGCCCCAATGAATCGCGAAAGTGGGTCGTTTTGAATTCGCTTAGCCGATGATTTAATCCAATCAGCAGCCAACTGCTCAGGTGAGATATCCATTTCCTTTGCCCATTCCTCAAGCAATTCATAAACCTCATCGGGCAACTCAATCGTCAAGGTTTTGGGCATCTTACTCACCCCTCGGTTCAAAAGTTCACATACCGAAAAGTTTGCGCAGCCACCCGAAAAAGCCGCTTGACTGCAATTGCTGAAGGCGAGTTTTTGCTGGCTTAAAGTTGTGTTCAACGGTCAAAGCGTATCGGTAGCATCGTTCTGCCTCGCTGCGCTCACCGCTCCCTCTGTAAGCATCGCCTAAAACGCACCAGACAAAAGGGTGATCCTTGTTGAGTTCGGATGCTTGACGAGCATATTTTAAAGCCAGCAAAGGTTCATTGTGCTGTAAGCAGATCATTGCCGCTTCTAAGTGGACTTGCCAATTTTGAGGTGATAGTTCACAGGCTTTTTCAAGGCAAAACTTTGCTGCAGGCGATTTCTCCGCAAGCAAAACATCAGCGCGAGAAAGCCAAATGAGCGGTAAATCGCTTCCCTTCTCCTGCAACGCAGCATCAACATAAGCCATACCCTTGTGATAGTCACCGAGCCGAGCGAGAACCCTACCCTTGCAAGCCAAAAGCGAAGGCGAATTTTTGAACCGCTGCAAACCCTTGTCGCACCAAATCAACGCTTCATCAAGTTCACCCAATTCAATCAGAGACTTAACCTGCCCAACCCAAGCAGGTTCGCACTCGCTGTTAAACCTGAGTGCTCGCGAGTAGTTCAAAAGTGCTCCTTCGTAATCTGCCCGATAGAAGCATTTATCGCCCTCCGCAAGGTAATAAGCATCGTCGTAAATCGGAGGCGGTTCACATCGTTCCTTTCTTGGTAACCCAGCGTCAAATTCCAAACGCTCAAATCTCCCCATGTCCCGCACCCTTCCTTGACAATTCTCAGGCAGGTCGTCTGACGCGGATTTTGATGACTTGGTTCTCGTCAACTTCCTCCTTGACAACCGTAAAACCGCGCTTTTCAAGTTCCTGCATGACCCGTTGGTATGCATACTGTTGCAAAATGCGGTTCATGACCGTTTGACCTATCATGCGAAGTTCAGCCTCAGTTTTGTTCTTGCCGTTGACATGCATGGTGACACGACCTCTCGGGTCTTTGTGGAAGGTAATGGTGACATCGCCTTGCACAACAGTGATTGATTCTTCCCGATCAAGGGCGTCTGAAAGGGCTTGAGCATCCAAAGTCAACGAAACGCTTTCGTCAACCTTTGTAGCAGTGACTTGCTTTTGTTCGCCACGCAAGACATGGTAACCCAAAGCGGAACAAGCAGCAGCGATTGCAGCAGCCAGAAGCGGCCACCCTCCGACGGCAAGCGATGGGACGATGACGAAAACAACCGACATGATTTTCACCTCCCCGCTCACAATTCTAACCTTCTCATCGGCATAACTGGCACTTCTTCACTCTCTTCGCTTGAAGCCCTTCTCGCGCGACCCGAAGCCCATTCACGAAGAGCATCAATTTGCTCCTTCATTGTCACCGAAAGCGGAACAGTTTCTTGGATGGCTTTCAAAATGTCTTCGGTCGTAATATCCCGCCCTTCGCTAAAAGCATCGTAAAGGGCGGAAATGACAGCCTGTTCAATTTCGGCGCCGCTAAAACCTTGAGATGCTTTCGCCAACGCTTCCAAATCAAACCTTGAAGGGTCTCGCTTGCGTTTTCGTAAGTGAATGGCGAAAATCTCCATTCGCTCCCGTTTGCTTGGAAGGTCAACGAAGAAAATTTCGTCAAGGCGACCTTTGCGGAGAAGTTCAGGCGGAAGTTGTTCAATGCTGTTTGCGGTCGCGATAACGAAGCACGGGGCAGTTTTCTCTTGAAGCCATGTCAGGAAGTAGCCCAAAACCCTCGCAGTTGTCCCCGCATCCGACAGAGCCGAACTTTGAGCGCCAGCAAAGGACTTTTCCAACTCATCAACCCATAGGATGCAATTGTGAGTGAACACGCCATTTGCCACAAAGTTGTGGTGCTCTTTACAAACCAAGTCGTAAACAAAATCCGTCGGTGGAATTCGTTTTACCTCCTTAATAGGCATCCAAACGATATCTCCAAATGCCAAAGTTCGCAACCACTGCAATTCTTCTGGAAGGTTAAATCCGTTCTTTTGTGCCCATCTTTCCATTTCTTGCACTAAAGACTGCAGCCTCGCCTTTGAGGGATTGAGTAAGCCCCTCTCGTAATAACTGATTAACCCACGGTTTGTCTTTGCGAATTTGTGTTGCCCCAAGTTTAGAATTTTCCTAACTTTTTTCAGAACCGCTCCTACGGGAATACTATCAAGGCGTGACCGTTGGGAACAAGCGTCTTTTTTCATGATCACGCTAAGCCTCTTGGATTTTTCGGGATGACGGAGACAAAGCATTTGTCCCAACCGCTTTACATACTCTGTTCCTGTCACGGTAATGTGTCCATTGTAAATAGTGTTTCCTTTCCCAGTCCGTTCAAAAGTGCGATAAGTTACAATTCCTAACCGATGCAAGCATATCCGAATTTGTTCGTTGAGAGTTTGAGAGTATGCGGAGAAGACGATTTTGGGCGGGCGGACGATAATGCTCCCGTCTCCGTCTATTACTCCTGATAGCCATGCTGCAATCAACTTCTCTGGCAATTTGGCGATAGAAGCCTGAACATTCTGGAGAAAATCGGAGATAAGTCTACTGTTGAGACGCAGTTGATAGCAAATGCGTTTTGAGAGAATCTTTTGGTCCCCTTTTTGAGGTCGTGGGAGTTCAACCTTGAAGGGTTCTTTACCGAACCATGAATTTGCAATGGTGTTAAATGCCTCCAACAGTG
>Ga0209080_1001212_pt1 | contig 13402 bp, 17 predicted proteins | sample JNZ110809AmetaG_FD_184123 | JGI IMG/M metagenome (GOLD analysis project Ga0209080, IMG submission 184123) | Hot spring microbial communities from Jinze hot spring, China to study Microbial Dark Matter (Phase II) - JNZ 110809A (SPAdes) (version 3) ...
GCGAGCTTGATTTCTTCAAGACTCGAAACGGTTGCAACGATCATCATTTCTCTACCACAAACTCATCGACGCCAACTCCGAAGTGTCTCCCCTTCTCCCCAAGCCAAACAAGAACTTCATCACCCAATTTTAGTTCTGAAATCGACACATGCTTTCCTTCTGGATTCACGAGCTTTATTGTTTCTGCGTTCTGCAGAATAACCGATCCATCTATGCCGTTCACCTCTGCGAGTATCAAGATCAGCGGTCTTCTTTCTATCTTAACCCTGCCAACGTAGCTCTTCCTCACACTCCCATCGAATTTGACTATCTCAACCTCATCGCCCGCCTTCAACTCAATCAAATACTTTGTTTTCTCTCCAACTTTCAGATATGCGTTCACACTGCCAGCGTTGACCCTGAACGGGCGAGATGCAACGTATTCACTCTCCTCGCTCTCACTTGCAACCAAAAACATGAAAGAAGCTTTATTCCCGACGAGCATACCTTCGCCAACGCTCATTATGGAAACTGTATCTACGCAAACCCTTTCGCCGAGACCAAGTGGTCGAATTTCCTTAACTTTCGCCCTTCTCAACTCCAACTTCTTCTCCTTTGCTTTCACAAGCTCAAAGTATGATTTAAGTGCTTCTCTACTGCCCTTTACAGCTATGCCGTCAGCACCTTTTTCGAGCGTTGTTAAGGCGAGCTTTGCATCCTCGAAGTTCTCAACAATCACAATCGCTTTTCCTTTTTTCATCGCAACTATGTTCTCCAAGGGTATAATTTTCCAGTCGGAGAACTTCAGCAGAGCGATTTCTTTTGAGAGGGCCCTTTGCTGATCTTCTGCGGACCTGATCTCTATGAGTTCCTCCAAAGACAACAAGGGAAGTCTTCCGAGCTTCTTAGCCTTTTCCACAAACTCTTGTTTTACGATTGCTCCATCAAAGCCAAGCTCGATTGCATCTCTGAGCGAGGCTTTAACTTCTTCCCATTCATCTCCATCTGCTAACAACCATATCTCCTTCATTTTCGATCACTTCCTCAACGCTCATCTGGTCGTGTATTATGTGATGCAAAGCCTTAGCAATGTCTCTTGGCGATGGGCTATTAAAAATGTTTCTCCCTACCGCAACCCCAACCGCACCATTTTTCATCGCTATCTCGACTTTTCTAAGGAGATCCACTTCGCTCTCCTTGCTCCCACCTGCGATCACGACTGGAACTTTGCAGAACTTCACAACTTCTGCAAAGTTTTCGACGAAGGGAACTTTCACGATGTCTGCACCGAGCTCATAGCCGATCCTTGCGCACTGTTTCACGGTTTCAACGTTCACTTCCACATTTCCTCTCGGATACATCATCGCAAGCACCGGAACTCCAAAGCTGTCTGCTTCATCGCAAATCTCTCCAAGCTCTTCGAGTTGCCTCGCTTCAGTTTCACTCCCCACGTTCACGTGAACACTCACAGCGTCTGCACCAAGCCTTATGGCGCTCTCTACGCTTGAAACTATTCTCTTGTCGTTTGGATCTTTGCTCAAATGCGTCGACGCACTCAGATGAATGATCAAACCAACATCGAGCTCTGCGATTGTCTTCGAGTTCTTCACAATACCTTTGTGCATCACCACAGCGTCGATGTAATCACAAACCAATCTAAGCAATTCGTCGATGTTTTGCAGTCCGTTTTCAACTTTCGTAACTCCATGGTCTACGGGCATTATTAAAGTTCTTCCGTTTTTCAAAATACGGCTCAATCTTCTTTTTTTACCTATCATATAAAACACCCCAGATATATACCAAGCATAGAGGCGTTGCAAACGGCGAAACCATTGCAGAACACCTCCTATCGCTTAAAACTCGAAATAATACCAGCTAAACCTAAAACCGAAGAATGCAAATACATTTGCCACAGGTTTAGCTGGCATTAGGAAACGTTAATAGTGAGATATTTAAGGCTTTCCCAAAAAGTTTAGTGATAACAATTTCTGAGTTTTTACTGCTTTTACCCAAACCGAGAAAAATACTTCAGTTTAGAAATTAAACAGTTTCAGGTGATGGTATGAAGTTGGCTTTGGTTTTAGCAAGCGGAGAACTTGAGAAGTTGCAGGCTGCGAGTATAATAGCGAGCATTGCCTCGAGTTTTGGAGAAGTGATGGTCTTTGCAACGATGGATGGCTTAATGGCGTTCAAAAAAGACGTTGTCAAGGCAAAAGCTTGGAAAAAAGGAGAGCTCGGAAAGGGCATGTTGTCAGCAAACGTTCCACTGTTCACGGAAACGCTGAGACAGGCAAAAGAGACAGGAAATCTAAAGATCTACGCGTGCGGGATGGTCATGGACATGCTCGGGCTTAAAAAGGAGGATTTCGTAGACATATTCGATGACGTAATTGGGGTAACAAAGTTCTTAGAAATGATCGAGGATGCAAAGGTCTTGTTTATCTAGGTATCTAGGGGATTAGGATGGTAGTCATCGATGCGAGAGGCAGCTATTGCCCCGGACCTTTGATGGAGTTGATAAAAACGATAAAAAAAGTACCAGTTGGAGAAACAATAGAGCTTTTGTCGAGCGATGCGAGTTCCGCAAAAGATGTGCCGGAGTGGGTAAAAAGAGCTGGACATGAGCTGGTGGAGGTTAAGAAAGAGGGCGACTACTGGAGAATCGTTGTTAAAAAGCTAAGATAAGGATATGAAAATCGCAGTGCTTGGCGGTGGAGTTGCAGGAACTTTAACCGCCAACTACCTTGCATCGCGTCTAAGGGAGGAGATAAGGAAGAAGGAAGTCCAGATTACGCTGATTTCAGAAAGAGAGAAACTACTTTACGAACCTGGGCTACTATACTTGATATTCAACAGATTCGAAGAGAAAGACATACTCAGGGATCTTAAGATTATCTTAGACCCAGGTGTGAAGACCGTATTTAAGAGAGCAGAAAAGATCGATTTGGAGAACAGAGAGCTCAACCTTGGGAACGAGAAACTGAGCTACGATTATCTCGTAATTGCTACTGGATCAAGAATCGTGCCAGAGGAAATTCCCGGGCTTACAGCTACTGGACACTGGTTCTACAACTTGGACGGTGCTGTAAGGTTGAGGAAAGAGATTGCAAGGTTCAAGGAAGGGAAGGTTGTTGTTAGCGTCATGGGTGTCCCGCACAAGTGTCCAGTGGCACCAATAGAGGTTACGTTTTTACTTCACGATTTCTTTAAAATCCATGGTATTCGAAAAAGCTCAGAGATCGTCTATACTTACCCAATAAACAGAGTCTTCTTGATGGAGAATGTTTCCGAGCTCATTCAAAGCCTTTTTATGGAAAAAGGCATTGAGACAAGGACTTTTTTCAATCCAATCGAAGTCGATGCAGAGAGGAAAGAGATAGTAACCCTCGAAGGCGAAAGGGAGAAGTTCGACCTCCTAATCTCAATTCCACCGCACAAGGGGGCGAAGGTCATAATAGACTCGGAAATAAGCGATGATGGATGGATTCCCACTGACAAATACACGTTGAGAGTGAAGGGATACGACGACACTTTTGCAATCGGGGACGCAACTGATTTGCCTGTTAGCAAAGCCGGCAGCGTGGCGCATTTCCAAGCCGAAGTCGTTGCAGAAAACCTTTCTGCTGAGATAAAAGGACTACCACCGACCGCAAGATACTTCGGCAAAGCTATGTGCTTCATCGAAACAAGTTTCGACGAAGCTACCTACATTTGGTTCGACTATGAAACACCGCCCAGGTTCGTGAAGCCGAACAAGTTCACACATTGGATGAAGATCGCCTACAACAGGATGTTCTGGCTGACGGCGAGGGGGGTGCTGTGAGCGAAGAAATTGCGAAAAAAATCGAGGAGAACAAGGAAGCGATACTCAACGCACTTGACAAACTTGTTTGGCTCGAAAAGAGCGGAAATCTGGATGCAATAATCGGCTTCGCTTCCCTGATAAAGATAGTCCAAGATTCGATCAGTGACACTGTTGTAGATAGAACTAGCGAGATCCTCTCCAATCTTGGTCTCCTCTCTGTGAAGTTCACGAACGATCGAGCCTTAGCGCTGTTGAATGCAATAGGCGATGCCATATGCCGTTGCGAAAGTGAACCACAACCTGTAGGGCTCATTGGATTAATAAGGGCTCTCAGAGACCCAGACGTGAAAAAGGCTATCGGGATACTTGTAAACATTGCCAAAGAGCTTGGCAAGCAAATTTAATTTTTTAAGCTCGGTCAGAACCTGTAGTAGTATTCTCCCATTGCCTTCTGTTCTCTGTCCAGTTTTGAATCCAGCTTGTTCACCCTCGGTCTCTTCGTTTCTTCATCTCTTCTAAACGTTATTCCGAGTCTCGAAAGGAATGCGTTCATCCCTTCTCTCATCCCTCTTGGGCGCTTTGCAACTCCAGCTTTTCCAGGTTCGCCGTCAAAGAGTAGAATCCTGTCGCTGACCATGTCGATGAAGTATATGTCGTGGTCAACAACAAGAACGCTTTTCGAGTTGTTCAATGCGAATCTCCTTATCATCCTCGCCACCTCGTTTCTCTGCTCCACATCCAAGTGCGCAGTCGGCTCGTCAAGCAAGTAAAGATCCGCATCCCTCAAAAGACAGGCAACGATTGCAACTCTCTGGAGTTCTCCTCCACTCAGCTCGGCGATGTTCCTGTCCATAAGCTCGTCGATCGAAAGAGGCTTTAGAAATTCGGTTTTAACGTAGGAGGAGTATATCATAGAGTTGATCTTCCTGAGAAAAGTCTCAACTTTCTCTTCAACATCTCCTTTCACGTACTGCGGTTTGTAGCTCACCTTCAGATCTATTTTGAGTTTCTTTTCATCGTCTTCAAGAACTCCTGCCAACACTTTTACAAAAGTCGACTTTCCAGTGGCGTTCGCACCCACGACACCGAGGACTTCACCAACCCTAAGATCTCCGGCTTCGGCGATGAGCTTAAACCCATCCAAGGTCTTTGTAAACGTTGGATATTCTAAAAGGATTTTGTCCGAAACGCTGTTCCTCGGTTGCAGGATTTCGAATTCAATTCTTCGCTCCCTTATCCGAATGTTCTCCTCCGCAAGATAACCACTGAGATACTGGTTTATTCCCACTCTCGCAGACTTCGGACTCGTAAAAACGCCATAAACTCCGGGAACGCCGTAGGTTACGTGAACGAAGTCTGCAAGCATATCAAGGATTGCTAAATCGTGCTCGACGATCATCACAGTTCTCTCTTTTGAGAGCTCTTTTATCGTATTCGCAACCGAAATTCGCTGGTAGATGTCGAGATACGGTGTTATTTCGTCGAAGAAGTAGAATTCTGCGTCCCTCATGTAGCAAACCGCAATCGCCACTCTCTGCAGTTCTCCTCCACTCAGCTCACTGAGGTTTCGGTCGAGAGAGTTTCTCAGATTCAACTTTTCAACCACTAAATCAAGAACGTTTCTTTCATCAAACTTCTTGAGCAGATCTTTTGTTTTTCCCTTGAAGACCTTTGGAATCGTTTCTATATACTGTGGCTTTATGCTTGCCTTTATCTTTCCATCGCGAAGCTTTTTTAGGTAGTCCATGAGCTCGGAACCAGAGAACTTCTCGATCACCTCATCCCAATCGGCGCTTTCTTTTCCAAGATTTGGCTTTAGTTGTCCGGAGAGAATCTTCACTGCGGTGCTTTTTCCAGTCCCGTTCGCCCCCAAGATGCCGACAACGTAACCTTTTCTTGGCACAGGTAAATTGTATAGAACGAAACCATTGGTGCCGTAGCGGTGGACTTCTCTACCAACAAGCCTTTCAGGGAGCCCAACAATACTTATAGCCTTCATTGGACATTTTTTAACGCATATCCCACAACCTACACATAGCTTCTCTGAGATTATCGCCTTTTCTGCAATTACAACAGTTTCGTCACCAGTTCTAACTTTTGGACAGTATTTTAAGCACTCCTGCCCGCATTTCTTCGGCTGGCATCTCTCTTTATCGATCACGGCTATTCGCATCCTTGCAGCGATTAGCGACTGGGTATAAGAACATTTATATCGCAAGACACTCTTTGAAACTCATGCAAGATCTCGTTTCTAAGCTCAAAAAGGGAGACTTCGTGATTGTGTGCGAGGATGAGAAGTGTTTTCTCTGCACACCTGCTGAAACTATAACTGCGGAAAAAATAATCTTCCTTATGAGGAACTGCGACGAGATTCGCCTTTCATTGCCGTGGAGCAAGATTTTTTCCTTAGGTTTAAACAAGTTCTTCTACTTTAACGGGAATCTAATTGCAGTCGATCCGAAGAAATGGGCCATTTCAGCCGAGGATAGAGCTGAATTTATAAAAAAAATTGTAAATTCTACGCTCGAAATCTCTGAAATCAAGTTTCCCGGCAGAATTTTTATAGAAGAGACAAAGAAAATGGGTGTCTTAGAGCGCCCAGGAATAGCTGAAGCTTGCTCCGATATTGTAAAGCTTTCGGGATTTAGTCCGTACGCAGTTTACGCACCATTGATGACTCACGATGGGAAAGTTGCAAACAGGAGTTATGCAGAGAGCTTCGCAAAGGAGAACGCAATACAGATCATAGATATACGAGATCTCATAGAGTTTCGTCTCAAAACAGAGAAAATCGTTGAGAAAGCGGTTGAAGCGACTCTGCCAACAAAATTTTACGGAACTTTTAGAGCTTTAGGTTACAGAACTCCCTTGGGCGAAATATTGGTTCTTGTGAAGGGAAACGTGAGCGACGAAGATGTGCTCGTTCGAATCCACTCCGAGTGCTTGACAGGCGACGTCATTCATTCTTTGCGCTGCGATTGCGGGGAGCAATTGGAGAGTGCGTTAAAAATGATAGAGAGAGAAGGAAAGGGGATCCTCATCTACATGCGTGGACAGGAGGGAAGGGGAATAGGGCTCATAAACAAGCTAATGGCGTACAAGCTACAGGAGAACGGAGTCGACACCGTAGATGCAAACATAAAGCTTGGATTTCCACCAGATATGCGAAGCTACGGTGTCGCAGCACAGATACTAATGGATCTCGGAGTTAAGAGCATAAGATTGCTGACAAACAACCCATCTAAAATTGAGGAGCTTGCAAAATACGGATTCAGGGTTAAGAGAGAAGCGATAGAGGTTGAGCCAACCGAAGTGAACTTGGCATACCTAAGGGCAAAGAAGGACAAAATGGGACATTTTCTTTGTATCAACGATTGATTTCTCTGTGTGGTGACGCAAACTGGGAAAAAAGTTGTAACCCAACACCTTTTTGTGCTTAAGGCCCCCCAAATTCCTTTCATCCTGCACGATCCTGAAGTCGTGTCGAAACTCAAAACACAACATTCATATACCTACCCGTCTTTAAAAAGATGACATCGAAGAGTACATTCGGGCCCGTGGCTCAGCCAGGACAGAGCGACGGCCTTCTAAGCCGTAGATCGCGGGTTCAAATCCCGCCGGGTCCGTTTTTTGCATTATAGCTTTTTTAGCCATGATCTTGGAGATTTCCCAGATTAAAAGCTGAGTATAAAAATCTCGCAGCCTGCCAATAAAAATTATTTTTTAATTCCATAAAAATCGTACCACCCGCCTTTGCTCCCGAATTTGAGCTTCTTGTCACCAATGTAGCCAGAGAAAACGAGCTTCTTCAACGTATTAGGTGGTGCATAATGGCTTTCCTTGGTCTCGTTGTACAAGTATTCTGCGATGTGGTAAACAGTATCCAATCCGATTAGGTCCATGAGCTCGAAGGGACCCATTGGGAAGCCGAATGCGAGTTTGCACATCTCGTCGATTTCCTTTATTCCAGCGATTCCAAGCTCGTATAATCTTATCGCTTCGACGAGCCAAGAATTTATGAATCTCGTTGTAAAGAAACCCGGAGCATCGTTTGCAGGGATTGGAACCTTGCCAAACTTCTTCGAAAGCTCAACTGTGATCTCAAAAGTTTCATCAGAAGTCAAAGCTCCACGGACTACCTCTATCAATCTCATAACCGGCGCGGGGTTGAACCAGTGCATTCCAATGAATTTCTCCTTTCTTTCAACAGCAGTTGCGATGCTCGAAACCATGATTCCAGATGTATTTGTTGCAAAAATCGTTTCAGGTTTGCAGATTTTGTCGAGTTGAGCAAAAATCTTTCTTTTCAACTCAAGGTTCTCTGGAACCGCTTCGATTATGAAGTCGGCATCTTTAAGGCTTTCATAGCTCGTAGAAACCTTTATCCTCTGCATGCATTTCTCCATCTCTTCCTTTGTCATTTTTCCCTTCTCCACCAATCTCTGCAACCCGTATGGACCGCTTCTTATGTTTTCGAGCGCTTTTCTTAGAATCTCTTCGCTTATATCAACCATCAAAACTTCATATCCGCTTCTTGCAGCGACTTGCGCAATTCCATGCCCCATTACGCCGGAGCCGACAACTCCTATAATTTTAACGTCCTCAAGTTTCATGAAAAGATTTTGGATTTAAAATTAAAAATTTTTCCTTTTTTACTTAGCCCAAAAAGGGTTCTCCCTCCTCTTTATATCGAGAAATTCGAGAAAAGCTTTTCTCGTTTCCTCATCAAAGGAAGATAAAAGCTCTTTTTCGATGACCTTGGCGTGCTTTTCAGGCACATCTACGTAAAGAACTTCATCACCTTCGAGTTGTCTGCCTATGGTAACGTCTTCAATCGCAATTGCAAGCTCTTCGCCGAGCTTTGCAATCGCAACATTCTTTCCTTCTTTCTGCATACTCTTAACTTCACCAACCTTACTGCCATCTGGCTTTATCAAAACGTTACCTCTTCGAAGCTCTCCCGCAAGGATTCTCACCCCTATTATCGCGGGCTTTGATCTCCTAAACACGAAGTCCTTGAGCAACTTTATCTTTCCGGGTTTGATCAGCGCCTCGATTTTTTGCTTCTCCCTCGCCAGCTTCAGTTCTTCTCTCCACTTCCTAAACTGATCTATTATTGCATAAATTATATTTCCTTCAAATATTTTAACGCCGAATTTATTCGCCTCTTCAATCGCTTCCTCCAGGATTTTCACGTTGAACGCTAAAATTGCCTTGTTAACTTCATCTTTGTTCGCAGAAACCTCAACGACGTCTCTCTTATCAACTTCGCCCACTTCTGCCTTCTTTATCGGTATCTGGAGCGACTTTATCTCATTGATTATCGCCTCCAGCGAGCCGATTGCATCAGTCTTTATCACGATTCCCTCGCCCTCGGTTTTGATTGCAATCTCCTCGTATTCCTTCCTGACCCTCTCCTTGAACTTCCTAAGGTCTTCCGTAGTTTCAACAACTTCGAATTCGCTACCAGCAATTGCCTTCTCCAAGTTTGGGGCAACTATTCTGATCCCTGCCGCAGCCGTTACTTTTTCCACTCGCTCGAATCTACTCTCTACCCTCATCTCTCTTGCCGGTCTTGGCTTGAGAATTGCTTTAACGTTCGTCACAATTACATCGTCTTTCCCGCTGATCGCAATCTTGTCCCCAACTCTGAGAGTTCCATCGTATATTATCGCATCGCAAACAACTCCAACGCCTCGCTCTTCCTTTATTTCCAAGATCGTACCCTTAGCCTTGCCTTCTACCTGAAGCCTGAGACTGTTCATCAGATAGCGTTGCGCAAGACCCAAGAGAACCATTAAAAGCTCGGGAATTCCCTCACCGGTTAAACCTGATACCGGAATAATAGCAACGGTTTTTGTGAAGTCCCTTATCCTGTCAAACCTCTCACAGTTGAAGCCGAAATTTTGCATACTTGCAACGAGTTCGTAGATCTTTGTGTCCAAGTTCATTTTTGCAAACTCCTCTTGCACAGCGAAGTTTTTTAAAAAAGACCCCTCTTTGCTCTGCCAACCGGGAATCTTGTCTATCTTATTCGCAGCTATTACAAAAGGGGTTTTAAAAGTTCTTAAGATCGACAACGCCTCTTCCGTTTGAGGCATCACCCCTTCGTTTATGTCGATAACAAGAATTGCGAGATCTGCTAAAGCGCCGCCTCTTTTTCTTAGATTTGTGAATGCCTTGTGCCCCGGGGTGTCAATGAAGAGCAGACCGGGAAGCTTAATGGTTGGTCTCCAGATATCTTTACAGATTTCCTCGATCAACTTTATCGGGATTTCTGTTGCCCCAATGTGCTGAGTTATTCCCCCAGCCTCTTTTGCTGCAACTCTTGACTTTCTTATCTTGTCGAGTATCGTTGTCTTCCCATGGTCTACATGACCAAGAACTGCAACGATTGGAGTTCTTACGTTCATCTTTCGTATATCCATTTTTCAACTTCTCTCTCGTAGCTAACGATCTCATCAGGTCTGAAAAACAACCCTATCTCTCTTTCTGCAGAAGCTAAGGAGTCAGATGCATGGACTACGTTTCTTCCAACATCGAGCCCAAAGTCGCCCCTGATCGTTCCCGGTTCCGCTTCGCTCGGATTGGTTGCACCGACGAGCTTTCTAACGACCTTCACAGCGTTCCTACCTTCTACAACCATTGCAACAACAGGACCGCTGGTTATGTAGGAAACAAGCGATGAAAAAAATGGTTTCGCCCTGTGCTCCTCGTAGTGTTTCTTAGCCATCTCTTCTGAGATCTTGAGCATCTTCATGCCTACGATTTTCAGTCCTTTTCTCTCAAGCCTCGAGATTATCTCTCCAACGAGCCCTCTATGGACTCCATCGGGCTTCACCATAACAAAGGTTCTCTCCATGAAACCACCTGTTTACCTTCCTTTCTCGTAGAACTTTGTCCACTTGAGTTTTCTCGGATTTCTACCGAGCTTGTAATTTTTTTCGCACTTTCCACTGCAGAAGTGTATTATTTTACCGTCTTTTCTAACCAAACTCTTTCCCGTTCCGGGCTCGATTTCGTATCCGCAAAAAGAGCAAATCTTAGCTTCCATACTACTTCACCGTCAGCTTTCTCGCCTCTCTTGCAGTCTCCTTTATCATCAAGATATCTCCGAGCTTTACCGGACCAAAAACGTTCCTCGTTATTATTCTTCCCTGATTTTCTCCTGCTAAGACTTTCACTTTCACCTGCGTCACTTCCCCGTGCATTCCGGTGCGCCCTATTATCTCAACAACCTCTGCTGGTTGAACGTCTTCCTCCATATCTCATCACTTTCTAAGCCCCCTGAGCTTCTCGAGGAGAGATGCAAACTCTTTCTTAGCATTTCCCTCGTCGAGAATCGCTGCAGAAGCGCAGTTCACGTCTATCTTTATAGCCTTACCGATGTCCGCCTTGCTCCTGATGTAAACATATGGGATGTTCTTCTCCTCGCAGAGCAGAGGCAAATGTGCCACAACTTCCGGAGGGTCAACATCCATTGCAATGTAAACAAGCTTTGCTACTCCCCTTTCAACCGCTTTTGTTGTCTCGTTGGTTCCTTTTTTCACTTTCCCAGTCTCTCTTGCTTTTTCCAACAATGCAAGAGCCTCATTCTGCAAGTCCTGTGGGACTTCAAATCTCACGTACATTTTTCCACCTCCCAAAGCATCATCATTCATCGGCTCCCTTCCATTCCCCTTTGCTATTTTAAGTTTTTCGTCTCTTGGAACAGGTCAGCGATTCTTCGATTCTCCGTGAACTACCGCAGAAGCTACGAGATGTGCGATTCTCAACGTTTCTGGGATCTTTCCGCTAAAAGTGTTCATCTGAATCATTTTTACAGCGTCTTCATAGCCAATTCCGAAGATTTGGATAAAAAGATTGCCCACTTTTTTTATCTCCCCTGCACGTTTGACGATTTCAAGCCTTTTATCGCAATCTTTAAAGTTCTTCAATCCCTCGTAGAACTCCTCAAGCCTTGGCATCCTATTCATGACAACAACGACAGGAATTCCGGTTCGCTCATAAACTTCGCAGACATCAACAACGTTAAAACCGCCGAAGGTTATTCCGTTAAGGAAAACCACCTTGAGCTGCTTGTAAAACTTCGATTTTCGTAGCATTTTTACGATTTTTTCCGTTGAGTCGAGTCCATCTACTTCTATCTCTTCATACATAAACCCCTCGATATTTCTACCGCTCATAACACAGCATACGAGACAGCAAAAGTCTCCTGAAAAGCTGTCGTCGATTCCAGCGACCCTCCAGTTTTTCATAACGTTTATTCGGCGCACGAGTATTAAGTGCTTATGGATCTCGTGAAGTTCATCCACGAAGTCGGATCACTTAAGTTATTGCCAAGGTCTGGCTGGCTAAAGCTCGGGATAAAGTGCCCAGAAAGCGTTGCGGAACACAGCTTTAGAACTGCGATTATAGCTTTTTTGCTTGCAATTGAAAGTGGAGAAAAGGAGAAAGCTTTCAAAGCTTCCTTCTGCGCTTTGATTCACGATCTTCATGAGTCGAGAACGATGGATTTGCACAAAATAGCGAAGAAATACGTGAGAGTAGATGAAGAGAAAGTGAAAAGTGAGCTCGGGTTTGAAATTGATTTCTCCGATGTCGAAGGCTTTGTTCATGATGCAGACAAGCTTGAGTTGGCTTTTCAGGCTGTGGAGTACTCGACGATGAACAAACATGCGTTGGAATTTGCGGAGAACTTGGAGTTCAAAACAGAAGTTGCGAGAAAAATTTATAGGGAATTGATGACGAGAAGAGATCCAAGATGGTGGAGATAAAGTTCATATGCGATAGAATGCTCGGAAAACTCGCTGTATGGCTTAGAATTTCGGGCTACGATACACTTTACGTTGGAGACTTCAAAATCGAGGACGAAGATGAGTTTCTGCTTCGAAACCACACGGACAGAGTTTTGCTCACAAAAGACAGAACTTTGTTTTTAAAGTCTAGAAAAGCTGGAAGACGTGCGTTCCTAATTAACTCGAACGACGTTGCCGATCAAATGAGGGAACTAAAAGATATTGGGGTAAGATTTCAGATAGTTATGGACAGGTGTAGCGTTTGCAACGAATTGCTTAGGAAGCCAAGTATCGAAGAAGCGTTGGCTGTAATTCGAGAACAAAAGCTCGGCGAGGATTTGCTTGAGAAATACGAGCTTTGGTATTGTGAAAAGTGCAAAAAACTCTACTGGATGGGGAGTCACTGGGTTAACATGGTTAGATTTCTGAAAAAGCTTGAAGACTGAGACCGCAAAATATTTCTTCAAATCCTATTTACTTGCAAAAAAGCGGGGGTTGCCGAGTGGCCAAAGGCGGTGGACTCAAGATCCACTCCCGTAGGGGTTCGAGGGTTCAAATCCCTCCCCCCGCATAATTTGCCTTAGGCGCATGAACAACAAAAGAGAAGAACAAAAAAGAAATAAAAGACGCTATTTCTTCTTTTTCATCTCTTCTTCCTTCAAAACTCTTCGCAACACCTTTCCAACTGCAGATTTCGGCAATTCATCACGGAACTCGATTATCTTCGGAACTTTGTAGGCAGCAAGCCTTTCCTTGCAGAACTTTATTATCTCGTCCTCGCTCACTTTTCCTTTGTACTCGGGCTTCAGCGCGATGAAGG
>Ga0209080_1001216_pt1 | contig 13366 bp, 20 predicted proteins | sample JNZ110809AmetaG_FD_184123 | JGI IMG/M metagenome (GOLD analysis project Ga0209080, IMG submission 184123) | Hot spring microbial communities from Jinze hot spring, China to study Microbial Dark Matter (Phase II) - JNZ 110809A (SPAdes) (version 3) ...
GCCATTGCGGGTGGAGGCCGCTTTTAGCCATTAAATCGACGAGTCCAGCGTAGTCTAGGAGTCCCCAGCGGAGCATCCAGCGTTGTTCAATGGCTGTTGGAAGGCGGAAGCTGAGTTCGAACATGATCTGCTGGTCGCTTTTCTTGTGGCCTGGCCAGGGATCCGGCCTGTAGTCGTGTTTGAGGATGTAGCGCCAATATTCGTCTGCGTCTATTATGCCCCGCCAGAAGGCTTCGCGTACGTTTTCGAAGCTTGGCAGCTGCCAGTGGGCTGTCCAGTAGCAGTCTACCCAGTAGTCGGACAGCCCCTGTTTGCCGGCCCATTTACGCATTTCTGCCAGCTGTTCTTCAGGCGTGGCGACTGGATAGGCTTCTCTGACGGCGAAGCGGATTAGGTCGCTTATCGATGGTATGACGTATGACAGCTCTATGTAGCCCTGTATTAGGCGGTCGTTGTATCCGTGTCTTGCGCATATGTCCATGAACTCCTCGCGTGTTATGGAGCCTCGCCACATCATTCGCATGGCTGTTTCAATGTCTATTAGGCCTGTGCGGAAAGCTTTAGCCCAGAACTGGCGGCTTGGCTGTTCGATGGCCGTGTATATGAGTGTGCCTACGGTTGCGGTTGTGATAAGCCTCGGGTCGAATAGGCGGTTTATGAAGCGGCCTAGGCTTCGCCATGATATGCCGGTTCCAACTACATGTGTTCCCGCAGCATCTGCTATGGCTGAAGCTGCGCCTCCTGTAAGCATGTATGGCACGGCGATTGCGAAGGCGAACTGCCATTCTCCCTGCATTAGGGCTTGGCTTGCCGTTGTGCAGAGGCTGACTAGGCTGTTCCAGAAGCTGTTCCAAATTTCTGTTAAGCGGTCCCAAACCCATTTTATTGCTCCCATGATGGCTTCGTAGACTTCCATGCCAAGCCAGGTGAAGAATTCGACTGCGCGGCGTCCAACGTCGCTTATGATGGTGGTTATGTAGCTTATGGCCGACTGGAAGGCGGCTGCTATGGCTTCAGGTATGGCTGCCAAGGCTCGGCTTATGGCTTCAAGGGCTCCGCTGACCGTTTCAACCAGGTAGTTCCAAACTCGGCGGACTGCTTCGCCTATCCAGTTCACGGCGCTTGATATGGCGTTGTAAAGCCAGCCTCCAGCCTGAGCTGCAAGCTGCAAGCCTGCCAGGATTAGGTCGCGGGCCCTTTCAGCGATCCACGTTAAACCGCTTAACGCCGCCTCTAGGCCGGGCTGAACTATGCTGTTCCAGAACCATGTTAGGGCGTCACGTATAGGCGTCACTATGGCGTCTACGATTTGGCCTATTATGTCGGTCCAGCCGTGAACCTCGCTTATGCGGCCCTCCCAATAGGCGACAAGCTCATTTTTTAAAATGACTTCTGGACGCAGGTCCTGGATCAGCCAGTTTACGCTGTACTGTTCATGCCAGAGGCGAACCTGCAGATAGGTGAGCTTGCGTCTGGCTTCCTGAGATGGCAGCTCCACAACGCGGTACACGCCTATCGCCTAGAAGGTTAACTCTTTGCCAACCAGACGGGCTCTTTCAGCTTCTTGGGCTTTAATTGCTTCGGCAATTAGCGTAAGCTGTTCAGCCTCACTTTTGCCTTCAAGGTTTTCGTATGGAATAGTGATTACGCGGACGCGCATAGCCTCGTCTTGATAGGTTACAACAGCATCCTTCTTGCCTAGGCGTCCAGCCTCAGCGCTTGGAATAACCGTGACGTCGACAATTTTAACCCGACGCGCAGCAGCCATCAAACCACCACCATGCAAAGGCTTCAAGGTTCCTTATTACTTTTATGAAGCTTGAAGGGTTTGTGTGAATTTCATAATTACTTAGATAGAGTAGTACACATTAGCATTTTGGAGCTTACACTACTCTACACAGGATTCACATAATATAATTATATAAATAATAGTTATACACATACTGTTAGCGGGGTGTGCGTCTATGCCGAGGTATTCATTAATATTGAGAAATGAGACTTATGTCATGTTATGGCAGGAAGCCATGCGTAGGCGGATGAGTTTGGGTAAACTGATAAACCAAATACTGGACGAATACGTGAAAAGCCTAGGAGGTAAACCTCCAGCCCAACCAATATGCATAGTCTGCGGTGCAAAAGCCACATTTCAAGTCCATGGGAAAGGACAGCAGATCTTCTTCGTTTGTTCAAACCATAAAGATTTGGCTAAAAACTTGGATGGCTACCGTGAGCTTTAAGCCGGCGAAGTTTACGAGGTTGTCTAAGCTGCTTGTTTAAGCCTTTCTTTATTTGGCTTAGCGTGTGGATTACGCGTAGTTGGTTACACGCCTCATTAGGCCAGCGTTTAATCATTCGGCAAACTTTGTATTCTACGCCTTTTTGTGTTTTGCGTTTGCTCTGCCAGTAGCACCGCCCTTCATAGGCGCAGTAAAGGATGACCATGTTAGTTTCCGTCAGTTAAGTCTGTTAACGTCTTTTGTTTCAGTAAGTCTTGAAGCTGGACAGGACCATGATCCCAGAAGGCGTATCTTCCCCATTTTCGCCTTTGGGAGTCGAGATCCAGAAACTTTTGGAAGAGTTCAGGGTAATTTGCCTTGATTTTCATCAGCTCCCTTCGATTAGTGTAGGCTCCGCATAGGCATGTTTCTTTCAAGCCTATCTTATACCAGGGCGGATCTGGAAGGCCGTGTTCCTTAATATATTGTCTAACCATTCCCTTGGTCCAGTTTCTAATCGGCAGATAAACCCAGCTTCTAGTCTGCCTCTGATAATAAACCACAGGTTTAACCTTGCGGCTTTTCCTCTTCTCGTCAGCCCTGAAGCCTAAAGCTGAAGCCCTTTGAGGCTTCAAAGTCTTCAAAAAGTCGAAGATGGGCTGAAGCTTCAAGATCTTACAGCACCAGCGCCTCTTAATGCCTGGAGTCCCGTAACGGGCGCTGTAAGCCCAGTAATCCGTTTTAGGCTTAAGCACCTTCAAGTTCCAGCCAAATCTGGAGGCTACAGAATCAATAAAGCTTAAGGCGTCTGGAAGCATAACGCCTGTATCCACGAAAACAACGTACCTTTCAACATCCATGTTTTCCAGCCTTGACAAAACGTAATGCGTCATCGCCAAACTTGAACGGCCACCTGACCAACAACAAACCAAACTCTTAATAGCGTACTCTTGGACAAAAACGACAGGATCCATCTTTTCTATCTCCATGTCTGTTTCAAATTGTTATGTTGAAAATTCTGTCCGATTGGACACAAATTCAAATCACCCGCGTTTTTTACGGCCTACGGTTGATCCGTTCTTATAGGCGCAGTACAGGATCACTGTTTTTCCCTCAGCTTGCATGTTGCGGCTCGCTTTAAGCTCTGGTTCGCTGGATGGCATGGCTCGCTTAAACTTTTGGTTCGCTTTATCGTCTGGCTCGCTTTGCCTCTTGGTTCGCTACACCCAGTGGCTCGCTAAGCGTTTTGGTTCGCTACGTCCAATGGCTCGCTCCAATTGATGGTTCGCTGGAAGTTTTGGCTCGCTGAAACCTCTGGTTCACTATTCAATGTGGCTCGCTGCCCTAACTGGTTCGCTACCACCGCTGGCTCGCTCCTATGGCTGGTTCACTTTGCTGAATGGCTCGCTTGTTACTCTGGTTCGCTAGACATCGTGGCTCGCTCAACTTCATGGTTCACCATGTTTTTTGGCTCGCTATGGAGGTGGAATGTAGCCCCTATGCGTTTTAAGGTTGCTTGTGTCCAGCCCTTCAGCTTCACGCATTATTTGAAGCGCGTGGCTTAAAATAAGCTTTGTTAGCCAGCGCTTCGCGCGGTTGTCAATATGTGCCCTGCATGGAGGCTTCTTAGGAGCCCGCCTCAGCCTGCTTGCTTTAGCCTTAAGCCTTCGCATACATTCCTCGTATTCTGGGCACTCCTCAGGGTGCTCGATGAACCTGCCCATCCTCTGCATATAGTACTCCTTCTTCTTCTGATACAGCGGCGTATAATACTCGTCGCGGGCCATAAGGACATTTCGTGTTATTAACCACGCCCGTCCCTTAGCTTCAGGGTTGAAGCTTGCCCTTTTCCCGGACCTCAGTTTGGACTCGGGCGTAAGCCCAAAGTAGGCCCAAACCTTGCCGGCGCTGGCGGCCTCATGCGGGTTTATGAAGCCCAGAAACGTCATGGCTGCTACGGGGCCCAAGCCCTTAACCTTCTCGCAGTACTGCCATATCGGATGCCCCTTCAATAGCGCCTTAACCTGTTCAAGCCAGCTTTTCTCCTCGCTGAGCAGGCGGGAGTGAAGCGCTGAAAGCAGCCTGTAGGCTTCAACGTCTTCAGGCAGGCTGGTTAGCCTGCGCATTCGCGCTTCAACAGCCATCCTCAAGTGTTGGAGGTCCAGGTACACCCTTGCGAGGAGGGGGTAGTTCACGCTTGAGCTGACCTGCCCCATGTTTCAGCCCCCCCTTCCTGTCCTTTTTAATCTTCCAGCAACACTTTAGTTGTTAGCGTTCCGCCACAGTAGGGACACTTCTTTCTCAGTTTTTTGCTTTTTATGATGCGTCCGCATTTAATACAGAATCTAACCTGCGCAGCTTTAGGTTCAGACAGGGCCGTTCAGATCACCCGCGTTTTTTACGGCCCACGGTTGATCCGTTCTTATAAGTCCAGTAGAAGTAGCCTTCGCGTGTCAGCTTACCCTTGTGGGCTGCTAAATCCTTAAGCATGGCCTTAAACTCCGGATTGTCGCGGTCCTCGCTTTTCTCAAAGGTGCCTGAAGGCCCCTGGACGGTTTCCCACTTGATCTTTGAAGGATCCCATAGGCCGGCCCTCTCCTTCAATCTTTGCTTAGCCGCTGTTATGCCGGCTTCTAAGGCGTTTAGGAAGTCGCTGAAGGCCTCGGCTAAAACGTCTTCGCCGCTCATTTCGCTTCTTCCTTCTGGTTTATGTAGTCGCGGAGAGAATCAACTGCGTCCTTCAGGATCTCCCAGACTGTCCACGAGAAAACGGCGACTTCGCCTGGACTTTCCGGATCCGGGTCGATGATTACGCCTTCCTTGTCAACCGTCACCTTATACCCTTTAATCCTAAACGAGAACTCCAGAATCCGCTTCTCCTCCTCTTCGCTCATCATGGACCACCCTACTTTGCCCCGTAGCCTTGGCTTATCAGCCACTCGCGTACTATTTGTCGTAGAAGCTGGCTTGGTTGAACTTTGCGTTTTCTAGCTTCAGCCAGCAGGTCCTCAGTTTCCTTAACGCTCAAGTACAGGTTTATAGTGGGCATGGAATATGCCACCCCTGAAGGCCAAGCCAAATCCACCATATGAAAAGCGCGGCTATGGCCAATATGCCTATCCCAACTTTAACCCAGTTCACACCTGCTACCTCCAAGTGTAATATGCAATACTTAATATATAAGCTTTACTAATCTTGTATGTTTAGGCTCAGCCCAGAAGGCTCATCGGGGAGAAAGGAGAGAAAGGAGATTGGCCAGGGGGCTTCATCGCCGAATGTAAGTGGAAGCTCCGCCCATAAAAGGCTTTTCATTTGTGGGCTGAACTGAAAAAACGGGGAAGCGTTTTCGAGGAGAAAAACCGGCGTCCGCCTACCCTTTCTTCTGTGCTGACGCTGTGTCTATAAGCTTCTGCAGTAAAACAGTTATAGCCAAAGGTTCAAGGCTTGAAGTGTAAATGTCAAACGTTAAGCCGCTGACGTTAAGCCCTAAACTTGCAAGCGTTGCAATTGCAACAGTTCTCAGGAACTTGCGCCAGTTGAAGCTTTCAGTCTGAGCTGAATACCCTAGAAACGCATAAATGACGCCTGCCGCCACACCTATCAATATGTTTACCAAGTCCATGCCTATACCACAAGTGCAAACTATTTTAGACTTTTATAAACCTTGCTCCATAGAAACCCGCCTAAAGCAATTAGGCAGCTGCCAATTGTAATCAGTAAATTGCCGACGTCAGCATTATAAACAACCTCAACTAATATCCCGGCCAGCACAACTCCAATACCGAAAGCCTCAACTGAAACAGCAACCTTCCAAAGCTTCATGCTAGGCACCTTTCAGCTTATAACTTTCTCAACCATCTCTTCGGTAATCTTCTCCTTGATAAGCTCTCGTACAACCTTCTTGCATTTTGGGCAAAGCCTCTCGTAGATTTCTTTAACGCTTAACTGGACGCTTAAACCAGCCTGAGCCATAATTTCACCTCCATTTCAGCTTATACGCCTGTAATTCACGTATGCCAGTATGCCCTGCAACGTGTCAAGGTTGTGCCAGCCTCGGAGCTCAAACTTTCTTTTGAACTCGTATGGAATAGTGATTAAAGCGTAATTCGTGGCAGTTGCAGAATATTTCAGAAGCGAGTAGGCTGGAGTGCTTGCGGTGAAACCCCAGTTATAAAGGTCCTCGGGGACAATTTTTTGAACGTAAACGTCGTCAACGTAGATGCGCAGTTCAACCGCAGGATGGGTTGTGGCAAACCTTACAGCGTCAACGATTCCGGCTCCATGCAACGTTAACAGCACAGCTTCAACGCCCTTTGAAATCGCAGTCAATTCGCCTGCAGCGCAAGAACTTGCGTTTGGAACCCTAACCGTATTCAACGTTCCAGTTACAGGCAGGTCGCCTACGGTTTCACCTGTCAACATCACCTTAATCCATAAACGGGCTGGGCCGGCCATCCATTCAGCCCTGTCCGTTGAGCCGTAAGCGTCGAATGGAGCGCCCAGATCAACGCCTATGCGCCCGTAAGCATCGCTGTCGCTTTCAACCCAGATGAAAAGCGAATCATAGTTCCACATTCGCTTGACGTAGGCTAGACGCCAGTCCTCGCTTGAACCGGCGGGTAAAGGAAGCGTTACAGCGTAAACGTCGCCCATTCCCGGCGCAACCGTGAAATGCACGGTTAAAACGTGTTCGACAGCGTCCAAGTTGTCGCAGTAAACCTGAACATTTGAAATGAAGCCCCTGCACCCGCGTGGAAAGAATTTGCCCCTAGCGTAGGTTTTGTTGCCGTCCACCATTATAGGCGTTTCACCGTTATTCTCTAAAACGCTTCGTCTTTCAATGTATGCTCCCTGCGTAAGCTTGTCAATGACTATGTTTGCTCCGCTGCTTGTTTTTATGTTGATGTCGACGGCTTGGCTTACAATGTTAACGTTGAAGGTGACTGCGCTTGACTGTATACTTACAGGCAAGGTTACAGCTGTGGACTGTATAGCAACGTCAAGCGTGACAGCTGAAGCTGCTATATTGACGTTCAGGTTTCCAACAGTCTGAGCCTTAATATCAACGGCTAAAGTCGTAATAGTCTGTGCTACAATATTGATTGGCAACGTAACGCTGCTTACAATGTCGGTGTCAACGTGTTCGCCGACAGCCGTTTTAACGTTGACTGTAACGCTCTGACTGAGGATGTTAACGTTTAAAGTTGCTGCACATGCAACAATATTTACGCTTAAAGTCGAAAGAGATTGGGCGGATATATCAACCTTTAAAGCTGGAATTGTCTGAGCCTTAATGTCGACGGCTAAGCTTTCAATGGTCATAGCTTTAATGGTGACTGGGTAGGTGAAGTCTGGAAAGCCGGCAGGGTCATGTTTACGTGTTACGCTTACGCTTTCCATGTTCAAACCATCCCATTCTAAACTATGCCTATTAAAGCTTTAAGCACAGCCAAGAAGTCTGAAAGCACCTTCCACATCTGTACTTCTTCAACTGTTTCAGCTACTTCGGCAAGCATGTAGAACGTGTGTGGATTAGTGTCGTCTTCGTTCCACCCTTTAAACGTTAACGTGCACCTGCTTTCTGGAAGGGGCCAGTTCAGGTCTAGGCGCAGGTACTGGTTGTCGCCTTTAAGCCATGTTCCCCGCTCAGCTGGAAAAATTTGCGCTTGTCCATAATATACTGCTAGGCGGGCTAAGCCGCAGTGTCCAGGCGGAATAAGCACGTGTAGACGGCTGAGCATGGCTCCTTCAACTGTCAGTTCGGCGGATACGGGTGAGTCTTCAGGAGTGTTAGGCGGAACAGTCAGGTCAAGCGGGTAATGTTTAGTCAACTGGGCTGGACCCCCGCAACCCTTGGTGTTGCGTGACCTGCCATATAGTAAACCTCCGGCACATTAGGGTTTTTCACGCTATACATGTTGTGGTGAAAGCTGCCATAAGACTCCACGCTCCACTACCACTCTATGTTATGCATACTAAACCATCCATGTATGCTATTTTTGCTACAGGTGGCGGTGGGACAGGGTAAAGCCAGTCTAAACGCCAGCTGAAGTGCAGGTAGCCGGCTTTTGCGTTCAACGTGTTAACGTTTAAACATATTAAGTCGCCTTCAGCAATAGTTTCGTCGTGAATGTCTTTAAATGTTCCTGTTGTACCGGCTGGAACTGTTACCTTGTATATTGCCACGCCGTTCCTTAAAACTGCGATGGTGCAATCCGCATCAGTTGTGTTTAAAGGTGCAACTTTAACGGTTAAGCCTTTCAATACTCCTGCTGGGAAAAGTGTTTCCGCATAGCTTCTGTCACCGTAAGGGAAGTCATCGCCTACTGCATAGTAACGGTTGTAGGCGTAGGGTTGACTGCGTTTCCAGCATCCAAGCGGGTAACGTCCCATCCCATCGCCAGCCTAGGCTGAAACGAAATCCACACGGTAGGTGAACGCCATGCTGCCCGTTGTTCCACCCGCAACAACTTTAAGGCAGACTAGGTCGTCTTCAGCGAGGGTTACGTCGCTTGCCACGCTGAAGTTTCCAGTTACACCCGCAGGCACAGTTATCGAAAGCGGTGTGGCAGCATCGTTTTTCATAACCGTTATAGTTGTGTCAGCGTCTAAAGTGTTGCTTTGAACCCGCACCACAAGCTTTTTGAGGGTTCCAGCTGGAAACTTTGTGTCCGCATCCGCCAGCGATACTTGAAATGTTGCTTCGCCTAAAGCATAATACCTTGTCGTGTTATACGGTACAGCAATACGGTACAGGCCTAAAGGCACAACTTCAGACATTGCGGTTTTAAACCTCCACCACGCATATCCAGCCTCTAACAGATGTTGCGCCGGACGCATACACCTGTACAGCCTCGTCGGCTGTGCCTGTAGGCGGATACAAGCCTATAAGGTTCATGGCGCAAACGCCTTTAGCGGGCAAAGCAGCTACAACGTTTCCGCTTACAGCGAAACGCAGAACCGCCTCAACGTCCGCCGTGCCTTCCATGAAGAACCCTATTATCTGGGCTTTTTTGCCTGTGCTCGGCGTGTAAACGGTTTGGGTTCCGGCGGCTGTAAATGTTAGGTTGAAGTGGACAACGTTGCCCTGCCTGAAAACGTCAACTGGATGGGGGTTGAACAGGTTGTCAATGTTCCACGTTCCAGCCTTGTAGGCGTCTACGCTTCCAATCTTGTTTGTGCCTTCTGGCAGGGCGTCTACGAGGCTTGTTCTAAGCTTGTCCGTGCCTACGCTTGCCAAGGCGTTTTTGATGGCTGTTAAAGTTGCTTCTGAGGCGCGTGTGCTTAAAGCCACGTCAAGGTTCGGCGGGTTAGGTGTAGCCTGTGGAACAGTTTTCAAAAAGTTGTTTACGTCGAATTGAAGCTTGTCTGTTTGAGCTTTAATTCCGGCGAGGGTTGCTTCTTTTGCTAAACCCACGTTGTCGTATCGTATGTCGACGCGTTTGCTGTAAACTCCAGCTTCAGATTCAACGTCTGTGCGGGTTAAGCTTGTTTCGCTTGCCCTTGTGCTTAATGGGACGTCCAAGTTTGGCGGGTTGGCAAGTGATAGGACGTCAACTTGTACGTGGCGGTCTGCATCGACAAGCGCCCTTGTGGGAACGTCTGCCGCGTTGCTGAACCCTTTTTCAGTTACTGTGACGCTTACAGGAGGCATTGATAAAATGTCTGCTTGAACATGGCGGTCTGCATCTACTAAAGCCCTTTTAGGCACGTCGTTTATGTCTGAAAAGCTTGGTGGAGCTTCAACGCTTATGGGTGGAAAGCGTGTTAGGCGTGTTTCTCTATTGGCTGTTAGCCTTGCTTTAGCTAGGGCTTCAGCTGTTTGGGTTGAGGCTTCCCTGAAGCTTTGAACTGCCTCTTTAAGTTCGCCTATAAGCTTTTCGATTTCGCCTTCTAACAGCTGTGTTAGGCGGGCTATGGCTAGCCAAAGCCTTTCAGCCTCAGCGTTCATGTTGACTGTCACGCATTCAACGTTGCACCGTTACTTTTCAGGCGCCACTTGGTATTCGACTAGAAGCTTAAGCGTGTAGCCTGGCTGAGCCGTGTTCGATAAGTATAGGCGGCTTATGTCCCATTTGAAGCTGTCGCCTGCAGCCACCTCGTCCTGGTTTAGCTCCAGGCTTGTTCCATCGTAGAAGACGAATTTAAGCGTGAAGTTTGCAGCGGGCTTGGCTAGGATGGTGACGGCTACTGCGTCAGCTGCTATTTGAACGTTTTCGCGGGCTTGCGCTAGGTCAAACGTGAGTTTTTCAACTTTGTGGGCGTAGCGGACGTATACTGCCATGTGCCATTCAGCCTTTTTTATGGCGCTGCGGCTCCCAGCATTCGTTTATTTGTTTACATCCCTCTTATGTCACGGTTCATGACACTCTAACGTTATCATTACGCCTATTGCGGTGCCTTCAAGGTTTTTCAGCGAGAAGGCGATCACCTGCTTTGCTGCCACTGGAATATTAAGTTCAGGGCTTATTTCTACATTTGGCCCTAGAACAGCTGCTGGTACAACTGGATGTGTGTAGACTGTTTCTTTAACTTTCAAGTAGAACGTTGATTTAGTGAACGCTGCTCCATCCTTACGTGCTAGGTATATGCGTTTGATTTTTATGTCCGTGTCTGGGTACCATGTGTCGTCGTATGTGGCTCCGTCCGCTAGGTTGTCCCTTTCAAAGTATTTGAAGTATTTGAAGCCTGGCATCGGTTTTCACTCTCGCTTTCAGCTTAGCAGGGTGACTTCGTCTAGAAGGTGGACTGTCACCGTTATACTTGTGCCTGTAGCTGGGCTTTTGGATGCTCCGCTAGCGTTTCGAGCCTTTATCGTGAGCCTTCTTCCTGGGTCAAGCACTATTGGCATGTTTTCTAGGCTGAAAAGTGTATGATAGACTGCGGTGTCGTATACGTAGTGCATGTTCCATAGGTCTATGCCTGGATCACCCATGGAAACGGCTAGGATGTCTAATGGTGCGCCCTGCTTGTAGAAGCGGAGGCTCCAGTCGCCTGGAGCGTGGGCCGCTGCCAAGTTCGCTATGTCGCCGTAGACAGCCCTGTTTATGACGTGTTTTTCTCCGGCTGGGGCTGTGAAGTCTATGACCGTGTTTTCCTCGTCAGCCGGCCACGCTGTGCCTGTTCCTTTGCTGAAGGTTCCGCTTAGAACTGACAGGTAGTGTTTGCCTTGTTCGCTGTATCGGCCAAGCAGGTCTGGCGTTAAAACTTCTCCTGGAGCAAGCTCTAAGATTTCGCCTTCAATGAACATTTTGCTTCCAGATGCGCCTGTGAACCCGAACTTTTTGGACGGCGGAACAACAATGAAAAGGGGGCCTAGTTCAACTGGGCCGTAATGGTCGTAGGCTGAAGGCTTTATGCGGGCAAGCTTGTCTATGATTGTTAGGCAGTTTACTCCTGCCACGCTGAAGGTTGCTGGTGTTGTGCTGTTTGTTCCAACCCGCCTGATAACGTAGGCTTTGTCGCTTTCAGCCTCGTATGTTACGCCCACATCTAGCGTCTTGCTTAATATATATTTTGCAGGCATGATTCTTCCTCTTTAAATTTTAGGCTATGGGCTTTAATGGAAATGTGGGTTTACCAGGTTGCCTTCAGCGCTTTCAAGCCTCTGAGGTTTTCCAGCATGCGGGCTTCCATGTCCGCGTCTGTAACTTTAGGCAAAGCGTCTATCTTTGAAAGGTGGCTTGTAAGCTTGGGATGCCAGGCGTCTACGAACTCGCGGACTTTGGCTTCACGTTTTGTCACGCCCTCTACAAGGCGTGGAGCAAACATGTGGGCGTAGCTGTTCCACTCGTCAGCCGTCACTTTGGCCAGCTTCTTTTTACGTGTTCCCTTGTCTATGGCCTCTTTAACCTTGGCTGCCCATCGCTCTTCAGCGTCTATGGCTGCCTTAATAGGGTCAGCTTTTGGAATGTCGATTTTAATTTCGTAGTTTCTCTGGCCGACAGCCTTCAGAGTGCCGAGTTGTTTCTCAACCCATTTGTCTGGAGGCAATATGCGGGTTATACTTACGGGCATTTTTTTACATCACCGTGAAGCATGGGGGAAAACGTTATATTATAATGGTTTCTGTTAATTAACAGAAGGTTATGCCAACCTTAAGCGTTTACTTTAAGGAGAACGTTTACTGGATGATTACGCGTTACGCAAACTTGTGGGAGGTTAGCCCCCAAAAAGCCGTGCAGATCATTGTTGAAAAGGGGCTTAAAGTCTTGGAAAAGGAGGAGAAGGCTTGGCGCAAAAGCGAAGATACACTCAGGTCCATGAAATGTACCTAGTTGAATGGTTGGGCCTAACTTATCCGCCTGGAACATGGCGTACAAACGTCCGTTTAGGCGACAAGCTTGTAGCGTTTCCAACAGAAGCCTTAACTGAAGAGGAGAGGCGCATGCGCATGCTTTTTGCAGCTTCAGCGGACGCCGTAGTACTACTGCCATCAGAAGTCCACTTAGTCGAGGCTATGGTCCGCCATGAACCCGGCGTAATGGAGGACCTCCTAGCCTACCGCGAGCTTTTCCCATACACAACAGGCTTTGAAGCCTACAAGGACCTGCCGACAAAGCTGCTGCTTGTGACACCGCTTGAACTGGGATGGAAAGGCAGGTTCTACGAGAAACACGGCATAAACATCGTCCACTACTCGCCAACATGGATACTTCAATACTTACACTCATACCCAAGAAAGGAGTGGAGAGGCAAACTAAGCGCGTTCTAGGCCATCCCACCCCGTGGTACACTTGAATTTTTGCTGTTCAGCGCCGATCCGAACCGAAAAAATTCGTGTGTGTGGGTGTGGGCGGTTTCTGGTGTCTGTTTTTTGGGAATGGGGTTTTTGTTTTTTTGAAAGGATTTTTTGTGAAGTTTTGTGGGTTTGAGTTATGTGTTTTGGTTGGCTTTTTTGGTGTTTGTAGGCGGCTTTTTCCTGGAGGTTTTCGGTTTGTGGTTTTGTTGGTGAGTGGCTGTTTTTCGGGTTTGAACTGGCGTTTTTATGGGTTTTTTGGGTGGTGTGGGGATGTACGGTTTATGCCACTGTCATATCCACATTACGCTGAAGTGGGCTTTTGGTCCTGGTATGTCGCGGTGTATTCGTATTGTTTTGCCTGGTTCAAATTGGGCTGTGAGCATGGCTGCTAGTTGGTGGACTAGGCGTG
>Ga0209080_1001226_pt1 | contig 13307 bp, 11 predicted proteins | sample JNZ110809AmetaG_FD_184123 | JGI IMG/M metagenome (GOLD analysis project Ga0209080, IMG submission 184123) | Hot spring microbial communities from Jinze hot spring, China to study Microbial Dark Matter (Phase II) - JNZ 110809A (SPAdes) (version 3) ...
AATTAATGCTCCAAGAGAGTTAAGCGACCTAAGCGACCAGTCAATGATGATTTGCATTAACCCTGAGTCCTTAAGGATGAAGAGTATGAGAAAGCATAGTAGTCCACCTACAGATAGGTGAAGCAATAGTTTCAAATCTATTTTTCTTACCCCTTCACTAAGTCCCATGCTTTATCACCAATGACTCAAGCATCTCCGATCTGAAAACCTCATATCTCTCCTCCCACACCCCCTCCATCCATGTATAGAAGATTATCTCGACCAACCCTTGATCCGCCAAGAAATAAACAACAATCCCAATAACATTGTACTGGGAGCCTCTCACAGTAACATTTTCCATTCGAAAGATTATATAGGTGGCATCATAGCCAGAAACCTTGAGGGTCCCATTCTCAAGGAATTGTAATGTGGCGTTCTGTGCCTCCTTACGAATCCTATCATAGAAGCTATTAACTGCAAAAGTTGCCATTAAGAGACCATTCCTCAGGTCGAGCCCTTGGAATACGGACTGTGCAAATCCTAAGCTTTTATAGTGGACTAGGCCGAAGAATGAATCGAGCTCCGTGTTAAACAAGTTAATTATGTAGAGACTTTCATTCTCCCATTTAGGTCGAACATACCAGTTCCTAGGAAACTTAAGCCTAAGAAAATCCGTCTCAAACAATATGTGCTCTCCATCCTCGGATAAGTTCCTTGAGAGGGTGGAGTGAATTATTAGGTATCCTGCCAAGGGGAAGGCCACGACCAATATTATGAAGATTGTAAGCGGAGGGTGAAGCCCAAATATTTTACGCCTTATCCTCATTACGCTAATCCCAGCATACGCCCCTACTTATACCTAAATCTTCTCTCCAGATATGAGATATAAGGTTATTGTCCTTAGACAAGATTCCACCATGAGCTGATTATATGACATATGGCTTCTGTTGATGCTTTTGTATCCACCCTTATATTTTACTCAGATTCCTTGCACACATCTTACATAGCCCATGGTGGAAGCGGCATCTTGTGCATATCTTTCTTCCGCATCTTCTACATATGCTGGTTGAGATTATTCTTCCACAGATCTCGCAGAGAACCATCTTTTCAGCCACTTTTCCTTTCACTGGAAGACTTATACTTGGATGCCAATTCAACGATTCTCCTAGCCAGTTCAGCGGCATCCTTACCAAAAACCACTATCATTGGTTCCTTTCCAAAATCGCCCATATGATATATGACGTCCGGCACCTCACCTATCCTAGATATTGCCTGCCTAACCCCCCAAGGTATTGTCATCCCCTCAACACGCTTGACCTCATCCGGCTCCTCCCTCCTATCATAGAATGATATCTTCATACCCATGTCCCTAAGCATACTAAGAATCTCCTCAGAGAATCTTATGTTGATTGCCGCCCTCTTTCCCGGGTCATGTTTAACAATCTCAAGTAGGTATCTGGCTAGATGGCTTGATCCCCCGAAATCTGGGCATGAAGACGCCTTGACTCCACTGAATACCCTCATTAGCCTTCCTGGTATGGCCGCTACATCGCTAGTGTTTTCTGGATGGGGTAGTGCCATGGCAATGTTTATTCCAACCTCTGGCGCCAGATCCGCAACCTCAGGAGATAACTCAAGGATTCTTTTAGCTTCCTCAACACTCTTTAGGACTTTATATTTGGCGGCCTCACGGTATAGGTGGGCCATGGGATTAACTGGTCCAGCTCCCTTACCAATCTTGAGGCCAAACTTTATTGCTTTTGTAATGAATTCCTTGGCGTGCTCAACAGCTGAAGGTATATTCTCTCCCCTAGCTAGGAAAGCCGCTATGGCCGCTGAGAAGCTACATCCGGTTCCATGGGTTGTCTCGGCATCCAGTCTCCTCGCCCTAAAAATCCTATGCTCACCCCTATAGTAGAGTATATCGACAGCCTCCCCGCCGATTTCTAGATGCCCACCCTTAACCACAACTGCCTCTGGGCCCATTGAGCATATCTCTTCAGCGGCCTTTTTTGCGTCTTCTAGGCTCCCAATCCTCTTATTAATGAGCCTCTCAGCCTCAAATCTATTTGGGGTTACGACTGCCGCTAGGGGTAGTAGGTGCCTCTTTAGTGCCTCCTCAGCCTCCGGCTTTAGCAATAGTGCACCTGACTTCGCAACCATGACCGGGTCAACAACCAGAGGAAAGCCGTATTTCGACACCTCCTCGGAGACGGCTCTAATAATCTCCTCCGTATATAACATTCCGGTCTTTCCAGCATCTATCCCCATATCTTCAGCCACCTGCCTAATTTGCTCCCTAACAATCTCCGGTTTAACGCATTCTACTGCTGTCACAGAGTAGGTGTTTTGGGCGGTTACACATGTTATCGCTGTTGTGCCATGAACCCCTAGAGCCGCGAAGGTCTTTAGATCGGCTTGTATCCCGGCGCCCCCACCGGAGTCGCTACCGGCAATAGTGATCGCAACGGGAATTTTTCCATCTTCTCCAATAAATTTGAACATTTAATTTAGCCCCTAAACTGCGGATGGACATTAATTAGATGGGAGGGAGAAATATTTAGGCTATTCGTCAGCGCAGATCCGGTGGCCCACTATAGGCAGTGAGACTTTAGGGAATCCCTCAATATTTTTATGGCGCAGTATTCTGAGCACATGGAGCATGTCTCAGGACTCTTAAGCTTTATCCTTCCACGGATGCTTTTCGCTCTCTCCGGATCTATCGCGTTCTCTATCTGGCGCCTCCAGTCTAGGCTTGCCCTAGCCCTCGCCATCTCAAGATCTTTCGCTGCGGCTTTATCACCTAACCTCACGATATCGGCTGCGTGGGCCGCTATTCTAGCGGCTATAACACCTTCTCTAACATCATCAAGCGATGGAAGCCCAAGATGCTCCGCTGGAGTTACATAGCAGAGGAAGTCTGCGCCGGCCAGTCCGGCTAGTGCGCCGCCTATCGCGCCTACTATATGATCGTATCCTGGGGCTATGTCGGTCACTATCGGCCCTAGAACATAGAATGGTGCATCTTTACAGATTGCCTTTGCAAGCCTAACGTTCGCCTCAACATGGTTTAGTGGTATATGTCCGGGCCCTTCAACCATCGCCTGCACTCCATATTCTCTTGCCCTCTCAACGAGCCTACCTATCACCAGTAGCTCCTGAACTTGATAGTAGTCTGTTGAGTCAAATATGCATCCGGGCCTTAATCCATCGCCTAGGCTTAGGGCGAAATCATATTTTGCAGCCATCTCGAGCAGATAATCATAGTTTTTGTATAGGGGGTTCTCCTCACCGTTATGAAGTATCCATGCTGCTAGGAACGTTCCACCCCTACTAACTATGCCCATTAGGCGTGGTCTCCTCGCGAGGTTATTCACAATCTCCTTCGTAACTCCACAGTGAATCGTCATAAAGTCCACACCATCTTTAGCATGCTTCTCTATAATGTTGAATATATCGTCTTCAGTCATATGGACTATTGAACCCCTCTTCCTAGCAGCCTCTATAGCGGCCTGATAGATTGGAACAGTTCCAACCGGAACATTAATTGCCTTAATTATTGCCCTCCTAACCTCATCTAGGTCTCCGCCCGTGCTTAGATCCATTACTGTATCGGCACCATATTTAACGGCCACCCTAGCCTTCTCAACCTCAAGATTTACATCACATATATCAATGCTCGTCCCAACGTTCGCGTTAACCTTTATCCTTAACCCCTTCCCAATCCCAAGCGGACGGATGTTCTCGCGTAGAATATTTCTGGCTATTATAACCGTTCCCTCAGCAACCCGTCTGCGTATATTCTGTGGCGACTCACCCTCATCCATTGCGACTATCCGCATCTCATCAGTCTCTCGCCCTTCCCTAGCAGCTCTCATCTGAGTGGACATATATGCTGCACGCACCAACCCAGAAATAATCATAAGCCATAATATTTATCTTCCTATAAATCAGCCACGCTGAGAGATTATTTAAGCGAATTTTAACGTAAAGTTCTTATTTCCGTCCAGCCTATTATCGTAAAATCCCTTAACTCTAAATGGGTTGAAGGGGATTGCCAGTAAAATTCATTAAAATTGAAGATGGAAAATCATTCCTCTTGGAACGGATAATGTATACTAGGCGTTACACCTTATCGCTTAATAGGGAACTTTGCGTGGGCTGCGAACTTTGTAGGGCAGCGTGCCCGAAGGAGGCAATAAAAGTTGTTAAGCCCTCTGATCTTGCAGATCTTGAGGAGCCGCCTAAAAGAATCACTGTTACCGTTTTGGAAGACAAGTGTAACTTCTGCGGTATATGTAGTGAGATATGCGTCTTCGGAGCATTCAAGCAGAGCATAAATGATGAGGAAAATATACCAGTCTTAGCCAGCGAGAGCTTCCCAAAAATAATTCATGAGGTTAAGATTGACGAGAGCAAATGCCCACCAAACTGTAAAGTATGTGAGGAGGTGTGCCCACTCCACCTAATAAAGGTTAATTTTGAAGGTGGCAAGGTTAGGGTTGATGTTGATAGGGAGCGCTGCCCCGGATGTCGGATCTGCGAGGTTAAATGTCCCTATGATGCGATACATACGAGGAAAATCATTTCTGGATTGATAAAGATTAATAGTGAGTTGTGTCCAGAGGGCTGCAGTGAATGTGTTAAAGCATGCCCAATACCCAATGTTCTCTCAATCTCCAGCGATGGTAAAGTTAATGTTAACGACTTATTCTGCATTTATTGTGGTGCATGTAGGAACGCATGCCCGGTGGAGGGGGCCCTTGAGATTAGGAGGACAGCCATATATCATGCTCCGGTTAAGTCTGGGGCATGGAATAAAGCCCTAGAGAGACTTACCTCCACCGAGGATATGGCGAAGGAACTCCGCAGCAAATTGGCATCTAGAGCCTATGATTCCGTTAGGAGACTTCAGATGGGGGGTCGTGTTAGGAGATGAGTGAACCGAAACCTGAAGATATAAGAATAGGCGTATTCGTCTGCCACTGCGGTAAGAATATAGCTGGTGTAGTGGATGTTAAAGATGTTGTTGAATATGCCCGCACATTACCAAACGTTGTCTTCGCAATAGACAATAGGTATACCTGCTCAGACCCCGGCCAAGAGGAGATTAAGAGGGCAATAAAGGATTATAATCTTAACCGCGTTGTTGTTGCAGCCTGCTCGCCTAGAATGCATGAGTTTACGTTTAGGAGATGTGTTGCTGAGGCTGGGTTAAACCCATACTTATTCGAGATGGCAAATATTAGAGAGCACTGCTCATGGGCTCACCCAAGCCATCCTAAGGAGGCAACCGAGAAGGCTAAGGAATTGGTTAAGATGGCTGTTGCTAAGGCTAGGCTTCTAGCACCACTAGAGCCAATAAAGGTTCCGGTGACACCAACAGCCCTAGTGATAGGCGGGGGAATAGCCGGTATAAATGCGGCCCTAGACTTGGCTGAGATGGGCTTCAAAGTCTACTTGCTGGAGAAGAAGGAGAGTATAGGCGGGCACATGGCCCAACTGGACAAGACATTTCCAACGCTCGACTGCTCAATCTGTATTGAAGGTCCAAAGATGGTTGATGTTGCCCGCCACCCAAATATTGAAATAATCTCCTTCGCAGACCTAGTGAAGGTTGAGGGTTATATTGGTAACTTTAGGGTTGTTATTAGGAAGAATCCACGGTATGTTCTGGAGGATAAGTGTACTGGTTGCGGCGAGTGCTCACCGGTATGCCCAATAGAGTATCCTAACGATTGGGACATGAACTTAGGTGTTAGGAAGGCTATATCCGTTCCGTTTCCACAGGCTGTTCCACTCGTCTACAGGATAAACCGGGATTACTGTATTGAATGCTATAAGTGTGTTGATGCTTGTGGTCCACGCCAAGCAATAGACTTCGACCAGAAGCCTGAGGAGATAGAGCTTAAGGTCGGCGCAATAATTGTTGCAACCGGATACGATATTTACTTGCCTGAGGAGGGAAACCTCTACGGCTATGGTAAATATAGTAATGTTATAACGAGCTTGGAGTTTGAGAGGCTTATATTGGCAGCCGGTCCAACTGGCGGACATGTCGTTAGGGCTTCTGATGGCAAGAGACCTAGGGTTGTTGCATTCATCCAGTGCGTCGGCTCAAGGGATGTGAATAAGTATCCCTATTGCTCAAACTTCTGCTGCATGTATACACTTAAGCATACTATTCAGCTTAAGGAGCATTATGGAGACGATGTTGATGTTTACGTCTTCTACATGGATTTGCGTAGCCACTTTAAGGGGTATGAGGAGTTCTATCAGAGAGCCAGGGAGATGGGTGTGAATTTCATTAGGGGAAGGGTCTCGAAGATTGAGGAGGACCCGAAGACAAAGAACCTGATAATACACGCCGAGGACACTCTTCTAGGGGAGCCAATAGAGCTTGAAGCCGAGATGGTTGTTCTGGCAACAGCCGCCATACCAGCTAAGGGCTCCGAGGAGCTCGCTAGAATCCTAAACATAACTAGGGGCACGGATGGATTCTTCATGGAGAGCCACCCGAAACTTAAGCCGCTAGACACGCCGGTTGATGGAATATTCTTGGCTGGTGCATGTCAGGGGCCGAAGGACATACCATACAGCGTCGCTCAAGGCTGTGGAGCTGCTGCAAGAGCAGCGACAATACTTTCTAAGCCATCAGTAACTATTGAGCCTATAGTGTCCGTGGTTGATCCAGAGAAGTGCAGGAATACTAAGGTTAAGTGCGGCATATGTGCAATGAAGTGTCCATATGGTGCGATAAGAGCCGAGCCCGGCAAGCCAGCTCAGGTCATGGCGGCCATGTGCCACGGATGTGGAACATGCGTCGCCGAATGTCCGGTTGATGCTATAACCCAGATGCACTTTACGGATGCGCAGATACTGGCGCAGATAGATGCTGCCCTAGAGAATAATCCCGAGGATAAGATTTTGGGGATATGCTGTAACTGGTGTGCCTATGCTGGGGCGGATCTGGCTGGAACTAGCCGATTCGAGTATCCGCCTAACGTAAGGATTGTTAAGGTCATGTGCTCCGGACGTGTTGACAGGGACTTTATCCTCTATGCCTTCAAGAAGGGCGCCGGCATGGTGCTTGTTGGGGCATGCCACCCATACGACTGCCACTATATTGATGGAAATCTCAAGATGAAGGTGAGGATGGATGCTCTTGCAAGGGCCCTAGAGAAGTTCGGTTTAACACCCGACAGATTCAGGGTCGAGTATGTGTCGGCGGCTGAGGGCGTGAAGTTCGCCAACATAATCCGTGAGATGGCGGCTAAACTCAGGGAGATAGGGCGCGATAGGATAAGGGCTGAGAATGAGAAGCTGCGACCCCACATAGAGCGAATGCTGAAGGGGAAGTGAGATGTTGATGCTTTTGTATCCAATCGCGAAGAACTCGATCATGGACGAACTCTATGACCATTGACCGAAAAGGCCAATTGGCGCAGAGAAAACTCGCCAAAATTTGGGGCAGATTCACTATCCAAAAAGCGTTAGGGAATGATGCGCACAGCTACTGAGGCGCCGAAGCCGCCAACCAGAAGTTAGGAGACTTCGTGGGATCTGTAGTTTCTATTAGAGGGATGGCAAATTTGTCCCAAAAAATAATCTACTTGTAACTGGGCGTGGTGACCGTCTCTTCGCGCCATTATATTAGCAGTGGCATAATATTATGTTTGCTCCTTAAGCTCGCCTTCTACGCTCTTCGCCTCTTCTTTCCGTGGTGCCAGCGGCCTAGTTCTGTACATTTGTATCCCCTGCGCCGTTATTTTTGAGGCTATATATCCCAGAACAAATATTATGAGTATTGGAATGATGTAGGCAATTATACGTGTCGCTATTACCGCAATTCCTTGGATTAATGGATTTTCCTCCCCTCTAAATTCTGGCACTGGGATGAGCTCAGCGAATGCTGCCAGCTTACTTGGATCATAGAGGTACATGATGCCTGCATAGAATGTGAATGCCAGCAGAATTATACCAATCAAGAATACAGAGATTCCCATGAGTGGGCCAACTTTATCAACAAGGTTTCCTGAACTGCTCATGTTAGGCTGCCACCAACATTTCTAGCTTAGATTAGAATAGAGTATTTTTCGGTTGTTTTGGATTATAAGCTTTTCCAGTCTGCTGAATGAAAGTTGAGTTTTGCGTCAGATTAGCCATCTATTCCCGCCTAAATATCTCCTCATATTGTGGCACGACGTCAGCCATGAAGTCTCGCATCCCCTCCATGGTCTTATAGTGCCTAACCATCTCTAATATTACCTCGAAGGGTAGTGTGGCTATGTCAGCACCAACCTCAGCAACCTCCCTAACCTGCCTAGCATTTCTTATGCTTGAGGCTATAACCTTAGTCTTATACCCATAGTTCCTGTAGATTCTAACTATTTTTGCAACTAGATCTACTCCGCTCAATATACCATTATCCTGCGTTGCATTGATTATGGCCCCTATGTCTTGGCTCTTATATACCTCAGCAGCAGAGCCATACCTCGTTAGAATCTCATCTACTTTCGCCTCCCTCACTTTGCTGAGTAGGTTGTGGTCGAAGTAGTCTCCCTTCTTGAAGTCGATCCCGATCCTCATGCCCATCTTAGCCCGTATATAATCATCAACCCTGCCAGCGAAGGGACTCACGTATGTTGCTCCGGCCTTAGCTGCGAGGATCGCTTGCTCGGGGCTCATGACCAATGTGCAATTTACCGGTATTCCCTCCCTACTCAGCGCCCTTATGGCCTTTAGGCCATCAAAGTCTAAGCCATCGTTTCCTAGGCTTGGGTTAACCGGTATCTTGATTACAACCTCGCCATATGGGCTGAACTTCCTATATAGTAGCCTAGCCTGATTAACCATCTCCTCGGCTTTTAGGGCGATAACCTCTAGGCTAACCGGTCCCGGAACCATTTTCAGAATCTCCTTGATATAGTCTTCCATGGTTATCTTTCCATTTCTCCTATCAACGGCCTTTTTGATCAGCGATGGATTTGTTGTTGCACCATCAATAATGCCCCACTCACATGCCTGCTTAATCTCCTCTATCTCAGCCGAATCAATAAATATCATCAAGATAAACCACCTCCAATAAAATGTAATGGATTAAGCTAAATATTATTGTTTTAGGGCTGGTATACCTATCTGCCTCATGATCTCCATAAGCTCATTTGGGGTTGGCTTCCTAGGATAATTATATATCGGCCCCCTAGGATCCTCATTATAGTATGGCCTGTTGCAGCCCGGGCACCCTGAGGTTAGGAATGGTTCACCCGACATAATTATTCTCTCTAGGCTCTCCCTTTGGAGTCCAAAGCCTACTAGCCGCCCACCCTTAAATTCCATATCCTCATAGCGCTTTATTCCGCGTGTTATTAGGTAATGGGCTAGCTGAGCCCTTCTATAATAGTCTATTGGGGGCCTTGATTTATCAGCCATTTTAGTTCCGGGTATCGGGGTGAATGCGAAGAGCGCTGGGAAGACACCTAAATCCATGCACCTCTGTATTGTGGCTACTAGATCCTCTTCGCTCTCACCCAGCCCAACTATTAGGTGTGTTGTGACGTTTCCCCGCCCGAAGACCTCAACCGCTATTCTTAGTGCATTGATGTGGGTGCTCCATCTGTATGGGCCGCCCACTAGCTCACCCTTAACCCTAGAAAAGATATCTTCCGTCGCGGCGTCTAGGGCTATGCTAACCCTCTCAACGCCAACCATATATAGCTCGGTCATATCTTCACGGTTAAGGGGTTGGCATGAGACCGATATTGGAACATCCGCCGTGGAGCGGATTCTGCTGGCTAAATAGGCTACATTCCTATGAACACCCGGATAATTTAGCGCTTGGATGCACACGCGCTTAATCCTGCCATCCCCAAATGCCCTTTTTATACAACTTAAAACATCCTCTAGCTTGAAGTCCGGCCATATAACTCTTGAGAGCATATCGGTTCTTGCAGTGCTCTCTCTGGCCTGCGGGCAGAAAGCACAGTTGGCTGAGCAACGTCCCTCCCTATATGTAAGCAGATATATAGTTGTTGGTTCAGCGCTAACCACGCCCCTAACTAAGCCTAAAACTATGGCTGAGCCTATTGAGACCCTAACCTTCTCGGGGCCGCTCTCCAATGGCGCCGGTCTCCCTCTATTGCCGCTAGACCCGCAAAAATTATCTTTTGTATGGATTAAATTTAATTTTCGGGAAGTGATCGCATGTATATTGTTTTCTCAGAGAAGTGCCTAGAATATTGGATGCCGGGCCATCCCGAGTCCCCAGATAGGATTTACAGGGCATATAAGCTACTTAGGGATGCAGGCTTCCCATTCCTTGAGGCCGAGCCGTGCGGTGAGGAGGATCTGCTGCTAGCCCATAGCAAAGAGTTTGTTGAGATGATAAGGAGCGAACTCTTTTATGACTTAGACACGCCTAGTCTCCCAAACATATACGAATATGCTAGGCTAGCGGCCGGATCGGCGATAAAGAGTATGGAGATCGCATTGGAGGGTGAGAAGGCCTTCTCACTTATGAGGCCACCTGGGCATCATGTCGGCATCAATGGTAGGGCCCTCGGAGCCCCAACACTTGGATTCTGCTACTTCAATAATATTGCCATAGCATGTAAGAAGGCCCTTAATACAAAGAGCGTTAATAGGGTGGCTATACTTGATGTGGACTGCCATCATGGGAATGGAACGCAGGAAATATTTTTTGGGGACTCAAGGGTTCTCTTTGTCTCACTCCATAGGTATGGTGGAGTCTATCCGGGGACTGGTGAGAAGTCTGCTGGGAACTGCCTAAACTATCCATTCACACGTCCGGTTGGCGACGAGAAGTATTTGGAGGTTCTGGGCTCAGCCCTAAATGAGGTTAGGAGGTTTAATCCGGATCTGGTGGCTGTCTCCGCAGGCTTCGACACGTATAAGTATGATCCCGTCTGCAGCCTAGGCCTAAGCCTAGAATCATATAGGGTTATGGGGCAGATGATCGCCAGCCTGAATAAGAGGGTATTCGCGGTTCTGGAGGGTGGATATGGGGAGGACCTCCCAAAGTGCATCCTTAATTTCTTAAGGGGTCTCGGAGAGGGATAAATGTGGCGCCTTCAAATGTTAGGTGAGGAGTAAGAATGATAATTGATAAGCGCCGTGTTGTTAGGGATTACGTGCTCCATGAGAACATGAGCATTAGGGATCTTATAGCCCAGATGAGGGATTCATGGGGCTTCACTGCTGAGAAAATCGCTACTGGAATAGATATTTTGAAGGGAATGATGGCGGATGATGAATGCTTAAAGTTTCTCTCTTTCCCAGCTTGTATTGTGGCGACGGGGACTAGGGGCGTCATAAGGGAGATGGTTAAGCGCCGCCTAATAGACATAATAATAACGACCTGTGGAACCCTAGACCATGATTTGGCGAGGTGCTGGAGAGACTATTATCATGGATCCTTCGACCTAGACGATAGGAAACTTCACAGGATGGGCATAAATAGGCTGGGGAATGTGCTCATCCCAAATGAGAGCTATGGTCTAATAATTGAGGGGAAGATGCAGGAGCTCCTAACGGAGCTTTGGAATGAGGGTGTTAGGGAGATCTCGACTCGGGAGCTGAGCCGTGAGATAGGCTTGAGACTATGTAATGAGAGTTCAATTCTATATTGGGCTGCAAAGAACAATATACCCGTCTATGTGCCGGGCATAACTGACGGGGCCGTCGGCTACCAAATATGGCTATTCTCACAAGACCATAAATTGAAGATTGATGTGCTCAAGGATGAGCAGGAAATTAACGACCTAATATTTGATGCTAAGCGCACCGGAGCCCTAATAATTGGCGGCGGAATCTCAAAGCATCATGTCATATGGTGGAATCAGTTTAGGGGAGGCTTAGACTACGCAGTCTACATAACGACGGCAGTTGAGTGGGATGGCAGCTTATCCGGCGCAAGGGTTCGCGAGGCAATATCATGGGGGAAGGTTAAGGAGACCGCTAAGCACGTAACAATTGAGGGCGATGCAACAGTGATATTGCCCCTTATGATAGCTGCATTAATCTCTGAGCTAAAAGCCTAGTCCCTAGAGATGAGATTATTGAGCGAGATCGGAGAGAACACTTTACCAGAGGAATTTATTGAGGAGATTCTTAGGGCGCGTGATGCTAGCTGGAGCAGGTTCGGTAGAAGAATCCACTTCTATATACCGGGCTTCACGTATTACAACAACAGATACTTCAAGTCCTCATCATCGAGTTTTCCATCAATATCCATTACTGGAGCATACTGCTCCCTAAACTGCGACCACTGCGGTGGAAAGATTCTTAGGACAATGATCCCGGCTACGACGCCAAGGAGGCTGGTGGAGGTCTGCGCGGAATTAAAGGAGAAGGGCGCATTAGGCTGCCTTATAAGCGGCGGCTGCCTGCCGAATGGCTCCGTTCCAATAGCCAAGTTTTTAGATGCCATATTAGAGGTTAAGAGGCGATTCAATCTTACAATCGTAGTTCACACGGGCCTAGTGGACTTTGATGTTGCTAGGGGGCTTAGGGATGCTGGGGTTGATGCTGTCTCAATCGATATAATCGGTTCAGACGAAACGATTAGGAAAATATATCACCTTAATGCCTCTGTGGATAAGTATGCTGAGTCTCTTGAGGCACTTAAGGCCGCTGGGGTAGCCTTCACACCCCATGTTCTTGTAGGCCTACACTATGGTGGCTTGAGGGGTGAGATCGAGGCGCTTAAATTGATCTCCAAATATGATCCGCCAGCCCTAATAATAATAGTCTTCTTCCCAATAAAGGGGACGAGAATGGAGTCCATTAAACCCCCGCCACCTAAGACCGTGATAGACGTGCTCTTGAAGGCACGCTGGCTAATGCCAAACACACCTATAGCCCTTGGATGCGCGAGACCGAAAGGCCCTCACAGAATCATAACTGATGTCTTGGCGGTTGAAGCCGGAGTTAACGCCATAGCGTTCCCAAGTGTCGAGGCGATAGAGAAGGCGAGGAGTATGGGTTTAGAGATGGTCTTTTCACAGGTCTGCTGCTCGCAAATTTATAGGGATATAAGCAGACTGGTTGAGAAATAGGCGGGATTAGTTTCTCCTCATTTTTGGCTCTGCATGTTTAGTGCTTCCCGTTTATTCTTGCCCTTATATTCCTGTGCAACTATCATTGTGGACGTTAAGATGACGCTTGGCATGCTCCTAACCTTATCCAGAAACTCATTTAGCTGGGTAAGCTCTGACACCGCGACTCTAGCAATTATATCATATTCCCCATAGATTATACTGGCGTCTAAGACATTATCTAGGTCGGAAACTTTCTTACAGACGTCCTTT
>Ga0209080_1001228_pt1 | contig 13292 bp, 15 predicted proteins | sample JNZ110809AmetaG_FD_184123 | JGI IMG/M metagenome (GOLD analysis project Ga0209080, IMG submission 184123) | Hot spring microbial communities from Jinze hot spring, China to study Microbial Dark Matter (Phase II) - JNZ 110809A (SPAdes) (version 3) ...
CTGCTCGCTGCTGGAATCGGGGTTATCTCGCCAGCAATTGAGTGGGTTTTGCGCAACATCACCCTTGAGGATGTTGAGCGGTTTTTCGGTCAATTTGTCAACGACATCGTCCGCCTGTTCGGCGAAATTTCGCTGATGTTGGCTCAATGGCTGAAGTAGCGGTTTCAAAATTCGTGCTTGTTTCCTTCACCCCGCCGTCTCAATTGCTCGCGAACCTTTGCCACTTCACGGGCAAGTTGCTGCAAACGCCGCAAGCGGGCGATTTTTTCTTCGTAAGGCAGTTGAGCCAATTCACGGCGCATTTGCTCTTTATCCTTCAAAACGGCTTCAAGCCATTCTCGTTTGGAGCGAAACCTCATTTCGTTTTCGCCTCACTTTGGAACGCTTGCCACTTTTCTGTTAACCTATGTCGCTCCAGAATTTTTTGCAAGTAGTCATGGTCAATTTTAGCCTGCTGCAAAAGCGCATGGACATGAGCCAAATCCTTCGGTCGTCCAACCTTCAACTTGATGGCGATAAGATGTTCGGCACGCACAATTCTCGCTTTCGTTGAGCCATAAGCCACTTCAATGGCTTCTTCAAGTGCTTCCCTTTCCAAATCGCTTTCGGCTGGCAAAAATTGCACCAACCAACCTTCAACATCAACATGAAGCCCATGCACTTGATAGCCTCGCTCTCGGAAGAAGTCATAAAGCGGTGTCAAGACAATGATTGGCGAGTCTGTAGGTGACAGCAACACGAAAATGTCCACATCTTCCGTCAATATCGTTTCGGCGTAAAACACCACTGCCATCCCGCCACCGATGGCATAACGCAAAATCAGCCCTTGTGTTTCCATCTCGTTAAGCAGTTGCAAAATTCGTTCCATCGTAATCGCCTCTTCGCATTTTCAATTTCATGCTGCTTGCCATCATTTTGCAACGGAAGTTACTTTGTGGCAAAATGGCAAAGGTGATGTCTGGTGACCGAGTAGGAGATTTTGGAACTCATCCGCCAGCACTTGACTCGGTTGATGCAAGAAAACGCTCAGGTGCGGGAATGGGTTAGAGAGTTGGTCGCAAAATATGGCACCACTCGAGAAGAGTGGGGCGTTTTCCTTAATCGTTTTGACCGACCCCATTGAAGCCATTGGCAGAAACGATGAACAAATTTTGCGTCTCGGCGAATTTCTTCCGTTGGGGCAATTTTACGAGCAAGTGACAGGCATTAAGCCTCGCCCCATCATCGTCTCCCCGTTTGTTAAAGAGCACGCTGCCGATTTTGCTCGGTTGTGGGACATCACAATTTACGAAGAACCTGAAGATGTGCCACCCGAAGGAATTGGTGAAACTGAGCAATGATGGATGCACAAAAGTTCTGGATGAGTCATCCTGATGAGTGGCAGCCGATGGTGCTCCAGTGGTTGCGAGCGGATACGAAAGGTTTCTCAAAACGAATTCGTGAATGGTCACAAAAGACTGGCGAGCGTGTCCTCGCTATCACTGTTGGAAACCCAGATGCAGAAACCCGCTTGCTTGTAACTGTTCCCCATGCCCATGAACCTGCGGGCACTGTCGCTTGCGTTGATGCCATTTGCCAAATTTTCACAGGTTTGCACCTTGACGGAACGGAAGCGGATTTGCCCGTTGACAAAATTCGTCAGCGGTTGTTCGTCACATTCGTGCCCGACAGCAACCCTCAAGGTCGCTCCCGCAGCCCTGAAAGTTTTTGGGACGGTAGCAAGTATGATAACGACGAATTTTTGAAAATCGCTTTTGGTATCGCAGCAGACGGAAGCCGTTTCGGTCGTTATCCTGAATGGCGTTTTTCGGAACATCAACCGCAGCGGGTTGGCATTATCTACGAGCAAATTGATGACGACCTTTGGGTTGAACCCAACACTAGCCGAAAAAGCACCCACTCAAAAGTCTTGGATGAATTGCTCTCTGAAGACCGATACACGCACTATCTTGAGTTGCACCAGCACGAAACCGATGAAGCAGTTTTGTTGCCTGCTTGGTTTGATGACTTGACAAAAATCGAACGGGTAAAAATGCTGGAATGGGCGCAGGCGATTCTATCGGCATGGCAGCGAAAAGGCTTTCAAGTTCACGAACAACCATACATCCCTTATCGCGGTCAAGAGCGGCAGAAGTTTTTCAGCAACTTTTGGCAAGGGCGATGGAGTGGTGGTAATTGGCTTTGCGTTGAAGTTCGCAATAACCGCCACGCAAAAACGGGAGAACTGACATCACTTGAGCGCCAACTTTCAGTCACGCTGACAGCGCTTGAAGCGACCTTTGACTGGCTTTTGTTAAATTTTTAAGGTCGCGAAATGCCCTACATCGGTATTTCGGTCAGGCTTGTCCTCTTACTCTTCAGTCGGGTTATTGACTAAAAGCAAAGTTTTCAAAAGTTGTGTTGCACGAAAGCGTTAAATCGGTGGTCAGTGCCAGTTGCTTGATTTTGCCATTTCGTGACCCAGAAAAGGTAATTGATGCCCACATCCACATTTCCACTCAAACGCCAACGATGGTGCAGATACCAAGTAGAATTTTTCGTGCGACCGCCACTAATGATGTCTTTGTTTCTTGGGTCATCAAAGGTATAGCCCAAAGCCAATCTTTGTTTTGGTGAATACTGCCATCCTATCTCCAACCAACCACCTTTGCTGCGGATTTCCGCCCCCGTTAAATCGTTTACTCCTTGTCCAACTCCGCCACGAAAATCGCTTAAGTTTCGTCCCATCCAGAGTTCGCCCCTCACATCCAACTTATTGCCCAAACGAAATTGATAGTCCAGTCCGACACTTTGGCTTGTGAAACGAGTTTGACCTGCTACAGGATTCGTTGTTCTTTCCCAAGCGTAATGTGCCCATAAGCCCAGTTCTCCGCTTCTTAATTTCCATGCAACACGTGCTTGGATATTAGGCAAGCCGCTATCTTCTCCATCCCTCACGCCGTTTTTGTCCAAGTCTTTACTGTCAATTGCGCCTGTCAAACCCATAGCTATTGACCAGCGAAACGGTTTTTCTTTCGGCTCGTAGTTTAACCGAATTTGCGCCCTGCGGTCACCTAAGTTGCCCGCATTCCACATAAGGGTGTCGTCATTGGGGGACGGAAACAGTGGCGAAATTAAGTCCCAAGTTTGACCGAGCAACAAACTGTAATCACCATGCTGCAATAGCAAGTAAGCATGACGAATGCGGGGCAAAGGGCGAGACTCAGGTGTGACCCCTTGTGCGTTTTGCCAGTCTATTTCAAACTTTCCTGTCACATTCCAGTCCTTGACGAGATTGGGAGGCGCTAAGAAGTTGATACCGATTCGGGTCAATCGGGGATGGATGCTGAGTTGTTGATTACCTGTTCGTCCCTTATTGTTACCGCTTGGCGACAAAACCCAAAATGGCGTTTGGGCGTTGTTGACCAAACCGCTGTCAAAGATGCTATCAAGGCGCAAAAAGCCGTAGAAATTCAACCGCTCACCTGAAGGGGCAGTTACTGTCGGTTGTGTAACAGGTTGTTGCGGTTGCTGTCTTTTGAGTTGCTCTCGCAACCTTTCAATTTCTTGCTGCTGTTCCTTGACTATGCGGCACAACTCGTCAATTTGCCGTTGCAAATCTTGAAGAGATGGGTCAGCAAAAGTCACTCCCATCGTCACAAAGGCGATCGCTGCCACCAATATCTTCTGCAACCAACGCATCCTACAACCCTCCTTCACCGGTCATTGCTTGGATTACATCGTCGCTACGCATTGATGCATCTTCATGGTTAGCAATCTCTTACTATCGCGTTTGTGCAAAACTTGTTCGGCACTGCGACTCAATAGGTCAAGTTTTACTGGAGTTGGTAGGTCAACTCCCATTGCGCTTTAATGGGTTGACCGTCCGCTTCGGCGTAGGGGTAGATGAAATAGTTGAGCGGTTTGCCCTTTTGTTTTGGGCTGAGCGTGATGTCTCTTCCTCGGCTAAAAGCGACGGCACTGCGCTCCAGCACTAAGTTACCAAACAAAAAATCCTTGATTTCAGGTTTACCTGCATCAAGCCAACGACGAGCGTCGGATGCGTCAACAGGAAACCAGCCGATTTGTTCGTCGTAAACCCAAGCCCAACAGTGATAGCCTGCGATCTTGCCCTCTTTCGGTAATGGGTTGAAAATCGGGATGCCCGAGATTGGGAAGCCATATTCAAGGTAAGCAGGGATGCCCAAACTGCGAGCCAACGAAATCAGGTAGGAGTGAAAGTCAGAGCAATTCCCTTTTTTGAAATCGCAAACGAATGTCACATCACCTTCGCCCAACTTTGGCGATTCTCGCTTGTAATCGTATTGAAATGTTGCGACGACATGCTCAAAAAGTGCCCGAACCCTTTCAAGTGTTGCTGTCTTGCCTTGAGTAACTTCTTGTGCGATTTTCAAAAATCTTCCCCCGACAGGAACGAACGTATCTGGTTGCAAACTCAACTTAGCCAACTCCTCGTTCTTGCGACAGTGTTCGCAGTTACAATTGGGGGAGCATGAGTAAGTTTTGACAACTTGCCCTTCATTTCCAAGTATACGAACTTCCTTCCTTTCCACAACGAAACTGACGGCAACTTCTAATAACCCATCCCTTGACCCATGCCCTTCGTCTCGGACATAAACTATTCGGTTTCCGAATTTTTGCTCTTGGGTTATGCGGTAAGGGACTGGGCTTGACACTTGCAAATCCTTCACCTTTTGCCATTCGCTATCGGACGGAATGGGCAACCAAAGTTCAACGACCTTTGCATCCTTCAGAATTTCAGGCACGACGGCTTTGTATGTGAACTTGGTCACTAATGTTCGGATTGATGGCGGTTGGTTTCCGCCACAATGAAAAATTTCGTCAGCGGTAGCAAATGCCAATGTTGAAGCAGCGATAATGCCTAAAAGCCACCAACGCATTGCTAAACACCTCCTTTCAAGTCTTGTTGCGGTTGAAGTGAAGTTGTTGGTTCTAAGGTGGCTTTCAATTCACCGTCCTGAGTCTCCAAGTCAATGCGCCAGAAATGTTCGGGCACAAGCCCGTTTTGCTTCTGGTAATCATCCATCGCTTCCTTGGTTGTTGCTGAGAACACGCAAATGAGTTTCCCTGCCACGATGCTGGCGTAAGCCTTTTCACACCTAACATCCCCATTTCTTTCCAACAACTGCTTGACCAAATTTTCCAACTGTTTGCGCGTCAGACACGCTGTCGTGTAAACACCAAGATATTTGGGCACAAGGTTCACCTCTCTCACGGCAAGTTTTTCCACATGTTGCGCGGTTGCAGTGTCATTTCGTAACGCAACCACTTGGAATGACCGTCAAAGAAAGTGTAATTCGCTCCTTGCATGTGGCGAGTGTGGTCAACAGGTCGCGCCCAGAAATGCATGTGCAAAACGGGTGTGTGGGTGTGATAGTCTGGACAAGCGCGACAACCAGCCAACGGAATTTCAGCAAACAAAATCATCTGGGTTGGATTGTGAATTTGAGCGAGCGTGCCGAACCATGGGAAACCAGCAAAGTTTGGGTCGTTGGGATCATTGGATGTCCCAGAACAAACATAGCCATAACTGCCCGCTATGCCCTTGTAGCCTGCACCTCCACCGTGTGACAGGCACTTGATTAACTCCCAATTGTTCAGGTAAGGTTGAATGAGTTGAAACCAAAGGGCAAGGGCTGGCTTAGTTGCGTCCATGTTGGGATGGAGACAGGCAGGCAAATACCAGTCATCCCAATCTTGTGAATACATGACCAAAGCCATGCCTAACTGTCTCATGTTGCTGAGACAAGTCGTTTGCCGCCCTTTCTCTCTCGCTGCCGAAAACACGGGAAAAAACAGAGCAGCGAGGATGGAGATGATAGCGATGACGACCAACAACTCAATCAGCGTGAAAGCACTCTGGCGCATAAGCATCACCTTAATGAAAAGCGGGGCGCCTCTGAGCGCCCCGAATTGATTTCAACCAACAGCAACGAGGTGTTGTTCAATGGCTTGCTTGATCTCGTCAGCGGTGGGCATCCTTTGGGCTTCGTGGCGGGAGAACACCTTTTCACCGTTGACATAGACATCAAACTCGCCTTTGTCAACGGGCACAAGCGTAAGTTCCATGTCGCGGTTGAATTTCATGCCGTAGTCGCCCAAAAGTTGGTTGGCGAGTTGAATTGCGTGCGGTTGGTGACCGCACGGAAGGCAGTATGTGATGCGAACACTCAATTTCGCCATCAAATTCACCTCCTTGACAGTTTTTACATCACCGCTTCAGGCGGGGCTGGGAATTGAACCCAGTCGGAACGCATCGCGTTCCGCCGTCGGGTTTGCAGCCCGAGGGGCGCACCAGCACCATCCCCGCCAAGAACCAGTAGTTGATTTTGGAGCAAAAAGTCCGAAGGTCAAATAGTTTTCGGTGATAAGTGAAGTGGCGATTGATTGATGTTAGTGAATGGAAAGTTGCCATCAGGCTAACGACTTTGAAGTTCGTGTGGGTTGTAATGGCAAAAGCGATTAAGTAAAACACCTCACAAACTCGCCAAGACCACCCTTGCGTCTACAGGGTTCTCAACTTTTTCGTCGCCAACAACTTTTCCGTCGCGGAACCTGACAATGCGCTGGCAGTGGCGGGCAATATCGGGTTCATGAGTCACGATGACGATGGTTCGCCCTTCAGCGTGCAAATCTTGAAAGAGCGCCATGATCTCTTCGCCAGTGCGGGTGTCAAGGTTACCCGTCGGCTCATCGCCCAAAATCAGCACTGGGTCATTCGCCAGCGCCCTCGCAATTGCCACTCGTTGTTGTTCACCACCTGACATTTGCGTTGGGTAGTGGTGCATCCTGTCAGCCAGACCGACACGCTCAAGCAAATATCTTGCCCGTTCCTCCCGCTCCTTTCGCGGAACCCCAGCGTAAACCATTGGGAGCATGACATTTTGAAGTGCAGTCATTCTCGGCAGCAAGTTGAACTGCTGGAAGACGAAGCCGACTTTTCGGTTTCTGATTTCAGCCAATTCATCGTCGTCAAGTTTAGTCACATCAACGCCCTCCAAGCGGTAAAGCCCTTTAGTGGGTTTGTCAAGGCAGCCGATTATGTGCATGAAGGTGCTTTTGCCTGAACCAGATGGTCCCATGATGGCGACGAACTCGCCTTGCTGAATTGTCAAGGTCACACCCCTCAAAGCGGGAATCCTAACTTCGCCCATCCGATACTCCTTGTGCAGGTCAACGACTTCAATCAACGGAAATCACTCCTTTCGTGCGAGGTGCGGGGTGCGAAGTGCGGGGTTTATGAAGATAGTCAATGAGCCGCCATAACTTTCGTGAGATTTGTTCGCACTCTTCATAAAGGAAGCGAAAGGTTGCTTCGTCAATGTAGCCTTGATCAAGGGCAACATAAAGGTGCGATTGAAGTTCCGCTACCGAGCCGCGAGCATTGACAAGGAATTGAGCAAACTCCCTGTGAGTCCGCCTTCCAAAACCTTCGGCTACATTTGCCATGACGGAAATTGCTGACCTGCGCACTTGGTCTCGCAGGTTGTAATCCTCCCTGAAAGGGCGCGTTTTCGTGACAGCATAAATGTTCTGAACTAACTTCCGCGCTTTCTGCCAAACCTCCAAGTCTTCAAAGCGCTCTACTCTCTTCGCCATATCTTTCCCCTCGTGCAGATAGGTTTGTTAACATTGCACTCCGCACCTCGCACCCCGCACTACCTTCTCATCAACCCCCTCATCCCTCCCATCGGTGTTCCCATCATGCCTCTCATGCCGGGACCACCTGCCATTTGTGGCTGAAGTTGCTGTGGCGTTGCGAACAAAGTGACCACGATTTCGCCTTCCTTCAAACCCTTGACAATTTCCGTCATCGTCGTCCCTTGTAGTCCGATTTCAACATGCCTGCGTTCAATTTCAGGATGAGGGTTGAGCCGTTTCGCGATTTCAACATAAGTTTTGCCGTTCTCGTCTTCCTTAATGGCTTCGTTGGGGACGGCGAGCACATTTTCTTTGCGCTCAACTTGGAACTCGCAAGTCGCGCTCATGCCCGGCTTGAGCCTTTCATCGGGCATGTCAAGTTCAACGAGCACATGGACATAGACGACATTTTGTTCAACGGTCGTTCGCGGGTCAACTCGGACGACCTTGCCCTCAAAAATTTCGCCGGGGAAAGCGTCAACGGTGACATCAACTTTCTGTCCAACCCAAACGGAAGCGATGTCAGCCTCCGCAACTTCGGCGTCAACGAAAACTCTGCTCATATCAGCCAACCGAACAATGGTTGTCCCTTGAGCGAATGCAGACATCCCCGAACTGATAACCGTGCCTTCTTCAACCAATTTCTCAACGATGACGCCATCGCGCGGTGCAACAATGACGGTGTCAGCCAACTGGATGCGGGCATTCCTGAGTTGAGCGAGCGCCCTTTGAACTTGCGACTTTGCCGTTTTGATGTCAGCCTCGCGAAGTTGAACTTGCTGTGCGTTTGCCAGTGCTTGCTTGTATGCCGCTTCCGCTTGAGCCAAAGCGGCACGGGCAGCAATAACTTCGGCACGCCTTTGCTCAACTAAAGCCTCATTTGCTTTCGCCGCTTCAAGTTGAGCCTCGGCTTGCTTGAGTGCAGCGAGCGCTGCTTGCAACTCTTGTTGCCTCAACTCGTCTTGAATTGCGTTTGCCTTTGCTGCTTCAAGTTGAGCCTTCGCCTGTGCAACTCTTGCTTCCGCCTCTTTCAGCGCCGCTTGGTGCTCTGCGTCCAGAGTTCGCAATCTCTCCCTTGCGCTGTCAAGTTGAGCCTTTGCCTCAGCGACGCGAGCCTCTGCGGAGCGAAGGTTTGCTGACAACTCTTGCTCAAGGGTTCGCAACTTTTCCGCAGCGGCGTCAAATTGAGCCTTTGCAGCAGCGTATTGCGCTTCGGCAGCGTCAAGTTGGCTTTTTGCGACGAATCCTTGCTCAAACAACTCGCGCTGCCGCTTCAAGTTCTTTTCAGCGTTGTCAAGTTGAGCCTTTGCCTGCTCGTAATTGGCTTGAGCCTGAACTTTTTGCTGAGGGATTGTCGCTTCTTTCAATTGCCGCAAGTTTTCAAGGGCGCTTTGATAAGCGGCTTCTGCTTGCTGAACAGCCGCTTGAACCTGCGCTCGTTGTTGCGGGATTGTCGCTTCCTTCAACTGCCTCAAACTTTCAAGTGCACTTTGGTATGCCGCTTCCGCTTGTTGAATCGCTGTGCGAGTGAGTTCGGGTTGAGTTTCCGCTTGCTTTTTCGCTTGCTCGTATCTTGCCTTTGCGGCATTGAGGGATTCTTCCGCTTGCCTAATTTGCGCTTTTGCCTGCAATTCTTGCGCCTTCAGGCTGCTCTCCGCTTGCAGAAGCCTTGCCCTTGCGGATTCCAGCGCTTGCTTTGCTTCCTCAAGTTGTGCTGGAGTAATTTGCTTTTGCATTTGCCAGTTCAGCATCGCTTGCTGAACTCGCGCAAGTGCTGCGTCCAAGTCTGCTTGCGCTTGGTCAACGACAGTTTGAGTATCGGTTGGGTCAATGCGAGCGATGAGTTGTCCCTTCTTGACATAATCTCCGACCTCAACCGCCATTTGAATGACCTTACCTGCGGCTTTTGACTTAACTTCAACGATTTTGTATGGCTGGATTGTGCCTGAAGCGGAAACTGTCAAGGTGACGGTTGTCCGCTCAACTTTTGCGGTTTGGATGAAAGGTTGCGAACTTTGGGCTGCCCTGACGCGCCAATACCCAAAAGCGCCAACACCAATCAAAACTAAAGCACCAACCCAAAGCCAACGCTTTTTGAGCCATCGTCTCATGGATGTTCCCCTCCAAACGACATCAATTTTTGCTTGCCCTCAGGTTAGACGCATCGCCTTCACTTGCGTCACAAAGTTTAGTGGCGTTGACAGGTCTTTGTCCAAATTGTATGGCAGGTGAAACCTGCCCGAATTTTAGGGTCAGTGAAACCTGCCCGAAAAATTTTGCGGGCGGATTTCATCCGCCCCTGCAGACCTTTTCGGAGGTGGGACGAATGCGCCAAGCAGTCATTTTGCTCGCGACAATTGCAAGTGCGACCGCAGTCGCTGCGGCACAACAGAAGGTCTTGACTTTGGATGAATGCGTCCGAATTGCTTGGGGCGAACAGCCGCAAGTTGCCATCGCTGAGAAAAGTTGGCGGCTCGCCGAAGAACGAGTCAAAAGCATCCGAGCCAACTTGTTCCCGCAAATTTCCGCAGGCTACCAGTTTCGCCGCTACCTTTCAACCCGCATAGGCTTTCAAATTGGTATCGGGCAAATTCAGGTTCAAGAGCCAGTTGAGTTCAAGGAAACTTCATTGACAGTTTCGCAATTGCTCTTTGACTCCTTCCAAACGCCTTTGCAAATTAGGCAGGCAAAGGCTCAAGCGAACGCATCGTCTCACGCATACGAACGAACCCGCGCCGATATCGCTTTGCAAGTCGCACAGCAGTATTTGGAAGTTTTACGGGCGCGCGCTTTGGTCAAGTTGCAAGAGCGAGTTTTAGAACGGGCGAAAAGGTTACTTGAAGCGGCTGAAGCGGGATACAAGGCTGGAACAGCAGCGAAACTTGATGTCTTGCGGGCGCAAGTTCAGGTCCGAAACGCCGAAGTTGATTTGATCGCAGCCCAAAATCAAGAGCGAATTGCGATGTTGAACCTACGCAACCTAATGGGCGTCAGTGATGACTTCGTTTTTGACATTGCCGAACCCGTTGAAGAAAGATACGAACCCCCATCCTTGACAGAATGTTTGGCTCAGGCTTTGAGGCAGCGTCCTGAAGTTCGCGAAGCGGAATGGCAACGCCAAAGCGCCGAAGTGGCTAAGCAACTGGCTCGCATCAACGCTCTGCCTGTCGTCAACATCAGCGGCTCATATAACCGCTACCCAAGCACTACACGAATAACCGACAAAGAGTGGGCTATCAACTTGATCGTCAGTTACCCGATTTTTGACGGCGGGCGAGTTAGGGCTGAACTTGAGCAGGCTAAGTTGCAAGTTGAGCAATCCGAATTGAACCTTAAGCGAACCCTTGACAACATTAGGCTTCAAGTTCAGCAAGCCTACTCCAACTGGCAAAACGCTGTTGAGCGATTGAGCGCGGCACAGGAAGCGGTCAAGGAAGCCAGCGAAACTGCGAGGCTGACCGAAGAAGCATACAAGGCTGGCGCTGCCAGTTTGCTTGATGTCATCAACGCGCAAGTCGCTTTGGCACAAGCGGAGACGCAAGAAATTCAGGCTCGCTATGACCTTTACCGAGCCATCTATGCCTTGCGGCATTCGTTGGGCGAAATCAATCGCTACTTTGCGCAAAAATCGGGCGAGAAACTGTCAACCCGATTACAAGCCCAGAGAAGCAGTTTGTTCGGGCGTGCCAATTATGACCAAAGTGTCGTTGGGTTGAAGCGTTAAGTCGGACGGTGGATGGTGAACCAACTCACCACTTGAGCGCCGAAGCAAAATGACAGAAACCGAATGACGGCGCTCAAGTTCACCAACTGTCAAGCCGACTAAAGGGTTTGCTTCGTCCAAATTGATTTCAGCCACATGGAACAAATGCTCGCCGACATAAAAAGCGTGGGCAATAGTTTGATGGACTGCAGCCGCCACCATTGCAGGGGCAGCAATTGCAGAAGTTGACAGGGCAACCTGAACGCCCAAGAACTTTTGAGCCCGCTCTGCCAAAGCGTCGCTGAAAAGCCGAACGACGATTCGCAAGTTTGGGTTAATTTCGCGTGCAGCCAAAGCGATTTCCAAATTTGTCAAGTCGTTGCCAGTGCAAATGAGCAGGCACCTTGCTCGTTCAATTTGTGCGCTTTTCAAAACTTCCGTTCGTCTGGCATCATCAACGATGACCGGCACCCCTCTGTCCCTCAGTTTGCGAATTAGGTAAGCACTCTCTTCGTCATCAGCCAAAGTCACAGCGACGATTTCCTCGCCAGCGCTCAACAACTCCTCAGCGACCCTATAGCCGACACGCCCGATGCCGACAATGACCGAGTGTTTTCGGAAAGTGCTTGCCATCACTCTTTGCCACTCCTCTTCGCGGTAACTTTTGGCGAAAAGTAAAATGCCGAAGCGAACGATTGCCTCGGTGAAAATCACGACACCAATGACAGGCACGAAGAAAAATGCTGGACGGGCAAGGCTTGATTGCGGAAAGTCAAGGGTCGGGTTGAGAAAGACGAGCATCAAAGTGGCGTAGACTGCCTCGCCAAAATCAAGGTCCTTTTCGGGGTAGAAAAACATTAGCCAGAGCGCACCGAGCAAAACGAGGGCGGAGAAAGCGATGAGCGAGTGGCGAAATTGACGAAGCAAAATCCAAGTATCACGCCAATACGCTTTCAAAATGTGGCTTTTGCGCTTGCCCCGCTTCATCCAACTTTCACCACTTCAAATTTTGCTCTCAACGCTTTTGGACGAGGCTTTAAAGTCCATCGCGCTTTGAAATCGCAAGATGTCAATCATCGGCATTTCAGGCGAGCGGGGATTGGGCATAAGGGTTCGGGCTTGTGGGTCAACGACCAAATCCAAAAGTTCCAAAACAACTTGCCCAATCAAAGGTTCGTTCGCTTCCTCTTCTACAATCGCGCTGAAAATTTCGGTGCGGTTACAAACTGTCAGGCGGATAGGACCGACGACAGAGCGTTCTGCCGTGCGGTTATCGGCGTAACGGACAGTGGTTCGGCGAACTTCTGGGACACCTAATTGGTCAGCGATAGCCTTTGGGATGACCAACGCTGTCGCCCCTGTGTCCACTAACCCTTCCACTTCAACTGCCCGCACTTGCTCAGGTGGAATTTGCCCTTGTTCCGCCATCCATGCATCAATGGCATTTTGTAACAACAACTGCGCCGTTACTCGCCCCATTTCTGTCCCCTCCACCTGCTGTTTTGAACCTACCGTTGAGAGCCTCATGGCACATCACCTTGCCTCAAAACACTTTGACACATCTCTTGACAGTTCGTTATAACTTCCTCTCACTCCCACATGTAGCCCGGTATTGCCTCTTCCGTTCCGTCAGGTAGTGGGACGATTTTGAAATCGCCGAAAACTGCTGGTGCAACTTTTTGGAGTTCCTTCAAGACAGCGATGGCGACTTTGCGGATTTCAACATCGGCGTGGCGGCTTGCCCTCATCCGAATGAAATGACGCCATGCCCTGAAGTTTCCAGTCATCACCAACGCTGTTTCAGTTGCGTTCGGCAGAACCATTCGCGCTGCTTGACGAGCCAATTTGCGGCGCAAAGTTTTGTCTTCAACATGAGCGAACTTTTCCCTCAACAACTCGTAAAGTTTCCGGTAAGCCTCTTGGGCTT
>Ga0209080_1001229_pt1 | contig 13289 bp, 6 predicted proteins | sample JNZ110809AmetaG_FD_184123 | JGI IMG/M metagenome (GOLD analysis project Ga0209080, IMG submission 184123) | Hot spring microbial communities from Jinze hot spring, China to study Microbial Dark Matter (Phase II) - JNZ 110809A (SPAdes) (version 3) ...
TCGTTACAAGCCTTAAGGCAACGTCGTAGACAGGCATTACTACGACTGATTCAAGCTCCTTCACCGGGTAGTTCTTCACCTCAGCTTGTTTACCACCGTACCTGCTAGTCCACTTGGCATCTATAGCATAGCTCGTACCGGGTCTGAGCGGTACTTTGGATAGTACCGCCGTCCCAGTCTCTACTCTTCCAAGGTTGATTGTCCACGTGTACTCTGGACGTTTCGCAACAACCTCAACGCCAGTAAGCTCCCTGCCGACGGAGTCTCTGAACGATATCTTAAGGTCTCTCACGTAAGCCCTATACTTGGGAGCTTGCGAAGCACTATAGTCTGATACTGCTGCCACAGCCTCCGGCAATATGCCCAGGTATATGAACTGGTGGTGAGCCTCATCGTTGTAGCTGTCGAACACCACTTCAGACCATACTGGGCCAAGCACTGCGTCGCAGCCACCAGGCTTGTAGTATACTACGACGTAGTACTTGCCGTAGAACCTTGCCCACCTGCCGGGTACAAGCTCTTGTACGTAAGCCATTCCAATAGGCTGCTTCGGATCTTCGCCTATGTCCCAATCGGGGTTGACGGGTTCTCCGCTCAGCATCCTGCTCTCGTTCAGCCAGTACCATCCTCTTAGGAGGTTGAAGCCTATGTCGACCCTGTCACCAGGCTCTATGACGAGTGCCGGTGCAGCTTTTCCCTCTCCTACGTAGAGTGTTCCAGCGTGGCCGTAGTCGTCTGTTATCGCTGCGGTGACGTTGCCCCTGCTGTAAGCATCTATGATGTACACCCAGGCCTTGTCAAGAGGCCTACCGTCCTCGGTTAGTATTGTTATCCTCAGCCTAGCAGGCCAGTCGAGGTATACTGTTCCAGAGGACCAGTCTATATCAGTTCCCAGTAGCCGTTTGACTAGGAACTGCGGGTCGTTCAGCCTCAGCTTAACATTGCTCATTTCGCTTGTAAGATTCTCAGTCCTGACCGTCACGTTGTATATGCCCCAGAGCACCAAGCTTTGAGTAGACCTTAGCTCCAGCCTGTAGTAGTCTGGTTCAGGAGCATTAATCACTGTGGGAGTCCATTGTACTAGCCAGACTTTTGCTGCTTCAACAAGCTCCTTGCTTCCTCCCTCAACCCAAGAAGCGTATTCATTACCATCCTTCACATACTTGTAAACGTTCTCCCTTATTACGGTAACCCTCTGGTTTGGCAGGCCTATTTTATCGATATTCCTCACTACGATGTACAGGTCGTTGGCGGGAACTCTCTCCTCAACCTTAGCGTAGCAACCGTCCTGTCCTTGCGTTACGGTTGTTCCAGTCTCCCTGTCTGGAGTCCTACCCTGGTATGCTCCTCCGCCCAGCATGCCTACTCCGCCGACTGCAACTCCCATGCACGTTGTACTCCTGTATTCAGCACGGTAAGTCGTATTCAACGAGACGCATCCAGTGTCCTTCCAGACTTTGGTTGCAGGGTTCACTAGGCCGGTGGCGTTCATAGCATACTGTATCCACCTGCAGTACTTACCGTCTTCAAGCGGGCTCAGCAACCTGGGCACGTCGTTCGCAGGTATGTTAACCGTTGTCCCAGGTACCGTCCAGAACTCTGCGTAGACCGGCGTTCCGAAGATATACGGCATCCTACCAGTAGCTCCTGCTGTAAGCAGGTTTATCGACAATGGTCCTAGTGCAATATTCCACGGGTTCCTCGGCCCACCGTTCACCTTCTCAAGATTCACATTAGTTGAACCATCGCTCTCCATCCATGTGTAGATATTCGGAGTCACACTGTAGTTCCAAACGGGTATTAGGAATGTAGCCTTGCCCTCAGCGTTAGTAACGCCCTCCTCCTCCCAGACGAGGCTGCTCAAGTATGGCGCTATGGGTGTGAACGGTATCGAGTCTATTGGCACAGCCATAGCGGGCTTCGGGCCCCAAAGCCTCTTGACCACGCTCATGTTAAAGCCTTTCTCAAGCTTACTGGCGTTCAGCAGTGAGAACTCTATTGGCGCTGTCTCGTAGACTAGCTGCTTCGTAGGCCACCATGTGATGTTCAAGCCAGCCCAGAATACCTTAACCTTCACACCGGGTATGCCGAACCTCGGCTGCTCTCCTTCGAAAGGCGTGTTAACAGGCATGAAGACATACGGGTAGACCGATGTGATTAGGACATGCTCCTTACTAACATACGGATTGCTCAAGGCGATAGAGCTGTTGAATACTAGGACACCCTTGTAGTATACCATGATCCTGTAGGTCGGCTTACTCTCTAATACCGTTGGTGGTGTTCCAGGACTGTAGCCTATGAAGTACCTGCTCTGTTCTGGGTATTTCCTAGCCTCCCTTCCCGTCGTTGGATTCCAGAGGTCAGGGTCTTCAGGCGGAGCCACGTGAGTAGCGTTGACGGAGTGTAATTCAACAATACCCTTGGCATCGGTGGAGTTCTTCCTAATCAAGTAGGCGTTGTAAGGCGCGTCCATGACTCCTCCAGGTGTTCCAATCATTACTAGGGCTTCAGGGTCTATCTGCTGCCTGTAGAACAGGTTGTATGGCTCGACATCAGAGTACCATGGCTCGGCAACTATTAGAGCAGACTGGTCTTCTTCGTCGAATACCAATGGTTCTCCGCAAGCAGTCTTAAGGGCAATCTTCGGGTCGTAGACGTAAGTCTTCACAACCAGCGGGGCGCTCCAAGTGTAGCACCTGTCTAAGTATATCGGTTTATTCCACGGGTCTCCGCTCCAGTACAGTGTAGCGTTTGCATCCACTCTCCTGAAGCCAGCTTTCTGAGCATCCTCCGCATTCTCCGGCACGAATACTCTTATCCAATACTCCTTCTCAGGCAGGTAGTCCCAGAATGGCAATTGTATCTTCCCGTGAGCAGGGTCCCAGTAAACTGTTTTGACATCAGTCATGTAGTATAGGAGCGGGAAGCCGTACTCGTCCGTACCCCTCGCATAGACCTCCCAGCCAGATGGCAGAACATATTTGCAATACATGCTGGAACTATCGGTTATAATGTCGAGCTGCCTCTTGCTTATTCCAACGCCGGGCGCTATTCCGAACTCGCTCTTCGAGTATGCTCTAACCTTCACGTTGACTAGGGTGAACGGATCCTGGCTCACAGGCCTCACAGTGAGGTTCCAAAGCTTGAAGTATAACTGGATGTTCCTCATATTCTTATCCAGGAGAATCGGCTCAGTAATCTCCTTTGAAGTACCGTTGTCGAACAGGTACATAATCTTATACGGCCTTAGGAGGCTCATCTGCCAGACTATCGCGAAGCCGCTGTAGTTGCCGTATGGTGCTTTAACAATATCTACCTTACCCTCATGGACAGCCTTAGGCCCGATCATGCCGTAGGATGAGATGTCTGGGCTCGGGTGCTTGAAGAAGAACGGCACCCCTGACGGAGCATCCATCTTTTCACCACAGGCCTCGAGTATGATGTGGAAGCCTATCTCGTAGATCTTCAGAGTAAGATTGTTGTAGTGGCAGGTCGTGGAGAACGGTGGAGTACTTGGGCAACATGGTATCTTGAGGCTCTTGCCCTCAGCGTAAGTGTCTAAGACTTTAACTCCCTCGTACCATGCTTCGAAGTCAACCCATCCAACTTCCCTTGTTGGAAGCCAGCCGTTTCCTCCGAAGCCGTATCCATACTGTGATGATTGAATCATTTGCGTATAGAAGTCTATGAAACCTTCATCTGTAACGATACTGTATGGGTCTAGGTCGTCGAGCCTCGCAGGGTTGGGACCAGCGTACCACTCCATGTCCGGTAGGACTACGAAGCCGTTCCTACCGTTCCACCACACCGTTAAGGGCTCAGCCTTCCTGTAGCCTATTGTCGCTGGAAGCCATATCTTGGCTGCGAAGTCTGCTGGCTGCTGGGGAAGCTCGGTCTCGCTCCAGAAGCTGACGTCGACCCAAGACATGTTGCATTTCAGCGTAACCGGATCATCGAGAGTACCTGCAAGCTCATCGACTTCACTGCCAACTGTGAAGCTCGACATGTTAACGACGCTGTAGTACCATTCAACGCTCAGCTTTATCTCCGTCTCACTGGGCTCAGGCCAGTCGAAGTCGTCGATGTAGAAGTCTATGGCTTGACCAGGGTTTCCTCCAACCTGGACTCCAAGCCTCTGGAACGCGGGTGCATCATTTGGAACGGTCCAGGTTAGCTGGACCCACTGGTTAGCGTCAATACCTACGCCACCAGACGAGTACCAACCAGAATAGTTTGGACCCTGCGCGTATATCTCAGCCCACAATCCTGATACGGGCACCCATACCCATACCGTTATCGTCTTACCCCTAAGGTCTATCGGACTATCGAAGTCAACGTGAGGCTTCGCAGATTGACTTGGGTCGGTCCAGTGTACTACTAGGCTTGCACTACCACTATGGGCTTGAGCCGTAGACTGTTCTACGCTAGTATCTCCACCGTCAGGCCCATAATGCTCAGTCGAAGCATACCAGCCCTGCTTCCCTGTTTCAAAGTCGTAGTTTATTAGTTGCATAGCTACCGGGACAGGATACCTTAATAGGTATGTTCCCGGCGCTACCCTAGTGGCCATTAGCTGATACTGGTCCTTATACATGGCGTCGAAGCCGGTTACCTCAGCCTTCATAGTCCACCAATTGTTCTCGTTGCAGTCCAGCAGCCTTATCCAAGTCCATCTAACCTGGGCCTCGATTTCATGGATAGCGTTAGCTGTGAGGGCATCATCATTCGGGGAATCATCACCCCACGGAGGTGGTGGAGTAGTATAAGTCTGATAATCGAGGTCGGTGTATGTGTTTACCGCTATAGTCGTGTTGGTCTTGTAGAGCCATACGAAAGTCATCTTGTTAACCAGGGATGAGTCCGCCCCGGTTGACGGGCTTATCCTGGGGACTCTGAGCAATACCCATCCAACCTTAAGGTTGGGGTCGTAAATCGTGCCGTCACCATCCACATCCGTGTCTGGTATGAATTCGCTCCCCATCGTCCCGTTGGTAACCCATATTCCGTAGAGCTTGTTTCTCCAGCCTTCGACTGGAGTATTCTTGATGTATGTTTTACCCAAGTAGGAGGAGTCGAAGAGGACTCTCAACTGTGCCCCGGTTATCGGGAACCCGTTCTCGTCGAGGAGCTGCATGGCAACGTAGTAGAGCCACATCTTATACTTCGCGTAAAGCTTGCCACCGACTGTCTCAGTCCCATCGGCCTGCTTATCCGCCTTAATCCAGTTTTTCACAATACTGCCACGCTGGTAAACTCCATGGATTGCCGTAGCGTTTAGGAGGTCGTAGAGCCCTACTGCTTGGGGAGTTTCACCAGAATCCCCTATTCTCAGGACGGTTGCGTTGAATATGGTTATGGGCGTCAGTGTCTTACCTATCTTAAGCTTCACTATGAGGGTATAGGTTATGTCATCTTGTCCTCCGTTCGAGTCCCAAACGTTCCCCGGAAGCCCCGATATCGTAACCCAGCCGTCTTTATCAGCCTCGCCAACGCCTAAGAGCACCCATTTCTCAAAGCCCCAGTCTCCAGTATAGGTCCTGGGCTTCGTACTGTTGTAGAGGAATGCTACTGCTCCAAACTGGTCTGAGACCGGGTTTGCCTGGGAAGGAACGTCTCCGCCCCACTTTCCCCAGTCGTCGACTATCCTGAACTTCCAGTCTCCAGGCGGGTATGCCTGCTGCGCTTTTACCGCAAACGGCACTGCCGCCAGCAGTAGTGCGAGCACTATCGCGATAGAGCATATTTTCCCAATATTTTGGTGATTCAAACCTTGTTTCACCGGCCTCCCAGATACTGGGCCTATTTAAAAGCGTTTCAATTCTGGTGTAGTAGAACTTTAAATTTAGAATGTTCTAGAAGAGTAGAACATCGTCTTCCCCTTATTTTTCATTATTATTACCTGCCTTTTTCTTAAATACTTGGATTAATGCAAAATCCTCTAGTGGTTAGGCACAGCCAGCCTTACACAAAGGGGCTTTAAAAAAGATATTTAATCGGCATGGTGAAAAGTCGAAAACACGGTCTTAGCGTTGAGTCTAGAAGCCGGCTCGCTTCTCAATCGCTTTAAAATCTGCTTGAGCCAAATTGCTATAACTATAAAGCAATACTGTTGAGGGTCAACAATTAATGTTTAAAAGATAAGGCTTACAATATACGAAATTAAGGAAGATGGTATGTTGTGTAAAACTGCTTATTATCATCTTGCTTTTCGCTACAATACAGTCTGCAACGTGTTTTCGTATTGTCGAGGCTGGTGAAACGCAACTCGTTTTTAAACGCTTCCACCCTTCAGATGATGCAGCAGTATGGGGATGCTGCGTAGACGAAAATTACGGTGGACTGGAGAATATTACAATAGGAGCAGGAGCCTCCCTCAACGATGCCTCTAGAATATTCATAAAATTCAATAATCTTAGCCTTATAGCTCCCGGATCAATCATAGAGTCTGCAATCCTCTATATATACGTATATGATCCTCCCTCTTCGAAAAGGCAGGTTAATTGCCACCGCGTCTCGGCAAATTGGACAGAGTCTACAGTCACTTGGAGGAACCAGCCCGATGTGGCTGAGCTAGTAGCATTTGAAACTGTTTCCACTGTCCAAAGGTGGCTCGCAATAGACTTAAAGGATTCTGTTGCAAAAATAGTCTCGAAAGACGCTTCTGACCACGTGCCAAACTACGGCTGGAGGCTGAGCGATAGGGATGAAAGCAACTCCTCCGAGGTCTCCCTCTACAGTTTCTTCTCGAAGGAGTGTAAACACCTTGACATGCGTCCCTTCTTAGAAGTTAAGTACTATCCTCCGCGTCTCGAATTGACTGTTTCAGATAGATCTATGCATGCTGGAAGCTGGGTTAAGATGACAGTTTCGAGGAGGACGAGTAGGAACGAGCCCGTAACCTCTGGAAAACTCAGAGTTATACTGGGCTCTTCATCAACCTCGGCCAAGTTTTCCCTCTCCCCGAGGGGTGAGCCCGTTTCCGAGTTGACGATACCACCCGGGTCGGATTCGGTAGAATTCTGGTACTATGACGATAGCGTGGGGACGTCTAGAATCTACGTCAGGACGGAAGACTATTCGCCTTACGGAGGAGACCACGTCTCTATAGTGGTAAACCCAAGGATAGAGGATAATTCCCCTCCAGTTACAACGATAATCGTTGGAGACCCGAAGTATCGGAAGAACACCGACACCTACATCTCAGGCTCTACCGATTTAACGCTACATGCTGAAGACGATGCGAGCGGTGTTGTAGAAGTGAAGTATAGGATAGGCGTAGGCCCTTGGAATACTTATACTGAGAAGTTTAACCTTTCATCTTACGATGATGGAGCATATGTGATAGAATACTATAGTGTCGACAACGCTGGAAATAGTGAATCCCCGAAGGTTTTCAAAGTCATCTTAGATAAAACCCCGCCTTTGATAAGCAATGCGTCTCCCAATAGAAGCCTAACTCAAGAATCAGCCTCCGTAACCTTTACGGTAAGCGTTGAAGACGAGGGTTCCGGGGTGGGGGAGGTCAGGATCATCGTAGACGGTTCTCCTCAGGGAGTGATGGAGAAGAGCGGGGACGTTTATACCAAGACTTTGAGCCTCGGCGAGGGGGAGCATACTTGGAGCATCGAGGCCGTTGACAACGTTGGCAACACGGCGAGTGTAAGCTACTCTTTCACGCTTACTGTAAGCAAGGCGTCTACAACCATCTGGCTGTACGTTTTCATTGTAATAATTATTGTAATCGTTGCTATCTCAGCTTTAGCGCTTAAAAGAAGAAGACGTTGAAGATAATCTGGGGGCATCGCGTTATATTAATCATCGGTAAAGATTGTTGAGCAATAATTCTCTCAACACTTAGTCTCCTAAAGGAATTTAAACAGCTCAGCGTATGATTGGCATGCTTCCAAGGAGGAAGAGCGGGGAAGAGCCGGAGTTGGAGCAGACACAAACTTATTCTTTGAGGACACCCACCGGGATAACGGGTCTGGACAGGATTATAGACGGTGGCCTGATAAGGGGTAAGACCTACCTGGTTGCCGGGGAAACCGGGACTGGCAAAACTATTTTCAGCCTCAGGTTCATACTGAAGGGTATTGAGATAGGGGAGCCGTGTGTCTACGTCCCGTTCGACGAGACTATAGAGGGGACGGTGGAGGGTGCTTTAACACTGGGCTGGGACCTTGAGACCCCGATGAGGAAGAACATGCTGAGGATACTTGATGCGAGGCCGTTTTTCGCAGAAGTCGTTAGAGAAAAGTTCATGGCCGAGGTCGTTAGGGAGATAGTTAAAGAGCTTAAGAGACATGTTACTGAGATAGGTGCTAAGAGGCTTGTGATAGACCCTGTTGCACCGTTAATTGGGGAAGTCGTGGATGTTTCATGGACGAGGGATTTCATAAGAGGCTTCGTAACCGCGGTTGAAAAATTCTTAGGCTGTACTACGATAATAACCAGCGAAGTCCCCACTGGAAGCGGATTGCTCAGCAGGTTTGGCGTTGAAGAATTCCTAGCATCCGGTATAATAAAGCTTGCAATAGTATCCATTGAGAACAGGAACCTCAGGACCCTAACTGTCAGGAAGCTCAGGTGGACGAGAGTAGACCTAACCCCCTACGTGTATGAGATCAAACCCTTGGAGGGCATAGTTCTGCTTGAGCCATTGCATGAGTACGTTAAGAAGCTAAAGGAGTGATGTTTTTAGAATATAAAGGGTTGTAGGGCTGCACCAAAGTATAATATTAAGAAGGATGTTAGTAATGCGGCCTGCGGGCTTGCTTTAAACCAGCATACTATTGCTGCAGAAAGCAGGAGGGCACTAACCCCCCCTGATATGAATTGGAGAAAGCCTGCTAGCGGGTTTGAAGGTTGGAATATAGCCATTACCCACACGTAGGCAAGCTGCGGGGTGAAGCAGAAAGGTAATGCTGTTAGAAAACCCGTTTCAACCTTCCTATCTTTGAAAAAGATTTTCGGAGTAAGGTAAACGAGTAGTAGGCTTAGCGCAACGCTCCCAAGGGTTGAGGAGAAGCTTACGTTTACGACGGGTATTAGCAAAGCCAGCCCAATCCTGACGTAAAGGCTTGACGCGGAAAGGCTTAGAAGCAGGAGCGCTGCTGCTGGAAGCATCATCCAACTGGGTATTTCGCTGAAAACCCTTACTGGCACAAGGGTTTCGAAAACCTTTGGTATTTCTCCAGAAGAGGAAGGCGGTATTAAGCCTGATTTCAAAGCAAGGTAGACTTTCATACCCTGTTCGCTCAGCGCATACTTCTTATCACCCTTCTGCTCGACGAGTTCTCCTAGTGCGAGAAGATTATGGTAGAGGCTGCCGGTGCTTAGGCCAAGGTCTCTTTTAAGCTCTTTAATACTCATCGGACCGGCTTCGCCAAGCCTGATTATCAGCGCCCTCCTCTTACCGTATGAGAGCGCCGATATCACCTTTTCCAGACCCTCTTCGTCCACGTTGACACCTATAAAGCTTAGAGGTATAAAAATAATGCTTCTGCTTTTACGCTCGGTTTACCCTCTGATTTATTTCCCCATCTTTAAACGCTGGCATGCTTATAGGAACCCAATACTTTCAGCTCAACGGTGTTGCGTTCAAGCTCCCTTAAAGCATTGGAAACACTCTTACTCCATGTCGCACCTTCAAACTCAACCAGGAATCTGTACTCCCAAGGCTTTCCCTTAACCGGTCTGGATTCTATCCTAGTCAGGTTTATACCGTTTTTCGCGAAGGCTCCCAGAGCCTTGTAGAGAGACCCAGGCTTATGCTCTAGTGTCATCATTATCATAGTCCTGGCTTCGCCCTTAAACTTCTCAACGGGCTTCTTAGACAGGATTAGGAAACGCGTATAGTTCTCCTGCTCGTCTTGAATATTCCTAGCCAGTATCCTAAGCCCGTATTCCCTAGCTGCCGCCTGAGAGCATATTGCAGCACTAAACTTTGTTCTAGCAGCCATGTAGGCTGCTTGAGAAGTGCTTGAAACCTCTCTTATCTTAGCCTCTGGCAAAACCTTATCTATGAACTTTCTAACCTGGGCGAGGGCATGGGGGTTTGAGAATATTGTCTTAACGTCTTCAATCCTCCTCTCTCTCGATGATAGGTGTAGCGATATTTTAATGACCTCCTCGCCCACTATGCTTAGGCTCGAGGAGGCAAGGCAGTCGAGAGTTTCGGAAACAGAGCCTTCAAGACTGTTTTCAACAGGGACTACTCCGTATTCTGCTTCACCTTCTTCAACGCTTTTGAATACGCTCCTTATCGTAGGATATGGTTGGAGGACGCACTGTTTCGTAGCAAAGTATTTTTCAGCAGCCTCCATTGTGAAAGAACCCCTTGGACCAAGGTAGCCGACTCTGAAAAAACCCTGCATCCTCCTATCGTAGTCTATTATCGCATCGTAAACCCTCTCTACAACAACCGGGTCGAGCCCTTTTTCAATAGCCCTTTTCGAAACGTGCTCGTATACTTTTCTCTCCCTATCCTCATCCACAACCGCTAACCCCCTGCTCTTTTTAACTCTATGTATTTCTTTGACGAGCCTTATTCTCTCAGCTATTGCATCAACGATCTTCTCGTCAACCCGGTCTACCATCTTCCTCAATTCCTCTATGTTATTCAATCCTCGACCCTCCTTACTATGCCGGCTCTAACATAATGGTCGAGTAAAACCATTGCTGCAACAGCCTCCACAATAGGCACAGCCCTCGGAGCAATGCAGACATCGAACCTCCCGCCCTCGAGGCTAATGTCGACATTCCTCATTTCACCAAGGTCTACAGTACGCTGCCTGATTCTTATCGAAGGCGTGGGCTTGAAGACCATTCTGAATATTATCGTATTACCGTTTGAAACACCGCCTACTATCCCGCCGTCGTTATTGCTTAGAAGCTTGACTTCCCTATTTTCAATCGTTAGAACATCGTTGAAAACACTCCCCCTCATATTAGATGCTGCAAAACCCCTGCCGAATTCAACGCCTTTAACACCCGGGATTGCCATGGCTGCTCTAGCAAGGTCAACGTCAAGGCCTTCGAATAATGGGTCTCCTATTCCCGGAGGCACCCCGTAGATTCTGCATTCCACAATGCCGCCTACACTATCCCCGTGTCTCGAAGCATTGTCTATCTCGCTCATCATACTCTCAGAACACGCTGGGTCTACGCATCTAACAGGCGAATCGTAGACTTTTTTCAAGGATTCTTCATTGGGCTCGCCCTCGTATTCCACGCTTCCTATCTTAGTAACGTGCGCATATATTCTAACATTCTTCTTCTCTAGGATTTGCATTGCTAAAGAGCCTGCTGCAACCCATCCCGCTGTAAACCTGCCTGAAGAAAAACCACCCCCCCTGTAATCGTTGAAACCGCCGTATCTGATCCTGTACGGGTAGTCTACGTGGCTGGGCCGTGGGGTCTCCCTTATCTTCTCGTAGAAGCCGGAGTCGGCTTCCCTATTCCAGATTACTATTAGGATCGGCGCCCCGGTTGTAAATCCTTGGAAGACCCCTGTGAGTATTTCGAAAGAATCCTCCTCAACCCTGGTTGTTGAACCGTATCCAGTCCTCCTCCTAGAAAGGTTAAGCCTGATCTTATCGTAGTCTACTTTAAGGCCTGCGGGGAAGCCCTGGATCAATGCTCCGACTAGCCTACCGTGGCTCTCGCCGAAGAAGCTGAATACCACCATTCTGCCGAAAGTGTTTAAGCCCATTGCAATTCTACACCAGCCTTCTCAATCCAATCGTAGAAACCAGGATTAGATTTCGAAACGGAGCCAGCGTTAACTATGGTCGTCTCCCCCTCGGCAAAGGCTCCCGCCGCTATTAACATCATTTCAATCCTATGGTCTCTCCCAGCGTCTACCACAGTGCCCTTAAGCTTACAGGGCCCTTTCACAACGAGGTCTCCCCCCCTCAGAAAGGTTTCAACACCCATTTTTGAAAGGTTTTCAACTATGAGCGTTGCCCTCGCAGACTCCTTTATCTCAATCCTACTTATGTTCTTCAATACGGTCTCCCCCTCTGCGGCTGTTGCGGCAAGGGCTAATGCTGGAACAAGGTCTGGAGTATTCGAACAGTCTAACACGCATGCCCTTAATTTCCCAACACGCTCCGCTATAAGCGTATTGCCCAACCAGGATATTTTAAGCCCCATTGCCCGGAGCATTTCGACTATCTCACTATCCGGCTGCGGCTCCTCCACTAACCCGTGTACCGTAGCCTTACAGCCTGAGACGGCCACCATTGCAAGCGGGATTGCAGCAAGAGAATAGTCTCCTGGCACGTAGTGGTTGAATGCCCTCGGCCTCCCGGGCTCAACCCTAAAAACACCCTCTTGAGCCTTCACCTCTACCCCATGCATACGTAGCATGCTGACGGTGAGGTCCACGTAGGGCTTTGAGACTAGAATATTGTTCGCTAAGACTACGGTAAAACCCTCTCCAAGCCTTGTTCCAGCAATTAGAAAGCCGGAGACGTGTTGACTGGATTCCGAAGCGTTTACGACGACTGTGTTGGAAGAGAAGCCTCTGCTCTTCACCGTCAGCGGCGGCCTCCCATGGTTGGAATGTGTTTCAACCCCCAGTGACCTCAATGCTTCTTCAAGCATTCCCACAGGCCTCCTCAATAGGCTCTCATTCCCCGTGTAAACAGCGTAGGATTCCCTGGCGGCTACAATCGGAGCTAGCATTCTCAGGGTTGAAGCCGAGCCACCGCAGTCAATAATGTCGCTCGGGCTCTTAAAATCTAAGCCTTCTACAAGAGCCTCATTTCCATGAAGCTCGACTTTTACACCCAGATTCTTCAAAGCCCCGAGTGTTGATTCCACGTCTTCACATTTTGAGAGGTTGATTATTCTCGAAGTGCCTTCTGAAATCGCTGAAATCAACAGGCTCCTGTGAGAGTAGGATTTAGAAGGAGGGGCAACGTAATCCAAGTCCCCTCGCCAACCACCCTTTACTCTAAGCACTCTATTCAACTCTTGCATTCTCATTACACACGCTTGTTTCAATAACCCTGCCGAATCTTGAAAGCGCTTCTTTAACTCTGCCAGCAACCTCAGGCTTAGAAACAGCTGCGACCGCAGGACCCTTTCCGGATACTCCTGCTGCAATAGCCCCAGCCCTAATAGCTTCTAAAGCGGGTTCGCTGCTTATCCCTAAGGCTGCTGAGACAGCTAGGCCGTTAAGAGTCATTGCAGTCCACTCCTCGCCTTCGAGAGCAAGCTTGTGAGCAAGCCTCATCAGTGGTTCAACGGGTTTGAAGAATGTTGTGTCGATACTGCCACTC
>Ga0209080_1001230_pt1 | contig 13286 bp, 9 predicted proteins | sample JNZ110809AmetaG_FD_184123 | JGI IMG/M metagenome (GOLD analysis project Ga0209080, IMG submission 184123) | Hot spring microbial communities from Jinze hot spring, China to study Microbial Dark Matter (Phase II) - JNZ 110809A (SPAdes) (version 3) ...
GAACCATCGAAGTAGTACTCGAGTATGTGCGCTATGGCGTCCACCGCACCGTAAACCGTCTGTTCTCTGGGAAGGGTTGCCTGAACGGAAGGATCCACTATCGAAACTTTCGGATACAACGCTTTGGAACTGACGCCGTACTTCTCCAAGGTTTCCTCGTTAGTTATGACGGCGTTCCCGTTCATCTCGGTTCCCGTAGCCGAGATCGTCAAAACGGCGAAAACAGGCAGGGCCTTATCGATGTTGTACTTTCCTACGAAGGCGTCCCAGATGTCGCCCTCGTACAGTACGCCCGCCGCCACGACTTTTGCGGAGTCGATGACGCTCCCCCCTCCCACACCTAGCACCGCTTCCACTTTTTCTCTCCTCGCAACCTCTATCGCCTCGCGAACCTTTGACAACACAGGATTTGGTTTCACACCCGAGACTTCAACCCATTCTATGCCGTTCCCTCTAAGGGAATCGACCACCTGATCGTACACACCGTTTTTCTTTATGGAACCGCCTCCGTAGAGCAACAAAACTTTCTTGATACCAGCTCCTTTGATCTCTTCCCCAACCTTCGGGATGGTGCCCTTCCCGAAGATCAACTTCGTTGGGTTGTGGAAGACAAAGTTCTCCATCTCCATCACCTCCTGATTTTATTCTACCACAATGATGCTGTCCTTATTTTTGATCTCACTTGTGTTCAATTTTGGATATGTTATAATCAACATTGAGATCGAAGGTGATCGTATGAGATCAATAAGGTTGGAGGGCATCCTCTCCATCTTGAAGAAGAAGGGGTTCGCGAGCGTGGAAGAATTAGCCGAAGCGCTGAAAGTCTCACCCGTGACGGTGAGAAGGGACTTGTCCGTCCTGGAAAAACAGGGAGCGGTGGTCAGGATCCGTGGAGGAGCTTCGCTGAAGGAGTTTCACAGGGAGATACCGTTCTTCAAAAAGTTGGACCAAAACAAAGAGAAAAAGATGGCGATCGCAAGAGAAGTGACAAGGTACCTGAGAGAAGGACAAGTGGTCTTCGCGAGCGGTGGAACCACCGTTTACTACGTGGTACAGGCGCTTGATGAGAGCGATCTGACCGATCTCACGATCGTTACAAACTCCATCACGACGGCGTGGGCGGTGGTGAACCTGAAGAAGAGGTTCCGCCTGATACACACCGGTGGGGTCGCTCGGGAGAACTCCTTCGAGTGCGTCGGCGCGCACACCCTTCGGGTGGTTGAGGATCTCAGGGTGGACGTCCTGTTGCTCGGGGCGGACGGCGTGGATTTGGAAGCTGGGATCACGCTGAACAACTACGAGGAGTGCTTGCTGGCGAAGAAGTTGCTCGAAAACTCGAAGAAAACCATTATAGTTGTGGATTCTTCGAAGTTCGGTGAGGTGGCCCCTTACAGGGTCTGTCCCGTTGAAGCGGTCTCGAAGATCGTCACCGACGACGCCGTCAGCACGGAAACGGTGAACAACTTTAAAGAGAGGGGCATCGAGTTGATGGTGGTGGAGGTGAAGAAAACAACGTGAACGCGTTCGTCACGGAAAGGGAGACGTTCGAGCAAAAAAGTTCGCTGCTCAGGGTGTTCGAGTTTGCGAGGGCGTGGACCCTAAAAGGGTTCGACTGTGACGCCGTGTACTTCGTTGGATGTGGTTCTTCTTACAACATGTCAATCTCCGCCTCCAAGTACTTCTCAAAGGTACTCGGAGTGGAGACGAAGGCGATGCCGGCGGGCGAGGTGATCTTTGCTCGAGAAGAGAACGTGTCTCCTGGAAGGAAATTGGCTTTTCTGATCTCCAGAACAGGCAACACGACGGAGGTGCTGCTGGCCGCCAAGGAATTGAAGGAGATGGGGATACGCACGGTTGGTTTGACCATCGAAGGAGGCAGCGAGCTGGTGAAGGTGTGCGACGAACACGTTGTCTTGCCCTTGGAAGAGAGGGCGATAGTGACGACGAGGGCGTTCTCCGGTATGTTGCTCTTCCTCACCATCCTCGCCGACAAGCTCGCGGGCACTTTCGAGTCGGAGGTTTACGCATCGTTGATCGATGGGATCGATAAAACGCTTGAGGAGTCCGTTTCGATCGTCGAGGAGAGAAGGCTGGATTCTCACGATTACTTCGTCTTCCTCGGGATGGGTGTCTACGAAGGGATCGCGCGGGAATCCCTCTTGAAGGTACAGGAGATGGCACTCTGCAAGGGTGAGGCGCACTCGACTCTCGAGTACAGGCACGGTCCCATCGCCTTGGCGGAACCCAGTGTGGCTGTGGTGGTCTACGAGAAAAACCATGAAGAACGAAGGTTGGCGGGAGAACTGAAGGGGTACGGTGTAACGGTGGTGGAGAGGGAATCCTTGGACGACGGGGAGAGAGACGGTTTCGTCCAAGTGGTGTTCTCACACGTTCTCGGTTTGAAGCTCGCCAAGAGGAAGGGTATCAACCCAGACCATCCCAGGCACCTGTCCAGGACCGTCAGCATCTGAAGGGGGTGACGAGCTGTGGAGATCGAGAAACTGAGACAATGGTTCAGGCCGTTCCCGCTCGAAGAGGCGAAAGTCGTGCTCTTCGTTCAACCACACCCGGACGACGTGGATCTCGCCTTGGGTGCCACAGTTTCGAAGCTTTCTTCCGAGGGGAAGAAGGTCTACTACTTGACCGTGACCGATGGGAGGAAGGGGACGTTCGATCCCAACACGGACGAAGGGGAATTGGCGCGCACTAGAAAGAGAGAGGAAGAGAAGGCAGCGGAGATCCTCGGTGTTCACGAACTGCTGTGGCTCGATTTCGAAGATTTGGGTGATTACTCGGTCGAGGAGGCAAGAAGAGAAGTCGTGAGAGTTTTGAGGAACGTCAACCCAGACGTCGTGATCACCGTGGATCCGTTCTTGCCCTACGAAAGCCACCCAGACCATCGAAAGACGGGTCTTGCGGTCACGGAGGCGGTCGCGTTCGCGGGACTTCCCACCTTCGACAGGGAAAGTTTCAAACCAACTGAAATCAAGAGCGTCGGTTACTTTTTCACGGCGTATCCCAACACCTTCGTGAACGTGGACGGTCACTTCGAAAAGAAGCTCCTTGCGATCGAACAGCACAAGAGCCAGTTCGATCCAGAGTACCTGAGACTCGTTCAGGAATACCTCACGGAGAGGGCGAGGACCTTTGGCCGAAAGATAGGTTGCCTGTACGCGGAGGAGTTGAAGTTACTCAGTGTGAACGCGCTCCACATCGTTCCCGAAGCGGTCTTTCTCTGATGAAAAGGGGTGAGGATTGTGCTCTTCCTGGGATGCGACGTCGGTGGGACGAAAACGCTCGCGGTTCTTGCGAATGAAAAGGGTGAGGTGCTGTCGTACTGGAAGGGCAAAGGGGCGAACTACCAAACGGTTGGGAAAGAGAAGGCGCTCTCGAATCTGAGGGAGGTCATCAACGGTGTGCTTGATCGCGCCGGAAAAACGATTTCCGACGTCGATTTCGCCTTTTTCGGTTACGCGGGTGCCGATTTCGAGCACGAGTTTCAGATCGTTCGTTCCATACTGGATCAGCTTGGGTTCGAGAGGTACGACTTCGACAACGACGGCAGGATCGCTCTGAGGTCTGGGACATTCGACGACGTGGGTATCGTGATAAGTTGTGGAACGGGTAGCATCTCGTACGCCTCGGACGGAAAGAAGATCAACAGGATAGGAGGGCTCTCCTTCTTCTTCGGGGAAAGGTTGGGATCGTACCACATCGCAGGGCTCGTCGCATCGGCGGTGGTGAGGGCAAAGGACGGGAGAGGTGAAAAGACCCTGTTGGTCGAGGAAGTGGAGAAGGAAGTAGGACCTTTGGAAAAGCTCATGAGGTACGAGTACGAAGGCTCTCCAGAGATGGAAGAATTGGTTCGTCTTCTCATAGAAAAGCTCTTTTCGTGCGCAAAGAAGGGCGATTTCGTCGCTCTGAAGATACTCCACGAGATCGCGGAAGAGGTTTTGCGCATAGTCCAAGCACACAGGAAGGTACTCGCCCTTCTCCCACCGGTAAAGGTCGTGTTGGAGGGTGGGTTCTTCAAGAATGCGGACGAGATCCTCAGGAAGATGATAGGGAGCGCCCTCGGGAGCGAGTGCGTCTTGGTCATCCCGGAGCACGATCCAGTGGTCGGTGCCGTGTTGCTGGCCATGGAACGCGCAGGATTGCGAGTTGAAAGGGACGTCGTCGAAACGCTCGTGAAGACTTACCTTGAGAGGGTGAGAGCATGAAGATCGCCGTGATAGGAGGGGGTAGTACCTACACACCGGAACTCGTGAAAGGGATACTCGAGATATCGCGGGAGATCACGATCGACGAGATAGATCTTTACGACATAAACGAGGAGAAGCAGAACATCGTGTACGATTTTTTGCTCAGGTACGTGAAGGGGCGTTTGAACTTGAAGAAACGCACCAGTGTGGAAGATGCGGTCTCAGACGCAGACTACGTTGTCTTCCAGTTCAGACCAGGTGGTCTGAAGGGTAGAGAGCTCGACGAAAAGATACCTTTGAAGTACGGTCTGGTGGGTCAGGAAACCACCGGGATGGGAGGTTTTTCGGCAGCGCTGAGGGCCTTCCCGGTGATCGAAAAATACGTGGAAGCCGTCAAGAAGTACTCCAACGCCTTCATCGTGAACTTCACGAACCCATCGGGTCACATCACGGAATTCGTCCTGAATTATCTGGGTTACGAGAGGTTTGTGGGGCTCTGCAACATCCCGGTGAACCTGAAGAGACACGTTGCCGAGGTGTTCTCTTGCGACACGGAGGACGTGGGCTTGAAGTACTACGGCTTGAACCACCTCAGCTTCGTGGAGAAGATCTTCGTGAAGGGAACAGACGTCACACGACAGTTCTTGGAAAAGATCAAGGAACAACTCTCGGCTTCTCTCGAAGGAGAGTTCCCCGCTTGGCTCTTGGACGTGCTAGGGGTTGTTCCAAACCCCTACCTGAGGTATTACCTCATGGAGGAGACGATGTTGAAGAAGCTACGCTCACAAAAGCTCAGATCTCAGGAGGTCATGGAGATCGAGCAGAAATTGCTCGAAATTTACAGGAAGGCCAGCGACATCCCAGAGGAACTCTCAAAACGTGGAGGGAGCATGTATTCCACAGCAGCAGCCCTCCTCATCAGGGATCTGGAGCTTGGGAAGGGAACCGTGCACGTCTTGAACACGAAAAACAACGGTTCGATCCTCAACCTCCCTCCAGACTACGTCTTGGAGATCCCCTGTTACGTGAGGAAAAAGCTGGTGGCCCCCATCTGTCAAGGGGAAGCCGACACGTTCGCACTTCCATTCGTCCACGCGGTGAAGATCTACGAGAGACTCACGATAGAGGCCTATTTGAAGAGATCGAAGAAGATGGCCCTGAAGGCCATCCTCGCGCATCCGCTCGGACCCGGGGTGGAGAAGGCCCGCGAGCTTTTGGAAGAGATCTTAAAGGCGAACGAGGAGTTCGTGAAGCTGGAGTGACACTCTTCACACCCTGTGGACGCCGTCGGCACTCCCTATGCTATGGAAAGACGGCTCTATCCCGAACCTTTCCCTGTACGCCTCGGCGAGTCGATCCTTCAGCCTCTCGAACGTCCCCACCCTCGAGAGGACTATCACGCCTCCTCCGAACCCTCCTCCGACCATCCTCGCCCCGAGGATTCCTTCTTCGTTTCTCAGAAAGTCCACTATGAAATCCGTTTCTTCGCAAGAGACTTCGTAGAGATCCCTGAGACTCTCGTGGGATTGGAAGAGTAACCTCCCAAGCTCCTCGAAATCTCCCCTCTTCAAAGCCTCCACACTCTTTTTGACCCTCTCGTTCTCTTCGAGGACGTGCTTTGCCCTCTTGAAGAGGACCCCTTTCAAAACTTTCAAATCCTCGAAAGTGACCTCCCTAAAACTCTTCTTGCCGAGCGTTTTGAGGACTTCCTCACATTCTTGTCTTCTCTTGTTGTACTCGGAGGAAGAGAGCTCGTGTTTGACGTTGGAATCGACCAGGTTGAACTCGCACCCTGAAAGCTCCAACGGGACGTACTCGTACTGGAGCGTCATCGTGTCCAAAAAGATCGCATACCCCTTCTTCCCAAAAACGGCCGTGAACTGATCCATTATCCCACACTTCACACCCACGAACTCCACTTCCGCTTCCCTGGCTATCTTCACCAGCTCGAGCTTGGGGATCTCAAAACCGAAGAACTCACAGACCGCGTACGCCGTCGCCACCTCGAGCGCAGCAGAACTCGACAATCCCGCACCCATGGGGAGGGAAGAATCCACTTCTATCCTGACCGGTTCCGTCTTGTAACCTCTCTTCTCCAGGGCGACCAGCACCCCGGTTACGTAATCCGACCACTTTCCCAACCTTTCGAACTTTTCGAGGACGACGACTTCGCCGATCGTTTTGGAGTAGAACTCGTACCTCTTGGACCTCTCGATCGAGACTTCCACGAACTTGTCCACGGCAAAAGGAAGCACGTAGCCGTCGTTGTAATCCGTGTGTTCGCCTATGATGTTGATCCTCCCGGGCGCCTTGACCTTCACAACACCACCTCCGTTTCTCTGAGCCTTTTGGCTGCCTCTTCTGGAACGACGGGGTTTATGAAAGTCCACGTTCCCGTTTCCACGCTGGCCATCCACTTGAGCTTATCTTTGTCGCGTTTTGGGGGGTTGAACTCCACGTGGAAGTGGAAGAAGTGATCCACGCTTTCCGTGTTGAACGGCGCCTGGAAGAACATCATCATGTACGGGAACTCCTGCTCGAAGAGCTTGTCGTACTTCATGGTCACGATCTTCAGGATCTCCGCGAAGTCCCTTCTCTCCTTCTTGGAAAACTCCAAGAGTGTGGAGACGTGCCTCTTCGGGTAAATGTGCACTTCGTAAGGAAACCTGGCGTAGAAGGGCACCAAGGCTAGGAAGCCCTCGTTCTCGTAGACCTTCCTTTCCTCACCTTCGCTTTCCAGGACTTCACAGACAACGCACCGCCTCTTTTCCTCGTACCACTTTCTCATCGCCTCGATCTTCACCTCTATCCTCTTCGGCAGGAAGGGGAAGGCGTAGATCTGTCCGTGTGGGTGTGGAAGGGATGCCCCCACTTCTTTGCCCCTGTTCTCGAAGATGAAGACGTACCTCACGAAATCGTACCCGGAAAGGTCACGCGTCCTGTCCACCCACATGTCCACGAGTTTTTCGATCTGCTGGAGTGGCATGCCGGGAAGGGCAGTGTTGTGGTCCGAAGTGTAGACGACCACTTCGCACACACCGAAGGATCGCTCGCGTCTGAACGGTCCCATCTCTTTCCAATCCACTTCCGGTGGGTTCCTCTTCAACGATGGGAAGCGGTTCTCAAAGCTCACGAGGTCGTACTCTTCCGGCAGCTCCAGCCCACCTGGGCAGATGGGGCACTCCACCTTGGAGGGTTGAACGGGGCGTTTCTGCGTTTCGGCTGAGACGATCACCCATTCATCGGTCAGTGGGTTGTACCTGAGTTCCATCATCTCCTCTCACCCCTTCGTAGAAGTGAAACTTCCTCCCATCTCCCCTCTCCACCGTCTTCCTTCGGATGGAGAGGCCATCATCCACCTCCAAGTTGAACGTTCTTTTTTCGAGGTCGACGTACATCTTGACGTTCCCAGAGCGTGCACCGAAGCTCACAATTTCGTACGCGAGTTTTTCCCCCAAGATGTTGAGAACCCGGGGCCTTCCTCCGTTTAGCCTGAACACATCGCTGAAAATCTTTTTCCCCTCATCACCCACGAGTTCGAGGTCGTCGCTCACCATCACGATCCCGTCCAGTACCCCCGACAGATAGGCGTAGAGTTGCCTTTCCTGTAAGGAAAGTTCACACTTCTCGCCCCTCAGTATCAAACAGTCTGGATCGTTCAACCAAAGCTTGTCGTGCATGAAGTACCTGGTGATCGCGTTCCTCAGCGCCCACTTCGCCGCCGGTACACCGATGTCTGGCACGCGATCGCCCCAGAAAGGAGCGGTGTCGGGACCTATCCTCATGCCGTCGACGAAACCGACCGCGGGAAGCAGTGGTGAACCGCAGCCGAGGACGAACGCGTCTTCGACGGCATTCCTTATCGTTTCAAGCCCCATCCTCAAAGCTTGAACCGGTGTCACGTTCCTCGATCTCTCCCCCGGTATCGCCCCGGCGAACAAAAAGTCTATCTTGAAGTAGCGAAATCCGATACGTTTGAGGGTTGAGAACAATTCCCAAAGCCACCCCCTGACGTCTTCCCTTGTGAGGTCCAGAGCGTATATCCTTCTTTTCCAATTCCTGTAAGCCATCTTCGGTTCCCCATTCTCTCTCACCACCCAATCCGGGTGTTCGAGGTACAACCGTGAAGTTTCTGAGACGCTGAACGGCGCCGTCCAGATCCCAGGGGCGAAACCGTGCTCTCCTATGACCCGTGCCACCGTCTCGAGGTCGGGGAAACCTTCCTTGACGTTCAACCAGTCTCCAATGTCCGCTTCATAACCGTCGTCTATTTGGAACACCTCGAAGGGGTAGTCTTTGGCGAGTTTCAAGTTCTTGACCACCTCGTCCCACGTGAGGTCGAGGAAGTAGTGGTACCAGCTACACCACCCGACCACCGCCTTTGTCCTTCTTCGTGCGTTGTTTTCTTCCCCCACAAGTTCCGCGTAACGTTCCAACAAGAGCGATGTGTTGGGATCCTCGAGGATCACGAAGGGTTCGATGGGTACGGGCTCTTCGAAGTTCGCCTCGAAGAAATCCATGTACGCCACAAGTTCACCGTTCTCGACGAAAAAGAACGGGTGTGCGATCCTGGAACTCAGAAAACCCAGCACCTTCCCCTCGCTCGCCACGAAGTAATCGCTCTGCAAACCTTTCGTGAGTTGCTCTGGAAAGACGGAGGCCGTGTACTGCCAATCCGGATCGATCCTGTCTGGAGGCACGTAATCTCTCACCCTCACGACACGGCACGGTCCCCATGACTGCCAGTTGTTCACCAACAGGCGTTCCGGAGCGCCCTCCCTGAAAACCTCCACCCTCCTAGGTCTTCCCCTCACCGTCCCCGTCACTTTCCAACCCAGGTGAATCCTCTCCACAGTGTACTCGAGAACGTAGGATTTCTCTTTCAACACGAAGTTTCCTTCTTGAAAAGCCCTTCCGAACACGTACATACCGATTCCTCCTCACCTGACGTAGACAGTCTTCCTGTTGCCAAAGTTGTCGGAGAGGAGACGATCGCCCTTTCTCAGCTGTTCGAGTGTGAACTTCAAAGTCTGCGCCTTAAACGGTGGGATCACGACGCGCCTGACGACCACTTCTTTCTCGTCCAGAAAGATCACCAGTTCTTTCTCCACCCCCACTGGAGATTTGTTCATCAACTCGACGGTGACATCCAGACTCTCACCCTCAGACAACAGAATTTTTGACGGTTCCATGTGAGCCCTGACGTCCTCTTCGAAGGCGGGCAATTCGTACCACAACGGCAGTTCTCTTCCCACCCTCAACCTGAAGCAGTGATGGTAGGGCTTTGGATAGAGCGTGTACTCGCGATGTGGCAAGGCCCCCCAACTATCGTCTCCTCCGAGTCCCATCTGTTTCAAATCGACGTTGACGGTGACCGTGTCCCTCTTCGGTATTTCGTGAACGTGCTTGGCCTTCTCCAGGTCTTCGAGCGTGAAAGGCCAGACACTGAAATCCAACTCCGGAAGACCTGAAACGAAGATCGAAAATTCTTCGTCGGAGAGCTTGAACCACCTCACATCGCACCTGTTCCCCGTCTCCTGTGGCCTGACGTAGTAGTGGACCATCTCCTCCACGAGTTTCTTGTGAAGGGCGAACAGGCCACTTTCCTTCCTGTCCCAGTACGTTTCGTGCGGACCTCGACCGTACCACTCCACCTCCCGGAACTTCCCGGGGACGGTGAACTGCATACCTATCCTGGGGATCTCCGGGAGGTTCTCACCTGGGACGAGCACGAAGTCAACGATCAGGTCCTCGCTTCCAAAGAACGTGTAGGTCAAGTAGAGCCAGGAGTCCCCCGGGAGCTGGTGTTCCGATGAGACCGACACCCTGTTCGAACCCTTGACGAGTTCGATCCTGTGGAGCCTCCTCTGCTGGGATGCCTTCTTCCACACCGAAAGTCTTTCCGGCATCTTGTTTCCTACGTCGTTGTCGGTGGGAGCCCTCCAAAAGTTCGGAACCATCGGGCCCGAGAGCAAGCTTTTCCCTCCGTACACAATATCTTCCAGAAGGCCTGTTTTCTTGGAGATCTTAAGCATCGTGTTACCGGCGGACAGGAACAGGTAAGAATCGTCTTCGAACACGTCCACAGGTCTTTGCACCTTGTACCTGACTTGGGGAGCCTTTTTCAGCGAGAACTGCTCCCACGCCACCACGTGGCCTTTTTCGCACCAATTGCACCTTGTACCTGACTTGGGGAGCCTTTTTCAGCGAGAACTGCTCCCACGCCACCACGTGGCCTTTTTCGCACCAATCCGTTTTCTCTTTCGTGACGAAGGAAATCTCCAGGAAGTATTCCCCATCTTCGAGTGGCGGAAGGTTCAGCTTTAGACGACCTGTCTCGCCAGGTTCGACGTCCAACTCGAACGTACCCTCCTCCACCACAGTCCCGTCCTTCCTCAACCTCCACACACCCTTGAAGGCGCTCAGGTTGGTGAACATGTACTCGTTCTTCACCGAGTATTCTGTGTCGCTGAGCTGCTCGATGGATACGTTTTGGTAGACTTTTTTCACTTCGAAGAGCTCCGGTTCTGGGGTCCTATCCGGAAGGACCACCCCATTGCAGCAGAAGTTACCGTCGTTTGGTTCGTCGCCGAAATCTCCTCCGTATCCCCAAAACGTTCGCCCCGATTCGTCGACCCTCTTTATCCCCTGGTCCACCCAGTCCCAAATGCAGCCGCCGTGTAGGTAGGGGTACTTCTTGATGATGTCCCAGTAATCCTTCAGGTTTCCAACGCTGTTACCCATCGCGTGCGCGTACTCGCAAAGGATGAAGGGTTTCCTTCGCTCTTTCGACGAATAAATCAGCAGTTCGTCGAACTTCGAGTACATGCGGGAGTAAACATCGACGTAAAAACTCTCCTTCCCGTGCGTGGCACCCTCGTAATGCAGGAGCCTCGTGTTGTCCCTGGATTTCACCCAAGCTGCGGCTTTTTCGAAGTTGGCACCATCTCCCGCTTCGTTACCCAGAGACCAGAACAAAACGCACGGATGGTTCTTGTCGCGCTCGACCATCCTCTGGACCCTGTCCAGGTGTGCCCTTTCCCACTCCGGTTTGTTCGCAAGGCTCACCGTGGGATCCCATCCTATTCCGTGGGACTCGATGTTGGCCTCATCGATAACGTAAAGACCGTAGAAATCGCACAAGTCGTACCACTTCGTTTGGTTGGGATAGTGGGAAGTCCTCACGGCGTTCACGTTGTGTCGCTTCATGAGCACCACGTCCTGAACCATCCTCTCGACGGTTACGGCGTGTCCCCTTTCGGGATCGAACTCGTGCCTGTTCACACCCTTCAGGTACAACACCTTACCGTTCAAGAAGAGCTTTCCATCCTTCACTTCCACCTTTCTGAAACCGAAGTTGATCTTTTTCTCGTCTTCTCCGAGTTTCACCTTCAGCACGTAGAGGTTGGGAGTTTCAGCCGACCACTTCAAAGGATTGGGGAAGTCGTAGGAAAGTTTCAACAAGGCGTCTTTCGCTTCCACACGTTCTTGGAAGAGGAGCTTCTCGTGGCCTCTTGGATCCAAAACGCTCACGCTCAAGACGTCCCCATCTTTTGAACCTAGGTTCCTCAGCTCCACGTCCACGAACAACTTTGCGTTGACGTAGCTTTCGTCCAAATCGGTTCTTACGAAAACGTCGCGCACGTGAAACTTCGGCAACGTGTAGATGTAGACGTCCCTGTAAATTCCCGAGAGCCACCACATGTCCTGATCCTCGAGGTAAGTCCCATCACACCACTTGAGCACTTCCACAGCGATCACATTCTCGCCAGGTTTCAAAAAGTTCGTTATCCTGAACTCCGCCGGGGTACAACTGTCCTTGCTAAAGCCCACTTTCTTTCCGTTCACCCAGAGGTAGAAGAACGACCTCACACCCTCGAAGTGAACGAAGACCTCCTTATCCAACCACTCCCTCGGTACGTTCACCCTCTTTCGGTAGACGCCCGTTGGGTTGTCGTCCTTCGGAACAAACGGAGGGTTCGCCTCAAATGGGTAAACCACGTTTGTGTAGATGGGTTTCGCGTAACCGAGAAACTCCAGGTTGCTTGGGACCTCCACTTCTTCCCATCCACCGTCGTCGAAATCCTCCAGGTAAAAATTTTCTGGGACCTCAAAAGGGTTCTTGAAGAAACGAAACTTCCACTTCCCACTCAGGAGAAGAAATCCGTCTCTTGGGTACTCCCATTCTTTCTTGAAGGGGTTGAAGTAAGGTATGAAAGAGGCGTGCGGTCTTTCTGTCCCTTCACTCACGAGACCTGGATTCTCCCACTCGTACATGTCCTCTCCCCTCCCTCAAACGCGCACGAGCCAACAGGAAACCCTATGACCTTCCCGTACTTCCACGAGAGGCGGTTCTTCCTCCGCACATCTGGAACTTGCATGTGGACATCTGGGGTGAAACGCACATCCAGGGGGGAGAGAGACCAAGGAGGGAGGATTACCCGGTATACCTCTCCTTGGACTCTTGTCACCAATCCTAGGCAAGGACTGTATGAGGTGTCTTGTGTAGGGATGCAGGGGTGATTTGAACACCTCCCAGGTTGGTCCCTCTTCGACTATCTTTCCCGCATACATTATGGCCATTCGCGTTGTGAGTTGGGCGTGGATTCCCATGTCGTGCGTGACCAACACGATGGTACACCCCTGTTCCCTGTGGATCCTCTTCAAGAGTTGCAAAACAGCCCTTTGAGCCACCACGTCCAAAGCTGTGGTGGGTTCGTCTGCCAAGATGACACGTGGTCTCAACACGGTCGCCAACGCGATGGTAACCCTCTGCCTCATCCCACCAGAGAGCTGGTGTGGAAAGGCCGTGAGTACCTCTGGCGGCAACCCGAGCTCCTTCAAGTGTTCCACGGCGAGCGATAACCACTTCCTCCTCTCTTCGCCTTTCAAGTGGCTCTCCAACACTTCGAGAAAGGTGTCCCTTACCCTCTTCACCGGGTTCAACACGTGCATGGAACCTTGAGGGATGTAGGAGACGAAAGACCATCGAAGCCTTCTCAATTCTCCCTCTCTGAAGGAAGAGACATCTCTCTCTTCCCCGTTCACCCGATACAGGATCTTCCCTTCCACGAGACGAAGGGG
>Ga0209080_1001232_pt1 | contig 13261 bp, 12 predicted proteins | sample JNZ110809AmetaG_FD_184123 | JGI IMG/M metagenome (GOLD analysis project Ga0209080, IMG submission 184123) | Hot spring microbial communities from Jinze hot spring, China to study Microbial Dark Matter (Phase II) - JNZ 110809A (SPAdes) (version 3) ...
GTAAGGATATTAACTAACAAACTAACTTTATCAGGGGTCGGCTTGAGCTTGCTTGACCCTACGTTGATGCTCTTCCTCATTTTCGTGGCGTTGTTGGTTTCAGTGCCTTTCTTGATACGCGTGAGTAGTTCTAGGTCTTTATCTAGAGTCAGAAGCTTGATTAAATTTCTTAGTGAGGGCATCACGCTGACTAAGCCTCTCAAGGTAGAGTTCGGTGTCTTGAGGGCTAGAGGCTACTATAGTAATAGAGGGTATCACGTCGTGACAGAGTTCTTGAGTAGTAGTAATGCTTTAGTAGAGAGTATAAGCTATGAAGGCTTGTGTAGTAGCTCGTATCTGCTGGCGGTAGACAGCAAGGGTGTCGGCTACTTAGTAGCTCCGGCGGTTAAGGTGATCTCGCGTGAGGGGAGGAACGTAGTCATAGCGTGTTTAGACCCTTCGAAAACACCTAAGATTAGCAAGCTTGTTGAGGTGAGTGACTCTAGAGCCAGCGTAAAATCTGAAGCGAGGATAATCAACAGCAAGTACGTCGTTAAGGCTTCATGGCCTGCCAGTAGTGCCGGGCAGTGGAAGGTTCTCTATGATGAGAAGAAAGGCGTTTACACAGTCACGACAGAACCTAGTGTTGAGGGTAAGGTGAGGAACGCGGTAGTTAAGCTGTGTGTCAAGCCCTCCACGATACTCGCTAGTGAGGTCTGCAGGAAAGTCCTCGAGTTCAAGAAGCCTGGCGAGGAAGCGCTGACGGAGCTAGAAGGTCTTCAAGAGAGGAGAATATTTATTGAACATCTAAACTTAGTAAACTTAGGCAGGCTAGCTAAGTCTTTAGGTATAACTGCCTACCCACACATTTCAGGATACGCTGAGAACATGGTTAAAGTAAAGCTGATCCTCAACGTCCCCTTCTCAAGAGATGTAGTAAAGGAAGAAGCGATCTAGTCTGAGTAGGGGCGCACGACGCTTTACACGGCTTTTTATTTACTGTTGAGAGAGTTTATTGATGATGTGTCTTGGTTTCAAGAGCCTCAGACTGGTTGAGGCAGGCTCTCAAGGATTTAGAACATGCTAAGAAGTCTTTCGAAGTCGGTGATTATGAGTGGGCTTGTTTCGCCGCTCATCAAGCTGCTGGGAAGAGCGTCAAAGCTCTTTACCAAGCTCTAGGTATTGAGGTGTGGGGTCATTCCGTCTCTAGGATGCTATCTAGCTTACCTGAGAACTTAAGGCCTGGCGAAGAACTAATTAATAAGGCTAGGGAGCTTGACAGACACTACATACCTACTAGGTACCCGAATTTCCATCCAGAAGGTGCTCCGATGGACTACTACACTAAGAGCGACGCGGAGAGAGCCATCGCTCACGCGAGTGAGGTGATAGAGCACGTCAGAACTAAGATTCTTCAAGCTAGACCGGAGTGAGGTTTTAAGAAGACTCCGCAAGTACGCTGAAGAGAGAGTTAGTCGAGGAGCTATAGCCGTCTACCTGATAGGCTCACTAGCTAGAGGAGACTACACAGCATTCTCAGACGCCGACTTAGTAGTAGTCGTGAGAGATGATCCTAGAAGACCTATAGACAGGCTAATAGAGTACATAGACCCTACACTACCCCTAGATCTTGAACCCAGAGTCTACACCCTACACGAACTAGAAGAAATGGCCGCCGGAAAAAGCAGGCTGATTAAGGAGTTGATTGATTACGGGGTCTTGCTAGCCGGGGATGAGTTACTGCTGGATAGATTGAGAAGAGTGTTTGAAGGACGGCTCTAGTAGTTCTCGTGTTTGGCTCTTCTCTGCGTATAGATAGAGGATACTCCCCTTATTCATCCCCACTCCCGGTGGGCTGGACTGGAAGTTTTGGTTTTCGGGTTAGTGTTGGTGTAGTTAATACGCACTTAACTTTACTTAAGTGAAGTTAACCTCTCGACTCATTACCTCAATAGAGAATCTATGATGATAGAAAGAAGAAGAAAAACAAGACTTTCTTGAGGTCTTAAGACCTAAGTCACTAGTTCTAGAAACCCCCTTATTAAGATACTTAAAAACAAGAACTAACTAATACACTAGCTAGTCGATAAACGAGTAAGCTAGCCAGCAACACGTTATTGCTCTCTGTTCTTTGTTTAGTGGGTGTTGTTTTGAGGGATTTCTTTGTATGGAGAAGTAATGATTCTTTGTATGGAGATTTGCGCGTGAGAGACACTGGCTTCTCGAAAGCTGTAGACCTAAGTCAAGCAGTTCAGAAACTCCTGTGTTAGGGTTTCATACTTGGTGTACTGCGTGAGAGACTATGTCATGAACCGCCAGACTTTTAAGTTCTATAATCAGAACAGTTTCTGTAGGGATTGAGAGTGACTGAAGAGAGCGGGGATAACAAGACCTTCTACAGAGCCATACAGTTTAATATTGAAGACCCTTACGGGTTCTACGCAGACAAAATCACTGCTAAGCTGCTTGTTGAGGTTGCTCTAAGAACACACGCTAACACACTCATAGTATTCGCTAGAGACCCTTGGGGTAGAGTCTTCTACGAAGGGAGCAATATATACCCTAAACACCCTAACGCCGCACTAGACTTGAGGGAACTGAGGAAGTTGACTAGAGAGAATAGGTTGAGGCTAATCATAATGACTGACCACACAGCTAACAGGTACGTGTACAGGAAGCACCCAGAATACGCTCAAAGAAATAAAGACGGTGAGGTGATAGTCTTAGAACACCTCCCGACAGCAGAGAAAGTCGTAGACCCTCACTGGCCTCAAATATGCTTGAATAGTCCCGCACTAGAAGAGTATTTAATCCCGGAAGCAGAAGAAGCGACGAGATTAGTAAGTCCTGACGGGGTACTCCTAGACAGCTTCAGGTACTTGCCCGACCCACCCAAAGCTTGCTACTGCAGGTACTGCAAGACCAGATTCAGAGAAGAGAATAATGTGGAACTGCCTGACGTGGAAGACGAGGAAGACCCTACCTTCAGGCTAGCGTGGGAGTGGAGACATAAAGTAACTATAGAGTCGATGAAGAAGATAAGAGAAGCTATCAAGAAAGCAAAACCAGACACTCTCTTCCTATATAACAGCCACCCAGTCGGGTGGGCAGGCAGAGGAAACATAATAGTAGAGAAGACTAGAGACATACTAGACGGAGTCTTCGCCGAAGCAAGCGAGTTCGACATAATAGACTACGCATACATAGTCATGGCAACAAAACTCTCTAAAGCACTCGTAAACAACGAGAAAGCAGTCCTAGTCAGCAGAAACCTCTTCTACATATTCAGGACAGTCCAGTCAGCAACTAAGCTAGCAGTAAAGCAAGGTATTAGATCTATAGTAGCTGCTGGAGGATACCCCATAGCAACAATATTCTCGAGCCAGTTCTTCGAGGACCCGAGAGCGCTAGACTACCTAGCCGAAGTCTATGAAGAAATAGAGTGTCTCGAAGACTTACTCACGGGCTTAGAACCCGTCAAGCACGCAGCAATACTATTCGACAGCGAGACACACGACAAGTACTTCTGGAGGAAGCCAGCAATATATCTGGCTGAGCTAGAAGGACTAACACAAATACTCATGTCAAGAAACTTGCCGATAGAATTCATAACCATGAAAGACGTAAAGAAGGTCAAAGACTACAACATACTCATAGCACCGACTACCGCGGTCTTAGGAGATGAGGAAGAAGAAATACTGAAGAACTACGTCGAGGGAGGCGGGGTCTTGCTCGCTACAGGAGAATTCGGGATCATGAGACCTGACTACACGTACAGGCACGCACTAGCTCTCGAGAAGTACCTGGGCATCACTCTAGAAGGGTTCTTAAACACGGGCTACATATACCTACAGCTAGACGTCACGCCAACCATATACGACGACTACTGGAGCGGACTCCCCAAATCAGTAATACTAGGTGATCAGAGCCTCAGATTCAGGATAGAGAGGACAGAAAAAGAGCTGGGAGACTTAGTCAGGGTGAGACCAATAAATGCTAAAGTCTTGTCACTAGTAAAAACTACTAAAGCGCCTTACGGCTACGAATACACTTTAGGGAGGAGCACACCACCCCCCGACTCAAACCTAGAGAACGCTGCAGGGATAGTCTTAGCACATTTAGGGTCGGGCCTAGCACTCTACTACGCTGGCAGAATAGGAGCACACTACAGCAGGTTAGGACACCCAGACTACGCAGAACTAATATTAAGACCCCTCACAAAACACACTAGCAGGCCTCCAGTAATCGTGGAAGGTCCTGAAACACTACAGACAGAATACTACAGGAAAAACGATAGGATAGTAATACATATAGTAAACCACACATACAACCAGAGAATACTCACAGCACCTACAGGACCGAGTAAACAAGCACTTCCTACCTTCATACCGCCCTACAGCGTACACCCGCCAAGAACACTCATACCAATCCATGACATAATCATCAAAGCTCGAGTAGAAGACACGCAAAAAACTTACAGAGCTTACGAAGCAGTATCACGTCAAGAACTAGAGACAGTCTTGAAGAGAAACTATGTGGAAGCGAGACTAAAGAACCTAGAAGAATACGCACTCGTAGTCATAGAACCAAGAAACTAGAACTAGTAACTAAGACCCTGTCTTCTTCAATATCTTAAGATATTGACTAAACATGACTTAGTCTACTGACTACATTTATAAAGTCACCCTATTACTAATTACTGGTGTAATTACTATGAGTGAAGACAACGAGACTTATTACGAGCTATACGGTGAGTATATATCACTAAGAGAGCTTAGCATAACTACAGCTATATCAACCGTTTTAGCTCTCGTATTCTACTCTCTAGCACCCTACATAGCCAGCAGCGTAGGTCTGCCGCCTGCTGGACTCATGATAACGTTCGGCGCGATAGGAGCTTCAGTAGGGTTTGCTGTAGGAGTCTTCATAGCTAAAGTCAAGCGTGTTGTGAGGGAGGTGTAGTTCATGGACCCGTTCTCAATACTTCTCATAATAATCCTATCAGCACTTTCTACTCTACTCTATATATTCATAGGGATACTTCCGGGAACTGACGAGACAGCTACTATGGCTCCCGTACTGCTCACGTTACTTCTCGCTGGAGTAGACCCCCTATTAGCTCTAGTATGGTTTATCGCGAGCATAGCTGCTTTCAAGATGGCTGACAGCATACCTGTCGCGCTAGCGGGAATACCCGGCGGTGTTATGGCAGTGCCTCAAGTCCCTGACGCGGTCACAGCTAAAGAGAGCGGCTTAGCCGACACGATATTGAGGAAAGGTATTGCAGCAAGTGTTGTGGGTCAATTCGTTGCCTTAATAACTACCTTAACAGTCTCTTACTACCTCATGCCCTTAGGTGACTGGCTGAGGGCAACTGACGAGATACTGCCTAACGTCAAAGTCGCTAGGTGGTTCTGGATACTACTTGCTGGACTGTTAATACTTGCGTTAACTTCTAAGAATAAGTGGCTGGCTCTGCTATCTATACCTTCCTTCGCGTTAGGGATTCAAGGCCTTAGAGCAGTCTACGGCAAGCCTGTCTACATAAGTTTCTTCCTTGGAATAACTATAGGTCCGATGATGTTTGAACTCTTGTCAATGCTTCATAAAGAACTCAAGAAAAACTATGAGAAGAAAGGACTTAAGGAAGTGAGACTAGCTAAGATAGGTAGCATACCACTCAACCCATTCAAAATACTAAGTAAGGAGGAGGCAGCTCAAAGCACTGTCTGGTCAGCCGTAACCTCAGTCCTCGCGACAGTCATGTCGCCCGTAGGCCTGACGATACTCATAGGAGACTTACTAAGAGAGAGCAAGAAAGACAGGATTAAAGGCTCAGTACTCGCTTACACAGTGAGAGACGCGATAAAGAACGCCACGTACATAGGCGGCACACTAATACCCTTGCTAGTCATAGGACAGCCAACAGGACCTATGGCTGCCGGACCGGCCATGCCGTTCTTCCAGAAGCTAGAGAGTCTAGGTATGAGCGCTAGAGACTATATAGTCACGAACTACGACTACATGACTATAGCTGTAGCAGTGATAGCGGCATCAGCGATAGCCTTCCTAGTAGCTTACCCGATACTCGTGAAGTACTCGAGAAAAATAACCTTAGCAGTCTTCAGGAGAGTCCCTGCAGAAGCTCTTTACGGACTCTTCATAGCGATAGTAATAATGTTATCTTACTACGACGCCAGACTAGCAGGAATTTTCGGGACGCTCGTAATAAGCTTAATTTCAGGAGCTTTATGGAAGTTAGGAGTCTCGCTGGGAGTACTCTTCATGACGCTCGTAGCAGCACCAACACTAGTAGCTATACTAACAGGACTACCAATATAGCAATGTAAAATAAACAAATTTTTAGCTAAACCACAATTTCTTTATGTCTTACCCACCCTCCCTAAGGTACTTAATAAATTCTTTTCGTTGTGTGCTCGTTGCTAACACTTAAAATACACTCTGAAAAAGACTCACTAATAATTTGCTAATTTCAATTTCTAAAGACACTCTTTAAAGAAGTTTTAAAGCGTAATTAGTGACTAAAAAATAGGTTTGTTTAATGTTTTAACCCCATTTAAGCAGTTTTGCTAATTGCTCCTCAGGCTGGGTGGGTTTAGTGATCAGGCTGACTACGGTCATTACTATAAATGAGACTAGAGCACCCCAGACATAAATAATCTCATATATCTCCGCAGGTATGAAGCCCATTATACCTGCTAGTGATGCTATGAAGCCCGCTATCATGCCCGCGACAGCCCCTTCTTTTGTAGCACGCTTCCATAAGAGACCAAGTACTAATGGCACGAAGACTCCGGAAGTATAGAGGTCGTAAGAGTAAATCAGTAACTCGATGATTCCCCGCACAGTCAATGCGGCCGCCAGTGAGAACACGCCAACTATAATCGTTACTATTATGGAGAGCTTCAACATCTGCCTGTCAGTGATTCTTGGGTTGAATCTGTAGTAGAAGTCCCTGACAACATGTGAGGTAGCCGCTAACAGGAGCGAATCTGCAGTCGACATAACAGCGGCAAGTATAGCCGCTATGAATATGGCGCCGACTATAGGACCTAACATAACTAGAATCAAGTGTGGGATCGCAATCCTCGGAGTTTTGAGGATCTCTCCCGGGCTTGGCGAGAGAGCTAGCGCTGCCATGCCAGCAATAGCTGGTATAAACGAAACTACGATTAGAAAGATTCCTGAAAGTAATGAAGCCCTAACAGCTACTTTCTCGTCTTTTGAGGCGAAGAGTCTCTGATAGAAGTCCTGCCCTATCAACGTGTACATGACTGTAGCAACAACTGTGAGAACTATGACTGCAGCTCCTGGCGAGAATATATTGAAGTATTCGCTTGGCGGACTACTGATTACGCCAGCTGAGTACAATTCGCTGAGCCTGCCTTCAATGCCCGCAAAGCCGCCCACACTTACTAAAGCGAGCGCGGCAGCTATTACGACACCGATAGTTCCCAAGATTATCTGGATGAAGTCAGTAAGAGTTACTGCCCAGAGACCTGATATGGCGGTATAGGCTATGAATATTATAGTAGCGAGAATTGACCCCCAGAGTCCAGGCAACCCCATAGCTTCAAAGACTGCTCCAGCAGCCCACACCTGCGCTCCTATAATACCAACAAGTGCTAAGAGAGATAGCAATGCAGATATTGCTTGAACTGAGTACCCGCGGTATCTCATTCGTAGTAATTCAGGCACCGTGTATAATGCGAGAGCTCTTGAGAGTTTAGCGAACGTAATTCCGAGTAGCGCTAACCCAAGCCCACATGCGGCTCCATACCAGAACCCGCCAAGCCCGTACGTCGCGCCCCACGACGCACCACCAAGGACAAACCCGCCACCATAGTGTGTTGCCGCAAGCGTAGCGGCAGCCAGCAAAACTCCAAGCCTCCTGCCAGCCAGAAGGTAGTCATCCGTTGACTTAATAAACTTTTTAGCCCACACGCCTATACCTAGCATTACTAAAAGATAGAACACTACGGTGGCCCATAATATCATCGTCTCCAGAGCGGACCACCAGAATACAATATTTTTCAATTCAAATTTAAATATTTCTGCATCCTGAAAATCTTGTTTAAGAGTCGTGAGGCAACAGAGCTCACTTCCGACTAGAAACTACAGCCCCTACATGAAACTAAGTTTCATCAGATACTGTTCGCTCGTCAAAAAGAAAGTAAAAGATTAGGAGTACGTGAATATTAAATGAAATAATCAACATTAACTTCAGATATAAGAAAAACGTGAAGGATTAAATTTTAATTAATTAAAGAACACTAGCACTTCTTTGGTTTCTTCTTTTCTTCTTTTTTCTCTTCTTTCTTTTCTTCTTTCTTACTCATAGGGGATACCCCCATGATATACTTTCAGAACAGGCTCTTAAATACTAGATGTACACCCAGGCACGCAAGCCCGTTTTAGAATGGCGTTGCGACAGTACCATATTTTTAGGAGTCTTTTTAAAGGCTGCTTAGTTGGGTTGGTGCATAGGTTTATTCTTATTTATGACTTACACTAAATTAGCTTGGGGGAAGTTACTTGAGTAAGGCTGGCTCGAAAGGGTATGTGAAGACCAACATATTCTTGACAGTATACGACGACGGCTTTGTTAGAGGCTTACTCGAGGAGTTAAGTAGGAAGAGTTATAAGATTCTTGAGTTTAGTAAGAGTGAGGTAGTTGATTACTTCTACTACATATCGGTTGAGGGAAACGCGAAGGAAATTGAGGGACTAATTAAGGATAAAGTACCCTGGTATAAGGTAGAAGTACTTGAGTTTAGCTGATAGGAGTTAACGTAGCTTCAGACAGATATCGCACTATCTGACTCCAGTCTAGCTGTGTTTCACTCAACTCACGCGTTTCTAGCTAGTAAGACTTTATAAGAATTAAAGCATTAATAAAGTTGATGAAGAGCGGACCACGGACTGAGAAGTGATGTGATCGTGCATTACTGACTTACAGCATTAAGTTTCTTAAGAGGTGATGGGTCTCTATACATGGTCTTTATCTTTAAATGTACTTGATCCTCAATATTTCTCGGGGGTGAAGGTCTGTAAGCTCTTTCCGCCTTATCGTTAGAGTTGATGGTAAGGGCCGCATTACTCTGCCTCTCTATATTAGGAGAGAGTTAGGTATTGAAGAATATTCTACGGTCGAGTTAGTAGTAGATCAAGCTAAGAGAGAATTAATCATAAGACCTATAACGCCGTCAGGCGAGTATTTAATGAATCTCGAGGTAGAACTTGAGAATCCCGATAAGGTGAGTGAGTTAGTCAACTTAATAGTTGAGGGTGGTGGCGAGCTAAAGATAATTAAGTGCGTGCCAAACCCTAATAAGTGCTTAGTTTCCGTGAGTGTAATTGATTTGAGAGCTGGAGAAAACCTAGTAGAAACTTTATCGAGTAAAGGGTTTTTAGTTAAGGTCGCGGAGGATTGGAAGAAGTGATTAAAGTAGTAGTAGGTTGTTGCGGGTTTCCATCCTCAAGAAGAGAATACTACGTGAGTTTTGAAGCAGTAGAATTACAAGAAACCTTCTATAACCCGCCAGACCCGGAAAAACTGAAGAAGTTACGTGATGAAGCGCCTGAAGACTTCAAGTTTTCTATGAAGGCTTGGCAAGCAGTAACTCACCCTCCCGACTCCCCTACATGGCGTAAATCTAGGTTTAAGCCCCCTAACGAAGTCAGGGACAATTACGGCTACCTAAAACCGACTAAAGAAAATCTTGAAGCGTGGGAGTTAATAAGGAAATCTGCTAAAGTTTTAAGAGCTACGTACGTGATACTCCAGACACCCCCCTCATTCACTTACAGCACAGAAAATTTAATGAATCTAAAGACATTCTTAGAATTAACGCGAGAGAAAGACTTCAGAGTAGGCATAGAATTAAGAGGTGATTGGCGTAACTATTCAGAAGAACTAAGAAGAGTTCTTGAAGATTACGAGACGGTAACACATGTTACTGACCCTTTTAAGTGGTTCCCGCCAGTTACGAAGACTGCTAGCTACTACTTTAGACTACACGGTATAGGACCTCACGAAGTAAACTATAAGTACAAGTACTCCGCGGAGGACCTACAGAAACTCAAGAACATGGTAAGAAGTCTAGAAGGAGCTCGTGAAGCTTACGTGATGTTCAACAACGTTCATATGAAGGAAGACGCGCTCAAATTCAAAGAACTCCTTCAAGAGACTAGCGAGTAGAGCAAGAAAGCACAGAGTCTTATCTTAGGGTCTAATCTTTTTAAGCTTACTAGTACTTCTTTTAAGGCGAGATGCGATGGCGCAAGTAAGCGAGTTTAAGAGTAGAGGCCCTGTAATAGTAGAGGCTGCTACACCACCTATCTGTAGTAGTTGCGGTAAGCTAATATCCCCAAGTGAGAAAGCTACTAGGTTTGTGTGTCCTAGCTGCGGCGTAGTAGTTATTTGGAGATGTAGTAAGTGTAGAGAGCTCTCAAACCCGTATAAATGCCCTAACTGCTGGTTTGAGGGGCCTTGATGGGGGTGAGGTTGTTTGGGTAAGGTCATAGTATCCCTGCGTGTAAATCCTGAGAGTGATGAGGTAGACTTAGATAAGTTAATGAGTGAGATTAAGTCTAAGTTGCCATCATACTACGAGATCTTGAGGCATGAGAAAGAATACGTAGCCTTCGGACTCTACGCATTGAGACTCTACATCGCAATGCCAGAAAACTTTGAAGGAGGAACTGACGAGCTAGAGAGGAGTCTCACCGAAATGAGCGGGGTCTCCTCCATAGACATAGACTTCGTGACAAGAACAGACGCCTTATAACCTAGAAACTACTACTGTATTATTTTCCCCTAATTAATATAATGGATGCAAGTTCATGTAGTAAGAGAATTAAGTAATTAACTACGGGGTTCAGCTCTTATATAAGTTTATATTGGTTGATTTCATTGCCTCATTTCTGTTCCCCCGCATCGGTCTTGGGTTTGCATCACCCTTAGGGGCTTTCGGGGGTACCCCTAGACCCCCACATCTTGAGTACCTGTATAATAAGTTTATGCATGCAATTACGTCTCTATCTCCTGTGAATCTACATCTACTACATCTTAGTATTCTACCACCATTATTTTTTAACCTGCTCCCACATTTCGGACATGTTGATGATGTTTTCCTAGGGTTAACGTAGCTAACTAACAACCCCCTCTCTAAAGCTTCATAGCTAATAGTGAACTGTATTCTCCTATAGAACCATATAGATAGCTTCTTGTTAAATGAGCTACCTCTGTTAACTCTACCCTTAAGTTTGTTTAGATTTTCGAGAACTATGGTTGAGTTGTGTTCAACAGCTATATCCGCTACTCTATCGCCCAGCTTGTGAGCGTAGTCCCAGGCTATGCTCCTCATCCTATCACCGTGTTTTTTGATAGCTTCTCTAACTCCTTTAATGAACTTCCACGATTTCGGGTGCCTTCTCTGAATCCTCTCAATCCATATCCTGTGCGTTAATATCTTCCTAAGAGGTGTTTCAAAGCGTTTAAGCCTGACCATCCTTCCACTAGGTGTGAATACTGCTAGAGTAACGTTATCGAAATTAACGTCAACAGTCATTACGGTCCTAGACTTCCTGAGCATAACTGTTTTCTTGAAGTATACTGCTACGTAGACCTTATCTTCAACAACCTTCACAGCTATTTCATAATTACTCCAATCCTCATACTTCCTTATTCTCTCTGTAGATGTTAGTAGTTTTAGCTTAATCTCCCTATCTTCATGTAATTTCAGAATGAGTGTTCTATTCTCCAGGTCTAGCTTGTAGTCGTATCTATCTATTCTTGCTGTTAATTTCCTGAGGAGAGGCTTTCTACCACCGTTCTGTTTGCTAGCTTTAACCACTGCTTTAGCGTAGGTATATACCTGCTTAACGTGGTGTGCTCTAAAACCAAACCCTCTAAGCTCTGAGTAGAACATCTTGTGTAAAGTTTTAATTGATGGTACTTCATCTAGATTCCAAATACTATTTACTACTAGCTGAACTGCATTACGGTAGAGCTTCAGGAACTTGAGTAGAGTGAGGTAATCATCGCTACTCTCGGGGAGAGCTCTCATCTTAAGAGTCTCGACGAGCTCTTTACCCCTCATTGAATAGCTCACCATATCTAGAATTATAAATAAAGAGTTTATAAAGTGAATATATGGCTAGAATCGAGATCTTTAGGTGTAGTGTCATAAAGTATAGGAGAAGAGATTATGTCCTCTACCTGCTGGGGAAGGACAAGGAAAAATCAAACAACTCCACGGAAAGAAGTCTACATACTAATCATAGCGAAGAATAACATCAAGCAATATAAACCTATATGAAACCCGAAACAGCTACGTGAGGCTTAATAATACGGCCTTCATACATATTATAAGCACTGTAAAGTATAGTGTTGTGAGGGTGGATGATGTATAGCAAGAGTAGGGAAGTAATGGTGAGGGTTGCTGAAGCCAGCAAAAACGACGCTTTCAGGGGTAAGGTCAGGATACCTTCGAAGATCTTAAACTCTATAGGTGCTGAAGAGGGCGACGCTATAGAAATAATAGGCAGGAGGAGTACCGTAGCTATAGCGTGGCCGGCGTTACCGGAAGACGATGAGAAAGACATAATTAGGATGGACGGCATAATAAGAAAGAATGCCGGGGTAAGTATAGGCGATAGAGTCATTATTAGGCGAGTTGAGGTTAAGCCTGCCTTGTCTGTCAAGCTGGCTTTAACAGACTCTTCTAGCCAGATAAGTGGTGGAGAATCTACTCTTAAGATGATTAAGAGGAGGCTACTCAATTACGCACTCGTTGAGGGCGACTTAGTGCCGTTCCAGCTCTTAGGTTCAGTCATATTCTTGCAGGTCATATCTACTAGGCCTGCAGGACCTGTATTAGTTGATGAGTCTACTAGGCTGGTCTTAATAAACAAACCAGCACAGACTCTAAGGATGATGCGAGTCACGTACGAGGACGTCGGCGGCATGAAAGAAGTAGTAGAGAGAGTTAGGGAATTGATTGAGTTGCCTCTCAAACACCCTGAACTCTTCAGGAAGCTAGGTATAGAGCCTCCTAAGGGTGTCTTACTCTACGGACCCCCAGGTTGCGGCAAGACTTTATTAGCTAAAGCAGTAGCTACTGAGGCCGACGCTTACTTTATTGCTATTAATGGTCCTGAGATTATGAGTAAGTATTATGGTGAGTCTGAGCAGAGGTTGAGAGAGATTTTCGAGGAAGCTAGGAAAAACGCACCAGCAATAATATTCATAGACGAA
>Ga0209080_1001233_pt1 | contig 13254 bp, 16 predicted proteins | sample JNZ110809AmetaG_FD_184123 | JGI IMG/M metagenome (GOLD analysis project Ga0209080, IMG submission 184123) | Hot spring microbial communities from Jinze hot spring, China to study Microbial Dark Matter (Phase II) - JNZ 110809A (SPAdes) (version 3) ...
TGCAAAGGTTGAAGGAAGCGTTAGGGGAAGCGCTGCTCGATGCCCGTATAGCAGGAAAACGCAGGGTGTTCGTTACGGTTGATCGAGAGCACTACCGCACGGCGGTTGTCGCTCTAAAAGAGATGGGTTTCGACTTCCTGTCCGCTGTTACCGGCGTTGACGCGGGCGACAGGTTTGAGGTTATAGCGCATGTGGGTAGAAGGGTATCTGTGGCGGTTAAGGCTCTCGTACCCAAGGATGACGCAAGAATCGCAAGCATAGTAGACGTGTACCCGGCAGCGTTCTTCTACGAGCGTGAAGCCTGGGAGATGCTTGGCATACACTTTGAGGGTCATCCTAAGCTGGAGCGAACCTTTCTCCCTGAGAGTTGGCCGCCTGGAGTATACCCACTTAGGAAGGAGTACAGGCAAGGAAGCGAAAGAGGGTGAGGTTGTTGAGCATTTACCTGCCAATAGGACCCCAGCACCCCGTGCATCCTGAGGCTGTGCAATTAAAACTCAAGGTCGAGGGCGAAGAGGTTGTAGACGCCGATGTCGACGTTAGCTTCGTCCATCGAGGCATAGAGAAAGTGCTGGAAACTAAAACGTACGTGCAGGGGCTATTCCTGGCCGAAAGGATCTGCGGGATCTGTAACGTTGCCCACACCACGTGCTACGCGATAAATGTTGAGCGATTGGCTGGAGTGGAGGTTCCACGAAGGGCTTTGTACCTGCGCTTAGTGGTAGAGGAATTAGCCAGGATGCACTCGCATATGCTGTGGCTAAGCCTCTTGGCACATGTTATAGGGTTTGACTCTCTTTTCATGCTGGCTCAACGTGATAGGGAGCTCGTATTAGATCTGATGGAAGAGATCACAGGAGGAAGGGTCATCACCAGCTACAACGTGATAGGCGGAGTGAGGAGAAATGTTGACGCAGCTTTGGCCCAAAAAATAATTAGTACACTAGATGGATTAAGGAAGAGAGTCCTCGAGTACAAGCGGTTGCTCGGGGAGGACGCCATCCTAAGGGCTAGAACAGAGGATGTGGGATACCTGAGCAGCAGTAAAGCTGTTGAACTTTCCGCGGTGGGACCTGTGGCCAGGGCTTCAGGTGTGCCGTACGACGTTAGAGAGTGCGATCCCTATCTAATTCACGACGAAGTGCCGTTCAACGTGGTAGTCTACAATACTTGCGACGTCTGGGGGAGAGCCATGGTGAGAATCGATGAAGTGCTGGAGTCGATTGAAATGATTCGCTATGCTCTCGAGCGGCTACCGGAGGGCGACGTCAGGGCGAAAGTCCCCCTCTTGATTAAGCCACCCCCCGGGGAGAGTGTGGCGCGCGTTGAGGCTCCAAGGGGTGAGCTAATCCACTACGTTAGATCCGATGGTTCGGAGAGACCGGTCAGGTACAAGGTCAGAACTCCCACCCTTGCCAACTTGGCTGCCCTTGTCGAGATGCTTAAGACGGGGAGGAAGGATAGGCCGGTCTACGTGGCCGATGTTCCAGTGATCTTCGCAAGCATAGACCCTTGCATTTGTTGCGCAGCTAGGGTGTTGCTCATCGACGAGAAGCGAGGCTCCGTCAAGGAGGTCGGAATGGATGAAGTCGTTAGGGGTGAGTGATTGTGCTAGAGCCTCTCTTAAGGTTCGTTCAAGCGTTGGCGTACCTGCTCTACACCCTGCTGCTGGCACTGCTCCTCGAGTGGTTTGACAGAAAACTGATAGCAAAGTTCCAGAATAGGGTAGGACCACACTACACAGGCCCCGCCGGCATTCTCCAACCCCTCGCAGACGTTCTTAAACTCCTATCGAAGGAGAGCGTAGTGCCGGAGGGTACTGATAGGCTAATGTTCACGCTGTCCCCCCTGCTGGCTTTCACAATAATCTGCACTGCGACCGCTTTCGTACCTTTGCTGGGCTACAGGGGTCTCGTCTCGCTTGAAGGAGACGTCATCCTCGTACTTGCCCTCCTCACCCTTTACCTACTGGTCATCTACACAGCGGGAGCATCTTCATCGAGCAGGTTCTCGCTGATTGGTGCTACACGAGCAGCGCTCATGCTCCTCGGCTTCGAGATACCTCTGATGCTGTCGTGCCTCAGCGTTGCAGCTTCCTCGGGGAGCTTTAGGATCAGCGAGATCGCAGCCAAGGCTCAGCCGCGCTTACTCGGGATTCACGCCCTAGGCTTCCTCGTGTATCTCGTGGCAGCGCAGGCGGAGCTCGATAGGCAGCCTTTCGATATCCCAGAGGCTGAGACTGAAATCGTTTCAGGATGGCTTGTCGAGTACTCGGGCTGGAGGCTCGCCATTTTCCGGCTCTCGAAGGATATAGAGTTGGTTCTACTGACAGGTTTAGCTGTGGCACTTTTCATTGGAGGTGGGCCTAACGTCCCACTGCAGGGTTTCGAACTAGCCATTGCAACGCCGGTTTTCCTCATCAAACAGCTTCTCGTGGTCTTCATTCTATCGCTAATCCGCGCCTCCTTCGGGAGGTTGAGGATTGACCAGTTCATAGGGGTGGGATGGCGCGCACTAATACCGGCTTCATTCCTGTACCTTGTCATCGCAGCTCTGGTGGCTTAGCATGGCGATCTCCCTTGAGCTGTTGAAAAACTTGCTGAGAAGAAGAGCAACTATCATGTACCCCGATGAGAGAAGAGCGCTACCGGAATCCAGTAGAGGTAGGCTGGTATTCGTCAGGGACCTATGCGTGGGATGCGGGCTTTGCTGGAGGGCATGCCCTTCAGCAGCCATTGAACCCATTAAGGACGAAAAGGGGTTGAGGCCTGTGTTCTACATCGATAAGTGCACCTTCTGCTACCTTTGCGTTGAAGTTTGCCCGCGAAAGGCAATTAAGGGTAGCAGTGAACAAGCGTCAGTGGTCTCTGATAAATCTGAGCTGGTGGTGAAATGAACGCAATTTGGTTAGTGCTAGCAGCGAGCATTGCAGCGGCTGTTATTGCTGTGGAAGTGAAGAACCTGGTGAGAGCGGTGCTTGCGCTAGCAGCTATGAGCGTGATGGTAGCTATTGCCCATTACCTAGCCGGGGCGTGGCTGCTAGCCGTTTTTCAGCTAAGCGTTTACGGCGGTGCGATGACGGCTTTAATGCTATCTGTGTTGCACACAGGAGGTGAGAGCGGTGAGTAGGCTCGTCCCCCTCGCCATAGCCGTCATTACAATCGCTGTGGCGCTCACTTTGCTGGCGGTAGAGCGGGAGTTGAAGCCCACGTGGACTGAAGCCAGGGAGCAACCACTTGCACTTCTGTGGACGGCGAGGTGGGCTGACATGTTCGCGCAGCTCCTGCTTCTCGTCGCCGTTATAGTGGCCCTCCTACACCTGCTATCTGAGGTGGGAGAGAGATGGCGGTCATCAACGCCTACACGGTAACCGCCGCGGCACTGATGGCAGTGGGGTTGTACTGCATAGCAGCGAAGCGTAACCTGATAAAAATCGTCATGGGGCTTGAGATAGTCGCAACCGCTGTTAATGTCAACTTCTTAGGAATGGGAATGAAGGGGAACGGCTTGGATTCGCTGGCGCAAATCTACGTTGCACTAAACATGGCGGTGAGTGCAGCACTGCTTGCCCTAGCGCTCAGCTTAGTGGTGGTTCTCTACAGGCATTACGGCACCCTCGATTCTTCGAAGATCGCTAGATTAAGGTGGTAGTGTGGGACCTCAGGAGATCTTGGCCATCTACTTCCTTGTAGCCCTCTTAACCGTAATTTTCAACAGGATCGATGAGCGTTTCCGACGGTACAACATTGTGGGACTTTTCGCTGTGCTTGGGTTAGGTGTTGTTCTAGTCGCTCTACCCTTCCTGCAGGAAGGTGTCTATAAGCCGCTAACGAGCAGCAGCCTCCCTCCCTCCGAGTTCAAAGCCGATGCTCTCTCACGCTCATTAGCTCTAATTTTCACCGCAATCGGTTTATCGGCCGCTTTTTACTCGCTACCCTACATAAGGGAGGAACGTAGGGCAGCTTATTACACCCTATTTCTGCTCCTGATGGCCGGCCTCACGGGAGCCCTATTCTCAAACGATCTCTTCACCTTTTTCTGCTTCTGGGAGTTGGCTGCTGCATCTGCGTACTCACTCGTAGCTTATAGATGGTGGTACTGGGAGCCGGTTGAAGCAGCTTTCAAGTACCTTGTCGCCTGCACGCTTGGGGCACTTACGACTCTCTACGCCACGGCTATAATCTATGGTTTCTGCGGCACGACGAACCTAGACGAGATACGCGCAATCATCGGAACGAACCAGCCTCCAAGATTGGTAGTAGCTGCAGCATCCCTTCTGTTCATTGTCGGGTTGGGTACGACAGCAGCCGTCGTTCCCTTCCACATGTGGCTTCCTGATGCTCACGCAGCAGCACCAAGCCCCGTCAGCTCGATGCTATCGGGGGTTATCGTTAACATCCCATTGGTTATGTTGGCCAGAATCCTGTTTAACGTTATGCCGCTCTTGCCCGAATTGGGGTACGTCTTGATAACTCTTGGAGCAATTTCAGGTTTAGTCGGTAGCGCGGCTGCGCTGGCCCAGTTGGACGTAAAAAGGCTCTTGGCTTACTCCACCATAGCCAATTTAGGCTACATAATGCTGGGCTTAGGTACATGTTATAGAGCCCGCTTTCTCGGCGCTCAGGAATTAGCTCTCGTAGCGGCGACTGGGGCTTTTGTTCAAATGGTGGCGCACTCTCTAAGCAAGAGCCTCCTCTTCATGAGCGTTGGTTGCGCTATTGAAGCGACGGGGAGTAGGCGTCTAGCGAGTCTGGAGGGTTTTGGTCGCAGCATGCCCTTTACTGGAGCCGCCTCGCTCGTGGCGTTAGCAAATCTGCTTGGAATACCTCCCATGGTCAGCTACTACGGTAAAACCTTCACAATAGCGGGTTTGGCTTACAGGCTCTCCGATCCAGCAGTAATAGCGGCTCTAGCCGTATACATGGTCAGTTACGCCCTAGCAATAGGCGTCTATGCTCACCTCGCTTTCAGGATCTTCCGGAAGCACGCCCCCTCGCTTCACGAAGCCCCCCTCCCGATGCTAACAGCTGAGCTCTCGATAGCGGCGATTATCGTGGCGCTCAGCGTTTACCCAAGCCCCCTAGTCGAGGGGATACGTACCGCAGTAAGTAGGATTATAGGGTGAATCACATGTTTGTTCTTGTTAACGCTGTCTGGGCCCTACCAGTAATAGCAGCCATCCTAATTCCACTTCTTGCGAAGGTAGATGGTAGGCTCAGGGATGCGTCAATGGTAGCCGTGGGTCTCATTGTTGCCGCTTTAACTAGCTTTCTCGCGGCTTCCGGCCCGATTGGCTCGTTGTCCGTTGAGTGGGTAAAAGTGCCTGGGATAGGTAACTTAAGCTTCAGCTTACTAGTAGATGGTTTGAGCCTGACTTTCATGAATATTGTATCGTGGGTATCGCTAGCCGTGCTTGTGTACTCAGTTAGCTACATGAGCGGAGATCCCGGGGTGACGAGGTACTACCTACTGCTCATGCTCTTCCTTGGTAGCATGGAGCTGCTGGTACTTTCGGGAGACATTTTGCTCCTTTTCTTTTGCTGGGAGATCGTGAGCATATGCAGTTTTCTTCTCATAAGCTATTGGTACCAAGATAGCGAGTCCTCGCGTCTAACACAGTGGGTTGGAGAACCTCCGGAGGAGTATACACCCTCTCACTGTGGGCTCAAGGCTTTCCTTACAACGAGATTCGCTGACGCGTTTATGATCGTTGGAGTAATCATAATGGTAACGGCTACGGGGTCGTCGTCTATCATGAAGCTCTGCTCCGGAGCACCTTCAGCGGTTAGGGATGCTCTACTTTTGTCCCTCGTGCTAATGGCCATCGGGGCGATGGGTAAGAGCGCACAGGTACCGTTCCTCGAGTGGTTACCAGACGCTATGGCGGGACCTAGCGGCGTAAGCGCGCTGATGCACGCAGCAACAATGGTGAAAGCGGGCGTATACCTCGTAGCCCGACTTTCGCAGCTCGCTCTAGCTTGGAGTTCAGCTGTCGATGCTCGGTTGTTCTTTTACCTCGTAACGTGGAGCGGTGCTATCACCTCTCTGCTGGCTGCGCTCCAGGCGAGTACAACGAGCGAGTTGAAGAAAACACTGGCTTACTCAACGGCTAGCCAGATTGGATACATGATGGCAGCTCTAGGAACGAGCTGGTACTACGGAGGGAGAGCCGTTCCAGCCGCTGTGATGCATGCAGTTAGCCATGCTTTCTTCAAATCGTCATTATTTCTCGCAGCTGGCGTAGTAATACACGCAGAGGGGTCGAGGTTCTACAAGGATCTTTTTTGCTCGAATGGGAAGCATAAACTCGCGTACGCAGCGATGCTTTTGTCCGCCTTTTCTCTCATAGGAATTCCACCCTTTGCCGGGTACTGGAGCAAAGAGCGGGTGCTTCTTCTTCTATCCCGGTACTCTATCTTGTTCACACTCACCCTCCTCACGACCGCTATTACAGCCTTCTACACAGTTCGAATGCTAATGCTGTTAGCTAGAGGTAAGCAATGTGAGGATCGATCGGACGCTCCTCTGGAAGTCATCCCTTGCTTAATGCTAGCATTAACCGGCCTAACGCTTGGAGTTTTCTTCGGTTTAACATTTAACGAGAGCGTCCCAAGCCATCAGATCTTTACCAGCGCCTTGAGCCTTGCTTCCGCGGCAATCGGGACCGCAACTGCTTTCCTAGTGTACAGAGGGCACGTGGTTGCACCTCTACCTACTATCGTGCTGAAAGTCTTAAAGAGGAGGTTCTATATTAACGCCCTCTACTACTACATTTCGAATTGTACTTTGTCTCTAGCGGAAGCCGCGCGGGTTTTTGAGGATTCGTACAACCGGGTGATAAAGCTTAGCGTCCGCTTCTTTGTGGAGGGCTTCAGTAAAGTAGCTAGAGTGCAAGTGGGCGTTATCAACCTTAGGGAGCTTTTGTGGATTCTAGCACTTTTAGCGTTGCTTTCCCTTTTTCTAGCGGGTGGTAGGTAGGTGCTGCTCTCCCTAACCTTGTTAGCACCCCTAATCGCTATCGCTCCTGTACTGGTTGCTAAGACTTGGAGGTTTTCATCTATTGTTGCAGCTGCAGCCTTAATTCTAAGCTCCTTTCTCCTGCTCCTGGCCATTATTCAGAGGCCCGTTGAGGAGTACCCCATTGAACGAGCTCTGGATTTAATAGTCCTCGAGGGTAGCGGCTTCAACTTGCTCTTCGCTACATTTACGTCTGTGATATGTGCTGCGCAAGCGGCAGTCTCACCGTACTTTATGCGGCGTAGAGCTAGGAGCGTAGACCCTAGGTTCTACTACGCCCTCTACCTGATCTCTTCTGCAGCTTTGCTCGCGACACCCTTGTCCGGTTCTCTAACAACCTTTTTCTTGCTATTCGAAGCGTACCTTCTGTCGTCGTGGCTCCTCCTATTGTTGACTGGGGGTCATCGAGCGGGAGAAGCTGCTAGCAAGTACCTGCTGTTCACGGAAACTGGGGCTCTCGTAACCCTGCTCGGATTAGCGTTAGTGTACGATGAATTCGGCACCTTCAGGTTTGATCGATTAAGTTCAGCAACTGTCACCCCCCAAGAGGCCGCGAACCTGCTAGCGTTGCTGCTCGCCGCCCCCCTCGTTAAGTTAGCGGTCTTTCCTCTGCACATTTGGCTGCCAGACGTCTACTCAGTAGCCCCACAGCCGCTGACCGGAGTTATGATGGCCGCTGAGGGTGTAGCGGGATGGGCTGTAGCAAGGCTGCTGGTCATATGGCCTCACGTCTTCAGTACACTGGATGCAGTTTTTCCCCTTGTCATGCTAGGCATCCTCACGGCGGTTTACGGTAGTTTGATTGCGCTAGCCCAGATCGACTATAGGAAGCTGTTAGCTTACGCCTCCATCGGGGGAGGTGGGCTCTTTCTCGTTTCAACGGCCTGCGGCAAAGCCGGTTTGGCGGGAGTGGTCCTTCTCTCAATCGAGCACGCACTAGCAAAGAACTCGCTCCTCCTTGCTTTCGGGTACTTTGAGGAGGAGCTTGAAGTAAGATCGATAACACAGCTGGGTGGTTTAGCCTCCTCAGCTTCTAAATCCGCCGTTGGAGTTCTGATCGCGGTTCTCTCGCTTGCAGGATTGCCTCCTACACTGGGATTCTGGGCCGAGGTTGCGATTTTGGCCGGCGTAGCTTCATCAATGGGCACTGGTATAGAGGGAATCGCATTGATGCTAGCTGTAGCTCTAGCGCTTGTTCTGTGCTCGGCCTATAGCCTCTGGTTGTTTAAGAGGGTCTTTTTTGGAAGCCCCAGAATCGTGTTAAAGGAGGAATGGTGTAGCACCACCTTAGCCTTGCTTTTGTTTTCTACCCTTTTAATCGCGCTGGGTACGTACCCTGCTGGAATCCTTAAGCTGCTTTGAAACACTTTCACGCCTGTTTAACCTGTTCTAATGCTGTTCAACCACTTCTCAACCTGCCTTCCTCTCCATTTGACATAGGATACGAAGAGCTTTAAGACCAGTCGCAAAGGAGCATGCTGCGGTCCCTTTAAGTAAAACTTGGAAAGCATGTCCTCGGCCCATCTGATGGAATGCCATAAACACCTCCTCATTACTTCTATGTGCTCATCCTTGATGTGCTCCCTGAGGAACCAGCTGCGGCTCTTGAGCTGGCCTAGTGGGACGAAAAACATTGGTACGATAAGGCTGCGGTAATCCCTCAGCTTATCTAGCAATTCGGCTGTGGCTATCAAATCCTCCTCGGTTTCATTGGGTAAGCCGAGGATTAAAGTTAAAGCAGGGATGATTCTGTGCTCGTGAAGGATCGCCATCGCTCTTTCTACCGTCTCTGGCCACTCTTCGACAGAGTACGGTGCCGCCTTAGCTGGCATGATTTCCTTCGCTAGCCTTACGGAGCCAGTTTCAAGGCCGATCTGTACGCCTAGGTAATCTTGATTTTCATCCAGGACCACTTCTGTAAGCTTCGTTATTAGATTGCTTCTCTCCTGCGCGTACCTCACCTCAGCGAGAGTGACGTGGCTCCACGCCAGCGTCTTGAAGTATTTCTTTGCGAGGACGTGCAGTTTGATTAGAGCATCGGGGTTCGGTTCTAAACCCTTAGCGCCATACAAAAGCACGTCTTCGGAGTGGAGGATGCAGCCTCTCAGGCCCGCTCGTGCGTTTACTTGCATTTCCTTCTCGATCTTGTCGAGGGGGTAGAAGCGCAGAGGCCTTAAAGTAACTGGGCAGAAGCTGCAATTTCTTGGGCATCCCCTCATTATTTCGACAAGCCCGTTGACGCTCGCTCCCTTGATCTCGGGGATCTCGTCGATGTGAGGGGTATCGGGGGGGCCGACGTAAACGTACAGTGGCAGCTCCTCTCCAGCGAGAGCTTTCTCTGCCAGCTCGATTATTACTCTCTCAGCTTCGCCATCCACGACAGTATCAATCCCGAATTCACGCCAGAAGTTCGTATTCCACAGCCACTGCCACGCCGCGGGCCCACCCACGATTATCTTGAGGCCTCTCCGCTTGGCCTCGCGTATTTCCGGCCTCCTCATCAACCTGAGGAAGCTCCTCCTATTGACCGGCTCCTTGCCCGTCAGGAGCCACCACTCGATGCTGGGTGAGTTGAGAGCGAAGTAGTCGTGATGGCCTATCATCAGCACCTTCGCATGCCGTAAATGTCTGGCCAAGTGATCCGGATCAATGATCGCCGCGCTGAACCCAGCGTCCAGCAGAGCAGCCTCCACCTTTCTCAGGCCGTAGGGGGCTTCGACGGGCCTACCAACTTCGTCGACCTTCGGCTTGGGCGCGCACATCCACATCCATATCTTCTCTGGAAGCCCGAGTGGAGGACCTGTTGTCACGAAACCGAGGAACTCCCTACCGTGGTGGTTCGTCATCATTGTCCTGTCCGATGTGATGAGGATATCGAAAGTGGGGGTTGTCTTACTCGACATAGATGACCACCGTCCTACTGATGTTCGCGGACAGGAGGTCTCTCAAACGCTCGATTACAGAGATCCTATCTCCTCCACCCCTGATTTTGACAACTACTCTCCTATTGGTACTCGCTTTCAGCCGTTTTTCTAGAGCAGTCTCTATAGGCGTATCCTCTGCCGAAATTTCAAATTCAAATGTCTCGCTCCCTTTCATATCTTCACTCACCCTTGAATATAGAGATCAGGTCCGTCAACTCGCGTTCGACCGCGGCGAGCTTATTGCCCAGGGTTGAATTGATCTTCAACCTGATCTCTCCGATCTTCTTCACTACATGCTCTAGCAGGCTAATCTGAGCCTCAAGGAGCAACTGGGATAAACCGATATGCGCGACGTACGTGTCGTGCCTCCCCCGCCTCAGCTTACGTATCATCCTGCGGCTTGCGAGCATTCGAGTGGCCGCCGATATCGTCGATCTGCTGTAGCCAGTGAGTTCCGCAAGCTCCCTGCTAGTGAGGGGCTTCTCCGAAAGATAGAGAACAGCCAGTACTCTAGCACAGCTTCGCGGTATACCGAGCGTCACAAGCATCATTGAAAGCAGCGCTGCAGCGTCGGAAAAACCCGGTCGGTACCAAAGCGCGGAGGGCATCGAACCACCTTCCAAAGATCTTTGGAATGTACTACATATCAACCTTACGCGAAGCCGCGACTGCCGATTTTGAATAGGCTTATTACACTACAAGAGTTTTCCATGCCTGTGGAACCGATAGCCGTTTGCGCGGGGGAGATTCTTGTCGACCTCATACCAACCGAGGTTGGGACCTATAGGGAGGGGTTAACTCTCGAGGTACACTTTGGCGGAGCGCCAGCCAACGTAGCTGTCGGGCTTTCTAAGCTCGGTGTTCCAACAGCTTTCATCGGAGCTGTTGGTGACGATGCTTTCGGCGAGATGCTCATCAGATACTTGAGTGAAGAGGGGGTTTTCACGGGCTGGCTCTCCGTCAAAAAAGCTCGTACGAGCCTGGCTTTCGTGATAGCCAGGCCAGAAGGAGAGCGGGAGTTCTTCTTCTACAGAGCGCCTTGGGTCAGGACGGCTGATTGCCTGCTCGAGGATAGGGACATCGACTGGGAGGCTGTAAAAGCCGCCAAGGTACTACATGTGTCGGGGGTAGCTCTCTCCCAACCCCCACTCTCGGAAACAGTACTTAGGCTAATGGAGGTTTTAAAGAGGCAAGGGGCACACGTATCTCTCGATCCCAACTTCAGGAGCGATATATGGCTGGGCGAAATTGATCGAGCCAAGCGCGAATTTCTCAGAGCTGCTGAGTACGCAACTCTGATCACGCTCGGCTTTGATGAGCTACTACCTCTGCTAGGCACGGAGGACTACAGGCGAGCCACCTCCTTTATCCTCGAGCAGAAACCCGACTTGGAGCACGTAGCAGTCAGGCTTGGATCGAGGGGTGCTTACGTCGTTTCGCGCGAGGGAGAGGAGGCGTTAGTAGAGGCCTTTAAAGTCCACGTTGTTGATACGACGGGCGCGGGTGACGCTTGGACTGCCGGCTTCATCACTTTCCGGCTGATTGAGGGGCGCGACTTGAGGGAAGCTGTACTGCTGGCCAACGCCGTCGCCGCTATGAAGTGCACGAGGAGGGGGGCAACAACTGCAATGCCTAGGCGCTTTGAGCTGAAAGAGTTCCTAAACGCGCGTGGAACAGGGGTGGAGGTCTAGTTACTTCCTGCGGCCAGCTGCCTTCGCCAAATCGTCCTTTATCTTCTGGTATTCTTCGCTGCCGACTGAGCCTGCAACGCTAAGGCCCCAGTCCGTGAGTTTAACTTCGTACTCCTTAAGGTCGAGAAGCCCCCACTCGGCAAGCTTCTTTACAGATTGCGTTAGTCTTGCGACAAGCTCCTCGTAAGCTCTCGTCCCCTGGGGCGCGCCTGTTAGTTCAGCGATCATGCGAGCGACGAACTCGTGCTGAGTTAATGCTCCCCGTGAGAACAGTAGGCTGCCGAAGTACTCTCGCTGTATGCCGGCAAGCACGAACTTATCGTACTTGTCGAACATCTCCTCCTGGCTCATGAAGGTGCGAGCTTATCTACGGTATTAAACTGTTTCGTGTGCGGAAAAGCGATACGTTAATCACAGGGTTGGGGTTTTCGGAGTGGTGCTGACGGAGAGCAAGACTAGAATCTTAGCCGCGCTCGTGGAAGCAAGAGGTGATGTGTCAGAAGCCGCTAAGCTTGCTGGCGTATCGAAGCAGTACGTCTATGAAGTTTTAGGGAAGTTGAAGCGCGCTGGGGTTAAGCTGAGGGGCTATCCCTTCCTTTCTTCGCTAGGAAGGGTCTTCATCGCGTTCTGTGACTACCAACCCCCCGACAATGGTTTTCTGGTCTGCCGTTTGAAGATCTACCGTTTCAGCGGGGGCACGCTCGAAGCGGGCATCTACCTTATCCCTCGAAACCTTAGCGTTTCTCTAGGCTACATGAAGCTTCGAGGGGCGGTGGTAGAGGAGCTCTTCGACATTTACACTACAGCACCGTGGTACGATATAGTTGATCTAAGGCCCAATCGAGGTACCTTGCTGCCTAGAGCACCCAAGCTAGAACCAGATTACGAGGATTGGGTGATTATGCTCAATCTTTACGAGGATCTTTTCGCCCACGTGACAGAAAGCACACCTACTGTTAGTAAGAGCCGGTTATCCTACCACTACAGGTTTCACGTTAGGAAAATCCTACAGGTCCTAGTAGACTTTCACCCGGAGAAAATGCATGCCAAACCGCTTCTCTTCGCCGAAGTTAAGGCCCCCTCTGAGGAGTGGTTATCCACACTGCTGAGGGCCCGCCATGTGTACATTCTCATGCCGAGGCTTAACTGTTTGGCAGGATACGCGCTACTCGACGCTAGCGACCCGTATGACCTCTTGAAGAGGATAGCGATAGCAAGGGAAGAAGGCAGAGTGGAACTTGAAGTGCAAATGATCGGGTACGTCGACCTTGACGAGAGTTTTAAACCCAGGCTCCCGTTAACTGTCGCTCACGCCGGTCTACGCACAGCGTAGAACGTCTCCATCGTTTTCTCAGCGTAGATATAAGCTGACAGCAGGCGCTTGAGGTCCCTAGCTAGCTCTTCGATACTGCTCGGGCAGCAGGTCAGAACAATGAACCCCTCATCGTTCACATCGGGTCTTATGCCAGTGGGTGCTAGCTCGCGTTTCAGCATTCGGTAGAAGGCAAGCGTGGAGGGGCTTTGATCGAAGAAGGCCAGCGTCTGCGTTTCGGCGTAGAATCCTTCATCCTCCACGAACACTTCCACCCCTAAACGAGCTTCCGCGCCTTCGACCAATACGC
>Ga0209080_1001235_pt1 | contig 13227 bp, 12 predicted proteins | sample JNZ110809AmetaG_FD_184123 | JGI IMG/M metagenome (GOLD analysis project Ga0209080, IMG submission 184123) | Hot spring microbial communities from Jinze hot spring, China to study Microbial Dark Matter (Phase II) - JNZ 110809A (SPAdes) (version 3) ...
TCAACTACTTAGGAGCGGAGATAGAAATAGGATTGGGGGAAGAGGATGAAAGACACGTCATCAATAGGCCGACAGCTGTAGTGGCTCCAAAGAACTTCGTTCACTGCCCAGTTATAACACGATGGGTGGAAACACCCTATGCGCACTTCCATCTCTACTTAGGATTAAAATATGAGGCGAGATGGTTATTCACGCAATAATTTTTGATTTTAGAGATAAAAATCGTGATGGATTATTATACAGGTATTAGCAGAAATTTTGGAGAGTTTAGAAGGGTAGTGTCGGAAGCCAGTGCGTTTCATGTTCTTCGTGGAGACAGAGTACAATGAAACCGTAAGGTCTCTCAACCCACCAAGTTATTTCTGGACAATGAACAAGACCTTTCGGGGCTATAACTGCTGTCGGAACATTTATTATATGTCGCTCAGCTTCTTCACCAAGGTCAAATTCTACCTGTGCACCCAAATAGTATAGGTCAAAGGGGTTCAAGCCTACAAAGATTAATGCTTCGTCAACCGGGTGTACATGCGCTCCTCCACCAGGCCTCTTATGCCATATGCCGCATTGGCTATAGAAGCCCCAAGATATATTTAGCGGAAGCCCGAGATCAACTCCATATATCCATATTAGCTCGTCAGCGTTTCCCGGACCAACATACTTTGTGGCTTTAATTACACCTCTTTCGTCTACAAGGCCAACTGAATATTGTAAAATGGGCGTTGTTTTAAACTTCTTTACTAAATGCGCATAATTCTTCTCAGTAGACTTTTCTTTTTTGGGAACCAGCGCCCCTTTGTATTCAGGAGCTAAGCCCACAAGATAGTGTGCAATTGGCATCTCTAACTTTTTGGCGACTATAGGTCCATGTGGTGTACCCCTCGGAATAACGACAACAGTTGGTTCATTAAAAGTGTATTCTTCAGGCTTTTCACCGATCTCTATCGAAATTTCTCCCCCGAGTCTCGTTATATCCCTTGTGTCAATACCGACAAAAGCTAGGACTTCATCATATGGATGAACAACGGCCTGATCTCCTTTCACTGGATGGCAGGGTACTCCTTGGTTTCTTATGAATCCATAGGAGAATATTACATTTAACCCCTCAAGATCCCTCGACTCCATCCATATACGCATTTCTGGGTAAAGCCCCTCAGGTCCCATCCTAACAATCAGTGGCTTAACAAAGCGCTCATACTTTTTTGCCAAGCCTCTCACCTCAATCTCAGCTTACTTTCTCCACCAAGTATTTAAGACTTCTCTATTTTTAGAGAACTTGCTGCAACACTATTTTAAAGCGAATTTAAACTTATAGATCCCCCACACTTATATATTGGATAGAGCCGAAAATAGTTATGGGCGCCACTCTTATGGAGAAAAAGTATAGGAATTTAGTTAAACCATTAATTGTTAAATCTGGCCCAGAAGGACTTTACCCTGAACCACGCTTCTGGATGGAGTCGAGGGATCTTGAGGGGTTAAATGTAATATTCTCCTATGGATTCATAAAGGAACCGTGCATCTGTCACCCAGTGAGCGATGAGCTGCTCCTACATCCATATGATGAAGTCTTAATTTTTGCTCCTATTGACGCATCAGGCGATATCCTCGATCTAAACGCAGAGATATCTATATGTCTTGGAAAAGAAAATGAGGAGTACACTTTTTATGAGGCAGCTGCAGTGGTTATTCCGAGGGGTACACCACATGGACCAGTAAAGGTTAAATGGCTCGAAAAACCAATAGCTCACTATTTAGTGGGGCTAAGTTCCGAATATAGGGCGGATAGAGTGCCAAAGAAGACATCTGCGGCCCCGGGAACAAAGTATATGCGCTTGATAAAACCATTCAGGATGGCCCGCTTCTGCATGAGCAAAAAATTAATGCCGCCCACAGCAGCCAGGTCTAGATTTATTCCTCCAGGGCCTGGGAACGCCGAACAGATTGTATGGTTTTATGGTGAAAACCTTGAGAACATAAAGTTGAATGTTTCATGGGGGTTTTATAGTCGCCCTGGAATCTGGCATAGGATTGGTAGGGGAGGAGCGCATGTACACCCGGTTGACGAAGCATTAATCTTTGTAGGCTTAGACCCAAATAACCTGCAGTACTTGGGAGCCGAAGTGGAGTTCGCTTTAGGAGAAGAGGGAGAGAGACATTTAATTAAAGTGCCCTCTGCAGTCATAGCTCCTAGAAACTTAGTTCACTGTCCAGAGATAACGTTATGGGTTGATAAGCCCTATGGGTTCATAGTTATGTGTCTCGACGCCGAACATGAAACCACTTGGCTACCCCAAGAGGAATAACTAAAACATTTACCCTCATTATTTATTTCTATTCTCACATGGGACGTAGGCTCATATACATCAATAACATTATTCTTCTATCACCCAGAAACTGCCATAATAGCCTATGAAAGTTTATAGTGGAAAAGAGTTGATTCAAATACTTTTAAATATTGATGCTAAGAATGTCTCTAAAATAACAAGTTCACCAATTACGTAAAATGAGTTGTCTCGGGTGCTAAACATGAAGTACAGAAAGTTTGGTAACACTAAGTTTGAGGTTTCAGTGCTATCTTTCGGCGCCTGCTACCTAGACTCAATGAACGAGAATAAAGCAATTGAACTTATACAATGTGCTGTGGATCAAGGAATAAATTACTTTGACTTAGGCCACCCCTACGACATGGAAACATATAGGCGAAGACTAGAAGTTATAAGTGAGGCCCTTCGGGGGAATTATCTAGAAAAAGCTAAGATTTCTCTAACTTTTCCCATAGCCTCAATAAATTCTATTTCTGACCTAAACCATTATTTAGATGAATATCTCAGGACTTTGAGAGCTTCGAGAATCGACTTCTGTGTTATAGGGGAGCTGAATAGAGAGACGTGGCCTAAAATAAAGAAGTTGAATATAATTGAGTGGGTGGATAAAACTATTGAGGAGGGGAAAATAGGGATAGTTGGGTTCTCTTTCCACGATGACACACCATACCTAAGAGATATCATAACAGCCTATAAAGGATGGGCGTTTTGCCAAATAAAGTATAGCTATGTTGATGTAAACCACCACCCCGGGATCACCGGGCTCAAATATGCTGCTAGTAATGGATTAGCTGTGGTTGTTACTGATCCATTTAAGGGGGGTAATCTCCTTAAAAAGCCGCCTGAGCCCGTTACTAAGTATTGGGAGGAGCTACTCAGCAGGGGTTCTTTAGCTGAGTGGGGGCTGAGGTGGATATGGAATCACCCGGAGGTTTCAACTGTTGTTGTTGATTTTAATGGAGTAGAGCAGATGCTTGAGTATATTGCATTAGTAGAAAAATCTGATGCAAACAATCTCAGCGTACAGGAGCTAATAGCCTTCGAGAACATTAAGGATGCTTATCTCAAAATGAGACCAATTAAGTGCGCCACATGCTATTGTTGTATGCCTTGTCCCCAGGGGATTAATGTTCCCCGCGTATTTGAGCTCTATGAGGACGCCATAGCTTATGACGATGCTAAGACTTCCCGCTTTTACTATAAGATTGAGGGACATAGAATAGAAGATTGCAACGAATGCGGCGAGTGCGTAAAGAAGTGTCCGAGAAAAATCCCAATAATAGATTGGCTAAAGAAAGCCCGTGGACTTTTATCCCAATAAATATGAGATGTTCAAGTAAAAGATTTTAAATACTCTAAGGAAGCTATGAATTTTTAATCCATAGGGAGGGAAGTTTTAGTTATGATTATGGAGAAGATAGTTTACTTTGAGAGCGGGGGGAAACATAACACTGAAGATACACTTAAATTGGCTAGGGAAAGAGCAATTGCGAGGGGAATAAAGAATGTTATTTTAGCCTCAGTTACGGGTTTCTCGGCTGAGAAGGCCTTAGAAATATTTAAGGACACTAACATTAAGCTGACTGTCGTGGGTTTAAGAGGCCCGCCGGGCTCGCCCTTCCCTGGTTTTCCAGAGAATTTACGACGTAAGCTGGAGCAGATGGGGCACAATTTCTGCTACGCCACAGACGTAAAATATGAGTTTCCAGAAGTCCTACAGGACACTTTACGCAGATTCTGTGAGGGACTCAAAGTTTGTGTTGAGATCGTATTAGTGGCCACCGAGGCCGGCTTCATTCAGCCCGGAGAAGAAGTTATTGCAATTGGCGGAACCGGAGGACTAGGCTATGAGAAGGGTGGCGGCGTAGACACAGCCATTATTATGGAAGCTATAAAAAGCAAAGACTTCCTTAAATTAGAGCCTATCCTCGGTAGAAAGGAAGAAAGAAGAAAAATTAAGGAGATTATATGTAAGCCAAGGTGAAAAGAATAATTAAGTAGACTCGTGTGGGAAGTAACTCTTAAATATTTTTTACTCTATACTTTTTATCCACTGAGTGGTGGAAGGGATGCCTAGCCAATTTACCGCCCTCGAAAAACCAGCCTAAAGAAGACATTGATATATCGGCTTGTAGTTGACCCAGTCGCTCTACTCATAACATATGTTTTTACTGGTGAACTCTCAGGGTCAATTATTGCTGTAGTATTAATAGAGATATTCTCAACAGCATTCTACTATCTATTGGATAGGCTAATGTAAAGAAAACCTTGCTAAACAATACAATCACCTTAAATCTTTTTTTAAAAAATCTGAAGCCAGCTTAATAACTTTAGGAAAGTTTTAAATATTTTCCGGAGACTTCAGTCTCACGGAGGAGGTAACATTGAGCGAGACAAAGTATGGGAAGTATATTATTAAGGAGCCATTAGAGAACATAAGAGGATACCCAAGTATACATGCGTGCGGCCATGAAGAATGTTTTATAAGGCTCCCCGGTTTCCCAGCAGACCTCCAACTCATGTATATAACAGAGCCGTTTACAATGGTGGGTAGACCCCATTGGCATGATTCGGACGAAATACTGTTCATATTAGGTGGCAACCCAGCGAACTTTTTCGAGTTTGATGCCGAAGTCGAAGTATATTTGGGTGAGGAACAGGAAAAGCACGTTATTGAGAATACATCCATAGTTTATGTTCCTAAGGGAATGCCACATGGCCCCATCATTATAAAAAGGGTTGGCAAGCCATTCCTATGGGGTCACATTCTTTTTGCATCAACATATACTAGCGTTGGACACCAGATTCCAACGCATAGGCAACGAGTGCTCTTCACTCCTGAAGAGATCCGCCGCCTACGCAAGAAGTAAAACTATGTGCGGGTGGCGTATCTCCAACGTTTTTAGGTGGTGGTAATTGTGGGTTTGCCTAGAATCGCTTATAGGATAATTGAGGACATCGTTGGACCGGAGAATATAAGCGATGACCCAGCAGTGCTCGCCGCGTATCACCGCAGTGGAGCGATGCCCCCCTCATATCCTCCAGCAGCTGTCGTTATGCCAAAGACTACGGAGGAGGTTTCCGCAATCGTAAAAGTATGTAACAGGTATAAGATAAGGTTCTCATGCTTCGTTACAATGCAGCCAGCGTGCACAGAGCCAGACATGCTCCTATTCGATCTAAAGAGAATGGATAGAATAATTGAGATTAATGAGAAGGATATGTATGCCGTTGTTGAGCCCGGGGTTACAAGAGCTGCTCTCGCGATAGAGTGTTTTAAGAGGGGGCTACAGTACCCAGCGGCCAGTGTTGTAGGGTCCGCTTTAGTGGGGGCTCTGGCAAAGGGTATAGAGGGGCATGGGTATATGGCCAACAGGTTCTCTGATGGGCGGAGACACGCATTGGCCGCGGAATGGGTGACGCCAACCGGCGATATTGTGAGGGTAGGTTCGCTGGGTGTGGGAGCTGGCTGGTTCTGCCCCACAGGGCCGGGTCCAGGCCTAGACGGCTTACTAACACGGGCGGGTATGGGCATAGTCACTAAAATAGCCATTAAACTATATCCTTGGTGGGGTCCAAGAGAACTTGATGTAGAGACCATTATACATCCAAAGACTGGAGCATTCGTATATAAAACTAACCTTCCCGAAGACAAATTTAAGCTATTGATGTTTCAGATGCCGGGAATTAATGAAGTGGGCTGGGAGAAGAGTATTAGGAATTTGGCTGACGCCTTATATGAGATAAGCAAGGCTGAAGTTGGCACAGCTATATTCAAGTATTTTAACTGGCCCATGATGATAGAGAGCTGCACCACGGTTGAGGAGGCCTGGGAAAAGATTAGAAGTGGAATATATCAAGCTGAGACCTCCCGCATGATTAACGTGTTTATTGAAGCCTGTTGCCGCGAAGACTTGGAATATCAGGAGAAAGTTGTGAGAGAGATAATAGCCGAGTACGGGGGGAGGGAGGCTCCGAGAGAATTTTATGAGGATGGGTTTGAAGAGGGAAAGACCTTAACATTTGACCAAGCGACGATAAGCGTCCTACTTGGAATCTCAAGTTGCCGAGTACAGAAATTTGGCGGCTTCATTAGCACCGCTTGCGGCGTAGACTCCATTGACACAATGGTGAAGTGGGGGATGGCCATACCTGAAATAATGAGGGAATTTGTAGAGAAAGGCCTTATCGTAGACATAACCGACAGCTACTGGATCGTGCCCACAGAATATGGGCATATGGCGTGCACGGAGCACCTAATTTTAGGCGACCCAACAGACCCCGCCTCTAGGAAAGCCATGGAAGAATATGCGGGGAAAATAATGGAAAGAAACTTTAGGGAGAAGTTTCCAGACATAATGTTTCGGTTTGGATCATACGGTGATGAGCATATCAAAAGAGTTGGGCCACTATATAGCAATTTCCACATTTGGCAGATGAGGGTTAAGAAGGCTTTAGATCCAAACTTGGTATCAAATCCAAAATTCTATGTTATACCAGAGGAGTGAGGTTAAGTTATATGACCTTACTGGAACCAAACCTGATAGTTAAGAGATTAGCGGAGATTGTGGGAACAGAAAATGTTTCAGATGATCCTAAAGTGCTTGAGGAGTTTTCAAGAGACCATAGTTTCGTTAAGCCCATGAAGCCCTTATGCGTGGTATACCCTAGGAGCAAGGAGGAGATTAAAAGAATAGTGCTCTTCGCAAACGAGAATAATATTCCGCTTATACCTGTCAGCTCAGGACCACCCCACTTCCGCGGAGACACCGTACCAAGGCAAGGGGGCATAATAGTAAACCTCAGTAAGATGAAGAGTATTCTGAGAATCGATGCTAGAAATAGGGCTGTGATGATTGAGCCCGGTGTAACCTTCGGTGAACTCATACCGGAACTCGAAAAACATGGTTTAAGGCTTAACATGCCATTCCTCCCGCGGGCATCAAAGTCCGTAGTCACAAGCTACTTAGAGAGGGAGCCGCCAACAATACCCAAATATCAATTTGATTACGTAGACCCACTATTAACAATGGAGGTGATCTTCGGGACCGGGGATGAGTTCAGGACTGGAACCGCCTCCGGTCCGGGAGTAATAGAGGAGATAAATGCGGATATGGTTAATCCCTTTGGACCAGGGGACATAAAATACTTTAAGCTCCTCTCGGGGGCGCAGGGAGCATTCGGAATTATTACATGGGCTATGGTTAAAGCTGAGGTAGCTCCCGCCCTCCAGAAGATCTACTTTATACCATTTGATAAGCCTGAGGATACTATTGAGCCCATGAATAGGCTCCTAAGATATGGGGTTATGGGAAGCGTGGCCGATCAAATCCTTGCATTAAACAACTTTAATATGGCTGTTATCCTTGCGGAGAAGTGGCCTGAGGAGTTTGAGAAGCTGAGGAGAAATCTTCCGCCGTGGATAGTAATATTGACGATTGGAGGATATCGGAGGGCTGAGGAGAGAATAAGAGTTCAAGAGAAGTGTCTGATGGACATAGCGCAGGAGCTAGCATTCGATCCCCTCCCATCGCTACCGGGCGCTCCGGGGAAGGAGAAGAAGATGCTTAGACTTCTCTCCAGACCTTGGGATGAAGAGCCGTATTGGAAGCTGAGGTATAAGGCTTCATGTTGCGAAGTATTCTTTCTTGCACCACCAAGCAGAGCAAGCATATACCCCAAGGTCGTTTATAGAATTGCGTCTGAAATGGGCTATTCTATAACAGATATAGGCGGCTACATACAGCCAATTGTGCAAGGCCATGCCTACCACATAGAGTTCGACTTTCCATATAACCCAGCGGACCCAAGGGAGACAGATATCGTTAAGAGAATTTATATTAGGGCTAGCAAGGAGCTCATGAATATGGGCGCCTTCTTTAGTAGGCCTTACGGTCTCTGGGCTGACATGGTATACAACCGGTATACTGAGGGAGTGGCAATTCTTAAACAGCTTAAGAGAATATTTGATCCTAATAATATCCTCAACCCCGGAGTATTATCAATATTTTAGGGGGGTGTTCTATGCTAGAGGATTATAAGCGCGACATATTATGCTGCACCCGATGCGGCTTCTGCAAAGTTATATCAACCCAAAAACAGAGGAGCTGGAAATATAATAGGGCTTGCCCAATACATAAAAGATTCGGATTCGACGCATATTCGGCTCAGGGCATGCTGTACATCGCAAACGCACTGCTCGAAGGTAAGCTGAGCTACACTGAGAAGCTTAAGGAAATAATTTACTCCTGTACCATATGCGGCTACTGCGATTACGCATGTAAATGGGTTCACGCAAACGCCGAGGTCCTCGATATAATACTTGAGCTCAGGGCAAAGCTCGTTGAGGATGGAGTAGCCCCTCTCCCCCAGCATAAGATTATTGCTGAGAACGTTACTAGACACCACAACATCTACGGGAAGCCCCATGAAAAGAGATTTAACTGGATGCCGGAAGCATGTGGACCCGCGGAGAAGGCTGAGATAGTCTATTTTGTTGGGTGCACAACAGCATACTTGAAGCCAAGAATAGCACAGGCGACCGTGAAAATACTCAAGACTGCTGGACTAGACTTTACTACGCTTGGAGGCGAGGAGTACTGTTGCGGAGCTGTCCTATGGAGAACCGGGCAGAGGAACGTAGCCAAAAATTTAATTGAGCATAATATTAACTCCATTAGGAGGACCGGAGCCAGAACCCTACTGGTTAGCTGCGCCCACTGCTACGGGACATTTAAGAGGGAGTATCCGAAGGTTATTAGAGAGATGAATTTTGAGGTTATGCATGTAAGCGAGCTTGTAAAGAAACTCCTGGACGAAGGTAGACTAAAGCTGACAAGAAGGGTGGATTTAAGGGCAACATATCATGACCCATGTTTGCTCGGAAGGCTCGGCGAAACCTATGTCCCTTGGCAGGGGGAGATTAAGGCGCTGGGCGTGAGGGAGCCCCCAAAGGTCTGGCTTTTCGGATCTAAGGGGGTTTATGATGCCCCGAGGAAAGTATTGCGCGCGATACCGGGATTGGAGCTCGTTGAGATGGAGAGGATAAGGGAGTATGCATGGTGTTGTGGGGCTGGAGGTGGGGTTCTAGAGGCTAACCCAAGCTTCGCGCTTTGGACTGCAAAGGAGAGAATTAAGGAGGCGAGAGACGCCGCGGCGGAGGCAATAGTCTCATGTTGCCCGCGGTGTGCCTTAAACTTTGAGAGGGCAATAGCTGATGCGGGGGAGAGAATGGCATACTATGATTTAATAGAGCTTGTAGCCATGGCGCTTGAGTAGAGGGCGCATGATTAGGATACTAGCTCCCGTGGATAGGGTTGATGAAGTAGACAAGTTGATTGATGCTGGCGCAGATGAAATTTATTGCGGTCTCGTGCCCTCTGAGTGGCTGCATAAGTACACGGCTATAGTCGCTTTAACCAGGAGACCGGCTCCCTCAGCTAACCTCAAATCTTTCAAGGAGCTGGAGGAGTGTGTTGAAATAGCTCATTCACATAACGCTGAGGTCTCCCTAACTATAAACGAACACTATTATAGGGCAGATCAATACGACCTTCTCTTAAAGATTACGGAAAAGGCTGCTGATATCGGCGTAGATTATATAGTGCTCTCAGACCTCGGCCTCCTATTAACGCTGAGGAAGATGAATATAGGAGTAAAGTTGCACGTCAGTATTGGCGGCGTTGCGCTTAATTCTGAAGCTATAAAATTTTATCAGGAGCTGGGAGTTTTAAGGGTACAGCTTCCAAGAGATCTTACAATAGAAGAGATAAGGGAAATCTGTAATGAGGTTTCAGGGATTCAATTGGGCGCTTTTATACTGAACTCTAAGTGCGCGAATATTGACGGATTCTGCACCTTCCTACATTTCCCACCAATGGGCCCACTCTACAACAATGCATGTATGTTGTCATATGAAGTCTTTGTGGACTCTAATGAGGATGAGGAGAAGAAAATTGTTGCTGGAGTTAGACAAAAGGTTTGGGAGAGATTTCACATCGATGATAGACCCTGCGGAGCATGCGCATTATATGATTTCAATGAGATGAACTTAGGGTTCGTTAAGATTGTAGGGCGTGGATATCCTACGCCAAAAAAGATTCTTGATGTAACATTTATCCGCACGCTGTTAAACTACTTGTATGAGAAGAAACCCTCAAGAGAAGCCTTTAGATTATTTGCTAAGAGCCTATATAACCGCTTTTACAATCGAGAATGCAGGGTCATAATGTGCTATTATCCTGAGGTGATGCTAGAATGGAGCGAGCAGCATATATAACGAAAATTGAAAATATACTCCGCATAGATACTAAGTTTTACCAGAGAATCTATTTTGGACAGGAGTTTTGCGAGCGCCTCTTACCCAGCCCCGAAGACTTAAAGAGAGCCATTGATTTCGCAAGGGAAAATAAACTTCAGTTCACCCTCATCACACCATATGTTACAAACAGGGGGCTTAGGGAACTAAGATACTTGCTCGACCTCATAGCAAGCGAGACTCCACAAAATGAAGTTGTCTTCAATGATTATGGGGTACTGAGGATGCTGAAGAGAAGATACCCTGAGCTAAAGCCGGTCATGGGGAGACTACTAAATAAAATGAAACGCGATCCAAGAATATTGTTTATAGCCAGCATGCTACCAATAGACGCCATAAGATATTTCAGGGGACTCAGCATCGATAACCCGATATACCGTGATTTTCTCATACAGAATAACATTACCAGAATTGAGCTAGACAATGTTTTTCAAGGCTTTGACATCAATCTATCCATCTCTGGGATATCTGCATCTATATACGTTCCATATGCATATGTTACAACGACGCGCGCATGTCTAGCCATAAACTGCGACGTATACGGAATGGAAGACATTGTTGGAATATTCCCATGTAAGAGGGAATGCCAAAAGTATACTTTTTATCTTAAGAGCAGCGCGATGCCTACGATACTTATACGGAAGGGGAATACTATTTTTGTAAGAAATGAGAAGGTGCCTAGCTATATAGATAAGATAGGCGTTGATAGAATAGTTTATGAAATTGACCTCATATAGTTCGAGGGCAAGAAACTGAGTTTTTAGAAGCGTTCTTAGAGCAATAATATCTCATCTACTATATTTTAGAACTATTCCCCTCCCTAAGCACGTGAAGAACATCTTCAGGAATAAATCTTATCGGTTTTTTAACGTCACCCAGATAACTGAGGAATAACTCCGTATCCAAGGTCTTTTGGAATGGATGGAAGAGATGTAAGGCATTAGCGTAGTACCTATATAATATAGACCTCAACCTTCTAAAGTCTTCAACAAATTCATAGTCCCTCCCAGCCCAAATATCAATAATTATTGTGTCAAACTCTCTACCCTCGGATGCAAGTCGCGGTATCACATCGAAGATATCTCCCTGAATTATTCCTATTCGCCGATCCTTTGGAATATGAGGAGAGATTATTTGGATAACGTCCCCGCTCACCTCGACAACTGTTATCTCATCGATATCCCTTCTCATTGTTAAGTGATGTAAAATGAGACCTAAACCTAAACCGCCCACTAAAACCCTTGGTCCACGGGTGCGCATAGAATACTCACCCATAGCATACCATTCATATGGGCTATCGACCATCCAGTCTTTCCATCTATCCCCAACCTTCTCCTGGAGAAGAGTTAATGTAGCCTCCCGCATAAAGACGCAGTAATCATATCCAAGAGTTCTACACATTGGCCATGCTGTCCCAGGCTTAACAACCCGCTTCGTCACCCTAAAGTTACCATATACCTTTTCAGGTATATCTGTAGCAGGCGTCCTCCAGCTCCAAATTGGTAATATGAACCCGGAATAAGAGTCCGTAATCATTCAAAGCTCCCAACATAATCTCTAATAAGAGCGCATATAAAAGCTACTTTAGCCGTGGTCTGAAACTTTATTAATTATAACTGCACCCTTTGGGCACACTAGATGGCATATACGGCAACCCTTACAAACCTCTCTATCCAGTACAAGAGTATAACTTTTGGTATACACTATCCTTTGAATAAGTAATTTCCTCTCATCGTTGCTCTTGATTACCTTAGGCCATAAGGCATATTGGGCGAGATCGCCCTTTTGTTCACCAATATTTTGAATGAAGTTATACTTAGATAGTTTTTCAAGGGCTATCTTCCACATTCTTGATTCAAGGGCCGCTGTGTTTATATAGGTTATCTTTATATTTATCGCTCCATCAATTGGACAAACGTTTACGCATGCTCCACAGTAGATACAGAAGTCATCTAAGACATACACCTTTCCATCTTCATCAACGTATAGCGCACCAACCGGGCACTGATAAACACAATTTTTGCATCCAACAGGGCACTTTTCATTATAAACCTCAATTACCCCACTAAAGATCTTTCTAACATGTATAACCGAGCGGCAAGCATTTTCACACCATTTGCATGTAGGGCACTTGCTCACGTCACTTATAGAGACGCTGAAGCCATTAAAGTAAAGTAGATTTAATGGGCAAACGGCAACACAAAGCCTATCACATAAAAGATTAACACGCCTACATGTCTCTACGTCGATCTTAATTTCCCTTATTACTTCTGAGAGACAACCTTTTTCTAAAACCGGGTTTGAACGTTTGCCATTGATGTATATTTTTATTGCTCCAAATGGACAGAGAACCTCACACACTCCACAGAAGACGCATAGTTTTGGGTTGATGTCTATGAGGGGGGCGGGTGGCGCCTCCATACCTATCAGGTTTAGCGTCTTACCGCTCCTCCCTTCTCTTTACTTCTGGGTACCATCCTCCGACTGGTGGTGTTGGGTTTGGCGGCGGTGGGTTCGGCATCCCAACCCTGAAGTGTTCACCCGTCTCCTTCCTCTTCCACCTAGGCAGCTTATGTGTTGGCCAAT
>Ga0209080_1001240_pt1 | contig 13201 bp, 17 predicted proteins | sample JNZ110809AmetaG_FD_184123 | JGI IMG/M metagenome (GOLD analysis project Ga0209080, IMG submission 184123) | Hot spring microbial communities from Jinze hot spring, China to study Microbial Dark Matter (Phase II) - JNZ 110809A (SPAdes) (version 3) ...
TCAAGCATCTCACCAACGTCATGTATATCCGCATTCACACTAAACTCTGTACCAGAAGACTTAAAGGAGAGGCTATGTGTAAGGCACCAGAACTAGAGGTACTGGTGCCGAGGGCCGGATTTGAACCAAGGACGGCTGGAGAAATCTCCCGCATAATCCCTCTCTTTTTTGTTTAAGGGTAGGCTCTTTCTATCCATTTAACTAGTAATACGTGAACCTTGCTAAGGTTCCATAATATTCGTAGATCACTCGAATGTCGCCGATTCTAACCCTATAAGTATCTGTGCATCCTTTAAACGCTACTAGCAGAAAACATCTGAAATTTTTAGCTGGTCGAACTATCTTATGTTTTAATGGGGTGCTCAAATATGGCGAGATTCACTTTATCTCTATGCTTTCTATGAAGGTGTCTGCTCAGACTATCATGGCTCTTAAAACTTTTTCCACAAAACTCGTATTTAAAGGACATAGTCTCACCTTAATAAAGGGTGGAAGATATTTTGTATGCTATTCCCCATATCTTGCCTGTAGCCCTAGCACGTCGCCTAATCCCAATGTTCTTTTATATGTTTCTCCGTAACTCGCATATCCATACATGGTTAGCCAATAATCTTTATCTTCATATAAATCATCTAACCCACACCAATGCCCAAACTCATGCGTCATAATATTTTGTACATCCATCTTTCCAGCTTCTCCCGTTAGGCTCCATTTAAACCTCGCGTTCAACCTTGTATCAGTCTCAATTATTTTGTCGCCAGTATACCATATATATGTCACAGCTATCACATTTGGGTTAGGATATAGGCCCCAGGCAACAACGTTGTACCCATCTCGGGCGCCCGCGCTTCTTCCTGTTGTGCCTTGATAAATGAATAGTTCAAATGTTGTACTTGCATCCCATGTCTCAGCCGCCGTGGTTATTGTTGCCACAACGGCTGATGTTGAAAAAGCATAGCTATTTTTTGGGTTGATCCAATACTCGATTGTTGTATGCCACCAGAATGGGAGAAGCTTATAATCAAGATTTGTCAATGAATCATCTTCTGATGAAATTATGTTAAGAGTAACTTTGCCACCAGCATGCCAATGTTCAATGACCATTAAGTGAACAGGCGGCTCCGCAGCAAATACGGAGGGCGGCAAAATGGCGAAGAACATTACTAGAATCAATACAATTGTAATTGTAGAAGAAATTTTATTCATTCTCTAAACTCCTGCAAACCCCCATTTTTATGATAAATGGCAAAATTTTTTAATATAGTTAGCCTACAAATAAGAACCGAGGATGATGAGTACAGAGAAGCCAAAGCGTAGGTTGTGGGTTATCCCCGTAATTATAGCTGTATTAATTATTCTATTTCTGCCCACGCCACATCAGCGCACGAGGTATGAAAACATCACCAAAACAGACCTTGTTAAATTCCTAGATTGTTCCGGGACACTTGAGGGAGGTCATTCTTGGACATGGGCTTTAACAGATTTGCCAAGTGCTTTAAGAGTTGAGGTGAATATATCTAGCACCGATGCTGTGAGGGTTTACATCAAGACTGTTTCAGGCGTGATTAATGATAAAACCCAAAACAAGCATGTTTATACAATAAATGCAGATGGCCCCTCAATGGAAGTTAAAGTTGAAAATCCTTGGGGATTATTCTATAATCCCACTGCAGTCATATCAGGATATATCAAGATATATCATGACTACACAACACAGGTAGAAGTGGTCTATAAAACGGAATGGTTGCCTTGGTGGCTTCCTTAAGTCTTACCTTCCTAGATTGGCTATGAGACAGTTTAGTATTCCTACCAAGAACGTTCTCTCAACAAGTTATGCGTATGCATCCAAGTGCGCATTCTATTCACAACATGTTTTGCATGCGGTTTAAAGTTAAATAGCCTTAGGGATCATTGTGGAAAATCCCCTCATCCACATTTTGGCTTAATTATAGCAAAAATAAGTCAGTTGAAGTAATTTGTAGTTAAATTATGTCAAATGATAAAGTTTGCGTCCTATTCGTCTACGTTTAAGCCTGTAGTCCACATATAGCCTAACCAGTTGGCTTCTTGGAATCCTCAAATGGCCAGAAGGCAGCCTTATGTATTCGATTAGGCCTTTTTGCACCACCTGTATATGGTTTGATCCGTAACATTCAGCATCATCGCAACTTCGCTAACTTTATAGTAGTATGGGTTACGCACCATTCCCCGCCCTTCTAATAATATAGAATTTAACCTTCATTTAAGTTTTAAACCTCGAAACGGCTTCAAAAACGCTTTTTAGCCTTAAAAATAAGATTTTTTCGTGACGTTTATATTTCTCGACTCCTTTTAAACTGATAAATATGCCCTCCAGACGGATACACGAACATTTGGACATGCTACTTTTCGGTAAACGTTACAGTTGGCTACATAAATGGATGGATGAGCCATGGAGAAGCCTAGGCAAGAGGCATAGACAAATGCGCCACGACCCATACAAAACGCCTTTTGAAGCGTTTTTAATGTCAGGTGGAGACTGGAACGCTTATGCGTCAGCCTACTGTCATATAATGTTAGATAGGTGTCAGATAAATCCTAAAATCATAGAGATTTTATACGTTGCATTGAAAAACTTTAAATTATCACCGCATTTTAGTAGATGTTAAGAAGCGGGATGATTATTTGAAGAAACAAGTAGAAGAACTACTTTGTAAGGTATTATTAGCTCTTGGGGCGCTTATCCTCCTTCTTTGGTTTTGGATTATCACCTGGTCGTATGGTTACTTTGAAGGTTTGGCTCGTGAAGGGGCAAGTGTAACTCTTTATCCGGATCAGCTTCAAATATTACCACTCACGTTATATTCGAGTTTTTTCGCGGGGTTATTTAGTGGATGTATAATAGCAATATCTTATATGAAACTTAAACAGCAACTTAAAAACGTCCAGCGCAACAGCGATGTTAATTAAGGGGTTATATATAAAGATCTTAGTTTTTGAAAAGAGATATTATGAGATGTGAAGCAAATTCGTCATCAGGCATGGTCCTTATAAATTCTACGAATTTGTTTATGTCCTCCAGACTGAAGGGTTCAGGATATTGAAGTATCCAGTCAAAGGTTAGGAAAGATCTTACTTGGGGCGTCAGATGTACATAGGGATATCTTTCCGCTATCTTTAGGACTTTTTCTCCTATGGGCTTCATAAAATCTATTACGAATTTTTCAACGTCCTCTCTATAACGTATAATGAGGTGCACAAAAGAAAAGAACTTGATATAAAGTTCCTTAACAGCGTCCACGACTATTTTTGATTTAAGGTAAGTTTCTAGCTGGTTTCTTTCATATGGACTTAACTTTTGCCAGTAGAGTTCTAAATTCGAGGTTTTCTCAAATATCTCAACTATTTTGCAGGGTCTCCCTGCACACTTATCTCCTTTATAGATGGACTCCATAGAAGGCCTACCTAGCTTTTTAGGAAGAATTATTTTATTTCCTCTTTTATCGCGCAAAATGGTATAACCGCGACTACTACAACTGTTAAGCGAGTAGCCGAAGGGCATGGCTTCTTGTCCAATAAGCTTATAATTGCCTCTAACTAATCGCCCAACTCTCTGCCTGTTCTCTCCTGAGGCTTCTGCTACTTCAGCTATTGTCGGGGGTCGCCTAAGAACAACGGTAAGGGCTTTAATTGCATTTACAATTTTAAAATACGCAAGGAGAAGCTTATCCCGCCTTTTCAGTCTTCTAGCTTCTCTGCGGGAAAAACGGAAAAATTCAACAGAATCAATCAGCTGATCGAAAAATCGGCTTGCCTCAATGTAGTCATAAAGAATTTGATAAGCAATTTGCAAAGGCGAATTTTGTTCACTTCTTCTCAAATTTTTGACTTTAATCTTTACCATTTTTAAACCCTGACTATATTCTGGGATACATATGTTAAATAAGCTAAGAGATATAAAAGCGTGCCAAAAAAGTTCAGTCGCTCTCTATTTAGATGCAACAACCTTTGATTTGGTGGAAAAAGCGAGAAAAGCCCTCAGCATGAACCGTAGTGAATTCATCCGATATTGCATTTTGCATGTTCTAGATGAGTCTCAGGCGCTTCGCAGTAGATTGAAGGAAGGCTTCGTGGAAGAAGGTCTAGAAGCAAAGGGGGGTGAAAAATGCCTGAAGACGAAAGCTTGTCCGGATCCGGACAAATAGCGCTGATAAGGAATGCCGACATTGAGCTGCGCTTCTGGATGAGAACTGATATTTCGGAGGCCCTTTCCAAAAGCATCAGTGAACACGGCGTTTTAGTTCCTCCGTAATATTGCAGCTTACGGATGACTTAAAAAGAAAGTTTCATACTTCAAAATCGTATGTTTGCATTGACGGGCACTCAAGACTTAGCCAGCTGCCTGAAGATTGTGAGGTCGAATGCCAAGTCTTAACGTGGGAACAGCTACTTAATGATGTCAAGAAACTATATCATAGAGCGGATATTGACTTTTCAAAACTTGAAGAAGATGATATGGTAAAGACATACATTCTCAGACTTCATGCATGCCGGGAGCCCTTGCCCAAAGATGCTTATGTGAAACAAGCGGAAAAACTGAAGGAACTAGGTTTTAGTCTTAGGCAGATTGCTGCTTGCCTCGGCATAGCTAAATCTACATTGTATGACTGGATGCAAAAGAAACCCCTTGACAATGAAGACTTAGAGGGCGAATGTCGTTCGACAAGAAGGCAATGTGGGTTTTGTGGCAAGTGGATTCGTCGAGGGGCTAGGCCCATATGGTTTCATCCTGAATGCCTTGATGAAGTCACCATTTTAATTGAAAAGGCTAAAGGAGGTGAAAACGGGAATGAGTAAAGAGAAATTGCCATTAACTGATGAAGACTTTCTCGGGCTGGTTGATGTTTTGCTTAAGCGTCCGCCAATACAGAGTCGAAGCATGCCAAACACCATGATCTTCATCGTTGATTACAATGGGCAAGAGTACAGGATAAGCGTGATAGGCAAAGAAGCCCTTGAATCTGTTAAAAGTCACGGCTATAAGGACAGCGAGGGCAAAATCCACCTTCAAGTGCCAAAGATTTGTCTAAGGGAAGAGGGCTGCGGATGGATCAACAGTCCATATTAAGGATGAAGCATATGATGCCAAAAGCTTTAGCATATCTTCAACTCATTAGCTTGGAAGCCTTTATAGACGAGCTCAAGCGCAGAAGCCTTTATGAGGCTAGGCTTAGCGATTGGATTCAAAGGCGAGACATGTTTGAACACCGAAAACTAAGGCTTACAGCCTTAGACCCTACACATGGACTTATACTACGCTATGAAATCGTATATTATCAGGGCTTGGCTGTTTATAGCGAGACGGAGGAGCTTAAAAAATCTAGGGAAGAAGCCAAAAGGCGCATTGCTGAAAGGCTTGAGGCTGAGGGAATACGCCTCCTTGAAGGCGAATACCACACGGGGTAAGATTGAATGGTGAACAGGCAGCCTAGATCCGTCAATGTTAAAGTTTTCATTGTCTACGGGTTGCATTTGGCATCTTTGAGTTGCCATTATAATGGGACTGCAGCCTAATCCCCAGCGATTCGGGCTGCCCAAGGTGAGAAGCGTTAAAGCCTTAAAAGAGCCCATCTCCGAAAATGGAGAGGTTTTCAGGCTTCTCTTTAGAAACCATAAAACCGTACATGCCTCAAGGCTGCTTTTCAAGTGGATGCTTGATAGGGGCGGATATGCAACGCCTAAGCAGCTAAGCAGTTTCGCGTGGAAGCTGCAGCGGGGAGTAGCTGAGAAAGGCTTCAGTTATAGGCGTTCAAGCCTCTATCGGACAGTTTTGAGGCGCCTCTTGGATTTCGGCTTCGTAAACCAGCAGCAAATCTACGACAAGGAAACAGGCAAAATTGTTCAAGCCTACGTCTTAGTTAAGCAGCCCATTCCTAAAAGGGCTCCGTTGGGCGGTGTAAGCTTCTGGAAGCTGGCTTGGCACATATGCAAGGCGTGGAATGAACATCTCGAAAAGGCGAAAGGCTAGGCAACCATGACAACGCCCATCCACTGTCCACATTGCGGTTCAACGCTGTTTTGGAAGGATGGAATGCGTTATCTACCTGATGGCTCAGCAATCCAGAGATACGTTTGCAGAAGCTGTGGACGCCGCCTCTCAGAGCCAAGCTGCAAAACTGAAAAGCAAAACTACAAGCCCATACTATTGGAGAGGGCTCCCTTGACCCTTGAAGCCCAAACCGAGAAGCGGGATGCGGGAGCCGCAGGGCAAACACTAGACGGGGCGAAAATAAAGGAAGTAATCATCAACTTTGTCTGGTGGATGCGGAAACAAGGCTATGCGGAGTCAACTATTGAAAGGCGAAGCAAAATCTTAGAAGTTCTAGCCAAGCGAGGTGCAAACCTATATGATCCTGAAAGCGTCAAGGAAACTTTAGCAAGGCAAAAATGGGATGAAAACAGCAAAAACGTTGCAGTTAAAGCCTACAACACCTTTCTTAAAATGGTTGGAGGCTCATGGACTCCGCCTAAAACAAGGCCTGTGGAAAAATTACCCTTCATACCAACAGAGGAAGAGCTTAACAGTTTAATAGCAGCTTCAAACGGGAAACTTGCAGCCTTTCTAATGCTGCTTAAAGAAACCGGAATGAGAGCCGGCGAAGCCCACAACCTTCAATGGAAAGACATAGACTTTGAAAACGGCACAGTCCGCGTAACACCTGAAAAGGGAAGCAACCCACGCATATTCAAACTTTCACCAAAACTTTTAGCCATGCTCAACCGCATAGACAAAACAGGCGAGTGGATATTCAAGCCGTGGCAGCTTAAACATATGAGACGCACATTCCAGAGAATACGAAACCGCCTCGCATTCAAACTATGCAATCCAAGACTAAAACTAATAACCTTCCACACCTTCCGTCATTGGAAAGCTACCATGGAATACGCCAAAACAAAAGACATCCTACATGTAATGCAGCTGCTAGGCCACAAAAATATCAAAAACACCCTGAAATACACACAGCTCGTGAACTTTAAAGATGACGAATATCATTTCGCAACAGCCAAAACGATTGAAGAAGCAGGCAAACTGATAGAGGCCGGCTTCGAATACGTATGCCACCACGAAGGTGTAATGCTGTTTAGAAAACGCAAATAAACCATGCCGCGGGCCCATCCAGAGGTGCCGAGGGCCGGATTTGAACCGGCGACAACCCGGTCTTCAGCCGGGCGCTCTCCCAGGCTGAGCTACCTCGGCTAATTTTGGAATAACCTTGGAGATTTTTTAACGTTTCGTTATTTTATACTCTTTTAGAGATTATAATTGAATCAAACTAAATATTTTTGTTATGTTTCTGCTGGAGCTACAATTTTATACTCAGTGATGATGAGGGGTTTAACTCCGTAGACTGCAAGAATATTTTTTGGCGTTAGTACCTCCTCTGGTTTTCCAGCGGCGAAAACTCTTCCATTACTTAGCATTAGTATTTTGTCAGATATCCTATAGGCATAGGTTAAGTCGTGTATTGCCATTATAATGATTAATCCTTTTGATCGGAGGCTTTTTACAATTTTTTGAATCTCCACTTGATATTTAAGGTCTAGACTGTTCGTGGGCTCATCGAGTAGAAGTACCTCAGGCTCTACAGCTAAAGCCCTTGCAATTATAACCCTTTGAAGCTCTCCCCCACTAAGCTCTTCAAGGCTTCTATCTGCAAGGTTTATAGCTCCTACGGTTTCAAGGGCTTCATAAACCTTTTCTTCATCCCTTTTTGATGGGGTAAAGTCAATGTACGGCCTTCTACCCGTCATTACAAAGTCATAAACAGTCAGCATTCCCGTCAATTGAATTTTTTGAGGAACTAAACCTATCCTTTTGGCTATTTCCCGAGGGGATATATCACTTAAAGACTTCTGGTCAATATAAACGGTTCCAATTTTAGGTCTCAAAACCCCATTTATAACCTTAAGGAGGGTGCTTTTGCCAGCACCATTAGGCCCCACTATTGATAGTATTTCACCATTTTTTACTGATAGAGTAACTCCATCCAAGGCTTTAATGCTTTTATAGTATACCTTTACGCCTTTAACTTCAACCTCTATAACCATGTTTTCCACCTCTAACTAAGAGGTAAACCAGCAGGGGGACGCCAACTAGGGAGGTCATTATTCCAACAGGAATTATCGTCGGTGCTATAATCACCCTTCCTATGGTGTCTGAAAGCGTTAATATAAGTGAGCCCATAATCATGGAGGTTGGCATTAAATACCTATGCCCCCCACCTACCAGCAGTCTAGCTGCGTGGGGAGCAATAAGGCAAATAAATCCAATAACGCCTACGAAGGATGTAGCTAAGGCTGTTCCAAAAGCTGCAACGATTGTTGTTTCAAGCCTAACTCTCTCAGGGCGGATGCCTGATGATTTAGCCAATTCATCTCCGCCCAGAATTAAGTCATAGTCTAGGCTTCTGTAAATGAAGTATGGAAAAACAATTATTAGGGATGAAAAGGCTACGAGGCATAGCTCTGGCCAAGCGATTCTTCCAAGGTCGCCGAAAGTCCAGAAAATCACCGTGGAAACAAGTATCTCATTTAGGTAGAGATACTGTAGCAGGTATAGTATGGCTTGGTAGGCAAAGGAGATCGCTATAGATGATAAAACAAGAGCTCCAGCGCTTAAGCCCGCTTTATACGCTAAAAGGAGAATTATGAAGACTTGGATGAGGGAGAAAATGAAGGCGAAAAATGAAACTATGAAAGGGTTGTAAACATGTATTTGAAAGCGTTGAACAGCCCCTCCATGAAGGGCTAGAAGGGCTACTGCAACTCCTAGAGAGGCTGCAGAGGATAGCCCAAAAGTGAAGGGGGACGCTAGTGGGTTACGCATAGAAGCCTGTATAGCTGCTCCAGAGCCCCCAAGTATGGCGCCTATTACTATGGCGGCTAAAACCCTTCTAAGCCTTAAATCCCAAATCACTGTTGAAAGCTGGCTATTATCTGGCATAAATAACGAGCGCAAAATATCCAGTAATGAGGCTTTATACCACCCTAAGGAGGCAGATACTGGTATAAGAAGGAACGTGAATAAAGCTAGAGAGATTAAAATTAACTGCTTTTTGCGAGTTGAATACCTCATCATCTAGGTGCCTCAAAGATTTCGGATAAGCACTTGAATCCACCATAGGCTTCTGCATACTCTTGATAGAGCGGTTTGCCAAGAAAAACACTGAATATTTCATCAGCCTTCGCCTTAGGGTCTACATCGCTGAATTTATCTGGATACAAAACCTTACCAATGTAGTAGGCATTAGCTATTGCAACTGCAATGTTAGTGTGGTAGTAATTGTATGGCAATGTACCGTATATTTTTCCCTCTTTAAAGGCGCGTAATTGCATATACTTATTGGGATCTTTATCGAAATCCTGTTTTACTGTGGCTAGATTGCCCTCATCTATGAAGATAAAATCAGGATCCTCAGCAATTATAGCTTCAAAATCCCAGAAGAAGGCGCCAGTTACATTTGAGTATTTATCCGCGATGGAGGGCGTATTTAGAAGGGCTAGAGGCGGGAACGGCGTCTGGGTTGTTGTGAATGGTTGAGCCCCCTTATAGGATACAGCCCCAACATACACTTTTGGTCTACTGGCAACATTTTTTGTCCGCTGGTTTAAATCATCATAAACCCGTTCAATAAAGCTTATAAGCTCTTCAGCCCTCTCCCTGCGATTTAAAGCTTCTCCAAGAAGCCTTAATGCATTTTTAATACCTACTACGTCAAGTTGTCCAGCTGGACCATAATCTACAACTATAACTGTAGATTTTGTCTCGCTTTGAAGCCTATCTGGATCATAAAAGTCACAGTATGTTCTCGACATTACTACTAAGTCGGGCTTAACGCTTAATATCAATTCAGGTGCTGGAGGCTTACCTGGACCGCCAGGCCCTATTACTGGCAGTTTACTAAATAATTCTCCATAAGCCATCGCGTAGTCTCTCCCTGTGAAGCCCCAATTAACTTCGCTTTGCTCCACGCCTACAAGCATGTCTACAGCATTTAAGTAGCATACAAGCCTAAGCACTCCAGGACCAATTGCAACCACGCGGCTAACATTTTCAGGAAGCCCAACCCTGCGCCCAACAACATCAACTACATAATTGCTGGCAACTCCATCCTGCTGGGGCTTAAAGTAGCCTGTTATGATAAGAGAAGCTGCTATAGCCGCCGCCACCACGAGAAACATTAAAAGTGCTGCTTGAATTTTCGTTAAACCCTCCCCATTCATATTTTCACCTTCCCTGCATTATTGGAATTTTGAAGTTTGAAACTATGCCCCGTCCAACAACAGCTTCACATTCTCCAAAACAGCTTAGACAAAGCATTTTGCCATCAACCACGTGAAGCTTCGTTTTCATAACAAGCTCTCCGCACCCATCGCATCTAATGCTTTCAAATATTGGAGCCCGCTCAATTTCAGCCACTCTAACCTCCTCAATCTTAAACATGTCTTCTGGAAGGTTCATCATGGATCGACCTATTTCATCCCACATCTCCTGTAGTTTATGCTGATCCTCAATTGTTCCTTGCCTCTTTACAACGACCTTTTCAAAAAGCTCAGTAGCTTCCCTCGGGAAGTATTTACTCCTAAGTTTCTCTGAGTCAACATATACTCTAATGCCTTTCCACTCGCCTCGCTTAACAAGGGTTACTGCATTCTTCCCGACATCCAGATAAATTAAACTGTTATTCCCAAGGGTGCATCCAGTAGCAACTTGTACACCATCAGCAAAACAGTTATTACACTCAATAATAGCTATAACTTCCTCATTAACAGTTTCAGCCTCTCCAGCTTTTAGCAAACTAAGCTTTTGCATAGCTATCTCAGAAGCTCTTAAACCCAAAACTAAAAATGGGCAAATATGCCCATGAAACTCTCTTGCCTTCCCAACTAAAGCTTCGCCGACCATGCTTCATCCCGTATTACTTTTTTTATGAAAAATAATACTAAGGTTATTAAGCTTTTCTCCTAAAGTATAATTATCAAACCGTAGGGATCCTATGTTAAGCGAAGAAATTGAAGGCATATTGTTAAATGCTCAGAGAAATGAGGTTACAGAACACCTCATATATGAAAAGCTAGCGCAATCAACAAAAGACCCCAAGAACAGTGAGGTTTTAAAGCGCATTGCAAGAGACGAGTTGAAACATTACGAGTTTTGGAAAGGATACACTCGTAGAGATGTAAAACCAAGTAGATTTAAAATCTTAAAGTATTCTCTGATTTCGAAAATTTTTGGGATAACATTTGGAATAAAACTTATGGAAAAAAGTGAAGAAAAAGCTCAAGAAACATATGAAAAGATAGCCGAATACTTTCCTAACGCAAAGGATTTTGTAAAAGATGAGGATGAACATGAAAGGCAGCTTATGAATTTAATTGATGAAGAAAAATTGAGGTATGTTGGCTCCATGGTTTTGGGCCTTAATGATGCCCTCGTTGAGCTTACAGGAGCCCTTGCAGGGTTCACCCTTGCCCTTACAGACACGCGTTTAATCGCCATAACTGGCTTAATAACGGGGATAGCAGCATCGCTTTCAATGGCTACATCAGAATATTTATCAACAAAATCTGAAGGCGACTCTAAAAACCCGCTCAGGGCAGCAGCATACACAGGAATAGCCTATGTTCTAACAGTCATGTTCCTAATATCCCCATACTTGCTCTTCCAAGACGCATACGTATGCCTATGCTTAACAATACTAGCCGCTATAACAATTATCTTCATATTCACCTTCTACGTTTCAGTTTCAAGAGATCTCCCCTTCAAAAAGAGGTTTACAGAAATGACGCTAATCAGCCTTGGAGTAGCAGGCATAACCTTCATCATAGGATTTCTCATAAAAACATCACTAAACATAGAAGTGTAACAATAACGAGCAAGGATGTACACGCGCCTAAACAAGGAAAACCTATAGTCCAACATAATTAGCTAAAAGATAGCCAATAAAAGCAAATATTAGAAACAGCAGAACTGCAAAGGCATTATCAATAAACCTATCCTCTGGAAAATCATTAAAGTCGTCCATATATCTCACCATAACTACTTCCACAACGTTACGGGAAAGATTTTATGAAACATAAATAATTACTTCAAATTAGTAAAGTCAGGGGCCGGTAGTCTAGCTGGCTAGGACGTCGCCCTCACGCGGCGAAGGTCACCGGTTCAAATCCGGTCCGGCCCACCAAAATTAAAGGTGGAGTCTAGCGCCTAGAACAAAATTATTGTTAAGTTGAGAATTGCTGAAATTTATTAAATTTTTACTTTAAGTTGATCTCCGCAAGAAATTCTATGGGAAAATTCCTTAATTCCTCTATTTTGTTAAGCATTTCCTTTTCCGGCTTTAGAAAAAGTGCTTTTGCCTTAAGCTCCATCGCTGCGGCTATTACATAGCAGTCTGACAAAGATATTCTGAATTTTTTCTTAATCTCTCCAGCCTTAAACGCCATGGCCGGTGTTAAACTGACAATCTTGGTTCTCGCATCAAACCATTCGATGAAATTTAACGCCGTAGTCAGCAGTTTTGGGGTAGATAGGTTTAAATATTTGTTTAGCTCCATTAACTCTTTGATGGAAGAAGAACTCTTACGTCCCTCCGAGGTTGCTAAGAAGTTCGGTATTTCAGTTAAAACGCTTTGGAAGTGGCAAAGGAAAGGCATTATTAAAGCGGTTAAGCTTCCGACTGGCAAGCTCCGTTATCCTAAGAGTGAAGTTGAGAGGTTATGGAGACAGTTAAAAGCTACAGGATCCCAGTAGAAGCTCCAAAAGATTTAATCGAAGAATACTTCAAGGTTAAGCAGAAGGCTTTAGATGCAATCTTCTCACATGTTAAAATTTCTAAGAAGGCTCACCTTGAATTCGATGGAGAGGATAGGAAAAGGCTTAGAGATGAATTGCTACGAGGGTGGAAATACTCCAAACACTACGTTGATTCAGCGATAAACTCAGTCATAGGGCTTGTTAAGGGCTGGATAACGCTCTACAATAGGGGGAGAGCTGAAGATAAGCCTGAGATAACTAAAAGAGCAGTCTATATTAAGAGCACGCTTTTCAGCTTCAGGAGCGGCATACTGAAGATAAGCATTGAACCGAATAAACGTTATCTTGAAGTTGACTTAAAAAAGTACGACTGGATTCCAAGCGATTTTAGCAGAATCGGTGGAC
>Ga0209080_1001246_pt1 | contig 13138 bp, 12 predicted proteins | sample JNZ110809AmetaG_FD_184123 | JGI IMG/M metagenome (GOLD analysis project Ga0209080, IMG submission 184123) | Hot spring microbial communities from Jinze hot spring, China to study Microbial Dark Matter (Phase II) - JNZ 110809A (SPAdes) (version 3) ...
GAAGGAGTTTTCGTACAGTAATCGGGAGGTCTTTGCCTCCGCGCACGAGGAGCTGGAAGCGGGGCTCGCCCCGCAGGGGATGGAGCCGGGCCGGCCCAAGCACCTCCAGCCCCCCTTCCTTCAAAACCGTGGCAATTTTTTGTGCTTGGGCCTCGGCCCGTTTCCCCGTGGCCAGGATCCGCACCAGCCGGGCAAACGGCGGATAGCGCAGGAGCTCGCGAAACCTGAGCTCTGTCGCATAAAAGCTGAGGTAATCCGCGCGCAGGGCGGAGGCGAGGGCGTAGTGCTCGGGTAAACTGGTTTGGACGAGGACCTCACCGGGCCAGGGGCCGCGGCCGGCCCGCCCGCCCGCCGAAAGGAGAAGCTGAAAGGCCCGTTCTGCGGCGTAGAACGTGGGCGCCGCAAGGAGTTGATCCGCATCCACGATGCCCACCAAGGTCACCCTGGGGAAGTCCAGGCCCTTTCCCACCATCTGAGCGCCCACGAGCACTTGGATCTTCCCGGCCGCGAAATCGGAAAGGATGCGGTCGCGGTCCTTGGCGGTCTCCTGGTCCAGGCGGGCCACGGCGACCTCGGGGAAGAGGCGACGCACCTCGTGTTCCACGCGCTCCGTGCCCGCGCCGAAGAGGCGGAAGCGCGTGCCTCCGCAGCGGCGGCACGCAGGATCGGGAAAATTTCGGCCGCAGGCGTGGCAGCGAAAAACCTTTTCCGCGAGGTGGAACACCAGGGCCACCTCGCAATCGGGGCAGCGCAGGACCTCCCCGCAGCGCCGGCAGGAAGCCCCGGTGAAAAAGCCAATCCGGTTAAGGAAAAGAAGAGCTTGCCCCCCGCGCAGAAGGTGGTGGGTCAGGGCCTGGCGAAGCTCGGGGCCGAGGACCTCCTCTCCTTTAGGAACGGCGCGGATTTCCGGGGGCTGGCCCACCGCGCGCCGGCTCAGCTGGAGAAGCGTAAGCTCCCCCTTTTCCGCGCGGAAGAAGGTTTCCACCGCCGGAGCCGCCGCGCCCAATACCACGGCTGGGCCCTCGGCCTCGGCCCGGGCCTCGGCCACCGTCCGGGCGTGGTAATGGGGAGCCATCTCCTCCTTGTACGCGGGCTCGCCCTCCTCGTCGAGCACAAGAAGCCCCAAACGCGGGAAGGGAAGGAAAACGGCGGAGCGGGTGCCCACGGCCGCGGCCGCGCGCCCGGAAAGCGCCTCTTGCCACACCTGCCAGCGCGCGCCCGGCGGAAGCTCGCCGTGGTAGACCGCGGGGGGCCCGCCCAGGGCCCGCGTCGCCCGGGCCCAAAGCTGGGGCAAAAGGGAGATCTCCGGCTCCAAAAGGAGGGAAGCGCGACCGGCCTCCCGCGCCGCCCGAGCGCAGGCCAGATACACCTCGGTCTTCCCGGCCGCCGGGGGACCAAAAAGCAGGAATTTTTGCCCCTTTCCCATGCCCCCGACGATGGCCTCCACCGCCCTCTTCTGCTCTGAGGTGAGCTCCACCTCCTTGGCGGGCTCGGTGTAGGAAAAGGGAAGCTGAGGAGAACGTGCTCGCTTCCCCACCGGCTTGGGCACGAGGTGCGCCACGGTCATGCCCAGGGAGGTGCAGGCCTCGTCGCTCAAGCGAGCGAAGACCGAGAAAAAACGGGGAGGGAAAGCGGAGCTCAACACGCGGCGGATCTCTTGAAGCGTGCCCGGATATTCCGGGGCCTCCCGAACCTCTTTGACGAGCCCAAGGAGCCGGCGCGTGCGGAAGGGGACCTCCACCCAGTCGCCCGGCCGAACCTCCATCCCCTCCGGCACGCGGTAATCGAAGCCTGCGGTGCCGGGGACAGGGAGGAGGACGAGGGCGATCACCCGCCGGCCTCCTTGCGGCGGAGGTACTGGAGGACGCCGCGCACGGACATGGACCAATCGCCGGACACACCCGGCCCCACCGGCCAACCCTCGCTTTCAAGCTCCTCAAGGATTGCGGCCACCGCTTCCTCCTCCGGCCGGTCCCTGTGGCGCCGGACCCGCTCCACCCAGGCCAAAAGGAGCTCCCGATACTCCCCCAAGAGCTTGGGCTCGCCGGGCCCAAAGTGGGTGAAAAGGAGGAGCTTGGGCTCTAGGGCTTCGAGGCGGGCCAGGCTCCCAAGCCACGCTTCCAGATCGAAGTTGGGCGGCACGGTGGTGGGCAAAAGCCGGCCTTTTAGGTACAGGCCGGCGGCGTCGCCCACAAAAAGAAGTCCGCGCTCCGGAACAAAGAAGCAGAGGTGGTGGGGAGCATGACCCGGGGTGTCCACCGCTTGGACCTGCAGCGGGCCAAGGCGGAACGTCTCCCCGTCCTGAGCGGGGTGGAGGCGTTCCTCGGGGATGGGCTGGGCCTCGCCATAGAAGCGAAAACGCGGGCCGGTGGCGCTCTGGGTGGAGGCCACAAGCTTCGTGGGGTCCGCAAGGTGCTTCGCCCCGCGGGGATGCACCACCACCCTGGCGTTCGGAAGCTCAGGGATCAACACGCCTGCCCCGCCCGCGTGGTCCAGGTGTACATGAGTGAGGAAGATCCAGCGCACCTGCTTTTGGGAAAGGCCTAGATCCGCGAGGGCTTGAAGGAGGCGGCCTTTGGCCCGGGAGGTGCCGCTATCGAACAGGGCCACGTCCTCCCCGGCCACAAAAACATAGGCTCCGCCAAGACCGGGCTCGCCGAAGTGGTCGATGTCCACGAGGAAGAGCCCCGGAAGGATCTCGCGCACGAGCTCCACCCTTCCCCTCCTTTACAGGAACCAGCCGATTCGTATGGCCAGCCAAAGGAGCAAGCTTCCCAAGAGGCCAGCGATGAGGTAGGCGGGAAGGCCCATGGCCAGCCACTCCCGGTAGTTTAGGGGCTCGGGGCCGTGCTTGGCGAGGTTGAACACGGCGAGGTTGGCGGCGGTGGCGAAGGGCGTGGCCGGACCAGCAAAGCCGATGCCCAGGGCCAAGGCCCACCACAGGGGGTTGACGGGCACCCCCAGGGCCCCAAGCTCCTGCACAAGGGGCACGAAGGCCACGGTGGCCGGAACCGCGCTGATGAAAAGGGAGAGGATCCCTGCCCCCCAAAAGAAGAGGAGCGCAAGAAGGACCACCGAACCTTGGCCGAAGGCGCTGAGCTGGCGGGCGAGGAAGGGCAGGGCCCCGCTGCGGTTGAGCCCGCCCACCACCACAAAAAGGGAGAGCAAGAAGATGAGAAGCTCCCACTCGATGCTCTCCAGCACGTCTTCCACCTTGGGGCGGAGGACGGCGATGGCCAGGGCCACGCCGCAGAGGGTCACCAGTCCCGGGGTCAACCGAAGCCATCGGTGCGCCACGAAAAGCAGGATGACCCCCGAAAAGATGAGGAGGAGCCGGGCCATGGCCCGACGATCAGTCAGCACCTTTTGCTCGTCCAGTTGCTGAAGGATCTCGGATCGTGCGACCTGCGCGTGCAGGGCCTTGCGGAAGCGGAGGGTCAAAAAAAGAAAGACCGCCCCGGAGGCCAGGAGCGCCACAGGCGCCGTGTGGGTGAGGAAATCGTTGAAGGTGAGGCGGCCGACGGAGCCGATGATCACGTTGGGCGGATCCCCAATGAGGGTGAACACCCCGCCCAGGTCCGCGGCCATCGCCTCCCCCAAAAGGAAGGGCACGGAGGAGATCCCTAACACCTCCGCGATGGACAGGGTTACGGGAACGAAGGTGAGCATGGTGGTCAGGTTGTCCAGGAACATGGAGACCACGGCGCTGGCCACGGCCAAGGCCAAAAACAAGGTGAGGAGGTTCCCTTTGGACCACTTGGCGGCCTTGATGGCCATGAATTGAAAGAAGCCGGTGCGCTGAAGGAGCCCCACGATGATCATCATCCCGGAAAGAAGCCAGATGGTGTCCACGTCGATGACCTGGGCCACATCGTGGGGGGAGTAAAACCCAAAGGCCACGCCCACAAGGAGCATGGCCACGGCCCCAAGGAGGGCGGCCAGGGTTTGGGAGAGGCGCCCGGAGAGGATCAAGGCGTAGGCGAGCACGAACACGCCCAACGAGGCAAAGGCCGCGCTGTTCATAAAAAGGCCGGGCTACCCGGCGCTGAGCCAGTTCTCCGCTTGGCGCAGGGCCTCCCGCTGCTCGGGAAAAGTGATGCGTTTCAAGGCCTCAGGGAAGGGAAGCCAGACCATATCGTCCACTTCCTCGCGGAAGGGCTGGCCCTCCTCCTCCGTGCGCGCCAAGAAAAGCACGACCTCCTTCTTCACCAGCTCGTTTTGGCGGGGAAAGGCGTAGCGAACAACGGTGCGGAAGCCCGGGACGAGCTGGATCTGGCGGATGTGCACCTCCTCAGCAGCCTCCCGCAGGGCAGCCTGAAAGTCGTCCTCGCCCGGCTCCACATGGCCTTTGGGGAACCCCCAGTGCCCGCCACGTCGGTTCTTGATGAGGAGATACTCGCGCCGCCCGGAGTTCTCCCGAAACAGGATCAACCCTGCGGCTCGCTCCTCCATGTTCAGACGATGTCCAACTCCCGGCCGCTTTGGTCGTAGGCCTTAAGGGAGAGACCCAAGCACCGCAGCTCCTGCCACAGCACCCGGAAGGACTCGGGGATGCCCGGCCGGGGGAAGTCCTCGCCCCGCAGGATCGCCTTGTACAGGGCCACCCGGCCCCGTACGTCGTCGCTTTTGAGGGTGAGCATCTCCTGGAGGAGCGAGGCGGCGCCGTAGGCCTCCAAGGCCCACACCTCCATCTCGCCCAGGCGCTGGCCGCCGAAGTGGGCCCGGCCGCCCAGGGGCTGCTGGGTGATGAGGGCGTAGGGACCCGTGGAGCGGGCGTGGATCTTATCCGCCGCGATGTGCTCAAGCTTGAGGAGGTACATGACGCCCACGGTGACCGGGGACTTGAAGGGCTCGCCGGTCCGGCCATCGCGGAGGATCACCTTGCCGTCGGCCCGGGAACCCTCGGAAAGTCCGCGCTTCTTGAGCTCCTCGGTGAGCTCGGTGAGGATCTCCTCCTCTTTGGCTCCGTCGAAGGGCGGGGAGGCCACCTTCTCCCCGCGCAGGCTCGCCAACCACCCCAGGTTGGTCTCGAAGATCTGCCCGAGGTTCATGCGGGAAGGAACGCCCAAGGGGTTCAGGACCACGTCCACCGGGGTGCCATCGGGGAGGAAGGGCATGTCCTCGACCGGGAGGATGGCGGCGATGACGCCCTTATTGCCGTGGCGGCCCGCGAGCTTGTCGCCCACGGCGATACGGCGCCGCTGGGCCACGTACACCTTCACGAGCTCGTTCACCCCGGCCTCAAGCTCATCCCCCGCAGCCCGGGAGAGCCGCTTCACCCGGATGACCGTGGCCGTCCCGGTGATGGGCGGCATGCGCAGCGACGTGTTCTTGAAGTTCCGCATGCGCTCGCCAAAGATGGAGAGGAAGATGCGCTCCTCCGGGGTGGGCTCGCTCTCACCCTTGGGGGTGATCTTCCCCACGAGGATATCGCCGGTGCGCACCTCCGTTCCCACCCGCACGATCCCGTGCTCGTCGAGGTTGCGCATGGCCGAGCGCGGAAGGTTGGGGATGTCCGCGGTGATCTCCTCCGGGCCGAGCTTCGTGTCCTCCGCGCGCACCTCGAACTCCTGGATATGGATGGAGTCCAGGATGTTCTCGCGCACCAGCCGCTCGGAAACGACGATGGCGTCCTCGTAGTTGTACCCCTCAAAGGGCAGGAAGGCCACGAGGAGGTTGGCGCCCAGGGCGAGCTCGCCGCCCTCGGTGAACTGGGAATCGGCGATGACCTGACCCTTTTTGACCTTGTCGCCCTTGCGCACCAAGGGCCGCTGGTGGATGAGGGTGTCCTGGTTGGAGCGCTCGAAGATGCGGAGGCGGTAGGTGCGCTCGCCCTTCTTCCCCTTGATCACGATCTTTTGGGCGTCCACGTAGGTTACGGTGCCGTCCTCCTCGGCCAGGACCACCGCCCCCGAGTCCCGCGCGGCCTTGGCCTCCATGCCCGTGCCCACGATGGGCGCCTGGGGCCGAAGGAGGGCCACGGCCTGGCGCTGCATGTTCGCGCCCATGAGGGCCCGGTTGGCGTCGTCGTGCTCGAGGAAGGGGATGAGGGAGGCGGAAACCCCAAGAATCATGTTGGGGGACACCTCGACGAAGTCCACCTCCTCCGGGGGCACGTAGCGGAACTCCTCGCGGCCCATGCGCACCAGGACCTGCTTTTCCAGGATACGGCCGTCCTTGTCCACCTGAACCGTGGCCGGCGCGATCTTGTACCGCTCCTCCTCGTCGGCCATGAGGTAGCGAATCTCTTTGGTGAGCCGGCCGTTCTTCACCACGATGTAGGGGGCCTCGAGGAACCCGAACTCGTTGACCCGCGCGTAGACGGCCATGGAGGTGATGAGGCCCACGTTCTGCCCCTCGGGGGTCTCGATGGGGCAGATGCGGGCGTAGTGGGAGGGATGGACGTCGCGGATCTCCACCTTGGCCCGGCGGGCCGCAGGACTGCCCACCGAGGAGAGGCGGCGCTTGTGGGTGAGCTCAGAGAGGGGATTGGTCTGCTCCAGGAACTGGGAGAGCCGGCCCGTGTAAAAGAGGCTGTTGATGGCCGCCTGGATGGTGCGGGTGGACACAATCCTGCGGATGAGGTCCTTCTCCTCGAGCTCCAGGTGGATGAGCTTGTCCTCGGCCACACGGGCCATGCGCACCAGGCCCTCGCGCAGGGCGGCCTGAGCCTGCTCCCCCGCCAGGCGCACCCTCTTGTTCGCCAGGTGGTCCGGCTCGTCCAAAAGCTCCGGCTCCTCGGGAGCACGGATGAGGAGATCCAAAGCGGCGAAGATGTCCTCAGGAACGAGGTGTGTCTCCGTCCGCTCGTGCCCAAGCTTTCGGTTGATCTTGAACCGCCCGACCTTCGTGAGGTGGTAGGTGTCCGGCCGGAAGTAGAAGCGCGCCAGGTACTCCTCGGCCTGGGAGAGGGGCACGCGCTCGCCCGAGCGGAACTTGGAGTAGATGAGGCGGATGGCCTCCTCGCGGGAGGCCACCTTCTCCTCAAGAAGGGAGCGGGCGATGGCGGGATGGGCCACGCGCACCGCGCTCCGCCCCAGCCGGTTCAGGACCTTGGCGCGCTCGGCGGTCAGCTCCTCGCCCACCTCCCAGACCTCGTCGCCCGCGGCAATGGGCTCTGCCAAGAGCACGGCCTTCCAGCGGGAGAGCAGCTCCTCCAGGGCCTCCACCGGCACCTCTTGGCTGTAGCGCCGGAGGATCTCGGGGGTGTCCATCCCCAGGGAGCGGAGGTAGGTGGTGACGGGCACGGTGGCCCGCCGGTCCAGCCGCACCTTCAGGCTCCACCGCTTCGTGTCGAGCTCGATCTCCAGCCAAGCCCCCTGTTCGGGGAGGAAGTGGGCCCGGAAGAGGTGAGGTTCGTCTTGGGTGATGTACAGGCCCGGCGAGCGCACGAGCTCGCTTACGATCACGTTCTCGGTGCCGTTGATGATGAACGTGCCCCGCGGGGTCATGAGGGGGATGTCCGCGAGGTACAGCTCCGCCTCCTGGCGGAGCTTCCCCTCCACCCACAGCCTGCCCGTGGCCCGCAGGGGCGCGGCGTAGGTGAGGTCGCGGTCGCGGCACTCCCACTCGTCGTAGCGGGGCTCCCCGAGGCTGGGGTCCAAAAGCTCAAGGTAAAGGTCCTCCCGCCCCGGGGCGCGGATGGGGCTCACCTCCGCGAACACCTGGGGGATGCCCTCCCGCAGGAACCGCTCGTAGGACTGGAGCTGGTGGGCGATGAAGTCCGGCGGCTCCAGGCGGGGAAGGACCCGGCCGTACGAACGCCTTTGGGTCATCACTTAATCTGGACCTCCGCCCCTGCGGCCTCCAGCTTCTTCTTGAGGTCCTCGGCCTCCTCGCGGGAGACCCCGGACTTCACCACCGCCGGCACGTTGTCCACAAGGTCCTTGCACTCCTTGAGGCCCTTGCCGGTGATGTCCTTCACCACCTTGATGAGCTGGATCTTCTGCTGGCCGGCGTTGGTGATGACCACGTCGAAGGTGGTCTTCTCCGGGGCCGCCGCGGCGGGCGCACCGGGCTGGGGTGCCACGGCCACCGCCACCGGCGCCGCCACCTGCGCGGACACCCCAAACCGCTCCTCCAGAGCCTTCACCAGCTCCGCCAGATCCTTCACCGTCATCTGCTCGATGGCCTGGATGATCTCCTCTTTCGTCATCGTTCACCCCTCTTTTTCCTTGAGTTTCTGCACCTCCGAGAGCGCCACCACGAGCTTCCGCAGGATCCCGGAGAGGGCGAACACCAGGCCGCGCACCGGGCCGGTCATGGCCCCGGCCAGGCGGGCCAGGAGCTCCTCCCGCGAAGGCAGGGTGGCGTACCACTGGACCTGCTCGGCGGGCACGACCTCGCCGGCGAACACCCCGCCGCGCACCTGGAAGAAGTTCGGGTACTTCTGGACGACCTCCGCCGCCACCTTGAAGGGGACGGTGGGGTCATCCCGCCCGATGAGCACGAGGTTCGGGCCGCGCAAAAACTCCCCAAGGCCGGCGATCCCCGCCTCCTGGGCGGCGCGCCGCGCCAGGGTGTTCTTCACCACCTTGAGCTCCACCCCCCGCGTGCGCACCATCCTCCGCAGAGCCGTCATCTCCTCCCCAGGGAGGCCCTGGAACCCCAGCACCACCACGGTGCGGGAACGCGCGAACTTCTCGCGCAGCTCTTGAACGGTTGCGGCCTTCTCCGGTCGGACCATGGCCTCCTCCTCAGCGCAGCTGCGAAGCCAAAGCGAGAAGCTCCCGCTCGTCCACGCGGATCCCCGGCCCCATGGTGGAGGAGATGGACACCCGCTGGACATAGCGGCCGCGCACGCCCTCGGGCTTCCGCTCCAGGATGGCCTTGGTGAGCGCAAGGAGGTTCTCGTAGAGCTGGTCCTCGGTGAAGGAGGTCTTTCCGAATACGGCGTGCACGATGCCGTAGCGGTCAGCCCGGAACTCGATCATCCCGGCTTTGAGCTCCTTGACCACCGCGGCCACGTCCATGGTGACCGTCCCCGTCTTGGGCGAGGGCATGAGGCCCCGCGGGCCCAGGATCTTCCCGAGCTTGCCCACGAGGGGCATCATGTCCGGAGTGGCCACCACCCGGTCGAACTCCAGCCAGCCCTCCTTGAGGATCCGCTCGGCGAGCTCCTCGCCGCCCACGTAGTCCGCGCCCGCGGCCTCCGCCTCCCGGATCTTCTCGCCCTTGGCGAACACCAGGACCCGCACGCTCTTCCCCGTCCCATGCGGCAGGACACAGGTCCCGCGCACCTGGAACTGGCTGGGGTTGATGCCCAATTTGAACGCGGCCTCCGCGGTCTCCGGGAACTTGGCCGTGGCCGTGCGCTTAAGGAGGGAAATGGCCTCCCGCACCGGGTAGACCCGCTCCCTTTCCACCAGGGCCACCGTCTGTTGGTAGCGACGGCTGCGCTTCATGGCACCACCTCGATCCCCATGTTCCGCGCTGTACCTAACACCATGCGGATCGCGGCCTCAAGATCGTCGGTGTTGAGGTCCGGCAGTTTCTTCTCCGCGATGCGGCGAACCTGCTCCATCGTGACCTTGCCCACCTTGATCTTGTTGGGCTGGGGCGAGCCCTTCTCGATCCCCGCGGCCCGCTTGAGGAGCACCGAAACCGGCGGCTGCTTGAGCACGAAGTCGAAGGTGCGGTCGTCGTAGACCGTGATCTCCACAGGGATGAGGGTGCCCGGCTCCTCGTTCTTCGTGGCCTCGTTGAAGCGCTTGCAGAACTCCATGATGTTGACCTTGTGGGCACCGAGCGCGGGCCCCACCGGCGGGGCCGGGTTCGCCTGCCCGGCAGGGATCTGGAGCTTGATCTTGGCCACCACCTGCTTAGGCATCCTGGCCTCCTCAGATCTTCTCGATCCCGCTCAAGCTGATGCGGACGGGGGTCTCCCGCCCGAAGATCCGAACCATCACCACGGCCTCCTCGGCCTCCTTGTCGATCTCCTTGATCTCGCCGGTGAAGTCGGCGAACGGTCCCTCCACGATCTGCACGACCTCGCCCACCTCGAAGCCCACCTCCACTTTAGGCTTGCCCTCGGGGACGGGCGCGGCCACGGCGCCGGTGAGGCGCCCCAGCACGGTGGCCTCCGGACCGTCGATGGGCACAGGCGTGGAGCGGCTGCCCACAAAGCGCGCGGCCCGCTCCAGGCCCCGCACGAGCTCCCGCATCTGGTCCTCATCCAGCCCCATCTTGGCGAACACGTACCCCGGGATGAGCCGGCGCTTCTCGATTCTTTGGATCGTGACCACCCGTTTGTTCTTGTACTCCTTCACCTTCACGAGGCCGGAGGCCCCTGCGTAGAGCTTGTGCTCCTCCTCGATCACCGCGCCCGCGGGCAGTTTCGCCCCCACCTTGACCCGCGGGGGAAGGAGGTTCTCGGGGACGATGAGGTCCTCCTCCTTTCCGGAGGCGTAGCGCACGGTCACCTTCTTCACCCGCTCCCGGGCCACGATCTCCCCCTGCACGTCGAAGGTGTAGCGCTCATCGGCGTCGATGGTGATGGGGAGGCCCACGCGGGTGCGGCCGCCCACGCGCACGTCCTTGCGGAGGATCTTGTTCTGGGGGACGAGGTATTCCTTCTCCGTGTGGGTGGCCGTCTCCACCACGATGCGCCAATAGGGCTCGACCCCGAGGACCTCGGCATCCTCGGGGAGGTGGCGCGGGGGTTTCCGGGCCAAAAGCTCGCCGCGTTGGATGCGGGAGTTATTGGCCACAAGGAGGTCGTACTCGTAGGGGATGCGGTAGTCGGTGGTGCGGCCGCGCACGGAGCGCGCCGTCACCACCTCCTCCACGGGCACGAAGAAAAGCTCCTCCCGATCGCCGACCTTGATGGGCTCGAAATACTTCTCCCAACCGAGCTTGCGCACCCGCTCCTCGAGCTCTTCCTTGAGGCGCAGCTCGGAACCGGTGTGAGTTTGGATGGCATACCACCGCTTGCGTTGCATCGCCGGCTCACTTCGCGAGGAGCAGCCGCAGGATCTGCTGGAGCACCCAGTCCGCCAGGCCCAGGTACACGCCCAGGACCACGGTCATGAGGATCACGAGGACCGTGAACCCCACCACCTCCTTGCGGGAGGGCCAGCTCACCCTCCCCACCTCGGCCCGCACGGACGCGAAGTACTCCTTTATCCTCGCCAGGAACTTCATCCCTCCTCCTTGGCAGGCCCGGGAGGACTCGAACCCCCAACCTGCGGATTTGGAGTCCGCCGCTCTGCCACTTGAGCTACGGGCCTGTCCTGCCCCCAAGGTCAACCCTTGGGGCCTAAACCTCCTTGTGCTCCGTGTGCTTCCGGCACCACTTGCAGTATTTGCGGAGGGAAAGCTTTTGGCGCATGGTCTGCCGGTTTTTGCGGGTGTAGTAATTTTGCCGCCCGCACTGGGAACAGGCAAGGGCCACGATGAGCACGTTCTCCTTTTTGGCCATGGCTACTTCAGGATCTTCGTGACCACGCCTGCGCCCACGGTCTTGCCGCCCTCACGGATGGCGAACCGCTGCCCCTCCTCCAAGGCCACGTGCTTGATGAGCTTGCAGCGCAGGTTGTTCACGTTGTCGCCGGGCATGACCATCTCCACGCCCTCGGGGAGCACGATCTCGCCGGTAACGTCCGTGGTGCGGAAGTAGAACTGGGGTTTGTAGCCGGTGAAGAAGGGGGTGTGGCGGCCGCCCTCCTCCTTGGAGAGCACGTACACCTGGGCCAGGAACTCCGTGTGGGGGGTGATGGAGCCGGGTGCGGCCAGGACCTGACCGCGCTCCACCTCGTCCTTCTCAATGCCGCGCAGAAGGACGCCGATGTTGTCCCCGGCCACGGCCTCATCCAGGACCTTGTTGAACATCTCGATGGAGGTGGCCACGGTGCGCTTGATCTCGTCGGTGAGGCCCACGATCTCCACCTCGTCGCCGGGGCGAAGCCGGCCGCGCTCCACGCGCCCGGTCACCACCGTGCCGCGCCCCTTGATGGAGAAGATGTCCTCGATGGGCATGAGGAAGGGCTTGTCCTCCTCGCGCTTGGGAAGCGGGATGTAGTTGTCGATGGCATCGAGGAGCTCGAGGATGGGCTTCACCGCCGGGTCGTCGAGGGAGTTGGCCTGGAGGGCCTTGAGGGCCGAACCCCGGATCACGGGGACCTCATCGCCCGGGAACTCGTACTTGCTGAGGAGGTCCCGGATCTCCATCTCCACGAGGTCCAGAAGCTCCGGATCGTCCACGAGGTCCACCTTGTTCAGGAAGACCACGATGGCCGGCACGTTCACCTGGCGGGCCAAAAGGACGTGCTCACGGGTCTGGGGCATGGGCCCATCCACCGCGGAGACCACGAGGATCGCCCCGTCCATCTGGGCCGCACCGATGATCATGTTCTTGATGTAGTCGTGGTGCCCGGGGCAGTCGATGTGGGCGTAGTGGCGCTTCTCCGTCTCGTACTCCACGTGGGCCACGTTCACGGTGAGGATCTTGGTCTCGTCGCGGCGGAAGAGTTTAGCGTCGGCCTTGGCCACCTCGTCGTAGGAGCGGAAGCGCGCCAGCCCCTTCCAGGCGAGGACCTTGGTGATGGCCGAGGTGAGCGTGGTCTTCCCGTGGTCGATATGGCCGATGGTCCCCACGTTCACATGGGGTTTGGTTCGGACAAACTGCTCCTTCGTCGCCATGGGTTACCTCCTCGTTTGGGTTTTCCCTCCGCTGGAGCCCGCGGCCGGAATCGAACCGGCGACCTTCCCATTACCAGCGGGACGCTCTGCCGACTGAGCTACACGGGCCCAGGGCGCTAGTCTACCCGAACGCCGCGGGCAGCCGCAAGTACTGGAGGGGGAGGGATTCGAACCCCCGAAGGCCCAAGGCCGCCAGGTTTACAGCCTGGTGCGTTTGGCCGCTTCGCTACCCCTCCGCTGAGCCAGTGGCCCGACTCGAACGGGCAACCTTCCGCTTACAAGGCGGATGCTCTACCCCTTGAGCTACACTGGCCGCCTGCGCCATTCTAGCTTGGGATGCGCGCGCCCTCAACCACGGCGTACACCCACACCACCCGGCGCCGCGGCCCATCGAACTCGCAAAAATAGATCCCCTGCCAGGTGCCCAATTGCAGCCGCCCCCCTTCCACCGGGAGGAGCAGGGACGGCCCAAGCAGGGCCGCCCGCACGTGGGCGGGGG
>Ga0209080_1001247_pt1 | contig 13136 bp, 6 predicted proteins | sample JNZ110809AmetaG_FD_184123 | JGI IMG/M metagenome (GOLD analysis project Ga0209080, IMG submission 184123) | Hot spring microbial communities from Jinze hot spring, China to study Microbial Dark Matter (Phase II) - JNZ 110809A (SPAdes) (version 3) ...
TTTGGACTTGCAACCCAAAGTCCACATTGTCCGATTACCTGTCCCACCGACCGCTTTGAAACCATTGCAAATCCTTGTTGACCCAGAAAACCGCATCACCGAAATTTACGAGGGCAACAACTTTGTGGTCATCACTGACGAGCAGTAAAGAGGAGGCTACTGCCAAGCCAGTGTGCTGACAGGGATGGTGAAATGTGATGAGGCTAAGACAGTGGATAATCGCATTGGCGTTGGTGCCAGTCACAGTTGCAATAATCATCTCGGGACTATCACTTGCCGATGTCGCAGACGAAGCAACTGTGACCGTGAACCCTCAAATTCGCTACCAAACCATTTTAGGCTGGGGAGCACCTGCGGGGTTATTTTGGCTCCCTGACCAACTTGTAGACGAAATCATTGAAGAATCCGTCAACGGTTTGGGGCTGACTCGTTTGCGTTTTGAGCCACCTCGCCGTGAGTGGGAAGATGTCCTTAACGATGACGGTGATCCATACCACATCCGATGGGAAGCCTTCAAAACGGCGCGAACAGACGCTTTCGTTGCCAAAATTCTTTTGCCTTTTAAGGGGCGAGTTGAGGCGAACGGTGAACATTTTAGCCTCTATGTCAGCCCTTCATTCTTTGATGGCGGAAGCAGCGGTTCTGCGCCTGCTTGGCTTCTTTACAGCCCAGCCGAATACGCTGAATGGGCAAGCGCAATGCTCATTTACTTGAGGGACAAGCACAAAATCGTCGCTGACTATTACTGCATTTGCAACGAGGCAGGAAACAACAACGCCTTCACTCCAATCATCGTTGGTGAGATGATCAAAGAACTCGGACGAAGGATGAAATCTCTCGGCATCCCGACAAAAATTCAATTCCCAGAGTGCGTGAACGCCAACATGAGTTGGGACTACATTCGCGCTTTGGAAAAGGACGAAGAGGTTTGGTCATTCATCGGGTTGGTCTCTTACCACCTTTACGGCAACAACAGTGCACGCCCTCAAATTCGCGATTTTGCATGGAAACGGGGCTTACCGACGGGGCAAACGGAGTTCATGGGGCTCACTGTCAACCACCTTTACGATGACTTGACATTGGGCGGGGTTTCATACTGGGAGTTCTATGCCCTCAACGATTACTTGCGCGTTAATCCGAGCCGAACTTGGTTCAGTCACACGCCATCGTTTTGGGAATTCAGGCAAATCATCCGCTATGTTCGTCCCGATTCCGTTCGCATTGAAGCAATTTCTTCAGACCCGAACTTGCGCTGCCTCGCGTTTACAAGCGCGGTTTGTAGTAAGCCACGAAGCGATGGCAAAGTGGCGTTCTTGACGGCACTCCACTTCGTTCCGTGCCTTACTACGAACTTTCTTTCGCTCGCAGCGAGCCACGAAGCGATAGCGAAGCGGCGTCCCAACAGTTTAACGGCACTCCACTTCGTTCCGTGCCTCACTACGAACTTTATAGATGGGAAAGTGACGGTGGTGCTTCTCAATAATGTCCAACCGTCAATTCAACGAACGGTGAAAGTCAAGGGGATGCCACCTGGCACTTATGGCATTAGTTGGTCAGTTAGAGGCAGTTACCACGAAGGTGGGCTAAGGCAAGTGGATGACACGGGCGAAATTGTTGTGGATGTGCCTGCCAACGCGGTTCTCACAATTTACCCGCATCAAGGTAACTTGCCACCTGTGCTAATTGATTGGCACGCTGAACCGAGTTTCCTCACTTTGCCTTCAAACCGTGTTACCCTTGTCGCTTCAGCGGTGGACCCTGAGCAACGCGAACTCTCTTACCGATGGACTATTTTGGCTCAGCCTCACGGTGCTTCAGTCACAATTCTGGCGCCCAATTCACCGAAGACACAGGCAATAGGCTTGTCAGTTGCTGGCAACTATACTTTTGCCGTCGCTGTAAGCGATGGAGTTAACATGACGGTGCGCCGTATTCACTTGACCGTTTATGATGGCAATCAGCCTCCCGAAATCATTGATTTGCACAATCGCCTTCCCGTGACGGTGACGCTGCCCACTTCCAGCACAACCCTTCGCGGTGGTGGTCAGGATTTGGAGGGAGATCCGCTGACTTTCCGCTGGAGCATTGTGAGTCAGCCTCCGGGGGCTAATGCCATCTTGGAAACGCCAGATAAACCTTCATGCGTCGTTCGCAACTTGACGATAGCCGGCGACTACATCTTTCGCTTTCATGTGAGTGACCCTACCCATACTGTCACTCGTGATTTGAAAGTGACCGTTTACCCGGAAAACGCTCCGCCAGTGATTGAGAAATTGAGTTCAGAGCCGCCTTCGCTGAAATTACCCGCCTCAACTGCCATTTTATCGGCTCAAACTGTAGACCCAGATGGCGATGTGGTGACGCACTGGTGGTCAGTCAAGGCTTCGCCATATGGGGCGAAACCCATCATTGAAAAGCCGGGCTCTCCCGTTACGGTTGTGAAGGGACTCAGTGTGCCCGGGAAGTATGTCTTCACCTTGACAGCGATAGACCGAACGAAAGTTGTAAGGCAGGATGTTTCGGTCATTGTTCAGCCTTAAACCGAGCAAAGATTTGCCGGTGCTATTCTGTAAACTTTAGCTTTCGTGCACCTTCATTGGGCACCGTCATCGCTGACACGGAAAATCGCACCGCCAAACTCTACAAAGGAAACAATCCCGCAATTTTGAGGTGAGACCAAAGGCTCAATGCCTTGACAACCGCTCCAACAACAAAGTGAAGCATTCACGACTTTCCAAGAAGGCTTCGTCAGCGAGCAAGGCTGAGAGCGATTTTTCCCAAACTCGTCTTGGGCGCTTGACCCATGGGAAGTCGTCGCGCCTGAGGACAATCAAACCACGCTCGTAGCCGAAGGAATGCAGCCATAACAAAAATTGGCGGAGCTCATCTTGCTGAAGATAGCTTGAATGGACTTCAATCACGAGTGCGGGCTGGTCTCGCTTTAAGGTCTCTTCCGCACCGAGAAGTGCCTTTATTTCCCATCCCTCAATGTCCATTCGTATGAGGTCAATAGGGCGCCCAATTTGTTGTGCAATTGTGTCAATGGTCACCGTAGGCACGAGGATTGTTTTCTGACTGGTTCGTTCGGTTGGATGCAATGAGTGCCAATTTGAACCCTCGGAAACAAACATCTCTGCAGTCCCAACTTCATCACTGACAGCAACCGGAATAACTTTAGCATTGGTGACCCTGTTGAGTCTCAAGTTCAGCTCAAGCAGATGAACATTATCTGGATGTGGCTCAACGGAAACAACTAAGCCGTTTTCACCGACTAACTGCGAAAGGAGCAAAGTATAGTAGCCGATGTTTGCGCCGATGTCCAAAGCTGTCCCGCCACGATGGACAAAACCGGACAAAAGCTTCGTCACCGCCGGCTCGTGAACTCGGTAGAATGCCAATTCGCGACCAATACCCTCGTCAGTCCCGCTGACGAGCATCGTAAATCCGTTGACATTTGAAACCATGGCATAATCGCAGCCCTCAATTTGAACCCACTCTAACTCCTCGCGCCACTTGACTGGCGGTTGGCGAAGCTTGAGCCAACAGGTTTGGAGGAGTTTGCGAAGCCCACCGCTGCAAAGGATCCTTCCCGCAGTGCGCACCTTGCGATAAATGAGATGAATGAACGGTATAAATGCGGCTCCACCAACGACGGGCTTAGCCATCTTCATCACCACCTTTGCAGGTGGATTTGGAACGCTCAATCACTTAGACGCAAACTTTGGATGCTTGTTCGTGGCAGTCTATGAGGCAAACTCAAGCGGCATCATGAGGATTAGCGCCATGACTTTTTGTTGCCTTCAATGCTGCAGCTTCGTGAGGTTCGTCATTTGAGGGCTCATTATTGAGGTTCGTCATTTTTCGCCCGCCCAAAGCTCCAGCGCTTTTTGTCGCAACTTTGCCACTGCATCCGGGTCGGGCATCAGCGCAGTTGAGCGCAAGCCACCATCGTTCGGAATGGAGACGAGCGCCTTTGCTTGCTTTAGGACTTGTTCTGCATCCTTGGCTTTCTTGCCCTCCCATTGCCCATTCTTCAACTTGCGCTCAATCTCACGCAGAATTAGGTAGTCCTCAATCCCCTCACGCACCTGCATCAATCGTATGGATGGGATTGGTTCCGAGCGCCCAAAACGGTCACCCGGGTAGACAAGGTAGCCATCGCCGTTTGGGTAACGCACCCAATAAAACCGCTCCCCTTCGCTGCTCTGTCGGATGAATGTATGCCAACCACGCTCCCAAGGGTCGTAGGTCCACCAAGAAACACCCCAAAACTCATAGCCATCAACACCATAGGCAAAGCAGAGGTAAGGCAACAGCCTCTCAATTGCCAAATAAGGCGTATCAATGCACATGTGCCCATCGGTTGTAAACCATAGCGTTGCGCCCGATGCTTTCAATCGTTCCATATCGGCAACGGAACATGAACCGTGTGGACCGATGCCCCAAATGTCAATGTCGCCGACCCAATCTGGCACAAAATTCCAAGTGCTTGAGTAGATGCGAATGCCCGGCACCGCCTCATGCGCCAATGAGCAAAGTTGCTTCATTTGCTTTCGTATGCCCTCATGCCAAAAGTGCGGCTCGTCTGAGATGTAGTAGACAAACTTGTCCTTCCACCCGCGCCTTTGGACATGCTCAAAGAAAGTTCGCAGCAACTCTTGATAGGCGCGATTGTATTCCGGTGTAAATGGCTCAAGGTTGAAGAAGCGCTTTGGCGTGTATGCCCACCCAAAGGCATAGAGGAAACTCGGCGAGTAAAGTGCGCTGACTTTTAGTTCGCCAATTAAAAATTGCGCCATCTCATCAAAGCCATTTGTGTCCATGACGACTTTGCCACCGTCGTAACGGAAAGTCGGCTCAGGGAAAACAAATCCCGGCGAGACGCGAAAGCGCGCAAGGAAGCTATACCATGCCTTTAGCCGATTGATGTCGGTGCGCAACTGACTGACGATGCGCCCACGCAGGTCAAAGATAGCGATTAGCTCCGTCTCCTGCGAGAGCGTCAACGGCACAACATCAACTTGCAGCGGCAGCGTTTTAGCCTGTCCTTCGGCGGAGATGCGAATTTGTCCCTCGTAGCGTCCCGATGACGCATTTAATGGCACATAAAGCACAATCCATATTGCCTCAGTTCGGTTGGGTTGCAAATCAAAAGATTGCAACGGCATGAGCGGGTCTGCCCATTCACCAGACCATCCATCGCTCCTACCTTCACCCTTCGGAACGAGCCGATACCACACAGGCAACTGCGATGAGTAGTAGGCGCTCGGATGGTCAACCAACACATAGCCAACTCGCCAAAGCTCTGGTGGCGGCAAAGTCTCACCGCGCTCATTCTTCAACGGCGTCACTTCAACGCGCACTTGTCGGATAGCTCGGTCGCTTCTCATGGCGATTTGCACGGGCTCATATTCGTTGCGCGCCATCAGAACTGAGACAGCTTTTGGCATCGGCTCATGAGGCGTATCGGGGAAAACTTTAACCAACGGGTTGACCACCCAAACTTGCAGCCCCTTTGCCTCCGCCCTCGCAAAATGTTCCATATCACCTATGACAGCCCTGTAAACCTCGCCAAAGAAGATGCCATCATGCCAAAAAGTCCCGTGTGTGTTGGTTGTAAGATGAAACTCCACGAACGCGGCGTCAGATGGGCTTTTGACGAGGGCACAAGTCTGCACCCAGCCTTGTCCGCCTGCCACCTCGGGTGATGTGTTGAAAAATGGCTCAGCGCTGGTCAACTGGTGCTTGGCGTCATGCCAATGCCCATGCAGGCGAGCACGCGCCTCATCACCTTCGGCTTTGAGATAACCGCTGTAAAAGTAAGTTTGGTTCGGCTTGACAGATGTGCTCATCCGCCAACCAACCCACTTACCTTTCAGCTCGGGAGCAACTTCCAACTTCGCAGCCCACTGCCCAAATTTGCCCTCAGCAACTCGCCGCGCAGTGACGCCTTTCATCTGGTCACCACGCCAGAAGGTGGGCAATTCGTTCCCAGACTCAAAGCTCGGGTTGAGCACGATGTTGGCAGGGCTTGACACAAGCTCTTCATAACTTGCCTCGCCATCGCTTTTCTCAGTTTCAGAGATGTAAAGGTCAAATCGCTTGGCGCTTTTTGATGGCAAGATGGCAAGGAACAAAACGCCATTCCCAAATCGCCAATGCGGTCTTATGCGCTCTTTTGAGCGAGCTTCGGGGTCAACGACGCGAATTCCAACTGGGTGCTTCAGCGCAGAGAAGCGCCAAATGACTTTGCGCAAGTCGGCATAGACGAGAGCCACCGCCACATTGTCGCTGAAGTTGTAGACAATGAGCGGCACACGAAAAGCCCACTTCGTTTCCTCTGCCCACCGAGATGCGTCCAATCGGTTCGTCAAAATCATCGTTTCCAAACCTTTGACGCTCACTTGGATTGACTGCTCCAATTTTCCGACTGGCTCTAACGAGACATCGTCAAACCATGCTGTGCCTGTGCCATAGAGGACTGTCCCAACAGTCGCATAGCGCCCATTCTCTGGGACGGTGAAGGTAAACTCAACTTGACGCCAATCGTAAGTGCCATCGCCGGCATTGAGCACGCGATTGATGGGCCATTCACCCTTCTCGCCAAAGACATGAATGAACCAACCAACCGTCCCCTTCGTTTTCTCGGCTTTCACCCAACCGCGAAGGCGATATTGCCTATTGGGCATGACAGGGATATGCGTTTGATGAAACTTGACCCAAGTTGGCGGTGCACCCTCAGCAACAACGGTTTGCACCGACCGCTTGCCCGTTCTCGCAACGCCAGCTACCCATGCGAGTTTATGGTGTGCGTCTTCCTCAACTCGTTCCCAATCATCGGGGGCATTCTCACCGGCTTCAAAGCTGCCATTGACCAAACCTGTGTGAATGAACTCTGGCGGCAGCCATGCTTTCGGGTTATCGGCATAGATGAAATAGAGGCGGGTCGCATTTGGCGGCAATTCAACGATAAACGATATTTTGTCGCCAGATTGCAGGATGCCATTGCGCCTTGGAGCTCCATTCGCAGCGCGCAAGTCATATTGCAACTCCAATCCGCGCTCATCGCAAACACGGATAGCTTTGGCTTCCTTCCCAGCCAATGGGATAGCATTTGGCACATCGCCTGCTGTTGGTGATGTAACCGTGAGCGTAATGGGCACGCCAATTTGCGGTTGCTTGCTCGCATTGGCAACTTGCACGATGACACGCGTGCGCCAATAGCCACCACCGTCATAAGAAAGCGGATGATGCCACGCCGCTGCCTCCGTCACCATCATGAGCAATGCCATTAAGCACAACCAATACCCCACCGCTCATCACTTCGCCAAATTTTTGTGAAGCTTTAGCCCTACCCTGCTCAGCAACTTTGCGTTATTTTCGGGTTGCCCCTCAGCACGCAGCAAAAATATCATTGCGCAAAACTGGCAAACCCAGTCTCATACAACTGCCGAAGCATTTGCAACGCCTTCTTAGCAGTGGCAGGGTAGCGGAATTTGCTTTCCTGTTGTTGTGCATCTTCTTGTCGGTTTGTGCCTTCTTGTTTCTCTGCGCCTTCTTGTCGCTTTTGCGGTTGCGCTAACTTACCCAATAGGCTTACGATGTCCTGCAATGTTGGTTGCTTTGTCAAATCCTTTACCCATTCGGGAGTATCGTTTGCAGCAGACCATTTAAGTATCTCACGAAGGGGTCGTTCTAACTTCTGTCTCGGTCCATGAAACTTTGGCAGCACCTTCATTAACACGGCGTAGTCAAGTGCCTCATCGCCGTTCAACGCCTTGCCAACCTCTTCAGGTAAGGATTTTGCATAGCGCACAAAAAGCGCAATTTCATCAAGCACCCGGTAGCCAAAGTGAAGGTCGTAAGGTTGCAGCCGTCTGTTCAATTCCTCCAGTTGCTGTTTAGCGTCACCCAATCCCTCTTCAATTGCTCGCTTAATTTCGCCTTTATCTGCGGCAACTGCGCAGAACTTGCCGCCATTGCACAGGTCATTCAAAATGGCATCCCGAATTTGGTCAGCAATTTGCTGTGCATCGCCACTTTCGGATTTCGGATAATCGCTGAAGTCCACATCCCTGAACTCAATCGTGAAGGCTCTGTCAAGGACTTTTGGGCTGAACATATAGGTCGTCTCGTCAATGTTCACCGTGCCGATGATGTAAAGGTTTGGTGGAAGGTGCAACTCTGGTGGAATTTTCTGCCCATCTTGGTCTTGAATAGATTGTTTGAAGGAGTGCAACCGCAGCGGCTCTTTTGTCCAGCCACGCTCATCTCGCCCTGATTCCAGCACACTCAAAAAGTCGGCAAAGTAATACTCCACATGCGAAAGGTTCATCTCGTCCAAAATGACAAAGTAGGGCTTGGCGTTGTCTCCATTTTTCTCGTAATCATCCCGTGCTCTCAGCAAAAACTTCAGTAACGGTGTGCTCTCATATTGCTCCGTTAACGGGTTGTAATAGCCTAAGAGCGCCTTACTATCTCGCCAATCGGGTCGGACAGAGAGGAAAAGATGTGTGCATTCGCATTCTACATCTTTACGAGTTTCGCCACCGTGACACTTTTGGCAAGGGCAAAGCAGTTCAGCAAAAAGTTGTGCCAACTTCGTCTTCCCCGTCCCAGAAAGCCCAGACAAAATCACGAAACCTTTGGTCTTCAGTGCCGCATAGAAGATGGCAATTTGCTCGTAAGTGAAATGGAAGCCACGAGCCTTGAAGTATTTAGAGAGTTTTTGCTCCCAATAATGAGCAATCCAAAAGACAAACATATCAGCATCGGAGTAGTTGAGTTCTCTGCCAAGTGTTTCGCTGATTTCTGGCACTTCACGCATAGCCGATAGGATGCGGTCTAACACCTTTTGATAGGCAAAGTATTTTTCTCCTTCCGTGCCTTTGCTCGGTCGCTTCCATTCCAATGCCCCATATTGCTTCAATTTCTTAACGGCATCATCCAATGGATTGTTCCAAATCCAGTAGCGTTCAGGGAAGCGTAGGCAAAGCAATTCGGAGAGCATGGCATGACCAACACCTTTGAGCCCTTTTACTAAGTCGTCAAAGTCTTTATCCGAAAGCCCTTTTTCTCCCCGTGTTATTAAGTCCTTAAGCCATTCTTTGACCCTTTCCAAGCCGTTGTCTCTAATAATTTTGCGTGCAAATCTGGGGCCGGCTGCCCAAAGGTTAGCAAAAAGGTTGATAACTTGTTCCTCCGACTTCAGATCCTCTATTTTGGCTTCGTTCTCAAGCAGCTCACGATATTTGTCCTTCCTTTCACCCCAGTCCTTAACAAGTTTTTGACCATCTTCACTTTTCAGCCAATAAGCAAAATCCCTAACCAAGCCGTTGAGTCGGCTCGCCATCTCTCTCACCTCCCATCAAGTTGAATTTGGCTCAAACGAGATTGCGCCAACACCTTCTAAACCTTCCCAATTGACGACTTGAAGGACAGTGACATTTTTTATACGGCTGCCATTTGTGCAGAAAAACAGGTCCTTTGTGCCAGGATACAACACCACTGCAGCACGGCATTCCAATGCGTCTCTGTAGGTGTGCATTTTGCAAATGTCGGCGTGTTTGGCAAACCGTTCAATATCGCCCTTTTGTGCTGCTTCTTCCATCCCTTGCTCAACGAGTTTCTTGTCAAGTTGCTCAACATCACTTTCATCAAAGCGGAACTTAGCATCAAAGACGACGCACGGTTTATTTTTGCTAACCTTGTCACGAAAAAGTGAGAAATCTGGACGCAAAGGAACGGAGTAACTACCTTTGCCATGTTCAAACTGCCTATTGTAAACAAGGATATAACCATCAGGCAGACGCGCCTTTAAGCCCCACCGCAAGCCCTCATCGTCAGCTTGAAGCGCGGGCTCAAGCTTGAATTCTCCGTTGCCAGCCAACTTTTTTGCCAACTTGAAGAAGCACCAAAACTCGTAAAGTTGGTCAATGCGACGGTTGTCAATAGCGTCTTGGATGCGGTCAAATATGGGTGCACGGGCAATGTGCAACAGGCGATAAATTTGCAAGCACTCACGATAGCCATCCCGTTTGAGCAAAACCTGCGACGATGCTGGGAAAATCTCCATCTCACCGACATCGGCAAAAAGCGGGTCAGCACGGGCGAAGCGGACAAAGTTACGCAAATCGTTCAATTGCGGTGCATGGTTTGCTGCCTTTTGCCAATATCCTTGCCGCTCAAGTTCGTCGCACCAAAAAAGCACGATGTCCATGAAGCGTTTAATGAAGCGATTTTCTGGCGTGTCCAAAGTTTCGGTGACTCGGCGTTCAAAGATTCGTTCAGGGACGAACTTTTCTCCGCTGCGACTTTTTAGGCGCTCTGCCAGCGTTTTCAACGCCGTGCCATGATAGTGGTCATGATAGCGGCGAAGATGCTCAGGATGCTGGAGCATCATTAAAACCGTGTCGGCATCAACGCTGCTCACTTCATCAAGCCTAACCCAACGCTCTTCAGTGACCAGCCTCCGATGCGGATTGCGCAAGATGGTTTGCAGTGCAAAGCGAATTTTGTCAGCATATTGGGCAAGAATGTGGAGAACGAAAATGGACGGTGGCGGTTGAATTCGTTCTTCGGTGGGAAACTCCGTTGGCGCTGACCAGTCAAAGGGCAAGGAGACCAGATAACGAACAAGGTCGTCAATAAGTGTTCGCAATAACTTGGGGTAAAAGAGCGAGTTATCCTTGTCCAGTGTTTTTGGTGAAATGACTTCAATCGGATCAGTAATGATTTCACGCTCGTCTTTCGTGCGCAATCGGATTTGACTTTTACCCAAGTAGTTGCGGAAGGTGAAGCGCCATTCATCACGGTGCTTTTGGGCTCGCTCGCTGCCGAAGTAAAGTTCTACTACTTCGCCTACTTCGCCACCTTCAACTTGCACCCAAATTTCTTTCCACTCAAGAACAATTACATCAGCAATGCTCACTTTCTCGTTCTCGCATTCCTTTTTCAAGTTCGAGTCGCCGCATCGAACATACTCCACCAAATCCACACTGTATTTGTCGTCGTCTTTGTCGCCACTTGATAGTTTGACCATAATGCGGGTGGTTTTATCCTCCCAGCAAACTTCGTTGCCACATTTTTTCCATTCACCCATTCACCTCACCCGCCTCCATTTTGGCGCTTTGTTTTGCGCCTTGCCGTGAGCACTCTTAATGCAATTTGTGAACAAGTTTCGTCACTACATTCTTCGCCCCTTTCTCAGCCTCCCAGACAGCGCTCAAATCTGGTTTGGAAATTGGGCGATGGCGCTTCATCACAGCCTCCAACTATTGCTGGATGCCTATGAAACCAATTCGCCTTTGGTGGTAAGCGCTCATAGCGATCTCATCGGCAGTGTTCACCCTCCTCTTACCTCTTTTGGACTTTCCCGTTCATCCACTTGTTGCAACAATTTTGCCATACCTGTCATTGCGCTCGTCTCCCTCACACCCTCATCTTCTCATTTTACATCAACTTCTTCAAGCTGTCAACTCCACATCCGCGCTACCAGATGAAATACGCCACTTGCTATTTGTGCCGAAGTTGCCCTTGAATGCGTAATGAGCCAGCGAGCCATCATCAGCAATGTAGATTAACTCACACGGCAAGCGAAGTAAAGGGGCAATTGACTTGCAACTCACGAAACCAATTTCATTGTCCACTCGCCAATCACGACCACTGTAGCCACGCTATCATTGTGGGATTAAAGCAATGCTCATCATCTGCTGCGAGATAGAGTTCCGACAATGTTATGATTGCCCCAAATGCGTTAAGCAAGCGGTAGATAGCCTGACCAAACAGGCACTTCATCTGATGACTAAAGCTTGAGAAGTGCAGCAGTTGCGCTACCATAAGGTTAATGGGTCAAATCTTAAGGCTACCCATGAAGCAAAACGCTGCTTTGCTTTGTGGTTGACTACGAACATGATGGAGGTGCAGGCGGATGAGTCATAAAGTGAGATTGGGCTTCATTGGTGCTGGTGGCATCACTGGAATGCATTTGCACAACTTGAAAGATGTCAAGGAGGCAAAAATCATCGCATTCTCTGACCCAGACATTGACTCAGCAAAGCGATGGGCAGAGCAAATTGGACTTCAGGTCAAGGAGGGCAAAACCGTTTTCGCCGATTGGCGTGAGATGCTTGATAAAGCTGATTTGGATGCGGTCATCATCCTCTCACCCCATTCAGCCCACTGCGAGCAAATCCTCGCTGCCCTTGATCGTGGTTTACATGTTTTGACCGAAAAGCCGATGGTGGTTAAGGTGAGCGAAGCAAAGAAGGTTATCGCTGCGATGAAGCGGTCAGGAAAAGTTGTGGTTGTCAGTTACCAACGCCGTTTCATGCCTCACTTTCGCTTCATCCATGAGCAAGTTGTCAAGGGCAACTTTGGCAAACTCAACTTCATTGAAGCCTTCATCGCTCAAGGGTGGCAACGGAGCACTGTTAACACATGGAGGCAAGACCCGAAATTAAGCGGGGGTGGTTTCTTAATGGACTCAGGAAGCCACATTGTTGACATTGTGCTTTGGACTGCACAAGCAAAGCCCGTTCAAGTAACCGCAACCATCAGTAATAACGATGCGCCAGTTGAAATCAATGACATCGTCGGTGTTCAATTCTCCAATGGTTTACTTGCGTCCATTGTGACTGTTGGAAGTGCAATCGGTTTCTTTGAGCACCATACCTTTATGTTCAATGAAGGAGCAATTCGATTTGAACACGGGAAAGTCATCGTTGGGAAACGCCGCCAAGACCAACCTTGGGGAGTGGATTGGAGGGAAGTTGAACAATCCGAGCTGCCACCTGCATCCAACCCTGACCGTCACTTCATTGATGTCCTGCTGGGGAGAGCGGAAAACGAAAGCCCACCCGAGGACGCATTAAAAGTCATCGCTGTGACTGAAGCAGCATATAAGTCGGCAGCAACTGGGCAAGCAGTTAAACTGCGGTTGTGAAATGAGGGTTTTCTCACCGCTCGCCCTTTTTCTCCGCCTCCTTGACAAATTCTTCCTCAAAAATCCTCAACCTCAACGGCATCGGGTCTTGCCAACCTTTGCGGAAGGCAAAGCCAGCAATGACCCAAATTTCGCCGGGGCGGCGCTCAAACAAGTAGGGATAACTCAACTGACCACCAGGTTGACGAGCCAA
>Ga0209080_1001249_pt1 | contig 13125 bp, 16 predicted proteins | sample JNZ110809AmetaG_FD_184123 | JGI IMG/M metagenome (GOLD analysis project Ga0209080, IMG submission 184123) | Hot spring microbial communities from Jinze hot spring, China to study Microbial Dark Matter (Phase II) - JNZ 110809A (SPAdes) (version 3) ...
AACGAGATCTCAACTATGGATTCGACAGAGTAAAGGTTTCCGTTCACCAAAACGTACGCCTTCCCATTTTTGATCTGAACGGCGCTCACGGTGCCTCCGTCTATTCCACCAATGTCCACCAACTCACCTTTCTCGTTCACCCTGTAAACGTGGTACACGTATTTTCCGTCCCTCACGGGTATGCCGTTGTTGTCCCTCGCGTTCCACTGCCAAGCCCTCATCCCTGGCTTCACGTAACCCAGATCTTCAACCCTGACCACGTTTCCGTTCTCGTCTTCTATCCGTACGATCACCCTCGATTCTTGCTCGAGGTAAAAGACGATACCATCCGCCTGTCCGTTCGCGACGGACAAGGTGTTGTTCTTCACGACGACGTACTTTCCAACCAAAGAGGCAAGTTGAGCTGGATTCACGCTGGTCTGGACCCTCACGAACTCTTCCACCGCCTTGGTGAGGTTGGTCACCTGTTCTAAACTCGTGAGTTGTGAGAGCTGGGCTATCATGTCCTTGGTTTCCATCGGTTCTAGGGGGTTTTGGGACTTCAGCTCTTGTATTAACAGCTGAAGGAAGGCATCCTTGTCGAGAACCCCACTGACCTTACTCCTGATCCCCGCCAACGTGGAATAGTAAAGGAACGAGACGTCGTGTATCATCCAACCACCTCCTTCATCGTTTCGGAGAAGTCCTCACCCTCTGTTCTGTTCGGATACTTCTCCCTTTGCCTTCTTTCCCTCCTGTCCTTTCCCTCCTGGAGGAGGTCTCTTTCCTGGTGTCTTTCAACCTGAACGTGCACGTCGAAGCCTCTCTCGGAAAGCCTTTCAACCAACTGTGGGACTTCCCTCTCCAAAGCGTTCTTGGCCTCTTCAGTGAAAACCTTCAACACCACGCGCACCTCTTCACCGCTCTTTTCGATCACCACCTCTACTCTGCCGAGCTCCGGCGGGTTGAGCGTCATGAGAGCCCTCTCTTGTTTTTGAACGTACATCCTCTCGACAATTTTGGGTATGGAATGGACTGATACCATTTCCCCTTCCCTCGGCGTTCCCTGGAGGATGTAAGCTTCATGCGCTCTGGCGTGTTGAACTAGCTCCGACAAACTTTCACCGAGCGTCTCCCTGAAACTCTCAATCCTTTCACGTCTTTCGTAGAGAACTGGAACTTCCGCGATGCGGGTGTCGCGCACTACTTCCTGGAAGGCCTCGAATTCTCCGGCATTTTTCGGATGCTGTTCCAAAGGAATCGTAGGAGATCCCATTTCGTGATGGTTTATGGATCCTTCCTCACTTTTTCGACGTTGTGGCTCCACCGCGTGGAAGGAAAATGCGTTTTTGGCGATGCGCTCGGTGTTCTCGATTTCTAGGGGTACCCTTTCGACCGTTTCTTTTTCAACACTTTTCCGCACGAAAGCGAAAGCCTCGAACTCGTAATCCCTCTCACCGAACGCTAACACGTCCTTTTGATCTTTGAGAGATGTCCTTTCGTGGGTGAGAGGAATATCCTTGTAGTGTGATGCGGGCGTTTCCTTGACGGGAACCTGCGTTTGTACGACCTTTCCTGCGACATCTTCGATTTCTTTTCTTGGTGTGAATGCGCTTCTTTCTTTCGTTGTGAAAATTTGGTCCGATTCGATCGCGAAGTGTTCAGAAAGCTCGTTTGAACTCAAAGTAAAAGTAAATTTGAGGAGAACTTCCTCATCGCCTTTCGGGACAGTTGGTGTCAAATGTCGCGTCTTGGGCTCTTCCTTCGTTGCCTTTTCACCTCCAGCTTCAACAACTTGGAAAACGGTTGATGTTATCCCTGCCGAAGAAGACGCGGAGGATTCGTCTTTGTGGACGTTGATCGCCTTCGATTCGGAGGGAGCGAAACTTTCAGTCGAGGTCTTGGTGTTCTCAGCCATCGATGTTTCCAAATTTTTGTGCTCTCCTTTCCTGTCTTGCCCCACTCCGAGGGGTCTCTCTCCGAATCGACAGTTGACTTCAACTTTCAGATCCTGGGTAACACGCTCCTCTAAACGGTTGGAAAAAGGTGTTACCGGATCTTGTGTCACTTTCGCGTTCACCTTGGACTCAAGGTTTTTCGATCGCTCTGGGATGTTCCCATCCAAACGCACCAAGTTGGAAGCCTGAGATAGGTTTGTTGAATCAATACACTCTTTCGGGCGAGCTTCACGAGTTCGTCGGGGTTCCCTCACAAGCTTTCGATCCTCAAATGAAAGCTTCTCCTCTTTCCTTTTTTCGACAACGCGCTGCAGCGGTGGTCTTTTCGCTTCGTCAAGGGAAGGTTTCGGAAAGTTTTCCAAGGCACCACTTTTTCTAGCTTCCACGCTTTGCGGGGATATCGTTTTTTTGAGTTGGTTTATCTCGTTTTTCGATGCTGAAAGAAAGATCGCAAACTCCTCAGTTTTTTCCCTGACTCTCTTCGTGTGAATAGAATTCGAAGGAACAAAAGAGCTCTTCGGGAGAACTTTTGCGACTCTCATCTCTTCTCCCCCAAAAGTTCAGGATTTCGCTCCTGAATGTACTTCAGAAGGGCTTGGGCCTTCACTCTGTCCATAAGGGATAGCACGGTCCTAACCGTGTTTGAATCAAACCCCTCTCTTTTCAGGAAGTCGACGGCGGATGTCGGTTCAAGCTCGTTCAAAACTGCTGCAACAACCTTCAAGTAATTCTCTCTCAGGAAGATGGATTGTTCCCTCCTTACGACTTCTTCCAAACTTTTTTTGGCGTTCTCGATGAGCTCTTCCATTCTCTGCTGGATCTCGCGAACACCGATCATCTTTCTCATCACGTTAGCTGCCTTTTCGGCGTTCACGCGCGAAAGCGCCTCCAAGAATTCTCCAGCGTTGGTTGGGTCCATGTTTTTGAACACCGCGGCGAGTGTTTCCTCATCGAGCTGGTTCAACGCGCTCGCCAAGTTTCTTGGGTCCGTGCTCAGAAGGACATCGATGAGTTCCTTCAGCTGTTTCTGATAAGATTGGATCTTGTTCTTTTCCACCATCAGTTCGTTCCTCAGCGTTTCGAGTTCTTTCAACGTTTGCTCTAGTACTTTCTTCTGTGCGTTCACCACGTCTTGTTCTCTCTTCATCTCTTCCTCTTTCCTGGTGAGTTCTTCGATCTTTTGATTGTATATCTCTATGTAGCGCTGAAAAACCTCCGAGAACTGCTCGGAAGGGGTAGCGATCTCCATAGGTTGGTACCTCACCCTTTCCCTCAAGAACGGTATCTTCGAAGCCAGAAACGCCAGATAACTACGCCAATCTTGGAAGGGTGACATCCTTCCTCCGTAAAGCCTGTCTATTTCGAAGACGATGTAACCGTACAGAAAGAACACTATCAACACAAGAAGAATGAATGAAAAAACGAAGAAGAAATTCTTCTTCTTGCTCAGAAGACCTCCCTCCCATTTCCATATTTCTCCGCAGGGCACACGGGCTCCTACGACGCCCCGATGAAAAACCCTCTGTGAAAGTTTCAATCGGGTTGAAATGTGATAATATCTTTTCTAAAGAGGGGGTTGGATGAGGGAAGAAAGGGTTTTTGTTTTCAAAAAAGACGGTGTTATAGAAACGCTCTCCCAAGAAGAATTCCAAAAACGTGTGAAAACTTTTACACCATCCAACCTTTCCGTGTCCGCGGTTGAAAGGTACCGTCTCTTCTCGCTGAGGGTGAAACTTGAGGGAAAGAGGTATTCGGTTCAGGTCCAACTAAGAGACGAAGAAAAAAGGATCATTCTGAGCGGTGAGAAAAGTGGAGCGGCGACATTCAACAACCTCCTGAAGCTGTTGGGGGAGGCAACGGTGGAAGCCATCCTGCCAGGTTGTACGGTGTCGGTAGACGAGGTGAAAAGGTTGACCATCTCCGGGAGGGAAATCGTGCTGGTTCATCTCACAATCCTTCAAGAAGAAAGCGAAGATAAACGCCTTGGTTTTGCGGAGGAAAAAAACAACGTATCCGAAGCAGTGGTACAGGCTGTTATATTTGCTTTAAAGAATTGAAAAAAGTACGGAGCAGAAATATACTTAAGTGTGAGGAACTTTCGTGGGGGGTTGTCTCGAATGGCAGCGAAGACGTTGGAGGATGTTATATCGAAGATATCAGGCGTGATCTCCGTGAAGGTGATCGAAGAAGGTGGTCAACCAAGGGAAATCCACGTGATAGCGGACCCTTCTAGGAATCCAAAACAGATCGTGCGAGACATAGAAACGGTGGCTCTGGCTTCACTCGGGATGAAGCTCGACAGGAGGATCATCAGTATCGCCCAGCTCAGCCAAGGTAGGTTCCCTGGAGCGGAGGTTTACGAGATAACGTCGCTCGAGGTGAAGAACCTCGAAAGGAAAAAGCAGGTGAAAGTGACGATCACGAACACCGCCGAGGACACCACGATGACTGGTGAGGTTGTGGGAGCTGGTACGAGTACCAACTTGCCAAAATTGGTCGGTGAAGCCGTCGTTGAAGCCTTTAACCCAGATGCGTCGGTCTCCATTGACGACGTACAGAGGGTTTACTTGGCCGGTAAGGAGTACGTTCTGGTTCACATCACCATCTCTGAGGACGGAAGGGAGAGAGTGGAAGTCGGAGTTGCCCCTATAGAGGGTGATTTCCTGAAAGCCGTGGCGCTCGCCACCCTCAAAGTTGTCAAGAACCTATCTTGAGACTTTCCCAAACAATCGCTTGGCGTTTTCGGTTGTCACTTCGTCCACCACGACAGGGGGAAAGCCCGTGAGCTTTGATACCTCTTCAAGAACGAACTTCAAGTATCTGGGTTCGTTCCTTTTTCCTCGGAAGGGTTGAGGTGGTAGGAAGGGGCAATCCGTTTCCAAGAGTAAGAAGTCGAGCCCAACCTTTCTCACGACGTCTCTCAGTTCTTCGTTCTTCGGGTAAGTGATGGGCCCTCCCACACCGAGGTGAAATCCCAAATCCAAAAATTTTCTGGCCCACGTGTAGTTCGCCGAGAAAGAGTGGACCACACCTCTCATCCCTGGAAACTTTTTAAGGATCTCATAGGCTTCTTTGTAAGCTTCTCTGACGTGAACTATGACGGGTAGGTTCAATTCTTGGGCGATCGACAAGTGCCTCTCGAAGATTTCCACCTGGATTTCTCTGGGGGACAAGTTTCTGTAGAAATCGAGCCCTGTCTCGCCCACAGCCACGACTCTTTCAGAAAGGGCGAATTCTCTCAATTTCTTTTCGAGATCTTCTGGCGCATCTTTTGAATCGTGAGGGTGTACACCGACGGCCACAAAGACGTTTTCGAATTTCTCCGCGAGCTCTAAGGCTCTCTTCGAATCTTCCAGGTTCACCCCCACGTTGATCACGAAAGAGATGCCGTCTTTTTCAAAAGATCTCAGGATGTCTTCCCTGTCAAGATCGAATTGGTGGAAGTGCAGATGCGTGTGGGTGTCGACCATTTCACGTTTCCTCCTTTCCGTGGTATTATTCTACCAAGCGGTCTCCGATTTGTTCTCTCTCGTTTCTATCCTTTTAACAATTAGGTGTGTATAATTGATTTGACACAATGTTGGAGGTGATCGAAGATGATATCGGGATGTGGCGAGTGTTCAAGAAGGCAGGTGATTTCTTCAAAGACTTCCTGAGGGTTTTCAGGCACATCTCCGAGGACCTCGAGATGTACCTCAAGCTCGATCCCGCCGCCGAGAGTAAGCTTCACGTCTTCCTCTTCTACCCCGCCTTTCAAGGTTTGATGATGTACAGGTTCGCCAATTTCTTTTACAGATGGAAAGTGAAATTCCTCGCCTACCTTCTCCACTATCTCATGAGGGTTCTGTACGCCATGGACATCCACCCCGCTGCCCGTATCGCACCAGGTGTGGTGATAGATCACGGTATCGGTGTCGTCATAGGGAGTACCGCGTCCGTTGGAAGAGGGACTCTCATCTATCACGGGGTGACACTTGGGACCAAGCATCCGTGCACTGGGAAAAGACATCCCGACGTTGGAGAGAACGTTATACTGGGAGCTGGCGCGAAGATCCTGGGACCAATAAAGGTTGGTAACAACGCAATCGTGGGAGCTAACGCCGTCGTGGTGCGCGACGTGCCGGAAAACGCCGTGGTGGTAGGTGTACCAGCAAGGCTCGTAAAGTGGAGGGGATCAAGCGATGGTGGAAAAACTGATAGGGAACACCCCAATCGTGAACCTGAGTTCTGTGGACTCGAGGATATACTTGAAACTGGAGAAAAATAATCCGGGTGGGAGCGTGAAAGACCGCCCCGCCCTTTTCATGATCTTGGACGCGGAAAAGAGAGGACTCTTGAAGAACGGTATCGTCGAACCGTCCAGTGGGAACATGGGCATTGCCATCGCCATGATCGGTGTCAGCAGGGGCTACAGGGTGATCATCACCATGCCCGAGACCATGAGCGTGGAGAGAAGGAAGGTTTTGGAAATGATCGGAGCAGAGGTTGTGCTCACACCGGGAGAGCTCGGCATGAAGGGGGCTGTAGAGAAGGCGATCGAGATATCGAAAGAAACAGGCGCGCACATGCTCAACCAATTCGAGAATCCTTGCAACGTGTACTCGCACCTTTTCACGACCGGACCGGAAATTCTGAGGCAGATGAAGTACGAGATCGACGCGTTCGTGGCTGGCGTGGGAACAGGTGGCACGATCAGCGGTGTGGGAAGAGTTCTCAAGACTCTTTTCGGGGACAGGGTGAAAGTGGTAGCCGTTGAACCCGCACGTTCTCCCGTGCTTTCTGGGGGCCAACCAGGAAGGCACGGTATCCAAGGTATCGGAGCAGGTTTTGTCCCGAAGATCCTCGACAGGTCCGTGATAGACGAAGTGGTGACGGTTGAAGACGAAGAGGCGATTCACATGATGAAGTATCTGGCACGGAAGGAGGGGCTTCTCGTTGGAATCTCATCTGGAGCCAACGTGGCCGCAGCCTTAAAGGTGGCAAAGAAGATGCCGAAAGACGCAAAGATCGTGACGATAGCTCCAGATCATGCGGAGAGATACTTGAGCCTCTTTTGAATTCCTTGGGGGGTGTACGTGTGAGGATAGAAGTGTTGGACGGTTTCGACGAGATAGGGGGAAACAAAATCCGTGTTGTGAACAAAAGGGGAGACGCATTTCTGCTCGATTTTGGTTTGAACTTTTCAAAGTGGGGTGAGTTCTTCGAAGAGTTCGTCAACCCGCGGACGGGAAAGATCGTCCACGATCTCTTGAAGTTGAAGTTGATACCGAGGATCGACGTTTACCGGAGAGACTTATCAGAGGAGAAGTTCGAAGACGGCGTACGTTACAGATTTCTCTTTTTGAGCCATGGACACGCGGATCACGTTGGGTTTGTGGGCCTGGTGAGAGAGGATATCCCCTTCCTTGCCACTTCCGAAACTCTCGCCATACTCCTCGTCGCTTCGAACGTTGGAAAACACGATATCAAAAGCCATCTGGTGGGAAAAAGGCGAAAGAAGGCGGGGGAAGAAGAAAGAAAGAACGGCATCAGGGGAGATCTCTTCGTTGACGCAAAGGAGAGGCTGAGAAGAAGTATCTGTACGTTGGGGACAAAGGTTTCCTCAAGTGAGAAGAACATCCTTCCATTGTTTGGCGGTGCGGATGGGGGTTGGTGTGAGTTCGGGAAGTGGTTCGAGGAAAGAAAAAGAGATTTTGAAGTGAAAAACCTGAAAGATCTTTGGGAGGACGAGGTACTAGTCGAACACGTGTACCATTCGGTGATAGGTGCTGCAGGCATAGCTGTGAGAGTGGATGGTTACTGGGTCGCTTACACAGGAGACTTCAGAATGGGGCCAGAGAACAAGGAAGAGGAAGAGTACTGGCTTAAGGTGCTCGGTGAGAAACGATTGGAACTCTCAAAAAGATCAACGCGTTTCTTCGATGCCATCAAGGACAGGAGACCCTTGGTGCTCATCGTGGAAGGCACCAGGGTGACCAGAGGTGAGAACACGAACGTGACCGAGAAAGACGTGTACGAAAATTCGATGAAGGTGTTCAGAAATTCGAAGAAGTTGATCATCGTCGATTTTCCCGTTCGACACCTCGAGAGGTTGTTCACCTTCCTCAGGGTGTGCATGGAAAACGGCAGAATCCTCGTTCTGATGCCCAAAGACTACGCTTACTTGAGAGGTGTGGAAACGCTGGAACCCCTTTGGAGGCTTTCCGAAGAGGAAAGAGAGTACATTAGAGTTTACCATCCTGGAAAGCTGGAATACACGGGATTGGAAAGGGATGCGCTCCTTGAGGCGGAGGAGAACGGGATTTTGATAGGTCCTGAGGAGATAAACGAGAGGCCGGAGAGATTCGCAATCTCAGCTGGTTACTTCGATTTCCCCCACATTCTGGATCTCGATGAGAACGTTTTGAACGGTTCTGCTTACATACACTCGACCAGCGAAGCGTACACAGAGGAACAGGAGATAGACACGAGGAGGCTCATCCGGTGGCTGAAGTATTTCAACATACATCCCTACGGTTTGAAGGTGGAGGGGGATCACGTGATCTTCACAAAGGATTTCCACGCTTCGGGTCACGTCTCACCAACGGAATTAGAAAATATCTTAAACAATGTGAGACCAGACTACATTTTACCGGTGCACACCCAAGACAGGTTTTGGTTTGTTCAAAGATGGGGTGACACTGTCCTGAAGGAACGGGTTGTTGTGTTATAATTTTCCAAAACTTCCGGTTGTGGGAGGTGGTAAGGTGGCCAACAGGAGCGAGATACTGTCGAAGGTGAAGAAAATCGTGTCCGACAAGCTTGGAGTGGAGGAATCTAAAGTGACGGAGAGCGCCAAACTCATCGATGACCTTGGGGCGGATTCGCTCGATCTCGTTGACCTAGTCATGGATCTCGAGAGCGAATTCGGAGTGAAGGTGGACGATGCGGATCTCGAAAGGATATCGACCATCAAAGACGTGGTGGATTACATCGAGAAGAAATTGGGGTGAGCATGGCTCACCCCTCTTCTATCTCTTCGAGAGTGAGGATTCTCAACCTTTTGGGTAAAACTTTGTCCCTGAACCTGTCACAACTCAGCACCACCGCGTTCGTCGAGACCGCAAGCGAGATGATCAAGTCGTCGGCCGGGGATTCGAAGGAAACGTTCGGCGAACTCTCCCACCTCTTGAATTCCTCCCGTTCCGATCTCGGAAGTATGTGTGGGATGTTTCGATCGAAAACGATCTTGTACGGGAAGAAGAAATGTTTGTAGTGGGCAAGCGATGTGAAAACCTGGTCGAGGTAAGAGATGGAAAGACCCCCCTTCCACAAAACGTTACTCCCATCTATCACCACAGGCGAAGCGGCCTTTCTCACAATCGATGCGATCACGTAAGGGTGAACGTTCAAAGAGAGGACTTTCCTCTTCTCGGAGGGTTTCATCAGTTCGTAGTAAACCTTCAACTCTTCCACGTCGTCTTTCCCCAAACTCTCGAGTGACAAGTTTTTCAGTTTCTCTTCAAACAACGGTAGAAGATTCTCTTCTTCCGTTTTCTCTTCTTTCACGTTTTCGAATAAGAGGTAAAGATCCATGAAATCTCTTCCCCCAAGTTTCTTCCTCAATTTGTCCGCTTTTTCGACAAAGTCCGACACGCTTTCGTACTCGATTGTGTTTTTCAACGCTTCGGATGGGAGGGGAAACTTTCCAGGATCCTTCCAGAAGAGGATCTCGAGAACATCCACCTCATCCGTTCCCAGCAGTTTTGCGGAAAACTTCAAATCACCTTCCAAGGCCCTCCTCACCGCCAACTCGAACAGATCGGGAGACAATTCGATTTTCGACAAACTTCCTTGGAACACGCTTTTGAGACGCTCGACGTCTCTCTTCGACCAGCCTCTTTTCTTGAGGAGTACGAGGAACTCCTCCCTCATCTCTCTGAGGAGATCCTTCATCTCCACACTTCGACTTCCTCCCCTTCCGAGACTTGCAACAGCTCGGCTGCGTTCCCGAGGTTCACCGCTATCTCCAAAAAACCCGCGCTGTCTGGGTGTACGAGTAGTTCGCCGGGCTCGACATCACCGAAGGCTTTCGCAACGGAAGCTTTGTACTCCTTCTTTCCGATCTTCACTCTCACCGTGTCGTCGTACTCCACACCGAGCTCCACGAGAAGGCCAAAAGGTATGTTCGTTGAAACGTTTCCAAAGGTGTCTACAACGGCGACTTCACCTTCCAAATGATCGCCGATCATTGAAGGTTTCTTTATCCTCAAGGCCTCGTAATAGAGAAGGCGTGGCCCCACACTCTCCAAGGGTGTTCCCATCTCGATGTGCGCCGCAACGGGAGCGAAGATGTCCCTCCCATGGAACGTGAAAGAAGGATCTTTCTTGTAGAAAAGATCTCTGTTGGCAATTTCCCTGAGCTCTTGAACCCCGTATTCCTCCGCGACAACCGTGAACACACCGTTGTCTGGGCCCACGTAGATTTGTCCGTTTTTCGTCTTCATGACTATGGCTTTCCTTGCCGTTCCCACCCCGTAATCCACAACGACAAGAAAAACGGTGTTGGTGGGAAAGTCCAATGAGGCTCGGTAGAGGATGTGAGAGGCTTGTCTCACGTTGAAGGGTTCTATCTCGTGTGTGATGTCCACGATATCCACCTTTGGGTTGATCTGCTTCATCACGGCCTTCGCCACACCCACGTAATGACTCTTCAGTCCCCAATCCGTCAGAAACGCGATCAAAACGACCACCTTCCTTTTCAACTTTTTGAAAAAGATTAACTTCCGTTGAATGGTTTGTGGTATCATTATCGGTGAGGTTACACCGGTTCACTCTTTCTCTCATCCCGCCCGGGCCCGCCGAGCCGTGGGGAAGAGAAAGGGGAGGTCACCCTCCCCTTTCTCCCTTCAATCGATGGGTTCAAAATCTTCTTTTGGAGCTCCACAGAGCGGACACACCCAGTCGTCTGGAAGCTCTTCGAAGGGTGTGCCAGGTGCGATACCGTTGTCTGGATCCCCTTCTTCCGGATCGTAGACGTAACCGCACAACGTGCACCTGTACTTTTTCACGCGAATCCCCCTCTCTACTCCTCCACCACCACGTCCAAGCTGTTCTCCCAAAGACCATGGATGTTGCAGTAAGAGAGCGCGATGATCTTGCCCGATTTATTCAATTTTACCACGGTCACAACTATCGGTTCGGTGTAAACTGCACCGGTGTTCGGTCCCTGCACGGACTCACCGTGTGCGTTGAACTCGTAGTCGCCTATCTCGTAAACGTACGGATCGCCCTCTGGATGGAAGAAGACCTTGATCCATCTTATGTGGTGCTCGGTGGTGTTCGGATGGGGTATTTCCTTTCCAACCGTGACCTTCACTTCGAAGGGGGTGTTCTTCCTCACCTTGGTGGGCGCCTCTATGACGGGCACGTGCTTTTCCTTTTTGAAGTCTTCTCTCTTCACGAAATCGGCCAACACGTTCATCCCTCCCTCAAACCGAGAATTCTCTGTACGCGCTCTTCGGCGCACCGCACACCGGGCACTTCTCGGGTGGCTCGCTTTCCACCGTGTGACCGCACACGGGACAGATGTAGATCTTTCCGACGGGATAGTCGTCTCCCTTTTCGACGAGTTCTTTGGCCTTCTTGTACATCTCGGCGTGGATCTTCTCCGCTTCCCAAGCAAACCTCGTGCTCCTTTCGGCGCCCTTTTCCTGCTGGAACTGGGCGACCGTGTTGTAGACAGGGTACATCTCCTCGATTTCAAAGGTCTCACCATCGATGCATTGCTGGACGTTTTTCTCCATCTCCTGGTAGATCTTCCCGAGCTCGCGGTAGTGGTTCCTCGCGTGAACGAATTCGGCGTAGGCGATCGCTCTGAAGAGGTTGGCAAGTTTCTTCAGACCCCTCCGCTCGGCTTCATCTGCGAAGATCAGGTACTTCATGTGCGCCATGCTCTCGCCTGCAAAGGCGTCCTCAAGGAACTTCTTCGTCATTTCCCTCATGGTCCAACATCCCTCCCGATGTGTTAGGCTTACCTGATCAAATTATATCAAATCGTTTTCAAATTTCATATTCCCGAGCGAATATATGGGGGCGTTCTTTAACGAAAAATTTACATTGACGTGCGTCCCAAGTCGTGTATAATAGAGTCTGCGATACTGAACTTTTTTGTCAATTATAATAGACAAAGGGGTTGGGAACTTTGTGAAGATCGGAGAGAAGTTGAAAAAGTTAAGACTTTCGAGGGGACTCACGCAGGAGGAGTTGGCTGAAAGAACTGATCTTTCCAGGAGTTTCATTTCACAACTTGAATCGGACAAGACGTCACCGTCCATAGAAACTTTGGAGAAGATCTTGGCGGCACTTGGCACTGACCTCAAACACTTCTTCGCAGATTTCGAAGAGGAGAAGGTGGTGTTCAAGAAGGAAGAGAGAGTACCGGTCTACGACGAACCGGAAGGTGTGAAAACGGAGATACTGATGTCTGGGGTGGAAGACAAAGAAATCGATCCAATGCTGGTTACGCTCGAGCCAGGTGCCGAAACCGAAGAGGAATCGTACCACGAAGGTTCGGAGTTCGGTTACGTGATACAGGGCAAAGTGGATCTCTATCTGGACGGCAAGAGGTACAGGTTGAAGGAGGGGGAATGTTTCTATTTCAAGGCTGACAAGAAACATTACGTAAAGAACGCGGGTAAGAAAAAAGCAGTACTACTCTGGATCATGATCGACTGAAAAAACTCTTTGAGGGGAGGGATTAACATGAGAAGTCTGGGAAGACACCTTGTGGCGGAGTTCTACGAATGCGACAGAGAAATCCTCGACAACGTTCAGCTCATCGAACAAGAGATGAAGCAAGCGGCCATCGAAAGTGGTGCCACGATAGTCACAACGACTTTTCACAGGTTCCTCCCCTATGGGGTGAGTGGTGTGGTGGTGATCTCGGAATCCCACCTAACCATTCACACCTGGCCAGAGTATGGGTACGCTGCCGTTGATCTCTTCACATGTGGAGATGACGTGGATCCTTGGAAGGCTTTTGATCACCTCAAAAAAGCGTTGAAAGCAAAACGCGTGCACGTGGTTGAACACTTGAGGGGTAAGTTCGACGAGATAGGGATACCGGAGAGTTCACCACACAAGGCGGCAGTTTGAAGGAGGGATGAGAGTTGGGCGAGTTCGAAAATTTGGAGAAGGACCTGATACC
>Ga0209080_1001253_pt1 | contig 13109 bp, 12 predicted proteins | sample JNZ110809AmetaG_FD_184123 | JGI IMG/M metagenome (GOLD analysis project Ga0209080, IMG submission 184123) | Hot spring microbial communities from Jinze hot spring, China to study Microbial Dark Matter (Phase II) - JNZ 110809A (SPAdes) (version 3) ...
TGGTGGGCCGGGAGAGATTTGAACTCTCGACCTTTCGGTCTCTGGACAAACCCCTTGTTTATCAGCCGAACGCTCTAACCAGGCTGAGCTACCGGCCCTCTCTAAATAATTTTTCATTTGACCCCTTGTTAATAAGGATTTTTCCTTTTCGTGGCAAAGTTTATTTACTTCAGGCTCTACTTTGTTTCATTGGGTGCTTGCGTTAATGTATAATGGTTTTGGGGAGCGCGTGTTTAAGGGGACTACAACGGTTGCATTTAAGTGTGTTGATGGTGTGGTTATGGCTACTGATACTAGGGCTACTGTTCTCCCCGGCTTTGTGGCCCATAAAAGGGTTAAGAAGGTTTATCAGATAACGCGTAATGTTGGCATGACTATTGCGGGTATTCCGGCTGAAGCCATAAACCTACTTGATATCCTCAGAGCTAACGCAATGCTCTATCAAATACAGCGCAAGAGAATTGTTCCAGTTAAGGTTGTGGCCAGCCTAGCTTCTCTTGTACTCTTCTCTCAGAGACTCTTCCCATATGAGGTTCAGGTAATCATAGGTGGATATGATGATGAAGGCTATCATCTCTATTCGCTCGATCCATTTGGAAGCGCGATAGAGGATAAAATGATTGCAACCGGATCTGGCTCGCCGATAGCCTATGGCATTTTGGAGAGCGGCTATTATGATGGAATAAACCTTGAGGAGGGGCTTGTATTAGCGGTTAAAGCGATTAACGCTGCCATTAAGAGAAATGTTTTCACTGGCGATAGCTTTGATATTGCCACTGTAACCGTTGAAAGAGGTTACGTCGAGCTATCTGAGGAAGAGAAGAAGAGGATATTTGACAAGGCTATTACTTAAAGGGATTCTAGGATCAAGTCAAGAGCCTCGTTCAAGTTCCTCACTTTAATCATGTTCTTTCTGTCCATGTAAGCTAAGCTGCGGTCCACGAGGATTGCCCTTAAGCCAGCATTAGTTGCCCCAATATAATCTTTTTCAGGGTCATCTCCAATGTAAACAGCCTCGTTAGGGCGAATTCCCAACATTCTTATTGCATGAAGAAATATTTCTGGGGATGGCTTAGGCTTCTTAACGCTATCTATTCCAACGAATACATTAAATTTTATGGGCATCTCCACCCTCTTAAGGATCTCCTCTATATCCTTCTTAAAAGCATTGGTTATTATTCCAACCTTAAACTCGGAACCCCTTAGTCTAATGAGGGCACCCTCAGCATCAGGGTAAACTTCAATGCCAGCGTTATCCCACCATTCATCAACTAGAACTCTTGCCAAGAAATCATTTTCATCTTTTACTCCAAGCCTATCAAATATTCTCCTGTTCCACTTGATCCAAAACTCGTAGTATGGCAGGCCATAGTCTTCTAGAGGAGTATTCTCCTCAGCAAATTTATGTGCTAGTGCTATTTCTTCGACACTCCTTTCTATCCCATGTTTTCCAAGGATCCTCCTTATTATATCAGCCGGGTGGGCAGTCCTAATCAATGTACCTCCAAGGTCAAAGAGGACAGCCCTTAACCCCATCACTACCACCAAATCATAACTCCTAATCCATTCTGAGGATCCAGAGATAAATATTTCGTCCACGTTATCATCAATATAATTTCAAGAGAGCATGGGTTGAACCAGCTTGCTGATCCTAATTTTAGCTGAATCTGCTCTGGAACCAATCCCACGTGAAATATGGAGCCACCCAGCTATTAGGAGCTTCTCTAAGCGTAGAGGCAAGCCCCCAAAAAATCTTGTCTTAGACAGATCGTATCATCATTTTGCTATGAGAAACCTACTTAATGCCGAGAAGCGTGGTAGACCAGACATAGTCCACTTTTGCCTTCTGGAGGCCCTTGGGTCACCATTAAGTAAAGAGGGGCTTTTGAGGACATATGTGCATACAATTGATGATCACGTGATTTACGTGGAACCTGAGACGAGACTCCCAAAAAATTTTAACCGGTTCATTGGGCTAATAGAGGATCTACTTGAGCATGGGCGTGTGCCCCCTGCCGGAAAACCCCTCCTATATATTGAGGAGAAGAGTCTGCCAAAGCTTATAGATGATTTAAAGCCAACTTATACCGTTATCTTCGAGAGAAGCGGGATACCAAAAACCTTAGAAGAAACTGCCTCTAAACTAGCTAGGGAGGAGAGACCCGCGGTTATAGTCGGCGGCTTCCCGCATGGAGAGTTCAATGAGGCAACACTGAAATTAGCTGATGAGGTTATTTGCGTAGACCCCGAGGCCCTTGAGGCATGGACTATTGTCTCACGCATAATATATGAATATGAGAGGACCATAGGTTTACCGAAAAAGCGACTGGAGAGGGTTGGGAGGGGGACTGTTTAAACCCACTTCCAAACCCTTCTCCCATAGAATACTTCTGGCAGTATAAATAGTCCCGACATTGATGCTAATATTGTTATCATCCATTGTATTGGATCACTAAGCCAAACCGTCCCAAATAAGCCAAAGTATGGCACTATTATCGTCAATCCAGCAGATACTATGCATGCAAGAAGAAGATACTTATTTGAAAGTGGATTAAGCCTAAAGGCGCTCTTCTTCTCTGATCGGCAGTTCCATACAATGAATACCTCCTGCAACGTTGCCCGTATAAACGCCATAGTTCTAGCCTCAGCCAACACCAGCTCCATAGGCTTTCCTAAAGTCGGACCAACTATATAGTAATGCCAGTAGAACAATCCGCCAGTTAGTGTAAACTGCATTATAAATGTCATTATTATTGAGAGGAACCTCCCGTGAAGTATACCCTCTTTTGGATTTCGCGGTGGTCTCTCCATGACATCCTCACTTGGCGGATCCACTGTTAAAGCTAAGGCTGGACCACCATCCGTCACAAGGTTTAGCCATAGGATCATTGGCGCCGTTAGTGGTAGCTCCAAGCCTAATAACGCAAACGTCCCTATTAGGAAAAGCTCATCGAAGTTACATCTCATTAGGAAGAAAGCGAACTTTCTAATGTTATCATATATGGCGCGCCCGCCTTCAATAGCCTTAACTATTGTCGCAAAGTTGTCGTCCGCCAAAATCATGTCAGCTGCCTCTTTAGTGACGTCAGTGCCAGTTATACCCATCGCTATCCCTATATCCGCTTGCTTTAGGGCTGGCGCATCGTTAACACCATCCCCAGTCATCGCAACAATGTGACCCCTCTTCTTCAAAGCTCTAACTATGCGTAGCTTATGTTCAGGGGAAACGCGCGCATAAACTTTAACATTTTCAACAATCTTCTCAAACTCCTCATCACTCATTTTATCTAGCTCCTCACCAGTCAACGCTATATCGCCCTCCTCCATCATGCCAAGCTCTTTAGCGACTGCAATAGCAGTTAGTTTATGATCCCCTGTTATCATAACAGTCTTTATGCCGGCTCTCCTACACTTTTCATTTGCTATCTTAGCTTCCTCGCGTGGCGGGTCGATCATACCAAGGAGACCGATGAATGTTAGGTCGCTTTCAAGAGTTTCGCGGGCCTTCTCATCATTTAAGTTGTTTGGATCAATATCTTTTAGTTCCTTATAAGCGACCCCGAGAACCCTCAAAGCCTCGCTCGCCATCTGTTCATTGATTGACAAAATATTCTTCCTATCGCGTTCAGTGAGTTTCTTTACAGCCCCATTTTTAAGTATGTATTTGCACCGCTGTAAGACTACCTCTGGGGCGCCTTTCATGAACGCTATTATTCTGCCATCAGCAGACTTATGAACCGTCGTCATCCGCTTCCTTTCCGAAGTAAATGGAACTTCATATATGCGTGGGTAAATCTTTTCAAGATCATTCTTCCATAGCCCGGCTTTAGAAGCGGCAACTATTAGGGCGCCCTCGGTCGAATCCCCAAACACTCTTTTGCCATCATATTGAGCATTTGTACACAACGCCGCCCCGGTTAAAAGGAGATTCAACTCAAAATTATCTTTAACTTCCACCCTTCTATCTTCATTTCCGTACAGAAATTCTCCCTTTGGCTCATAGCCGACTCCAGTCACGGTGATTATGCTGCCATTAACGTATATCTTACGTACAGTCATCTCACCTTTAGTTAATGTCCCGGTTTTATCAGAGCATATCACTGTCACCGATCCAAGAGTCTCGGCCGACGAAAGTCTCCTGATTATTGCATTATGTTTAGCAAGGCTTCTTGCGCCGAGAGCCAGACATACTGTTACAATAGCTGGCAATCCCTCTGGAACAGCTGATACGGCTAGAGCAACCGCTACGAAGAACGCATCTATTATGCCCGAAAATTCAATGAGGTGCTTATGGAAGATTACGTCGAAAATCTCCAGAGCAAATACGATTGCGCAGATAGCAACAACTATTATGGCGAGTTTTTTTGCAAACCTCTCAAGCTTAACTTTGAGCGGCGTCTCCTCCTCCTCAATCTCCTGAACAAGCCCAGCTATTTTCCCAAACTCTGTCCTCATCCCAGTTGCTGTGACAACAGCCTTCCCACGTCCATATATAACGTGAGTTGCCATAAAAACCATGTTGCTTCTCTCAGCTACTGGCGTCGCTTCAGGTAAGACTCCAAGGCGCTTTTCAACCGGGGTTGACTCACCCGTTAATACAGCCTCGTTAGTCCTAAGCTCCACGGTTTCTATTAGCCTAGCATCAGCAGCAACTCTATCGCCAGTCTCAAGCACAAGTATATCTCCCGGAACAACCTCCTCAGCCGGTACAACTACACTAAACCCATCTCTTATAACGGTGGCTTTAGGCGCAGTTAGCTTTTTCATAGCCTCAATAGCCTTCTCGGAGCGATACTCTTGAACAAAACCAATAAGGGCGTTTAAGATCACTATGGCTCCTATTGTCAAGGCATCGCCATAACCTTCTTCGGGCTTAATTAAAGCGATTGCGATTGAGACTATGATGGCGGCTATCAGCATCATGACAAATATATCCTTAAACTGATTAAGGAATATTTTAAGCGGATTTACACCCCCCTTCTCAATGAGCTTATTTGGGCCATACTCAACGAGCCTCCTCTTAGCCTCCTCGCTACTGAGCCCTTCACGCGAAGTTTTAAGCGCCTCCAGAACTTCTTCCTCTCTCATTGCATGCCACGGTTTATCCATAATGGTCACCAGAGCCAATAAAATATATTAGACGAATAGGGATTCTAATAAATTTAAATTTTGCGTGGCATACACCCTCAGCGTTTATTACTCATTAAACGCGTTTCTTTGGTAAACTAAAAAGGCTGCGCTCCTCTATTCTCTTTAGTGGAATTATTATGGTTACAAAAGCGGCTATAGGAGTCGATTTGGGCGGAACAAATGTGAGAGTTGTATTGGGGAGCAAGGAGGGAAAGATAATAGCGAAAATTTCTGAGCCGACTGAAAAATCAAAGGGCCCAACTGGTGTGAGCGAACAGATAATTAGGTTGATTATTTCGCTCATCGAGGAAAGGATTAACTTAAGGGATATTGAGGGAATAGGCATAGGTTCAGCGGGCCCATTAGACATTAAAAGTGGTGCTCTTATGAGACCTACACACCTACCCTTCGAATACGTCCCCTTGGTTAAGCCTCTTGAGGAGAAATTCGGCTTACCAGTGATTCTACTTAATGATTGTGTCGCAGCGGTCCTCGGTGAAAAATATTTTGGTATTGGCGGAGATCATGAAAACTTAGTCTATGTAACTATTAGTACTGGCATAGGAGGCGGGGTGTACGTTGACGGACACTTATTGATTGGTAAGGATGGAAATGCCCATGAAATAGGGCACTTCACAATAGATTATGAGGGAAGGTTGACGTGTGGATGTGGGAAGAAAGGGCATTGGGAGGCATACTGCTCCGGTTCAGGGATACCGAACTATGCGAGGCTAATTATAGAGGGAGATAAATTCAAGAACGCTCGTAAGGGTCCATTAATGGAGGCTTATAAGAGCGGAAAGCTAACCGCTAAAGCAGTTTATGATTGCGCTAAGGTTGGTGATGATTTAGCTGAGATTATTGTTGAGAAGATTGGCGAACTAAATGCCATCGGCTTCGCCTGCGTCACTGATGCCTACGATCCATCCCTAATTACTGTAGGCGGTTCAGTAACGCTGAATAACCCAAGTCTCGTCATAGATCCAATAAGGCGCTATATTAAGGAACATGCCAGGAACCGTGTGCCTGAGATAACTTTGACACCTCTTGGCGAGGATATAGTCTTATATGGCGCACTAGCATCCGTCTTTTATCTCAGCCGCTGAGACTAGAGTATGAGGGCGGTCTTAGTAGAGTTATTTCCCCTTAAACAGCATTGGGAGACCTCTTCTTCTTAGAACTTTCATCATCTTTCGCATTAGCATATACTGGTTCAGTAGTTCCTTAACTTCCTTCTCATTCGTCCCGGAGCCTCTAGCTATACGCCTTATCCTGGAGGCATTAATTATTTGTGGGTTCTTCCTCTCCTCAGGAGTCATCGACTGAATTATCACACGCCATTTCTTTAGTCTCTCCTCGGCAACATTCACCAAATCTTCTGGGATCTCATATCCCAGCCCAGGGAACATCTTGAGTATTCGGCTGAATGGACCCATGCTCCTCATGGCTTCAAGCTGTTCATACATGTCGGTCAGGGTGAATTTTCCACTTAAAATTGCCTTAGCTTTCTTTTCAGGAATCTTAAGCTCAGCCTCTCTAACCTTATCAACTAGACCCTTTAAGTCGCCTAACCCAAGTAATCTACCAACAAAGCTCGGTGGATCAAAGACTTCTAGGTCATCAATCTTCTCACCGACACCAATGAACTTTATTGGAGCGCCAGTCGCCGCGACGGCTGAGAGGGCGCCGCCGCCCCTAGCTGATCCATCAAGCTTGGTAACTATTATTGACCCAATTGGCGTAGCCTCGTGGAAGGCTTTGGCCTGAATAGCTGCCTGCTGCCCAATGGTTCCATCGATAACCATTATCACTTCATCTGGCTTAATCGCCTCCTCTAAAGTCTTCATCTCTTCTATTAAGCTCTTTTCGTCCTTGTGTCTACCAGCGGTATCTATTATGATTACATCATAATCCTCAAACTTCTTTAATCCGTCCATCGCAATCTTTACTGCATTTCTCTCCTTATAATCGCCGTAAATTGGCACGTTTATCTGGGCTGCAAGCTGACTTAACTGTGCTAGTGCCCCAGCTCTATACGTGTCGGCGCATATGAGGGCGGTCTTAAATCCCCTCTTCTGGAGGAACCTAGCTAGCTTGGCTGCGGTCGTCGTCTTTCCAGAGCCCTGCACGCCAACAAGCATTAACACGCTCCTTTTACCCAGCTTAATGTTGAGCGGGGCGGTTTTCTCCCCCAAAAGACGAACAATTTCCTCATAAACAATCTTAATAACGTGTTCTTTCCTAGGTATCCCCGGAGGAACCTTTTCCTTTAGAGCCCTCTCCTCAATCCTTTTCGAGAGGTCTAGCACAAGCCTAACATTGACGTCTGCTTGAAGAAGGGCGCGTTGGAGGTCGCGGATAAGCTCTCTAACGACATTCTCGTCTACAATGGAGGCGCTGAAAACCTTTTTTATTGCCTCATATAGAGATGAGCCGAGCTTCTCAAGGACCAAGATTCATTCTCCACAAATAATTCTCACTCAGCAAATATTAGTTTATCCGATAAAGTAGATTTGTCTCTTTGGTGTAGGTTGCTCTTGGTTGGTGGGCGTATGGTTGGGGCTAAGAGGAGTAATGTTATTGATTTAAGGAGCGATACTGTTACAATGCCAACAGAGGAGATGCTTGAGGCTATAAGAGGAGCCGAGCTTGGAGATGACGTCTATAGAGAGGACCCAACGGTTAATAGGCTTGAAGAGATGGCTGCTAAGAAGATGGGTATGGAGGCGGCTCTTCTAGTCCCAAGTGGAACAATGGCTAACTTAGTGTCCCTCATGAGCAATACTAAGCGGGGGGACTGCGTTATTTTGGAGGCTGAGTCACATATATACTGGTATGAGGTAGGCGGCATATCAACAATAGCTGGGCTAATACCATGGCCAATAAGGGGTCATATGGGTGCACTGGACCCTAAAGATGTTGAGGAGGCCATAAGGCCGAAAGATATACATTTCCCCGAGACAACACTTGTCTGCATAGAGAACACACATAATAGAGCTGGTGGGACAGTAGTAACTCCGAAGCAAATTGAAGCTCTATGCAAGGTTACAAGAAAATATGGGCTGAAACTCTACATGGATGGGGCAAGAATATTTAATGCGGCGGTGGCTCTGAAAGTAGACGTCAGGGAATTCACTCGACATGTAGACAATTTAATGTTTTCTTTGTCAAAAGGGCTCTGTTGCCCAGTGGGCTCCGTGATCGTCGGGGACAGCGACTTTATTGAGAGAGCTAGAAAGATTAGAAAGATGCTCGGCGGGGGAATGCGTAAGGCCGGCATAATCGCCGCTCCGGGCATAATAGCCCTGGAAAAGATGATAGACCGGTTGGAGGAGGACCATGTAAACGCCAAGGTTCTAGCCAAGGGAGTTGCTGGGATTGAGGGACTTCACGTCGACTTAGGGAGAGTCCAAACAAACATAGTTTTAGTTGATGTAAGTGGTTTAGGGGTTAACTCAAATATATTTATTGCCAAGCTTAAGGAGCGGGGGCTCCTGGTCTCGTACCACAGTAGAAATATTGTTAGAATGGTGACGCATTATGGCATCACTAGGGAGGATATTGAGAGAGCGCTGACAATAATTGAGGATGCTGTAAGGGAAATTAAAGCTAGGAGCGGAGATTATTTTTAGCCGCCTTTAACGCGTATAATCTTCATCCTACCCAATATACGCCAATACTCAACTTCAACGCCATTGGCAAGCTTAGACTTCACTTCCTCCTCCTGTGGTAGAGGTGTCTCAAACACCTCATAGGTTTCTAGGTCCATCAGCTGAACGCTATTTTCTAGAACCGCCACAACCTGCCCGCTCCTCTTCTCAATTATCGGCACATCAACCTTAGCGTCAACCGGCTTAACAAAGCTCCTCTTAACACCATCGAATATTCCCATCGCAACAACCCTAGCCTTCGCAGAGCCATGCTTCCCAGGTTTAGATTTCGTAACTTCAAGTATATAGCATGGCTCATCATCAATTATTACATATTGTCCTTCCTTTAAATCGCCAACCTCAACCGGCTTACTCACAGACTATCACCATAACCACATTATGTCTCTCTCCTAATAAATGTTTAATAATCTTCATTATTAACTAAATATATTTGCTACATGGTGGGAGATTGGGTAAGACCGCCGGGATCGTTGCACGTCTAGACCGCGAGGATTCTCTAAAGCTAGCGCTTGAAATCTCTAGTCTTCTTGAAAAAGCGGGATTTAACGTGTTCTTTGAACAGGAGCTCGCTGTACTCGCTAATAAGCTTGAGAAGGCTGTACCCCTTGAGAAAATGAGCGCAGACGTGATTATAGTTATAGGCGGTGATGGAACAATATTGAGGACATGTATGCGCATACCCAAGCCTGAAACACCAGTACTCGCAATAGGTTTAGGCACAAGAGCATTTTTAACCGAGGTATCATATAAAGAGGCTTTAGAAGCTATAAACTCATACCTTAAGGGCTCGTATAGGATTGAGACCTTTAACAAAATTGCATCTTTCGTTAAAAACGTTAGACTTCCAGACGCTCTAAATGAGGTGTTTATAACTACTAAGCATTTATCGAAGATACTGCATGCCAGAATATGGAAGGATAACACTGAGGTTGTGGAGTGTTGGGCTGATGGAATAATTGTCTCCTCTCAGGTTGGCTCAACAGCATACTCGTTCTCAAGTGGAGGTCCAATACTCGATCCAGGGCTCAACGCTCTTATACTGACCCCAGTATGCCCAGCTAACCTTATCCGCCCAATAGTCTTCCCAGAGTATTCGAAGATAACAGTTGAGGTTCTTAAACCAAAGAGAGCTATGGTTGTTATAGATGGTGATTATCAAAGGGAGATAGGTGATAGCGAGAATAGAGTCCTCGTGAGGATTTCAGAGCATAAAGTTAACTTTATTAGGTTCAAATATGACTTCTATAGGCGCCTAAGGGAGAGACTATTATTCCCGATGGAGAGGGAGAATGAGCAAAGAACATAGAGTTTTAGTGCTTGATACATCAGCGTTTATAGCCGGTTTCGATCCAATGACGGTAGAAGAAGAAGTGTATACTGTTCCAGAAGTCGGGCTTGAGCTCACGGACGAGTCAACACCCAAAATGCGTTTTATAGCCTCCGTTGAGAGTGAAAGACTTATTGTGAGAAGCCCAGCGCCAAACTATGTAGACCTAATTAAGTCTATCTCAAATAAGATCGGGGACTCGGTAACACTCTCCGAGACAGATATCCAAGTGCTAGCTCTCGCCGCACAGTTGAGGGATAATGGACACGACGTAATAATCCTCACTGACGATTACTCAATACAGAACACCGCCGAGAAGATGGGGATAAAATATGCGCCGCTATCAAACCTTGGCATACGCTATCAATTCCAATGGATTATTCGTTGCCCAGCCTGCGGCAGAAAATACCCTCCAGATAAGAAGGAGATGATATGCAATGGCTGCGGCTCAGGGCTGGAGAGGAGGCCGGTGAGGAAGATTCCAGTAAAAGGAAAGCATAGGGCGGCGGTTCAACCATAATATTTTTTGGAAAAATTAATCAGCCAACTCCCTTAGAAAGATGCGCAGCTTTTCTTCTGGCACAGGTATTTTATATTTACCATTTATCGAGGCCATCTCCCCTATACGTTTAGGCAAGACAAACATCAGCGTTTCTCCCTCAGCCTTCTTATCATAATACATTGCCTCAATCATTTCATCAATGTCAAACTCCATCTTAAGGGGCAGGCCGAACCTCTTAAGCAACTTATTTTGTCTCTCCCACTCATCTATGCTCCAAAAGCCCATCCTCACAGCAACCCAGCCAGATATCCTCATCCCAACTGAGACAGCTTCGCCATGCAGAATCTTATAGCCGCTAAGTCTTTCAAGAGCATGACCAGGTGTATGACCATAATTGAGGATAGCCCTTTTATTCACTTCGCAAGGATCCTCTTCCACAATTGTCCTCTTTATATTACATGACCTCTCTATAATGTTGAGTAAGACCTCTTCATCTAGACCTAATATTCTATCAACATTCTCCTCAAGATATTTAAAGAGGTTTCCGTCATATATTATGCCATACTTAACGACTTCAGCTAAGCCGCTGATAAACTCCCTCCTTGGAAGCGTTTTAAGCAGGGCTGGGTCAATATAAACTCTCCTCGGCTGATAAAATGCGCCAAGAAGATTCTTCCCCTCAGCAGTATCTACGCCAGTCTTACCACCTATGCTGCTGTCAACTTGAGCTGTCAAGGTTGTTGGAACCTGAACATATGGTATTCCACGCATGAAAATCGCGGCGGTAAACCCCGCTAAGTCGCCAACAACCCCGCCACCAAGCGCAATTATCGCCGATTTCCTGTTGATGCCGCTCCTAAGTAAATTGCTAGCTAAATAGCTAACGGTATTTAAGCTCTTTGATTCCTCTCCGGCAGGGAAATCTATGAGACAGGCGCTGAGACCCTCTTCATAAAATTTATTAAGGAGCCTATTGCCATAAATGTTCTTCAAAGTGGAGTCGGTTATTATTGCATATCTATCTCCAAGCGGATTCTCCTTTAAGTCAGATGGTATATTATCGAGCAGCCTAAAGCCTATGAGGATCTCATAGGAATCGTCAATAAATTTTCTTAAATTTAAACGCAGAACCTTAACCATTTCGCTCACAAAAGATCATAGGGGTAAAAAGATATAACCATATCCCGCTTTAAGCTGGGAAGACTGTTTCGGCGGAGTTACCCCGCGTAATCTTCAATGGCATTTATGGCATATATCTTTTTGCAGACATCAATTATCCTCTTGAGCTCCTTAGGAGTTATCATCTGTGGGCCATCTGATAGAGCTTCATCGGGATTATAGTGAACCTCTATCATCAAGCCATGCGCACCAGCAGCTATCGCAGCCTTGCTCATCGGATATATTAAATCCCTGCGCCCAGTCCCATGACTCGGATCCACGATTATTGGCAAATATGTTTCCCTCTTTATTACTGGGACAGCGCTTAAGTCAAGACTATAACGTGTGAACTGACGCCCCCTACCAACCGGAAGAATCCCCCTCTCACAGAGGATTACGTCTTTATTCCCTTGAGCCACAGCCCGCTCCGCAAATGAGAGAAACTCCTCTATGCTAGCTCCGAAGCTCCTCTTTAGGAGAATTGGCTTCTTCTGTCTCGCAGCTTCTTCAATTAAATCCTGGTTGTACATGTTTCTTGCACCAATCTGTAAGATATCCACATACTTTGCGACTACCTCAACATGTCTCTCGCTTCTAACCTCTGAGACCGTTGGCATACCATACTCCTCACCAGCCTTAGCTAAGTACTCTAAGCCCTCCTCGCCTAAACCTTGGAAAGAGTGAACGGATGTCCTCGGCTTAAATGCTCCCCCACGAAGTATATTGGCACCAGCCTCATAGACCTCGCGTGCTATCCTAAAAATTTGCTCCCTGCTCTCAATTGCGCAGGGCCCTGCTATAAAGACTGGCCTATTCCTACCACCAATTTTTATACCCTTAACCTCTATAATTCTATCTTCTGGAAAGAAGTTTCTTGAGACTAACCTATATGGTACAGTTATCCTGTAAGCCCTCTCAACCCCTGGCAGCGTAGCCAGCTGCTCAAAGTCCACCCTATCCTCGTCACCAATTAAACCTATCACAGTCTGAAACTCCCCTCTGGAAACATCAACACGAAGCCCATACTTCTCTTTAACAAGTCTAACAACACGTTCAATATCCTCTTCACTAGCACCGGGCTTCATTACGACAGCCATAGAGACACCACTAAAACCAAACAAGTATTAACAGGAAGATTTAAGCTAATCGATAATAAACAACCAAAAAAGTAAATAAAGACTGAGAAAAATAAAAACAAATAGTGGTGCCGGGGTACCCAAGCCTGGACAAATAGGGGGGTCAGAACCTTCTAGGCTAGGGGGGAGGACTTAAGATCCTCTGGCGTAGGCCGTCGTGGGTTCAAGTCCCACCCCCGGCACCA